>WNFX01008003.1_pt1 | contig 19256 bp, 15 predicted proteins | sample 5400111 | NCBI WGS metagenome assembly WNFX01 (sample SAMN13153363, study PRJNA577476) | soil metagenome | isolation source: 40 cm soil or saprolite under grassland replicate 1 | place: USA:California | collected 2016-06-15 | reverse complement strand
TGTGGAACGGCGAAACGGCGATCCTGGGCGCCGACGGCGCGGAGATCCCCGTCTCGCAGGTGATCATCGCCCACCGGGGACCCGGCGGGGAGATACGCTTCTTCTCGACGATCGCGCGCGACATACGGGAGCGAAAAGCCTACGAGGCGCGCCTGCAGTATCTGGCGAACTACGATCCGCTGACCGGCCTGCCGAACCGCGACCTGCTCGGCGATCGTACCTTGCAGGCGGTCGCGCATGCCCGGCGCGCGAGCCGGCCGGCGGCGCTGCTGGTCCTGAACCTGGATCGCTTCAAGCTGGTCAACGAGAGCTACAGCCACGGCGCCGGCGACACGCTGCTGCGAATGGTCGCCGACCGCCTGAAGAGCGCCGTGCGCGAAGGCGACACCGTGGCGCGGCTCGGTGGAGACGCCTTTGCGGTGCTCGCGACCGATCTCGCGCGTCCGGACGACGTTCTCTCCGTGGCGCGCAAGATCCGCGAGGCGATGCACTCGCCGTTCCGGCTCGAGGGACGCGACCTCCACGTCACCCTGAGCATCGGGGCGAGCGTCACTCCGCGCGACGGCGAAGAATTCGACATGCTGCTGCGCAATGCCGACGCGGCGATGCACCGCGTCAAGGCCGACGGCCGCAACGGCTTCCAGTTCTACGCCTCCGCCATGACCCGGCAGGCCGCCGACCGGGTCGAATTGGAGAACGAGCTGCGGCTCGCGCTGCAGAAGGCCCAATTGGAGATGCACTATCAGCCTCAGGTCGTGCTCGCCGACGGGCGCATCGTCGGGGTCGAAGGGTTGATGCGCTGGAACCACGCGCAGCGCGGATGGATCCCCCCCGGCCAGTTCGTCCCCGTCGCGGAGGACTCCGACCTCATCCATCCGCTCGGGGAGTTCGCGCTCGCCGAGAGCTGCCGGCAGATCCGCGTCTGGGGAGAGGCGGGCTCTGCCGAGCTGCGGCTCGCGGTGAACGTCTCGGCGCAGCAGTTCCGCAGCCCCGGCTTCGTGAATGCCGTCGAGCGCGCCCTGCGCGCATCGAGGCTCGAGCCGCGCAATCTCGAGCTCGAGCTCACCGAAGGCGTGCTGGTCGAGAGCCGCGACCGGACGGTCGCCGTCCTCAATCGCCTGAAGGAGCTGGGCGTGCAGATCGCCGTCGACGACTTCGGGACGGGCTATTCGAGCTTGAGCTATCTCTCACGGCTGCCGATCGATTGCCTTAAAATAGATCGCTCATTCGTAAGCAAGGCCCACCGGCACGGGCAGGACTCGGCGATCGCTCAAGCGGTGATCTCGCTCGCGCATTCGCTCGGGGTGCGGGTGATCGCGGAGGGGGTCGAGACCGTGGAGCAGCTCGAATTCCTGCGCAGGCACCGCTGCGATCAGGCGCAGGGGTACCTCTTTTCCCCCGCCGTTCACCCCGGGGCGATGGCCCAGCTCCTCGCGGCCGGGTCGATCCAGCCGTCCGTCGGGAAATTCAACTGAGGGCGCCCGGCGCCGTGGAGGCGATGATGGAAAAGACGATCATGCTCGTCGAGGACAACCCGAACGACGAGGAGCTGACCCTGCGCGCGCTGCGAAAGGCCAACATCGCGAACAGCGTTCTCGTCGCGAGGGACGGCCAGGAAGCGGTCGACTTCCTGTTCGGCACGGGCGCGTACGCGGGGCGCGAGCCGCAGACGCTGCCCGCCGTGGTCCTGCTCGATCTCAAGCTTCCCAAGCTCGACGGAATCGACGTGCTGCACCGGATACGCGCCGACCCGCGCACCAAGCTCGTCCCCGTCGTCGTCCTCACCTCGTCGAGCGAGGACGAGGACATGCTGCGAAGCTACCAGTCCGGCGCGAACAGCTACGTGCGCAAGCCGATCGACTTCTCCGCTTTCGCGAGCGCGGTCACCCAGCTCGGGATGTACTGGATCCTGATCAACCAGAGCCCGCCGAGCCGCGGCTGATCCCGCGCGCGCTAACATGGCGCAATGAGCCGCCACGCGGTCCGCCGCAGCCTCCTGCTCGCGCCGCTCTCGCAGCACAAGGGCAGGTTCGCTCTGTCGGTGCTCGCCATCGCGCTCGGCGTCGCTCTCGGCTACGCCGTCCAGCTCATCAACCACGCGGCCATCAGCGAATTCGCCGCCGCCGTGCAAACGCTCTCAGGAGAGGCCGATCTCGCGGTGCGCGGCCCCCGCGCGGGCTTTGACGAGTCGCTGTACCCGCGCCTCGCAAGGCTGCCCGAAGTGGCGGTGGCGAGTCCCGTGCTCGAGGTGGAGGCGCGGCTCCCCGGGCACGGCGAGGCGCTCAGGATCCTGGGGCTCGATCTCTTTCGCGCCGCCCGCATCCAGCCGTTCCTCGCGGCCGGGGATTGGGGCGAGCGGCTGGATTTTCTGCGTCCGGACAGGATTTTTCTCTCCGCCGCGGCCTCCGAGTCGCTCGGGCTTAAGAAAGGCGACGCGCTTTCGGTCCAGGTGGGTCTGCGCGTGCTTTCGCTGCAGGTCGCCGGAGTGCTGGGCGAAGCTCGCCGGCAGCGATTTGCGGTCGTCGACATCGGCGCGGCGCAGGCGATCTTCCTGCGCTCGGGTTTCTTGAACCGCATCGACCTGCGGCTGCGCCCGGGGGTCGATGCGGAGCGCCTGGCGGGGCGCCTGCGCGCGGAGATGCCGCCCGGCACTCTGGTCGAGCGACCGGACGCCGACCTCGAGCGAAGCGGCGCGCTGTCGCGCGCCTACCGCGTCAACCTCAACGTGCTGGCGCTGGTGGCGCTCTTCACCGGCGGGCTGCTCGTTTTTTCGGCGCAGGCCCTCGCCGTAGTGCGCCGGCGCGCGCAGCTCGCGCTGCTTCGCGTTCTGGGGATGACGCGGCGGGAGCTGGTTGCGATGCTCCTCGCCGAGGCGGCCGTCGTGGGCGCGATCGGGGCGCTCGCCGGAATTGCGCTCGGGCATGCGGGCGCAGGCTTCGTCCTCGAGCGCTTCGGCGCAGAGCTGGGAGGCGGATATTTTCGCGGCCTCGCGCCTTCGCTCGTGCTCGACTGGCCGGCGCTCGCGCTGTTCTTCTCGCTCGGGATCCTCGCAGCGGTGCTCGGCAGCCTCGCGCCTGCCCTGGAAGCCGCCGCTGCGGTGCCCGCGCCCGCATTGAAGGCGGGCGATGAAGAGCGCACGCTCGCGCGGCTGCAGCCGGTGTGGCCGGGAATCGCGGTGCTTCTCGCCGGCGCAGCCCTCACCCAGGCGGGACCCGTGAGCGGGCTGCCTCTGTTCGGATATGGAGCCATCGCGCTCCTCCTGATCGGCACGGTGATGCTGATGCCGCGCATCGCGGTGCTCGGGTTCCGCGTCGCGCCGCTCCTCGGGCCGGCATCGGCGCGCATCGGTCTCGCGCAGCTTCGCGGCGCTCCGGGACAGGCGGGGGTGAGCCTCGCCGCGATCGTCGCCAGCGTGAGCCTCATGGTGTCGATGGCGATCATGGTCGCCTCCTTCCGCCAGTCGCTGGACGAGTGGCTGGAGCGCGTGCTGCCCGCGGACCTCTATTTGCGCGCGGGACCGGGCTCCGACACCGCCTTCCTGTCGCCCGCCGATCAGCAGACGATCGCGACCCTGCCCGGGGTCCGCCGCGTCGAGTTCCTGCGCAGCCAGCGCCTGCTCGTCACCCCGGACAGGCCGCCCCTCACGCTCCTCGCCCGCGCGGTCGAAGCCGAGGGCAGGGTGCCGCCGCTCCTGGGTGCGGCGTACGCGCTGAAACCGGGCGACCCGCCGGCGGCGTGGGTGAGCGAAGTCGCCTCCGACCTGTACGGGTGGCGGCCCGGCGCCGTCATCGAGATCCCGCTCGGCGGGCGGCGCGCGCGCTTCACCGTCGCCGGCATCTGGCGCGATTACGCGCGCCAGCAGGGCGCGGTGCTGATCGAGCGCTACGAGTACCTGCGCCATACCGGCGACGCCTACGCCGACGATGCGGCGCTGTGGCTCGCGCCGGGCGCGGACGCGGCGAGCATGACGAGCGAGATCCAGGCACGCGTCGCGGGCGGCACGAACCTCGAGATTGCCGGGCCCGGAGAGATCCGCGAAGTTTCCTTGAGAGTCTTCGACCGTACCTTCGCGGTGACCTATGCGCTCGAGGCGGTGGCCGTCGCGATCGGCCTTTTCGGACTTTCCTCGAGCTTCGGCGCGCTGGTGCTCTCGCGCAGGCGCGAGTTCGGCGTGCTGCGCCACATCGGAATGACGCGGCGACAGATCGGCTCCATGCTCGCCGCGCAGGGCCTCTTGGTGAGCTCTCTCGGTCTCGCGATGGGCCTCACGCTCGGCTGGGTGATCAGCCTCGTGCTCATCCATGTCGTCAATCGCCATTCGTTCCACTGGGGGATGGAGCTGCACCTGCCCTGGCAGCTTCTCGCCGAATTCGTGGCGGTGATGCTCGTGCTGGCGACATTCACGGCGATCGCGAGCGGGCGGCAGGCGATGAGCGGGGAAGCGGTGCGGGCGGTGAAGGAGGACTGGTGAGGTTCGCGCTCGCGCTGGCGCTCGCCTTGTGCCCCGTCTTCGCACGCGGGCAGGGTGAGTATCCGCCGGTGCGCCAGGGCGCAGCGCTGCAATTCCCGCGCGACCACGGCAGCCATCCGCAGTTCCGCAGCGAATGGTGGTACGTCACCGCATGGCTGAAAGCGGCGGGCGGCAGAGAGCTCGGCGTGCAGATCACTTTTTTTCGCAACCGGCCGCGCGTCGCCGAAGACCTTGCGAGCCGCTTCGCGCCGCGGCAGCTGCTCTTCGCGCATGCGGCGCTCGCCGATCCGGCGGCCGCAGGGCTGCTGCACGACCAGCGTGCCGCGCGCGCGGGCTTCGGGCTCGCCCGTGCCGAGGAGGGCCGCACCGAGGTCGCGATCGAGGACTGGTCGCTCAAGCAAACCGGGAGCGACTACGCGGCGGAGGTCGCGGCGCGCGATTTCCGCTACAGCCTGCGGTTCGATGCGAAACAGGCGGTGCTGCTCCAAGGCGAGCGCGGCTTCAGCCGCAAGGGACCGAACCCGGCGCAGGCGAGCTACTATTACAGCCTTCCGCATCTCGCGGTCACGGGCAGCGTCGTCATCGGCGGACGCAGGCTGGAAGTCTCGGGCGAAGCGTGGCTCGATCACGAATGGTCGAGCGAGGCTTTGGCCGAGGAAGCGGTCGGCTGGGACTGGATCGGAATCAATCTTGCCGACGGCGGTGCGCTGATGGCTTTCCGGATACGCTCAGGGGACGGCGGCAGTTTCTGGGCGGGCGGAACTCTGCGGGGCGCCGGCGGGCGCGTGCGCAGCTTCAAGCCGGGAGAGGTCCGCTTCGAACCGATCAGGCGCTGGCGCTCGCCCCGGACCGGAACCGAGTATCCGGTTGCGGTGCGCGTCGAGGCCGGCGCCCTGACCCTGGAGATCGAGCCGCTCATGGAGGACCAGGAGCTCGACGCGCGCGCGAGCACCGGCACGGTCTATTGGGAGGGCGCCGTGCGCGCGCGGGCAGGGGAGAAGGAAGCCGGGCGCGGCTACCTCGAGCTGACCGGATATTGGAAACCGCTCAGGCTATAGCAAGAGCCGACGCTGTTTCGATAAACTTGCGGGATCCGTAGAGAACAGAAGAAGGCCGAGTTTGTCCGAGAAAGCCGATCATTCCTTCGTCACCGTTCAAGGCCGCAAGCTCGAAGTTCAGAAAATTCCCGGCGCGAACCGGGACGCGCCGACTCTGGTCTTTCTCCACGAAGGTCTGGGCTCGGTCGCGATGTGGCGCGATTTCCCGCAGAAGGCGGCAGCGGCGACCGGCTGCACCACGGTGGTCTACTCGCGCTACGGCTACGGGCAATCCGAAGTGCTGCGCGGGCCGCGCGCAGTCGACTACATGCATGTCGAAGCGCTCGAGGTCCTGCCGGAGCTGCTCGAACGGCTAGGAGTCGGCGAGCCGGTCCTCGTCGGTCATTCCGACGGCGGATCGATCGCGCTCATTTATGCAGCCGCGAAACACAGCGTCAGAGCACTGGTGGTCATGGCGCCGCATGTCTTCGTCGAAGACATCAGCGTGAAGAGCATCGCGGAGGCGAAGACCGCCTTCGAGGACAGCGACCTCGCGCAGAAGCTCGGCCGCTATCACGCCGACGCGGCGAAGACGTTCCGGGGGTGGAACGACATCTGGCTGCACCCGGATTTCAGGAGCTGGAACATCGAGGAGGTCCTGCCGCGGATACATTGCCCGGTGCTCGCGATCCAGGGTTTCGACGACGAATACGGGACGATGGCGCAGCTCGAGGCGATCGCGAGGCAGACCGGCGGTCCGATCGAGCTCCTGCGCCTCGCCGACTGCCGGCATTCCCCGCACCGCGACCAGCCCGCCGTGGTGCTCGAGGCGATGGCGAGCTTCATCGCCCGGCTCGAGGGCGGAGCCTAGGCGCGCGATCTGGAGCGGAGGGATTTGAGGCACAATCCCTTGCGCGAATTCCGAATCCATCCCCCTTAGGCGCTCATGAACCCGAATCTCAAGCTCGACATCTTCCCGCACATCTTCCCGCAGGCATTTTTCGAACGGGTGAAGGCGATCGCGGGGGAGAGTCCCGCGCTCGCTGCGCAGATCAAGCGCTGGCTGCACATCCCGGTGCTGTGGGACCTGCAAGCGCGCTTGCGCATGATGGAGCGCTTTCCGGGGTACAAGCAGATCCTCACCCTGTCGCTCCCGGCGATCGAGTTCCTCGCGCCGCACGACCAGTCGCCCGAGCTCGCGCGCCTGGCGAACGACGGCATGGCGGAGATCGTCGCCGCGCACCCGGGCCGTTTCCCCGCCTTCGTCGCCTCGCTTCCGATGAACAACGTCCCCGAGGCGATGCGCGAGATGGAGCGCGCGATCGAGAAGCTCGGCGCGAAGGGCATCCAGATCTTCACCAACGTGAACGGCAGGCCGCTCGACGAGCCGGAGTTCTATCCGATCTTCGACCGCATGGCGAACAAATACGACCTCCCGGTCTGGGTGCACCCGACGCGCACCGCGAAATTCGCCGACTACGTGAGCGAGAGCAAATCGAAGTACGAGATCTATTGGCTGTTCGGCTGGCCCTACGAGACGAGCGTTTTCATGGCGCGGCTGGTGTTCTCGGGAATGATGGAGAAGCTGCCCAATCTCAAGATCATCACGCACCACCTGGGCGCGATGGCGCCGTTCTTCGACGCGAGGATCGGCTACGGGATGGATCAGCTGGGCACGCGCACTTCCGACGAGGACTACACCGTCATCCTGAAGCGCATGGCGAAGCGCCCGGTCGATTACTTCAGGATGTTCTACGCGGACACGTCGGTGAACGGCTCGGCCTCCGCCACGCGCTGCGGCCTGGATTTCTTTGGCGCGGACCACGTGCTCTTCGGCACCGACTGCCCCTTCGATCCGGAGGGCGGCCCGCTTTTCGTGCGCGAGATCATCAAGACGATCGATTCGCTGAAGCTCAAGGACGGCGACCGGCGCAAGGTCTATTTCGGCAACGCCATGCGCATGCTGAAGCTGGAGCTGCCCGCTGCGCCGAAGAGGGAGGCGAAATCGAAATCGCATCCGGCCGGAAAAAAGGCGAGGAAGAAGAAAGCCAGATGACAATCCCGCGAGACCGCGTCAAATACTCCGCGATCGTCGACCGGCCGAAGCTCAGGCTTCCCGCCGGCAAGCGCATCGTCGTCTGGACCATCGTCAATCTCGAGGTCTGGGACATTTCCAAGCCGATGGCGCGTCAGGTGCTGCCCGCGCCGACCGGCGTTTCGCTTCTTCCGGACGTGCCGAACTGGAGCTGGCACGAGTACGGCATGCGCGTGGGCTTCTGGCGCTTTCACGCGCTCTACGAGCGGCTGCGCATCCGGCCGACCGTCGCGATCAACGCGCGCGTGTGCGTGGATTACCCGCGCGTCGCGCAGGCGTGCAAGGACGCGGGCTGGGAGTTTATGGGCCATTCCTACGAGCAAGGTCCCATCCACAATGAAAAAGACCAGCCGGCGATGATCGCTCGCTCGCTCGAGACCATCGAGAAGTTCACGGGCAAGCGGCCGGTCGGCTGGCTGGGGCCGGGGCTCACCGAAACCTACGACACGCCGGAGCACCTCACGGCGGCGGGCGTCAAGTACATCGGCGACTGGGTCTACGACGACGAGCCCACGGAAATCTCGACTGCGAACGGTCCGCTCGTCACGCTGCCCTACACGGTGGAATGCAACGACATTCCGATGATGATCGTGCAGCACCACGAGGCGGCGTACTGGACGCAAAAGTGCATCGACTGCTTCGAGCGCCTCTACAAGGAAGGCGCCGGGCGGCCGAAGATCATGGCGATCGCCATCCATCCCTACATCAGCGGCCAGCCGTTCCGCATCAAGTACCTGGAGGACGTCTACACCGCCATCGCCAAGCACAAGGGCGTGTTGCACTGGAACGGCGAGCAGATCCTCGAGTGGTACTTGAAGGCGAGGAAGGAAGCGAAGTAGGGCGGCGCGTCAAGGCGCCGGAAGAGCTCTGTTCCCCGTCGCGGCCGCCGTGCCGGACGGATTACGCGCCGCCGCGGCGCGCAGCCGCCGCGCGTCATAAATCTTCGGCATTTTAAAGCAGCACGTTCAGAGCGTCGCGTGCTGCCGGGGAGCGCGCGCTTCGTTTCGCCGCCCGGCCGTGGGTCCATCCGATAGGGGAGGGCTGGCCGTGCATAACTCCGCGTCGATCCCGTCTCGCAGCATGCTCGTGCTGTTTACGTTCGCCGGCTTCGCCTTGCCGGCAGTTGCGACTACGAACGCGCGCGTAAGCGAGAGCTACGGCAAGTTGCCGCTGCAGTTCGAAGCGAATCGCGGTCAGACCCACAAGGACGTACATTTCCTCTCGCGCGGTCCCGGCTACAGCCTTTATCTCACCGCGGGCGAGGCGGTGCTGGTGCTGACCAAACCGAACCCGGATACGCCACGCAACGTGCGCAACACGCGCGAGCGGCGCGATCCGAAGGTGGAAGGAAAGTCTGTTGCGCTCCGAATGAGTCTCGAGGGCGCCGCGCGCAAGCCGCAGGTAACCGGGCTCGACGAACTGCCCGGCAAGGCGAACTACTTCATCGGCAATGATCGCTCGAAGTGGCGCACCAACGTGCCGACTTACGCGAAGGTGCACTACCAGGACGTCTATCCCGGCATCGACCTCGTCTACTACGGCAATCAGCGCCAGCTCGAGTACGACTTCGTCCTCGGACCGGGTGCGGATCCGAAGAAGATCGTGCTCGGTTTCACGGGCACGGACAAGTTGGAGATCGACGCTGAAGGCAATCTCGTGCTGCACGCGGCCGGAGGAGACATACACCAGCACAAACCCGTCATCTATCAGGAGATCGACGGAGTGCGGCGCGAGATCGCTGGAAGCTACGTACGCAAAGGCGCCAATCGGGTCGGCTTCGAAGTGGCCGCGTACGATCGCAGCCGTGGCAACGCCTACGTGACGGGCTATACCACCTCTCCCAACTTCCCGACGACGGCCGGGGCCTTCCAGCCGACCTTCGGCAGCGGCACTTACGCCTATGTGACGAAGTTCAACCCCGCCGGCACCGCCCTGGTCTACTCCACGTTGCTCGGGGGCAGCGGCGGTTCGTCCGGCTGGAGCATTGCCGTGGACTCCAGTGGCAGCGCTTACGTCGCAGGCGCCACGGCCTCGGTCGACTTTCCTACCACTGCCGGAGCCTTCCAACCCGTCAGCGGCGGCGGCAACGACAGCTTTGTGACGAAGCTCGATCCCACCGGCTCCGCCCTCGTCTTCTCCACTTACCTGGGCGGCAGCGGCAATGACCAAGGCAATGGGATCGCTGTCGACATCGCTGGCAACGTTTATGTGACGGGGCAAACTCAGTCCTCGAACTTCCCGACGAGCGCGGGCGCCTTTCAGTCCGCCTCCGGCGGCTGCGGAACCAGTTACCCCTACCTATGCGACGCGTTCGTCGTCAAGCTCAATTCCACCGGCACTGCCCTCGTTTTCTCCACTTACCTCGGGGGCAGCAGCGATGATTCGGGTATGGGGATCGCCGTGGACGCCGACGGCAACGCCTACGTGACGGGCTACACCAGCTCTCCCAACTTCCCGACGACAGCAGGAGCCTTCCAGCCGGCCGCCCCCAGCGGCCTGCCGGCTGCATGGGTCACAAAGCTCGGTCCCACGGGCTCCTTCGTCTACTCCACTTATCTGGGCGGCAGTGGCCACGACTACGGCAGGGGGATCGCTGTCAACGCCTCCGGCAACGCCTACGTCACGGGCACAGCCAGCTCCCCCGACTTCCCGACAACGGCAGGGGCCCTCCAGGTCACCTCCGGCGGTTCTTCCGATGCTTTCATCACGAAGCTCGATCCCTCGGGGTCGGCACTCGTCTACTCCACCTACCTTGGCGGCGAGGACGTTGACGACGGTCTCGCGATTGCGATCGATGGCCAGGGCAACGCCTACGTGACCGGCAGCACCCTCGTGTCCGGGTGCTACTGCAACGCCAACTTTCCGACCACGCCCGATGCTTTCCAGCCCAAGTTCGGCGGCGGCTACGGTCCCTCCGGATCAGGATTCGACGCCTTCTTCGCGAAGCTCAATCCTGCCGGCTCCGCCCTCCTTTACTCCACCTATCTCGGGGGCAGGAACAATGACGAGGGCGAGGGGATCGCCGTGGACTCGGCGGGCAGCGCCTATATATCGGGCAGCACCAACTCCTCCAACTTCCCGACGACTCCGGGAGCTTTCCAACCCAACTCCGGCGGCGGAGGCTACTACGTTCCTGCATGGGACGCCTTCGTCGCGAAGTTCTTTGACAACACCCCGCCGCCTCCGACTCCAACCCGCTCGGAGGAGAGCGCCGCAACCGAGATCGGCTTCTGGACGAGCTACGGCGCGGAGACCGGCAGCTTCAGCGGCGGCAGCATCGTCGCTTCCAATGTCATCGCATCCACCGCGATATTCGGCTTCACCGGAACGGCGGTGAGCTGGATCGGCGTCAAGTGCAACGTCTGCGGGATCGCCGCGGTGTCGATCGACGGCGGCGTACCGACCACGGTGAACACGGCCGGCCCCAACGCGTGGGGCAGCCTCACCTCCGAACCCGTGTTCTCGGCTTCAGGTCTTGCCGCAGCGAATCACACGATCTTGATCACCGTGACGGGCATGAGCAGCTCAGGCGGCGCCTACGTCGCAGTGGACGCGTTCGACGTGACCGCAGGCAGCGCGACTTCTCCGCTCCTGCCGCCCGTGGTGCTGCCGCCGCCTCCGGTGGTCGTGCCCCCGTTGCCGCCGGTCGTGGGATTGTGACCGACTGTGAGTCATAAAGAAAAGGAGATAGCCATGTCCCGCCACACCTTGATCCCGTTTCACAGCATGCTCGCGTTCACTTTCCTCGCGGGCTTTGCCTTGCCCGCGGCTGCGGCGGCAGACGCTCGCGTGAGCGAGAGCTACGGAAGATTGCCGCTGCAGTTCGAAGCGAATCGCGGCCAGACGCACCAGGACGTGCGCTTCCTCTCGCGCGGTGCCGGGTACTCCCTGTATCTGACCGCGGGCGAAGCGGTGCTGGTGCTTTCCAAGCCCAGCGCGGATGCAAAACGCGATGCGCGCAGCACACATGCGCAAGCAAAATCCGTCGCGCTACGAATGAGCCTGGTGGGCGCCACGCGCAAGCCTGTCGTGAGCGGGCGTGAGGAACTCCCCGGCAAGGCGAACTACTTCATCGGCAAGGATCGCTCGAAGTGGCGCACCAACGTGCCAACCTACGCGAAGGTCCAATACGAGAACATCTATCCTGGTATCGATCTCGTCTACTACGGCAAACAGCGTCAGCTCGAGTACGACTTCGTCGTCGCCCCGGGTGCGGATCCGAAGAAGATCGTGCTCGGGTTCAAGGGCGCGGACAAGTTGGAGGTCGATGCTGAAGGCAATCTCGTGCTGCACGCGGCGGGCGGAGATATTCGTCAGCACAAGCCGATCATCTACCAAGAGATCGACGGAGTCCGGCGCGGGATCGACGGTGGCTACGTACGCAAAGGCGCCAATCGTATCGGCTTTCAGGTGGCGGCATATGACGCGACCCGGCCGCTCATCATCGATCCGATATTGTCCTATTCCACCTACCTCGGTGGCAGTCGCTTTGACAACGGCTTCGGGATCGCCGTGGATGATTACGGCAATGCCTACGTGACGGGCGAAACCAACTCAGACAGCTTTCCCGCAACCGCTGGAGCGGTCCGCTTTGGCGGCGGGGATATATTCGTGACCAAGATCAACGCGACCGGGACCGCGCTGGTCTACTCCACTTTTCTCGGCGGACGCGGCCCCGAAACCGGCGGCGGCATTGCCGTGGATGCGACGGGCGCCGTCTATGTCACCGGTCAGACCAACTCGCCCGACTTTCCCACGACCGCCGGCGCTTTTGACAGGACCTTCAACGGCGGCGGGGATATGTTCGTGACCAAGCTCGATCCGGCCGGCTCGGCGCTGGTCTATTCCACCTTCGTGGGCGGCAACACCGTCGACGGCGGCTTGGCGATCGCCGTCGACGCGGCGCGCGCCGCCTATGTTACCGGCCTTACGTTCTCGGCCAACTTTCCCACGACCGCTGGCGCCTTTGCCGCGACCTTCAACGGCGGGACTGGTTTCGTGACCAAGCTCGACGCGGCCGGATCGGCACTGGTGTATTCCACCTTCCTGGGTGGCAGCAACTTCGAGTTCGGTCGCAGTATCGCCGTGGATGCGGCAGGCTCCGCCTACGTGACCGGTGTGACATTCTCAACCGATTTTCCCACGACCGCGGGGGCCTTTGCGACAAGCCCCAGGGGCGGCGTCGATGCCTTCGTAATCAAGCTCGACGCGGCCGGCTCGGCGCCGGTCTATTCCACGTACCTGGGTGGCAGCAGCCTTGACGACGCATCCGGCATCGCAGTGGATGCGACGGGCGCCGCCTACGTGACCGGTCAGACTCAATCAGCGGATTTCCCGACGACGGCCGGAGCGTTCGACACGACTTTCAACGGCGGCTTTTCGAACGTCTTCGTGACTAAGCTGGATGCGAATGGCTCGGCCCTCGTCTACTCTACGTACCTGGGTGGCAGCACCCGTGACGACGCATCCGGTATCGCGGTCGACGCGACGGGCGCCGCCTACGTGGTCGGTACTACCTCCTCGAACGACTTCCCCACGACAACCGGGGCCTTCGACACGAGCTTTCGTGGCGGCCCCGCCGGTGGCGGAGATGTCTTCGTGACCAAGCTGGATGCGTCAGGTTCGACGCTGGTCTATTCCACCTTCTTGGGCGGTAGCGACAATGACGACGCATCCGGTATCGCGGTCGACGCGACGGGCGCCGCCTACGTGGTCGGTACTACCTCCTCGAACGACTTCCCCACGACACCTGGAGCCTTCGACACGAGCTTCAACGGAGTCCAAGATGTCTTCATTACAAAAATCGCCGGCATTGCGCTTCTGGTGATCGACAAGGACGGCATCGACGACAAGAGACCGCCTAACTTCTTCTCGCCGATCCAGGTGAACGACGACGTCGCCGCGCTAGGAGTGCGGGCCCAGCTGCGCTTCTTCCGGGACCACGTCGGTCAAACGATCACCCTGCCTGCGGGACAGATCGGGGATGAAGGTTGGTTCGCACTCAAGGCGATCCCTGCTTCCTGGGCGCAGGCCGGAGGTGCGGCCGGTTTCGTGGGCAACCCGGCCGCGAATCCGGAGGATCCGGCGCCGCAGGGCACGGGGCCAGGCTTGGGCGCGCCCGATGCGAACGGCGATCCTGATTCGCTCCTGAAGAACGTGCCGAACGTGACCCCGCTCGGGGCGGCAGCGCTCAACAACCTGACCGGTCGCCAGGTCTGTGCCGTCGTCTACGACAACCAGGTGAGCATCAACCAAGACATGCGCACCGGCGACTTGAGGGGCGCGAACCTCGGCACGGTGGCGTTTCAGGTGGTGGCACTCGCGCCGTCGGGCGATGCCTCGTCTTCTTCGCTGCCGAACGTGGAGGTGAGAATTCTGGATGCCCGGACGATCTGTCGGGGGCCGTTCGCGTTGCTTACGGACGCGGAGGTTCCCGCGGGCGCGCCGTAGGAACGTAAGCCCGCGCCTCGCGCCTTGGCGGCGCGCGGGCTCGCGCTCTACCGCCCCACGACTATCAAGACGCCGGCTGCGATGGCGAGGATCGCCATCACCGTGCCCAGTCCTGAGAAGCTGAGTTTGAATAGCGGTATCAGCCCGGTCAGGATGAGCCAGGCAGCCAACAACAACATCCCGAGGTTTCGTATCACTTTCATTGGCAGACTCCCTTGAACACCAGCTTGGTGAAGCGACGGAAAAAACTCAACTCTTGGAAACCCTACACTTCCCTTTTTCGCAGAGTATCCTGGAATCGCGCTTCAGTTTCGGCTTCCACGCAGCCGCCTTGCGGCGAATCTCGTCGCGGCGTTCGGACGACAGGCTCCGGATGTATGCGGAGTCGGCCTTGAACCAGATTCCCTGGTAGCGCCTCATCTCCGCGATCGCCGCGTCGCGGCTCAGGCCTTCGACGATTACCCGGTACGCGGCGACCATCACGCCCGTGCGGTTCTGTCCCGAGCGGCAGTGGACGTAGACGGGCTTCGGTTGCTTGTCGACGACCGCGAGGAAATGCGCGACGTGGTCGTCCAGAAGAGCCGGAGCGAGCACCGCGTTGGGCTCCCAATCGGATATGCGAAAGTAGCCTGCCTCGCGCCTGCCTACGCTCCCGGGCTTGACCTCGCCGAACACGCGACTATCGTCGTGCAGCAGCTCGAGGTTCACGATCGTCCGGACGCCGTGTTGAATGAGCCATGTAGCGCCGTCCTGCGCGGGTTTCGCCCCGCGCCACAGTACGTTCGGCGTCACCACGCAAAAATTCGGTATGGGGGAGCCGAGGTCGCTCGCGCATCCGGTGGGAGCGGCCGGCATCGACGATGGCGGGAAACCGCCGATCAGGAGCGCGAACAAAAAGGAGTTGGTCCTTTTCAAGGACGCGAACCAAAAGGCATGTGCGACCGCGCCCGGTTGACCGTAAGATTTAGGCCGCACTATTTGTGCTTCTCGCGAGAGATCCAGATCACCATGTCCCACGCGTTGCGAATTCCAGTCACGAGCAGGAGAATCAAAGCCGCGGCCACCGCGTGCATCGAAAGGACCAGCTGCAACAGAAGGGCGATGCCCGCGAACAGGAGCAGCAAGTACGCTGTTGTCGGGAAGCCGATGAACCAAACCCAGTCAAGACGAGGAAGCTTGCTCTGCCGCCATTGTTGGTGGGCGCGCGTGTATACCAAGTAACCCAGCGAAGCGATCGACCCAAGACAGAGAAAGGAACCGATGACCTTGGCGGGGAGATCGGGGACCAATAGGACGGCCGACACGACCAGGGTCGTGGTGAAAAAGACCGCGTTTGGCGACATGAACGCTCTAACGCCCGTGGCCTGTTGATTGGCGACGACTCTGGGCCCGAGCGACACGACGACAAACAGGAGCCCGGTCAAGGTTACACCGGCCGTTCCGATCAGCAGGAAGAACTCGTGCCATCTCGTCAGTCCCATTTGCTCGCAACCTTTGCACGCTCGACAACCACCTCGGTTCGCGTGCCATCAAGAGAGCCTGTGCTCAGCAATCCGCTGACGCGGAAGGGAATAGATTTTTCGCCTGGCACAAGCAAGCCGCGGTCCTCCAAGAGCAAAGTGTCGATCAGTTTTCCGCCGCTATCGCGAATGCTCACCCGGAACCAGATTCGTGAAGCGTCACGCGACGACGTGTTACGCGCGACACCTAGAACAAATATCCGCGCGCCCTCCGCTGTGGTGGCCACGCGCGTCGATACATCCGACACCGCCAGATTGGGTGTTTCCGTGGGTTGGTCTGCAGAAATCGTTCGGTTAATCCCGAAGTACACCAAGGGAACGAAGACCGCGACCACCAGCACGAACCAACCGAGCACGAAGCGCGGATCATTGTTATTTCCCCACCACGATTGAGAACTGCGGCAATGTTGACATATCCGCGCTTCCGGATGGATGGGCTGCTTACAGTGGCGGCAAGGTATGGTATCCATAAGCGGAGGCCTAACGCTAGCGTTGAGCGGCGCCCGCTTGCGGGCGTCCGCTCCCGAGCGCATTGTTCGAGGGCAGTCGGCAGCTCTCACGGCTTAGGATTTCAGCTTTGCCCGTCACCTTGGTTTCGCGGATGGAGCCATCCTGTGCAAGAGCCTGCGCTACGAGTCGGCTGGGGCGGCCCATAGCGCGACCCTGAAGGATCTCGAAAGAATTCCAACCGTCCTTCTTCGAGTGGTACTGAGCGAGATAGGCGGCCAGCGCACACGCAGCGACCCCCGTTGCGGGATCTTCTTCATAACCTGCCCGCTTGGGAAACTGCCTTGCAGCGTAGATATCTTCTCCTATGGAGACCGGAGCAAAGGGATACAGCCCGGTCGTGCCATATCGGTCGCAGAGCGACCATAGCGCCTCGAAATTCGGTCGCAAGCAATCGAGTGTCTGAACGCTTTGAAGCGGCACGATCAGCTTCTGCCTTGAAGTGGATACTGAAACGATGGGTAGATCGGCGCGCATCAATGAAGTCTCGGACAGTCTCAATGCCTGAGCGACCTCCGCGGCGCCTGGGTTTCGCTTGGAAAATTCGGCGGCAAACTGGTTGACGGTGACAGTGATCTTCTCGTTCTGCCCCGACCATTCGACGGAGATCAAGCCGAGGACAGTCTCGATCCGGACCGGTGAGGTGGCGATACCGCCCAGGGAATGGAGGACGGTGACGGCCGCAATCGTACCGTGGACGCACATTTCCATCTCATGGCGGGGGACGAAATACCGAAGGCCAAAACTCGCTTCTGATGTCTTGGCCGAGACCACGAGGATGGTTTCAGCCACGAATCTTGCGGCGAGCTGCATTCCCTGCTCGGATGCCAAGCCATCGGCATCCAGCACAACCGGGCAGGGATTCCCTCCGCCAACACCGTCTGAGAAAACCGTCGTATGAACGACGGTTCTGATGTTCGTATTCGCCGGCATTCGAATTTAATTGCCTTCTAAGGTGGAGGTTGCCTGCGCGCGACTACAAACAGAAAACCAAGGTGCGATGCTTCACGCGCGTCGGGTACACCGCCAGGTTAGGCGACATCCGGAAACCTCGGCGCGAACGTCTCGTGTTGAACACCAGTAGCGTTGACCATATAAGACACCGCGTGATAAAGCCCCGCCAGCATGATCAATTCCACCAACTGGTCCGGGGCAAAGTGCGCGGACATCTCCTCCCATAGGGTGTCATCCACTCGATTTGTATCGTGAAGTTGATCGGCCAGGCGAATCACCAATTGGTCTTCGACGCTCCAGCACGTGTCGTCAGCGTTGCCGTACACCGTGGAACGGCTTTGTGCAGAAGTCCACTGCGCCTTGGCGCCGAAGGTTGCAATGTGGACACCCCATTCGTATTCGGCGCCGCAGCGTGCACAGGTGCGCAAGATCATTAGCTCGCGGCTGCGTAGCGAAATGCTGCCGCGGTCCAGCAAGCTGCTGGCCATCATGCGTTGCAGGACGCGCGGATTGCACGCTACAGTTCGAAACAGGAGCAGCGGCGGGGCACCACTCATGAGTTTGTCAAATTCTGCCTGTGTTTCCGGCGGATACGGAGGGCCGATGGGGGCAACGCGGGGCATAGGCACGATGGTGTCTCGACTTGCTGGTTCGATCATTCGCTCTGACATGGTAACCCTTCAGCGGCTCGTGAATCGCCCAACGTATAGTTAACTTCCTAAATGCCGCCTATTCTGACACCAAGAACGTGACGAGTGTCATCCTTGCCTAAGGATCAGCCTGATGCAACGGCGGAGCGTCACGTCTCCGCCGCATCTTCCTGCAGGAACTGCAGCACCGCGATTTCGTCGCGCCTCAACGCTGCGGTGGGATGCTCGCGGCGCGCCCGGTTCGGCAGGGCGGTGGAGGCGAACGGCGCGGTGAGTCCCTGCAGATACGCGCGCACCAGGCCGGGGTGGACGTAGTACTTGCGGCACACGGCGCGCGTGTTGCCGAGGCGCTTCGCCACGGCGTCGATCGCGCGGATCATGTTGCGCTCGGCTTCGCGCTGGCTCTTCGCCGGTCCCAGCGAGAAAAGCTCCCGCGCCGCGAGCATCGTGCCAGCCCAGGTCCGGAAGTCCTTCGCCGTGATGTCCCGGCCGGTGATCTCGCGAAGATAGGCGTTCACGTCGTCCGACGAAATGGTCTGGCGCTTGCCGGAGGCGTCGATGTACTTGAACAGCTCCTGCCCGGGCAGGTCCTGGCACTGCTGGACGATGCGGGCGAGGCGCCGGTCGGTGATCGACACCGTGTGATCGACCCCGCTCTTGCCGCGGAAGCTGAAGAGCAATTTCGCGCCCTTGATCTCGACATGGCGCTCGCGCAGGGTGGTGAGGCCGAAGGAGCGGTTCTCGCGCGCGTACTCGTCGTTGCCCACGCGGATCAGCGTCTTGTCGAGCAGCATCACCACGGTGGCGAGGATCTGGCGCCGCGTGAGATCCCGCGCGCGCAGGTCGCGCTCCACGCGCTCGCGGATCTCGGGAAGGGTCTCGCTGAACTCGAGCATGCGGCCGAATTTCGACTTGTCGCGCGCCTCGCGGTACAGGGGATGGTAGCGATACTGCTTGCGGCCGCGCGCGTCGCGCGCAGTCGCCTGGATGTGCCCTTCGGGGTCCGGGCTTATCCAGACTTCGGTCCACGCCGGGGGTATCGCGAGAGAGTTGATCCGCTTGCGCTCCGCCTTGCTCGTGATGCGCACGCCGTCCGGCGCGTAGTAAACCCAGCCCTTTCCCGCGCGCTCGCGCCGGATGCCGACGAGGCCGTCGGTGACGTAGTTGAGCCCGGCGCGGAGGGCCGCCTCGCGATGCTCGTCGACGCGCGGCGAGATCAAAGGGATCAGCCCGTCCCCGGATGGACGGTGCCGCACCTTCCGCAAGTGCGCAGCGCCCTGCTGGAATGGAAGCGCTCGAAGAGCGGCGGCAGGTCGCGCACGATGCTCTTCAACTGTATCTCGACGCGGTGGAGGAGGTGGTGGCACTTCCGGCAATACCACTCGAATCCGTCCACGACGCCCTCCGGACGCGTGCGCTCGATCACCAAGCACACGCTGCCTGCTTCGGGGCGTTGCGGAGAATGGCGCAGGTGCGGCGGCATGAGGAAGATCGCGCCTTCCTTCAGTTCGAATCGCCCGGGCTTTCCGTTCTCCATGACGTCGAGAAACGCGTTGCCTTTCACCTGGTAGA
>WNFX01006456.1_pt1 | contig 19268 bp, 23 predicted proteins | sample 5400111 | NCBI WGS metagenome assembly WNFX01 (sample SAMN13153363, study PRJNA577476) | soil metagenome | isolation source: 40 cm soil or saprolite under grassland replicate 1 | place: USA:California | collected 2016-06-15 | reverse complement strand
GCTAAAGCTGGTCAGGTAGCGCTCAATCCCATCATGCCACGCGACCAGTGTAGTGGCACGAGAGAGGCGGACAGAACCGTTGGGAGCAACCAGTGCTCCGCAGGCAAAGGCCGGGAGGGCCTGGATCGCGAATAAACCGAGGGCAATCGTGAAAGCGGCCAATTTCTTGAGCATAGTGGATTCTCCTTCAATAGCTATTGTTCTTCCTTTCCAGGACTTCATCCACTATGACGGGTTTACTACGAGGAAAGTTCCCACTTGAAGAGAAACACTTTAGGCGTGTGCGGGCCTAGGTTCAGAGGAACTCCTATACGCACGCACTACCCAACAATGCCAGAGCCAGTCTACTGTGAACATTTTACAACTTACAACTTGCAGTCCCGCCTCTTTGCAAAGCGCTTGTGCTTCAGACAGGGTATACGCATTCACGTTGTTTCTTTCAATGCGCCGCAACAGCCATTCGAAAGCTGACCAGAAGAAACGAGGCTCACGCGGAGCGAAATCTTCCACCACCAGTTGTCCTCCAGATGCCAGTAACCTTTCCAGTCCTGCCAGCATTGCTTCAGGGTCAGGTATATCATGCAGCGCATTCGTACAGGTGATGAGATCAAAGCTCTCCTGCGCGTATGGCAGACCTGCTGTCTCACCAGTGCCGATCTGTACGCGCTCTACATGCACATGAGGCCGATCTTTCAGGGTGGCGCGTACCTGCGCGAGCATGTCTTCGCTCGCATCCACTCCATATGCTTCTACATCAGGAACTTGATCGAGCAGCTGTCGCAGTAAAATACCCGTTCCACAGGCAACATCTAGCAAACGTGGAGAGCGTCCTAGCTGCTCTGAGACACTGCGCAATGCGATAACATCTATCATTGCCAGTGTCTCTGCAAGGGTTTTCTCGGTGAAGGTGCGCCAACGCGCGTTATAAGACCGTGCCCGCCTTCCCGTATAGTATGTGCTCATAGGTCCCTTTCTTGCCCGGCAGCATCACATAATGGATACCTTACTTAGAGATAGGTCTGAGGTGCAGTTTGGCCCAGACGTGATGAAACTTACCCCTGACTCGTACGTGCTCTCTGCGGACATCCACTAGGTAACGATCACCGTCAGATTCATAGTCTGGTGAATGGCACAGTAGAAGTGAAAGGTGCCAGCAGTGCTAAAAGGGCCGACCTCCGCGCTATCATAGCCGATAAAGACCTGATCCACGCGAGGCGCCCCAGGCTCTATCGCTGGTCTTGCCACACCATTCACCCAACTGCCATTTTCGATTTGATGTGGCGAAATGGAATCATCTACAAGATCGAGCATCTCCCCTTTATGAAAGGTGATCGCATCCTGGATGAAACCCAAAGCCCCCATATGCACCGTTGGGATGACAACTGGGCTGGCCTCTTTAATACTACACGCTGTGACCAATACGGCGAGCAGGCTACCGGCAATCAAACCAGCGAGTATCTTCTTCACCATCATCGTCTCCTTTCTAGCACTGCTGGCAAAGGCCGCGCCGGTCACGCTGGAAGCTTCCGTGGTCAATGCTGTCTTTCCGTATTAGGTATGCAACTTCGTCGCCTCAAGGTTTCTTCACGTTGTATCAATGCTTGCCTTCTCGTTATAGAGCTTTCATCTCGCTCACTTCAGAATCTAGCGCGCCTGAAAGTGACGAGGAAGAGAACCGGTTGGACTTAATCAGGGGCGCTTTACCCGCAGCGGTTTTTGGGATGCTCTCTACCCGTTGCACTTCCACGCCCGGAACCAGAACTCCCTGTTCTGTCAACGCCTGTCGCAAGCTGTCAGCCAGCGCTTCGTCCTCAAACGCGCCGCGCACACCACTCAAGAGCACGCGCAGGCGATCCGCCTCTTGCACCACTTGCCATCCACTGACGGGGAGCGTGTCCATAATGCGGCTGAAGACCAACGGATGGATGTTCACCGTTCCGCCAGTGGCCCCTGGAAACGAGAGGACATCCTCCACACGCCCTTGTATGCCGTCGATCAGCGCGAAGGGGTGCCCAGAAGGGCAGGGGACGGGCGAGAGGCGCACACTGTCACTCAACTCGTAGCGGATCAGCGGCTGCGTGCGGTTGAAAAGCACAGTGATGAGGAGCTTGTCACCGTAGACTCCCGGCGGCACCGGACGGTCGTTCTGGTCCACCACCTCGATGATCACAAGATCTTCCATGAGATGCATCCCCCGGTGGTGGTCGCACTCAGCGGCAAGGCTGCCGCATTCGGTGGCAGCGTACTGGTTGAAGAGTCGCTCACCCCAGGCTTGTACAATACGCCGCCGTGTTTCCTCCGTTAATACCTCAGAACTGGTTAAGACAGCACGTGGTCTGATCTGCAGGCGTCTTGCAAGCTGCTCCTCTGCCAGGATACGCATCATGGAGGCGTAGGCAATCAGCACCTCCGGTTGCCAGGCATTGAGACGCTCGACGATAAAATCTTTCGGCTCGCTCGCCGCCAATCGAATTTCCGGCATCCACCAGCTATGGGCCGTTGCGTTGACCCGCGTCGACATATGGAAGGCGGTGGTCGAGGCGACGGTAGCCGTTTTGACACGACGAGTCAAGTCTAGCTTGACGCCCCCCCATTCGCGTGCGCGGGCAAATGAGGCCAGCACCGTGATCCACTCGGCGCTGTTGAAGAGGAAGATGCCGGGGTGACCACTGCTTCCTGACGTAGCGTTGACCCGGTACCGCCCAAGGAAGTGCTCATCGCCGGTCAGGGTCCTAATGTGCGTCTTCGCCTCTTCCAGGCGAATGGCGCGGTCTGTCACCAGTTCGTCGAAGTGCTCCATCATTATCGCTTTTGTAAGCACCGGAAGCTCCTGTAGGGAGGAATCGTACAGCCCCTTGTGAAACTGTTGGTAGAATGGGGAGTGTGCGTAGGAATACTCGCGCAGGCTGCGTAATGCGTCCACCTGGTATGATTCCAATTGCTGGCGCGTCCAATGATCTCGATAGCGAAACTGCCGCATCTCTGCTAGCACGCTCAAAATGATTTGCATATCCATAGTGTTCTCCTAATTATCCAGGCATTTCAACGTGGATTTCGCTCTTCTATTGTGGAATAGTATTCAAGAACTGTTGAGGTTCTTCTAAAAACTCATTACGGCAGCCTTTCGAGCAGAAGTAAAAGGACTGCCCCTCCCATTCTGCTGTGACAGCCTTCTCGCGCTCGATCTTCATGTCACAGACGGGGTCGGTCGCCATGGTCGCCATCTCCTTAAACTGTCCATCCTCCAGCCATAGCACACGGTCGGCGATATCCTGGATGCGTTGATCATGGGAAACGATGACCACGCTTCTTCCCTGTTCTTTCGCGATCGTTTGCAGCAGCCGCATAATCTCGTGCCCGATCTTCGAGTCTAGATTAGCCGTTGGCTCGTCAGCCAGGATCAGGGCCGGGTTATTCACCAGGGCGCGAGCGATCGATACCCGCTGCTTTTCACCACCAGAGAGTTGCTCTGGGATGAAATCCAGTCGCTCGCCCAGCCCGAGTTCGGTGAGGAGCGTGGCAGCCCTTTTTCTGGCCTCACTACGCTTCGTACTGGCGAGTTCTGCCACGAGAGCGACATTATCCAGGACCGTGAGTGCTGAGAGCAGGTTGAAATCCTGGAAGATAAACCCGAACTGATGCAGGCGGATGCCAGGCAGACGATTTTCCGCAAGCGCGCTGAGCATCGTTCCGTTTAATTGAATCGTTCCTTCCGTCGGTTTGAGCAAGGCTCCCATCATCTGGAGCAATGTTGTTTTCCCAGAACCGGATGGTCCCATAATCAGGACGATCTCACCCGGTGCCACCTCAAGTGAAACATCACAAACGGCCGAGACGAAGGCGGTACCAGACCCATACTGCTTGGTGACATGTTCGATGTGCAATGTTGCCTTGTTAGTCATGTTCGTGCTCCTTTGAAGACCCTTGCTGGGTCAAGTCCGGCTATCTGTCGAATGGGGAGAAGTGCGGAAAGTGCGGCAATCACCAGCGACACCACGCCAACTTTGAGTAATGATGCGCCATTGATTTGCAGCGTCAGGGTGGATGTCAGGTTCGGTAGGGCAACTGAGAGCAGGAAAGTGATGGTCAGTGCCAGAGCAAATCCAACTACCACACTGTAGAGTGCCTGCGCTAAGACTGTGCCATAGAGGTAGCGATTGCGGGCGCCTATGGCTTTCAGGATGCCGTACTCTCCCCGTCGAGAGAGGGTCGCAATATATACCGTGAGCGCCATTACCGCTAACCCAACCATGAATCCCACCAGGTTCATGGTGGTTATTAAATCGGTTGCCATGTCTTTGACGATTTTCCGTTCCTGGGTGGCAAATGCCTCCCGTGATTGGGCTGTCACGCCAGGCACCTTTTGTTCGATCCGCGCTGCGACAGCGTCAAGCGAAGCTCCCGGTGTGACTTTCACGAGCACAAAACTCACAGTTGGCATCGTTGTGTTGCTGGAAGCAACGTTGCCCATCGACATATTTCCGCGTAGTCGTGCAAAGTCGTTCAGGGAGATAAAAGCCACCGAGTTGAGTAAATTGCCGGTGCCGTCAGATAGGCCAGCAATGGTGAATTCCTGGCCCAGGATGTTCACCTTGTCCCCAATCCCAAGGCCATCCTTCTCTGCCACACCCCGATCGATGACCGCTTGCCCCTCCATTGGGATAGAGACTCCCCGGGCGATACTCCATGGACCTCCCATGGTTGCTCCTTGTGGCAGGCCAATTACATAGATACTATACTGATCCTGGTTGGGGCCTACCTCCATGGTGTCGGTCAGGTACATGATTGGGGTAGCAGCGGTGACTCCAGGTACCGCTGCTACCTTGCTCACGACCGAGGCGGGAAGCGAGGAGGAGACCATGTGCAGGTTTCGTACCCCGGCTTGCGAAACGAAGACGTCCGCGCCAGCGTGATCAATATAAGCGGTCAGTCGTCCCTCCATGCCTATCATGATTGCGTCAAGCGCGAGGATCAGGGTGAGTGCCAGGGCGACTCCTCCCACCGAAATGACCAGTCGAATTTTGTTTTGCAAAAGATTGCGTAAAGCGTAACGAAACATACCCACGCTCCTTGAAATCCATTCCTGCAACGAGGCTTGCGCAGCTAGTGTTGCACACTCAGCAGGGATGAAACGACTACCTCCTAAAAACATCCGCAGGGGCAAGCCTGGATAGTAAACGAGCAGGGAACAGCGCTGAAAGCCCCGCCATGACCAATCCAGCCGCCAGAGCTTGCAAGGAGGCCAGAGGTTCGATCACCACCAGGAACTGCGGACGCAGTGCCATGATCAGTTGCGCCCCGCCCAAAGCAAGCCCTATGCCGATCATGGATCCTACAATGGCTACAAGTACCGCTTGAGTGGTCACGACCCGATAGAGCCTTCCGTTACGAGCACCGATCGCTTTGAGCACGCCATACTCGCGCTGCCTTTCGACGGTCGCTGTGTAGATGATCAATCCGACGACAAGCACGCCGACGAGCAAGGCAATTGTGACCATTAATCGAAGGGGTGCGCTGAAGGTGCGGGTAAGCAGGGCCACATCGTTGGCAATCAACTCACTTTTGAGCAAGACGTGTGTGCCAGGCAGAGAACTCAAACGATCACGCAAGGCCGAGGCAAGGGTGCCATTCGCTGGTGTGACGAGCAGAAAGCCCGTCGCGCCAGGGGCCAGCAGGAGCGACTCCGCCGCCGTTTTACGGACAAACGCGAAGCTTGTCATCCAGGTGCTCGTACCCGCGGAGAGCCCGACCACAGTGAATGTACGGTTCAGTACAGGAAGTGTATCTCCAGGCGCAATCCCATGCTGCTGAGCCAGCACCCTGTCCAGTACCATCTCAGTTTCTGCACGCGGTTCGCGCCCCTCGACCAGGTTCCACGGTCCGCCTCCAAACCTGGAGTCATAGCCGATCATCTCGACAAATTGCTTCTGTCCATGCAGCTCGAAGTAGACCGGCTGCGTGAGGATGGGAGCCACCTGTGCGACTCCCTCTATCTTGCGCACTGTGTCGGCCAAACCAGGGTGTAGGAGCGAACTGGAGACGATGAAATTTTTCACATCCTTGCGGGCGACGACCACCGATCCAGGGGCATGATCGAGGTAAGTTGAGGCCGCTCGGTCTACTCCTATCAGAAAGCCGTTCAAGACCAGGATGAGCATGATGGCCAGCCCCACCCCCAGGATACTGAGCGTGGAACGCATCTTGTCTTGTAAGAGATTACGATAAGCAAGAGACATCTTCCAACTCCTTCCTCCGATACCTACCTCAACGCAAGCTCGGTAAACCGGCGCGGAAGCCGGCATGTTCAACTACTTTCACAAGGCGATTGGGATCAGACAAAGTGGGATCATACTCGACATATGCCATCTCCGTCGCAGGATTGACGTAAACATACACCACTCCTGGCGTCCGGGCCAGAGCACGCTCGATAATGAGCACCCCTCCACCACCGCAGCTCAAGTCGTAAACGGGCATTGTGATACGTTGGTTTTTCATCTTGCTCTCCTTCCGTCATTTCAGCAGAGCCATTGACAGTGAATCTCGCCGGGCAGAACAGGATTCATACACAGTATCTTTCCTGTTTTGCCTTCTTTCTAATTACAGCATGGCAGATGTTGCTGAAGTCAGGCTGAGGTCTGGCTGAGGGTTTGCTGAGGAATAGAGAAGGGTGTGAGTCGAGGCCCACCGGGAAGAGGTAGGTACACTGTTGCGATAGTACCCTGTCCGGGCTGGCTCTCAAGCGTGATCTTGCCACCATGTTGCTCGACGATCCAGTGTGCAATCGACAGTCCCAGACCCGTTCCACCGGGGTCGCGACCACGGGCAGGGTCGGCGCGATAGAACCGTTCGAAGACATGGGGCAGATCCTCTGGCGGAATGCCGACCCCTGTGTCGCGGACGGTGATCTTGCTCCCCATCTCCTGGCGCTGCAAGCCGAGTGTGACGTGCCCATTGGCAGGGGTATACCTGAGCGCATTGTCAAGCAAGATCAACATCAGTTGCTTGAGCCGATCTTCATCGCCAATGACCTGTATGGGTTCAAACGGGTTTAAAGTGAGTGTCTGTCCCTTGGAAAGTTGATGTGCTTCACGATATGCATCGAGCATCACCTCATCGAGGTCAAGCAGGCGATGCTTCAGAGGTACGCCAGCATCAGCCCGGGCCAGCGCCAGTAGGTCAGCCACCAGGCGGCTCAAGCGGTTGGCTTCTCGCGTCACTTCGGCCAGCGCCTCCTCGCGCTCAGCTTCTGGCATGCTCCGATGGCGACTGAGCAGTTCCAGATTACCCTGTATAGCGGTAAGCGGGGCACGCAATTCGTGTGAGGCATCCGAGACGAAGCGCTGCTGAGCACTGGAGGCCTCTTCGATGCTCTCCAGCATCTCGTTGAAGGTCTTGGCCAGCCGACCGAGTTCATCCTTGTGAGCGGGCATCTCGATGCGGCGCGTCAGGTCTTGCGAGAGGGTTATCATTTGCGCCGTTTGGGTCATCCTGGCAACTGGCCTCAATGCTCTGCCTGCGATAGCCCAACTCAACAGAAGTGCCGCTGCCACGCTAGTCAATCCCAGTATCGGCAACGTGATCCGAAAAGCTTGTATGGAGGCATCCAGTCGTCCGAGTGGAGTCAGCGCTTCGATGTAGCCGACGACCGTTCCCCCCCTGTGAATGGGCAGAACATACACACGCCAGCGTTGCTGTGGTGTCGTCAGCAGACCAAAAACGCCATCGGGATCAGGAGTCACAGGTGGCGACATGATTGGCGGTATGAGTTGGACAAGCGGATCGTAAGCTGGACCGGCAGGCACCCGCAATGCTGCACGCGGGTCGATGCGTGGAATGGCCTCAGTGCCGAGTGTGCTTTCCTGCAAAACGCCATTCGCGTCATAGAGACGCAGAGCAATCTCAAGTTCTCCTCTTCCCTGGACAAGGTGAGGCCCGGTAGGAGAGACGGCGGCCTCGGCAGCTGCGTGACCAGCGCTCACCACCAGGGTGCGGTCAAGATCATCGTACTGCCCTCTGGCGTGAATAGCATACCCTAGCAACAGGACAAGCAGCAGAATCACGGCAAAAAGCGCCCCATAGTAGAGCGCCAGGCGCAGGCGGATCGACACGAGTTAGTATCCATGGTCAGATCAGCAAAACGCAACACTTGAGGATGCTCGAGTCGTTGCCGTCTAAGTAGAGCATGTACCCGAGCCAGTAAGACTTCAAACGTAAACGGTTTGATAACGTAATCATCCGCACCGGACTCCAATCCCTGCACCTGGTCGGCTGGTGCGTCCCTGGCTGTGAGCATGAGCACGGGCAGTTGCTCGTCAGCTGCCCGCAGGCGTTGCAGCACCTCAAAACCGCCCAGTCCAGGCATCATCACGTCCAAGATCACCAGGTCAGAAGGGCGCTCGCGTGCAATGGCAAGTCCCTCAGCCCCGGACCCTGCCGTCTCAACGGCAAATCCTTCATACGAGAGGCCGCGTTTTAACAAACTTGTGACAGCGGGATCATCATCAATCACCAGAATGCGCTGCATCAGCTCTTGCCTCCTCTCGACGCTTTCTCTGTTTAGAAACACGCTGTTCAAATGTGCATGCTAAAGTGTAGAAATCATAGCACTGTCACAGCCTTTCTAAACTATATCACATTGCCCTCACAATGAGAAAAACTAGACGAACATGGAGTTATCCTTAGTTGACAACAGTAAGAGCGAATGCAGAGTTCTCAGGTATCCATCAGGAACAACTCAGCGCAGCCTCAACCAGGAGAGCTATACTCACAATAGAAGCTCTAAAAAGTCAGAGAAATGCCGTAGCGAGAGCAAAGGAGGTATTCGATCATGACTCCACTCTTGTTTAATTTGATGATACTCGCGATCGTCGCGCTAAAGGTGCTGGTTATGCTGCTGATACTCAATTGGATTGATCGCTCAGTCTATCTTCCAGACCGAAAGGAGATAGTAGGATGAACATACTTTTTAGTGAACTCACCGTCATTGGACAGATGGTGGCACAGGTTCTTGTCGTATGGCTCTTTCTCAATTGGATCGCCAGCAAGCCGAAGATAGTGACAGCTCTAGCAGCTACTTCCCAAAGGAAAAGAGCACAATGAGTACAACATCCAGCACCACAGTGTATACGGCAAGTACTGCCGTACGTGTGTTGGTCGCGACACTTATGCCACAGCTCGCCTTCGGGTTGAGCTATGCCTGGATCAGCCTGGCCCCATATGTAGAACAGCAGAGCCGCTGGTCGCCGGTGATCACCGGAGCCATTTACGCGTTACCCCTGCTGAGTGCTGCTGTGACCTTGCTTTTCAGTGACGCGCTCACGGCCCGTATCGCGCCGCGCAGCCTGTGCTGGCTGGGTATGGGCGTCTTCGTCCTTGGTCTTGCTGTCGCCTTTGTGTGGCCGAACGAAGCCAGCTTTGTCATCTTCTATGCCACGCTCGCCCTTGGCGTCGGGTACGGCATGAATTTCGCCGGCGATCTTGTCGTTGTGGCACACATCTTTCCGCGTCGTATGGGCGCGGTGAGCGGAATGATGACAGCCGCTTACGCACTCTCCACTGTTGCCATCGTGCCGGCCATCAATGCGCTGATCTCCGGTCATGCCTGGTTCGACGCGCTGCGCATCATTGGGGCGAGCGTGACCATGCTGGCAATCGTTGCTCTCCTGTTCCTGCCATCCTTGCCGCTCTCTCAACCAGGTTCTGAAAGGAAGTCGGTCTTCCAGTTGCTCAGGAATCCACGTTTGAGCGCCGTTGTGCTGGTCTCCGTGCTGGTTGCGCCGCTGGGAACCTATGCCACATCCGAGGTTGGCGTCTACGCGCAAAGCCTGCATTTGCTTCCCGCGCTCGCGGCCTCTGCGGTGGTGATGGTGGCCGCCGGGACCGTTCTGGGCAGGCTGTGCGGCGGCATATTCTCGGATCATTTTGGCGCAGACCGGGTGCTCCTGGCGGTTGTTGCTCTCGATGCGGTCGCGGGCATCGCGCTATGGCGAGCCGCGACGGCTCCGTTGCTCCTGGGAGCAGCCACGGTGATCGGCCTGATGTGCGGCGGGTTGATCGGCGCGGTTCCGCGACTGGCAATGGACAACGAGCCGTGCAACTATAGCGCTGCTACCGGGATGCTCTTTGCCAGTTTCTCGCTGGGAGGCTTTCTCGGCCCGAACATCGGCGGCACGCTGGGCGGCACAACTGCAGCATGGATGGTCCTCGCGCTGCTGACCGCATCTGGTTTTGTCGTGCTCATCCTCCATTTTACGTGGATTGCGCGCCGGTTCATCGTCTGCTATTGTGTTGATGCGATAGCCAAGGCTCACCAGAAGACAGGTTATTCGGCAGTGCAGAGAGCATATCAACGCACACTAAGGAGACTACTTGTGCGCAGGGTTCACGGGAATTCTGCTCCACTCCCCCCTCGCTCCGGCACATTCTGGTCGGAGTTGGATAAGGAGTGGCATCGCGTGCGACACACGGCGAGCAAGACGGAGGATTCCCCTGTGCAGGCCAGAAAATAACCACGTCTTTCCATGAGTTAATAACGACAAAGTCTATTGCCCAAGAGCTATCATGTCCTGCGTATCTCCCCTGACGACCCCTGGCGTGTTGCTTCTCCTAGCGCCCGTAGCGAGCTGCGCGGAACCGAGTTTGGCTCCGAAGAGATGCAGGAGATGTGGCAAAAAATGGGTGGCGTCCTCTCGGCAGGAGCTCAGCAGTACCTGAATGAAGTAGATGCTGCTGTCGCACGAGGGAATGCCCATGTGATTGCGGCGATGGCGAACTGTCCTTTCGAGCCAATCTATCGTACACGCCGCCCTCTGGAAATCGAGGGTACCTCTGTGCTTGCAGGCTACAAATTTCACTGGAACTTCCATCGCGGGCATGTGGAGTCTGCTCAGCGTTTCGGCTGTACGAGCGGCTGGCAGGAGTGCATGGAGTATTCGCTCAGTGAGAGTTTTGTGAGGTAATCGTGATATTACCGGCAGGTTTTGTGATGTCGTACGTGATCTCTATGAGATATTACTCATTGGGACGACAGTTGACTGAATAGTATCTTGATGCTGCCAGTCTTTACATTTGGATAGTGTTGCTGCCAGCGACCAGCATGAGACTAAGTTGAAATAGCCGCTTCTGAGCAGATGCCAGAGCAACGGCCCAACTCAGAAGTGCGCCGCTTCCTGTATTCATGAATAAGGAGATAGATCAATGAAATATCGTTTCGTTTTAGGATTGTTTCTGGTTCCGTTTATGTTGATTCTAGCAGCTTGCGGGAGCAGCGCGGCTCCCTCTGGATCTCAGCAAGGTCAAATAACCCCTTCGGGGTCTCAAACAGTGCAAGTTACTCTCTCTGACACGAAGGTTGATTCTTCGCTGACTACCTTTACTGCCGGAATGCCTTACCACTTTGTTGTCACAAATACGGGACAAGTGGCTCACCAATTTGTGATGATACCAATGGGAATGGGGATGGAGCAGATGTCGGTGGATGAGATGCACCACGCGGCACTCTACATGTACGACAGTGTTGCACCTGGTGAGACCAGGATGTTTGATTACACCTTTGCCTCCTCCACTGCAGGGCAGAGCTTAGAATTTGTGTGCGGCACTCAGGGGCATTATGCAGCTGGCATGCAGCTTCCGTTTATGGTCAACCCTCACGGATAGTATTGGGACCGGAGCCGACGTACTCAACGGTTACCTAGCGAGCAATACGGCGGCCGCGACGAGCACGAGTGCTGCAAGAGCCGCAGTGACTAGCCCACCCAGCCTCGTCTTGCGCGGCTCGGCGCGCAGATGCAGCATACCTTGTCGCCCCAGGGTGTAGGCCGCCAGCGCCCCAACGAAGAAGGCGCCACCACCAGGCCCATGACCCAAGACCACCACCAGCACTCCTAGCCCCAGGGTCCCCGCGAGCACCGACTCCAGCAGCTGTGTGGGGATACGGCGCGCCCCCACGCGTTGATCGGATGACCACACTCCCCAGCGGGACGCAGTAGGCGGCCCTCCACAGCAGCCAGCGAAGAAGCATCCTACCCTGCCCACAGACATTGCGACCAACAGACCAGGAGCTATCATATCGAGAAAGACTCCGGCCGGCACATCAAGCACCACGAGCAGAAGCGCAGCCGCCAGGACGGCGCCGGTGATGAACCCCTGGATGCACCATCCATTGATGCGGTGCTCGCGGCGATATAGTACGATGTACCACACCTTTGCACCGACGATGCCAACCATGATGGCGCCAAGTGATACTTTCATCCACGGGCCGATCGCAAGATGGTCAATGGAAAATACCAGGAGCTGGAGCGCCAGCGCGATAGCGATACCAAGCGTCACCATCGCTGCCCAAATGCCGGGAAGGATCCCTGGCACTCGGGCGAAAGGGGCCGGGCATGTTTCCACATGTACGGCCGACTCCATAGACGGCGCCCACCTACGCCAAAACCGAGCAGCTAGAGGCAGCGAACCAGCTGCAGGGATTACATTCTCCTGCTCCCACGATTTACTTGCGGGGTGAGCAGACTTTAGTATGTGCGCTGTCACGGACCACGAGCCAGCATTAATGTTGCGAACACGGGCCGTGATTGAGATCGGGCCACTCCCAGGGACGACTGCCTCGATGGTCTCGTCCTGGACGAAGCGATCGCCTGGCAAGAGCCGCCCCTTCAGATCGACGCGGCGCCCGGAAAACCTGACCGTGACAGGATAGGGCCATGGATGTGGGGCAGGATCGAACCAGTAAGTCACCGCCAATATCTGCTGTGTCGCACTCTCCACTAAGGCCGTGAAACCACCGCCCGTTCCGGCCGGGGTATCCGACTTGACGGCATGTATTTGCGGTGCAGTATCTACAGCTAGACTCCTATGCGCAATCGATCTATGTGCCATGTTCATCAACTCCTCTTGCTACTCTTCGCAGCTTAGCGTACGTTTAGCTCCAAATTAGGAACAGTGACCCAGAAAAGATAGACCTTGTCTTGCCAGTCGGCTCATGGAGGCGATCGAGATCGGGGCAACAGAAACACACGCCTGCACATCAGTGAGCTAGCCGATCAATCTATAGGAACTCATCAATACGCTTCGATGTACCATCCGTCATCTACCCATTCTTCAGCGCCTGAATCACCACCTGCGCGTGCTCTACGAGCTGCCCAGCATGCTCCTGCTGAATATGCTTGCCAGCCTGGGCTTGAACCTCATGGATAAATGCCTCTAGATTGTTAATCGCTACTGAGGTTTGACCGCGATCGAGTGCTGCTTGAGCTGCATCAAGTTTGGCGAGCAGGCTATTGGTGACACCTTGGTTGTCAATGAAGCCCTCGTCTGCGGCATGCTGGACACATGTGCGCAGAGACGAGATGGTTGGCGCATGGATACACTCATCGCTCGTCTGGGCGCGAGCCCTTCCAGGAGCGAGCAAACCGACCCAAACCAGGGTAACAAACATAAGCAGAACCAGGACCATAAAGCGTAATTTCATTGTGGAATTCCTCCTTTTTGTTCATTCAGATACTGTTACGAAGCATAGTACATTTACCTGAGTCCAAGCTGAGGGATTGCTGATGCTTGCCTGAAAATCTCTCTTGGAGGTAGATGATTTTTGAAGGAGAGCAAGGTGAGCGGACTCTATCTAGCTGCACAACGATCAAGCCTTTTCGCAATGCGAAAATCATGTTTCTATCTCAGCTACCCATCAGCAAGCCCTCAGCTAATCCTCAGCAAGGAAAGCTACACTTACTACCAGAAGCTAAAAGATTAGACGATCGCAGACATACACCCATGAAGGTGAGGACTTATCTAGCTTCTACATCTTATTCTGCATGAAAGTCAGGACATCTTATGGATAGTAGCATCTTCTTTGGAGGGTCGGTCATCGCGGCAGTAGTGGCAGGGATGCTTGCATTGTTTGCGCCCTGCTGCATCTCGTTCATGCTGCCTGCCTACTTCGTGAGTTCCTTCCAGAACCGCCTGCGGCTGGTGGCCATGACGTTTATATTTGCGGCAGGGGTAGCCACGATTATTCTGCCTATTGCACTGGGCGCATCCCTGCTGCGACAAGTCTTCGCCACGCAGCATACCATAATCTACGTGCTCGGAGGCATCCTCTTGCTTGGGTTGGCCATCTACCTGCTGCTCGGCGGGCAGGTCCATCTCCCCATGCCAGGGCGAAGCGCGGGTAGTAAAGCCGGGATAGTGACAACATATACCCTTGGGGTCTTCTCAGGCATCACCAGTTCCTGCTGCGCCCCGGTGCTCGCCGGGGTGATCGCGCTCTCCAGCGTAGCGCCCTCCTTTCTGCTGGCGCTCGGCATGGGAACCGCCTACGTTTTCGGCATGGTTGCGCCCCTGTTTGTGATTTCGCTGCTGTGGGAGCACTACGATTGGAAATCAAGCCGTCTCTTCCACCCACGATCGTTCACCTGGCATCTCGGCTCCTTGCGGCGCACGCTCAGCGTCACCACCCTGTTCAGCGGGCTACTCTTACTGCTTATGGGTGGCGCAATGATCTGGGTGGGACTTACCTCTACCGCCATGTCAGTGCCCATAGGATGGCAAGCGAGCTTCTTTGTCTGGTTACAGCACGTTGGGCGAGTGATTACGGGCGCGCTCTCCTGGCTTCCCAACTGGGCAGTAGCCCTTGCTCTTCTCTCATTTATTACCTGGTTGGCCTGGCGTGCGCTCAAGCAAGTGGGAACAACCTCTAACCGGAAGAATGTGGGGTTGGAAAACAGTGAGCTGCTAAACGGCGAGGCACTCAACGATGAACGAGTAAAGGAGAAGATCAGTGAGCACTAAGACGAGGTACGATGAGAAGAAAAAAGGGATGGCGCCGAAACATTCGCCGACCAACCAGCGCAAATTTCACGGGAAAAGCCGCCGTTTCAGGACTGGCGTGAAGGCCGCCGTATTCATTGGAGTGGCAATGATTGCGCTGGGTGCGATATATGTTCTCAATACCATGAACGGACCATCTGCCAGCAAGAACCAGGTAGGTACTTATACATTCACGGTCGGAAACCTTGGCCCAGGTGAGCAAGCGCCGCCTATCAAGCTCCAATCTACTGACGGGAGCAACTTTGATCTCTCAGCACAGCGTGGGAAGACCGTTCTTCTGTTCTTCCAGGAAGGACTAGCCTGTCAGCCGTGCTGGGATCAGATCAAGGACATCGAGTCGAACATGAAGCAATTTCAAGCGCTCGGCATCGACACGATTGTGAGCATCACCTCCGACCCATTGGATGCCTTGAAGCAAAAGGTCGCGGACGAAGGCCTCTCCACACCGATTCTCTATGACCCGAACCTGGCGGTTTCCCGCACGTATGACGCCAACAAGTATGGCATGATGGGCGAGTCCAGCGACGGCCATACCTTTATCGTGGTCGGCCCCGATGGACGCATCCGCTGGCGTGCTGACTTTGGGGGCGCTCCCAATTACACCATGTACGTGCCGATTTCGACGCTGATTGCAGATATGAAGGAGGGACTCAATGGAAAAGTGTGAAGGGCCTTCTCATGTGCTGATCGATGGTGAACACCACAAGCGGATCACGATCCTGCTCCTCACGCAGGAAGACTGTGGGTTTTGCGAGCAAGCCAAAGATATCCTGGAGTGGCTCTCAAGAGAGTACTGGCTTTCGGTTTCCACGCTCGATATGGGTTCATCCAAAGGCCAGGAGCTTGCCATGAAAGGTGGGTTATTGTTCCCCCCAGGTGTGCTGATTGATGGTGAACCGTTCTCGTATGGCCGTCTCTCTGAACGCAAGCTCCGCCGTGAGCTGGATCGTCGATTGGGTTTTGTAGATCGACCACCGTACGTACTTGCTGCCCTCGACCACGCGCACACATGAGCAGCGGGAACGGGAAGCAACTGAAGTTGAGGAAGTGTTTGTAATGTGTTCATCAGTGTATCAAACTATCGAGAGGACATCACACAACCCTCCAGGTTGAACACAGCGCGTCACTATGAGCGTCAAGATCGTCCGGGCACGCGCTGAGCTTGCGGGGGTCGCACGAGCAAAAGGAGAGACAGCCATGCGAGACAGAACAAAGCGTATCCTTCTAGCGGTGATCGCACTGAGCATCCTGGCATTGATTGGGACAGGTGTAGGGATGGCCGCAATCCTCCGAGCCTCTGCAGTTGGGGGGAATCCGTCACCTATTGCGCAAGCAACACCGGCGATCGGCGTCACACACGTCTTCATCCACAACTATGCCTACCAGCCTGCGAACATCCAGGTGGTCTGGGGAACAACCGTTTCCTGGACCAATCAGGACAGCGCTATCCATAGTGTGGTTTTGCCACACATCATCACATCGGAGACCGATATCAGGGAAAGTGGCCCGCTCGGCCAGGGACAATCGTTCAACTATACCTTCCTGGCGCGAGGAACCTTCCAATACTACTGCATTGAACACCCCGATATGATTGGGATAGTGATCGTGACCTGATGGCTGTGTATGCAAAGCAGGGGTATCCCGAAGGACGCTCCCTCATGTGAGATACAATACGCCTGGGTCGGACACCGTGCTACAGGCTCTTCCAGCGGGGGCAGATGGACGTAGGCCTGAAACGCCGACCCAGGGCAGTTGAGAATGCGAGGAACAAGAGCATGCGCAGGCAGAAAACGAAGGTTCTGGTGATTGATCACGACCCGCTCTTCTTACAGCTACTCACACGCTTTCTCCAACTGGAAGGATACGAAGTTGACACTGCGGATGATGGTCGACAGGCAATGGAGCAGGTAGAGGTGCAAGCGCCTGATCTTGTCCTCCTGGACGCTGCCCTCCCGCACCAACCTGATCCCCTAACTGTCTGCCAGCGCATCAGGGCACACTCCCAGGCATCGATCATCTGCATCACCCCTTCGCAGGCCGAGGAAAAGAGCAATCTGATCGAATTGGGGGCTGACGAGTACCTCTGCAAGCCGTTCGATGCGGACGAACTGCTCGCGCACATGCAGCGGATACTGCAGCGCGGACAATGGGTGGGGGTCGAGCAGACACAAGCAACTGCCTCGAGAGAAGATGTCCGCGTAAAGATGATTGGAGACCTGACGGTAGACTTTGCACACGGCCGGGTGTTTCATGCAGGGCATGAAATTCTGCTCTCTCCGCGCGAGTACCGGCTCCTCGCCTGTTTAGCGCGGTATGCAGGGCAAGTAGTATCCCAGGAACTGCTGCTCTAGCTCATCTGGGGAAATGAGCACGCAGGCGAGCATCACTTGCTCCAGGTGACGATCAACCGCTTGCGTCGTAAGTTGGAACCCGATCCGGCCAGGCCCAGCTTCCTGCTTACCAAAAGCAGCAAGGGCTGCGGAGTAGGCTATCTGCTCACACATCCAAACTAAGCAGATTACCCACTTGTATTGTTACTTCCTTGTGATATTCGCTGTCACTCCTGTGATGTGTTTGTGATGTGCGAAGTGAAAACTTCTCACAGAGAGTTGTCGGTAGTTTTACCGATTGTGATCTTATTGAGACGAAAATCTCAGGAAAGCATCAGCTAGTACTCAGCCCAGCTTCAGCCGACGTCGCTACACTCTGTAATAGAAAGGAGTAATCGCTCCGAATGGTGGACACCGTAGTTCGTTCCGTTTTGAGTCTTTTGTAAAGTGGCCTGTCTCCTGAACGGGGCAGGCGGATGCGAGAGGGAAGCGTGTAGAGGCTCCCGACTTAAGCGCACGGGCAAACACCTGGCCAGCTAGTTGTTCTGCTACATCGATAGATGAGATGTACTGGTGCAGCAAGACCTGGGAGAAAAAACCCGGTAGCAGGAGCTCAAACAGGCACCCCGTTCAAGGAGGAAATTCACATGATTGAACAAGCCGACGAGGAGCAACTCGATAGCTTTCAAACCCGTGTGGCGGAACACGGTCGAGGGAGGACTATCTTAGAATCGTTCGCGTATATTAAACCCTTTGGAGGCATGTTCGGCAAGATCGTGCCGTTCTATGCAGAGTCGTACTGGTACGCCATGGGTGGGCTGACCTTCCTGATGTTTGTATTCCTGACCGGCAGCGGAATCATTCTCGCCTGGCTTGGCCCCTACTGGTGGCTCACTAATCCCGCTGGACAGTTTCTGAAGTCGTTCCACTACTGGAGCGCACAGGCCTTCTTTTTCTTCGCGTTGCTGCACCTGTTCCGCGTCTGGGCAACTGGTTCCTATCGCGGTCGGCGTATCGTCAACTGGTGGATTGGTCTGGTGATCTTTATGCTGGCGATGGGTGAGAACCTCTTCGGACTGCTAGCCCGTGGCGACTGGGAGTCACAGTTCGTGTCCATGCACTCCGACGACATGCTGTTCATCCAGCCGTTCTTTTTCAACCTGTTCAGCCCAGCGAACTTCACCGCAGATCTAGCGATTCACATCGCCGTCCTTCCGATTGTCATCTTCGGACTGTTCCTGGCGCACGTTGTGTTGGTACGGATCATGGGACTCAGCAAGCCGCTGTCGAATCAGGAGAAGGAGGAATAAGATCATGGCAGATGAAGAGAACACACAACCGGCAAATACAGCAGTTGAGCAGACACAACCATCCGCAGCGAGCGCCACGCCAACCCGGGCAAATGATCGGCCACCAGAGCGCCTGGTGCGCCACGTTTTCTGGAAATACCCGATACTATCAGTTGTTCTTTTAGTGGTGGTAGCAGTACTGGCGGCTGCCGTCGGATCTCCCAACTGGCCCAGGGATACCATCGCGGACGCTACCAAGGATAACCCGGGTGGAGCGATCATGTCCTTCACCCAGGAATTGGATGGCACCGCTACTTCGACGAGCAATGCCGCTGAGTTCGGTATGGGTGATACTGGGCAGGTCTTCGTCCTGAACCCGCTACGCCAGGCAGCGCCACTGCTTGGATCAAATGTCCAGTCAGCCCTGTCCACCTATGAGAGTGCAACGCAAGATCAGCAGCAGAAATGGGCATCTGCCTATGATACTGCCCTGGGGACGATCATGCCGAGCGGTGGCGGTGAAATGGAGGGGGCTCCCAGTCCCGACTTCTCTAAGATCGACACGTTGAAAGGTGACTTCGGCCCGGTTCCCGTGCTGGTCAAAACGGATCTGCAATTAGCACAGAACGGCTACCTGGAGCAGTATCTGCAGGCGGTTGACCCGGGGCATTCATTCCACCTGGTCAACATCTGGCTTTATGACCATCCGAATTTGCTTAACACAGCCGTAGCGCAAGGCCTGACTGATGATCAGTGGGGCATGGTCAAGGAACGCGGCTTCTCCGTTGGACCGTGGTATCTGTTCATTCCGGGGGTGTTCCAC
>WNFX01003712.1_pt1 | contig 19290 bp, 16 predicted proteins | sample 5400111 | NCBI WGS metagenome assembly WNFX01 (sample SAMN13153363, study PRJNA577476) | soil metagenome | isolation source: 40 cm soil or saprolite under grassland replicate 1 | place: USA:California | collected 2016-06-15 | reverse complement strand
TGACGCACGATAACACCGGCGCGGTGATACCGAAGTTCAAGCAGATCGGCGCGAGTACGATTGCTGATCCGGCGCAGCCGGTGTTTGCCATCGACCACGATATCCAAAATACTTCGCCGAAAAACCTGGAGAAATACGCAAAGATCGAAGCGTTCGCTCGCGAGCATGGGATCGATTTTTATCCGGCCGGAACCGGCATTTCGCATCAAGTGATGGTGGAACAGGGCTATGTCGTTCCCGGCGCGATGGTGGTGGCAAGCGATTCGCATTCGAATTTATACGGGGCGGCTGCCGCGCTCGGCACGCCGGTGGTGCGAACCGACGCGGCAAGTATTTGGGCCACTGGAGTCACCTGGTGGCAGGTTCCCAAGGTCGCCAAGGTAGTGCTCAAAGGAACTCTTTCGCCAGGTGTCGTTGGTAAGGATGTCATCATCGCTTTGTGCGGACTGTTCAACAAGGACGAGGTGCTCAATCACGCTGTTGAATTCGTGGGCGACGGTGTGGCAAACCTTCCGATGTCAGCGCGCATGACCATTGCCAACATGACCACGGAATGGGGCGCGCTCGCGGGTGTGTTTCCGTTCGATGAAGTGACAGTGAACTATTTGCACTCGCGCGTCGGCGAGTTCACGAATCCGAAACGGCCCGGAAGACGCGGCCCCAAGAGTCGCTCCGGTTACGCGAACGCGGATATCGACGAGTGGTGGAAGAATCGCAGCGAGCTTAGCGCCGGTGCAGACGCGGAGTACGCGATCGAACTGGAGCTCGATCTCGCGACTGTGGTTCCGCACGTCTCCGGGCCTAACGAAGTCAAAACGATGGTGTCGCTGCCGGAAATGGAACGGAAACACGTGCCGATTCAAAAAGCGTATTTGCTCTCGTGCGTGAACGCGCGCTTCGAAGATTTACACGACGCGGCCGAAGTGGTGCGCGCCCAAGGCGGACGCGTCGCCGACAGTGTCGAATTTTATTTGGCGCCGGCCAGCGCCGAGGTGCAGGCGAGATCGGAGTCCAATGGCGATTGGCAAACGCTCTTGGGCGCAGGAGCGATTCCGTTGCCGCCTGGTTGCGGCGCATGCATTGGCCTGGGGCGCGGTCTAGTGCAAAAAGGCGAGACCGCGATCAGCGCCACCAACCGCAATTTCAAAGGGCGCATGGGCGATCGCGACGCGTTCGTTTATCTCGCCTCGCCCGCCGTAGTCGCTGCCAGTGCGCTGGCAGGGTTCATTTGCGCGCCACAAGATTTCGCCGAGCGACCGGCGGGCACTGCCGTCCGACGCGCCCAAAGCAAACCGAAACCGCCGGCGTCTGTTGAGATCATGGCCGGTTTTCCGGCAAGCGTGCGTGGTCGCGTTCTCTTCATCGACAAAGACAATTTGAACACCGACGGCATTTACGGCAGCAAACACACTTACCGCGACGACATGACGCCCGAGCAGATGGCGGCCGTCACATTTGAAAATTACGATCCGAACTTCAATACGCTCTATCAAAAGGGTGATGTCGTGGTCGGCGGCCTCAATTTTGGAAGTGGCTCCAGTCGCGAGCAAGCAGCCACCGCGTTGAAGTTCAAAGGCATACCATGCGTCATCGCCGCCAGCTTTTCCGAAACCTACAAGCGCAACGCGTTTAACAACGGCTTTGTAGTATTTGAATGTCCCGAGTTGGTGACGCACTTGCGCACCACCCTCACCAATCGTGAGCCGACCACCGTGGGACCCGAGATCACAATCGATTACGCAAAATCCATTCTGAGTGTCGATGGAAAATCATTCTCCTTTCCCCCGTTGAGTCCCGCCGCGCAAGAATTGATCGTTGCCGGCGGCGCTGAAAATCTGGTGGCCTCTCGCCTTCGCGCGAAAGCGTAGTGTAGCCACGGCGCTCTGTCGCCATGTTACCGCTGCGCCTCGACGGAGCAAGGCGGCTACAATTGATCCGCGTAATCCGCGGTTCCAAAATTTACCGGCGCTTGCGGGTTGGTGACGCACCGATAAGATCGACATCCTATGGCTAAATACAGGATTGCATGGATGCCGGGCGACGGCGTCGGCAACGATGTCATGGAAGCGGCGCGGCTCGTGCTCGATCGCCTGAAACTCGATGCCGAGTATGTCCCTTGCGACATCGGCTGGAGATTTTGGTGCACGGAAGGCAATGCGCTTCCGGATCGCACGGTGAAGGCGCTTAAGGACACCACGTGCGCTCTCTTCGGAGCAATTACCAGTAAGCCGCAGGACAAAGCAAAGGAGGAACTGAGCCCTGAGCTCAAAGGCAAAGGGCTCACCTACTTCTCGCCAATCGTCGGGCTGCGGCAATTGTTCAACCTCCACACCAATATGCGGCCATGCAAAAGTTACCCGGGGAATCCGCTGAATTACCGAGGGAACAAGATCACAAATCCGGGCGGCGAAGATGTGCCGATTGATCAGGTCGTGTTCCGAGAAAATACCGAGGGCATGTACGGCGGTGTGGAGTTTTTCCCGTTGCCTGAATCGGTCTTCACCGCTCTCTGCGCGAATCCGAAAATGAAAAAATTTCAGGCGAAAGGCCTCGAGAACATCGCGCTATCGACGCGCATCATGAGCGTGCAGGGTTGCACGAACATTTGCGAAGAAGCGTTCGATTACGCGAAGAAAACCGGACGCAAACGCGTCACCCTCGTTGAAAAACCTAATGTGCTGCGCGAGACCGGTGGGCTGATGACGCGTTGCTTCCGCGATGTGGCCAAAGCTTACCCGGACATCTGGGCTGACGAAGTGAACATCGACGCCATCTGCATGTGGATGTTCAAGAATCCGCAGGATTACTCGGTGCTGGTGGCGGAAAATATGTTCGGCGACATCGTCAGCGATTTGTGCGCCGGCTTGGTCGGCGGACTCGGGTTCGCGCCCAGCGCCAACCTCGGTGACAACTACGCCGTGTTCGAACCGACGCACGGATCAGCGCCAAAATACGCCGGTCAATACAAGGTCAATCCCATCGCGATGCTATTGACCGTAAAGTTAATGTTTGACTGGCTCAACGAGACAGAACGCGCCATACGTCTGGAGTCTGCGATCGCACGCGTGATCAAGGAAGGCAAAGTGCGCACCTACGATATGGGCGGGAAAGATTCCACCCTCGACGTCGCCAAAGCCATCGCTGATTACGCTGGGTAGCGGTCGCCGCGGCGACCTGGTTTCGGCGCCTCGCCGAAACAATCTTTCTCCGCAATCGAGAATTAAAACGGCCCACGAAACACGCGAATTGACGCGAAATTTCTGACGTCTGACTTCTGATCTCTGACATCTGGTTCGCGTGATTCGTGTGATTCGCGGGCAAGAATCCTGGCGTATCCGGGTTTGCACGCCCGAGGAACTGATGGGAGTGTCGGCGTTCGTTTAAGCCATGAAAATTCAGTATTTCCAGGACACAGATACACTCTACATCGAGTTTAAGGCTTCAAAGGTGGCGGAGACCCGCGATCTGGACGAAAACACGCTTCTTGATTTGGATGAGAAAGGCAATATCCGTGGCATAACCGTCGAGCACGCCAGCGATCGCGCCGACATCCCGCGCTTCTCATACGAGCAGGTCACAATCTAGAAAGCGACCGCCAAGCTAGTGTTCGACTGGCTCAAGGAAGCGGACATGGCCACGCGTCTAGAATCCGCCATTGCTCGCGTCATCGCCGAAGGCAAAGTGCGCACATACGATATGGGCGGCAAAGATTCCACCCTCGACGTAGCCAAAGCCATCGCCGACTACGCCAGTTCATAAACCAAGAGGACTGAGATCGGGGGATTATCTTTTTGGGCGGTGGACGCGAATTTTCCAGTCGGTAACCAAAACAAAACATCGTGCCCATGATACCACGTCTTCTGATTGCAAGACTCCAGCACTCGACGGGCCAGAGCGATCCGCCCCGGCGCGCGCAGCCGGAGCAACAGCAACCCATGGTGCGTACCGGGCGCGAACTTTTTCATATTGGAAAAGTCCATATCTTGCGTGATCAGATAGCGCTTCCTTGCTTGGGCCGCCTGCCACACATCAGGATCGGGCCGTCCGCTCAATTCCTCCATCCGCACATTGTCCACATCGTGGCCCAAGGAACCCAGTGAGGCGAGGAGCGATTCCGGCAGGTTCTCGTCCAGTTTGATTCTCATGCCGGCACGGGCGCGCCGGGTATGGGCAAATCTTCTTCGGCGGAGGCAGCGGCAAAAGCGATGACCGCGCGCACGGACCCTTCGGTCAATGTGGGAAAGTCGGCGAGAATTTGATCGACGGTGGCGCCTTCAGCCAAGCTCGCGAGCACGGTGCGCACGGTGACTCGTGTGCCTTTGACTACTAACTCGCCGCCACACACATCCGGGCGTCGCTCGAAGAAGGAAAGAAAGTCCGTTACCATAAACTGAGTGTATCAGCCGTGATTGGGATGCGCAATTGCATGCCGGGCGTGGCAAAGTTGAAAGGTCCACTGACGTGGAAACCATCATCGCGATAATGGGCGAGATGTGTCAGCCGCAGAACTAAGAAACAGCCCACGAAATACGCGAATTGACAGGACTTTTTCTTAACCCCTCCCGCTGATTCTGGGATTTCTTTTTAGCGTTATTCGTGTGATTCGCGGGCAAACATCCGTCCACGCAAAGTGCGCACTTGCAACATGTCCGGTCGCCGCGGCGGCACGGACTCGCCCCACCGCGGCGGGCAGGCTGTGGCGAGGGTGGAAAAAGATTACACGCTCCAATCCCGCGGATTCACCGAATTCAAAAATCAACCGAAGGGCCTGCAATTTCGACACTTGGGGAAAGAGAGTAACGCCGGCGTTTACAAAAAACGCGAAAACAAAACGATCAAGTACAACCCGAATGCTTACCTCTTCAGCGTACAGCTGAGCGATCGCTGAATCCGGGACGCTCCGACTATTCCGTTCTGATCCGCCAAACGACGAATTCGCCGGGGTAAACCTACCCATGGTGATTTTGGGGCTTACGCCCTTCCGAAACGGGGCGTTCATTTCGCCTTGAGACCTGCTAGCATCCCCGAACATCTGGGAAATAAAATGAATCCGGAAGAGATCGCACCGCCCCCTGACTTTTTCATCTGCTATACTGGTGTCGACAAAGGTTGGGCTGAATGGATGGCTTGGTGTTTGGAGGACGCCGGTTACTCAGTGATATTACAGGCATGGGATTTTCGCCCCGGACACAACTTTCCTCTGATGATGGACATGGCAGTTCGGGCCGCGCACACGTTAGTCGTTCTGTCCCCAGATTTTCTCGAAGCAACTTTTGTTCAAACTGAATGGGCGAATGCGCTGCGTCAGGATCCGACGGGCATGGGTCGTAAGTTGATTCCTGTCCGTATAAAGCCATGTGAACTGCGCGATTTGTTAGCCGGAATCATATATGTCGATCTTGTAGGCCGCTCACGTGACGTCGCCCGCAACATTCTGCTTGACGGCGTGCGCGAAGGTAGGGCGAAGCCGGACAGCGAACCGCCATTCCCTGGAGTGGGAGGCTTGTGAGTATGGCGTTATCTGAAAAACAATATGATTGGCGCCGATACTGGGCGCCCCGCAGCGGAGCCATTAGTTTCAGCGATCAGGGCTTTATATCGGAGCCCGCAGACGAGGAAATTGGCTTTAGTCCGACATCATCGGTGGTTCCATTTGAATCGATCGCTAATTTCGGCTGCCTTGCCCTCTTAGGAGAGCCGGGTATCGGCAAGACCGAGACAATTAGGAGGCTTTCAACTGCTGAGGACCGAAGTGGTTTGCTGCAAATTGACCTCGCCGCATATGGGAGCGACTCGATGCTGTACAAGGCGATTTTCGAGTCGCCAGCATTTACGGCATGGGTCAGTTCTTCAACGACGCTGGAGATATTCCTCGACAGCTTGGACGAGTGCTTGATTCACGTTCGCACAGTTGCACGGCTCCTTATTGACGAATTTGCGAAGTATCCGCGCAGCAGATTGCACCTCCGAATTGCCTGTCGAACCGCCGAGTGGCCTCAACTCTTAAGCCAAGAGTTACCTCGCTTATGGGGAGAACAGAATTTCGGTGAATACGAGCTAGCACCGTTGACTCGTCTGAATGTTCGCGACGCAGCGATCGTGGAAGGGCTCGATCCAGATGCTTTCTTGAAAGAGATTGATCGGCTTGGCATCGCCGCCTTGGCGATGAAACCGCTGACTTTGATATTCTTGATGCAATCGCGCGGCTCCTTTCCTCAAACACAGGGGGAGTTGTATCATCAAGGATGTCTGCGCCTTTGCAGTGATGAAAATCAAAGTCGTTTAGCGTCCGGGAATCGTTCAGAACTGGACAGCGAGTCACGGTTGGCCGTGGCTGAGCGCATAGCAGCCGTAACTATGTTCGCGAAGCGATCCGCCATCTTCATTGGAAACAACGAACCGACCGCAACATCCGAGGATATTACCATCAGTAACTTGGCCAGAGGCGCCGAGCAGGCCGCCGGTCGTGCCATTGAAGTCACACCAGAGGTACTTCGCGATGTACTGCAAACCGGTTTGTTCACGGGACGATCTGGCGAGAGGATGGGGTGGGCTCATTGGACATTCGCCGAGTTTTTGGCAGCGCGATATGTTGTCAGAAATCGCCTCAGTGCGGAACAGATCGCGGATCTTGTCATGCACCCAGACACGCCAGACAAGGTGGTGCCTCAACTGCATGAGACTGCCGCTTGGCTTGCTTCCTTAGACCACGATTTCATGACCAGAGTGATGACAGCAGATCCTCAAGTGTTACTTGCAAGCACAATCATGAGTACAGATGCGACCACAAGAGAAAAGCTAACTCTGGCAATCCTTGATCAATTTGAGAAACGTGGCGTGGCAGAACGCGACCCCAACTTCTCGCCGCGATACGACGTGCTCACGCATCCAAACCTCGCAAGCCAGCTTCGCCCGATTTTGGTCGGAAGAGAGCATAACCGCGAGCTACGGCGCGTGGTCTTAGATATCTTAGAAGCATGTCAGGTGGCGGAATTATACGATCAGCTTGTAACAATCGCCCTCGATCAAGGCGAGGAATGGTACATCAGGCATCGCGCTGCGTTCATTTTAAGTCAGTTCGGCGCGGAGCAACACAGAAAGGCGTTGTTGCCACTTTTGAACACGACGACCGAGGAGGATCCGGAGGACGAATTACGTGGTGATGCTTTGCTTGCGCTGTGGCCTAACTATATTAGCGCGGCGCAGGCTTTTGATGAGATCGCGAAAGAACGTCACGGCTCAGTCTACGGAACCCTCACGATCTTTATTGTGTCGCATTTGCTCAAGGGCTTGCAGGTCAAGGATGTCCCGGTCGCTCTGGATTGGGTGGCAAAACATCCAGCACCATCCGCTTTCGGGGGATGGCACGGCCTGCGAGCGAAACTCATGCGCTTGGGATGGGATAATTGGGATGACCCAAAAGTCCTAGCCGTTTTTGCAAGAGCGGCAACCTTGAGGTTAAACCATTACGCAGGGTGGTTCGATGACGAACCGAGGGGAAACAGCGTTGTTGAAGCACCGCAAGCGCAACGCGGTGCGGTTATCGGTGCGATCATCCAGTTCGCAACAACTAATAATATTGAGTTACCGTTATTTTGGGGCGCGGATGTTGGCATCGTAGACGCGAAAGATCTGGACTGGCTTTTGGAAGAGACTAAGCGGGCAAACGTCGGTCGGGAGCAACGTGAGTGGGCACGAATGGTTCGAACTGTCTTTGATTGGCGATCCCCCGGACACGTCGATCGAACCTTGATGATGATGCCTGAAGTGGCAGGCCTCCGCGACGAGTTTGGGCCACAGTTTGCCGCTGTCGAACTCGGATCAGATGTTGCGCGGGAGATGCAGGAAAGCGCCCGCCGACAAGCGGCGCGCGTCGCCCAGTCGGCGAAAATGCAGTTAGCGCCCGTTTCCCAACGAGTTGTTGCGGAACTGGACAAAATAGATGCAGGAGACATTTCTGCATGGTGGCGTGTCAATTTGGAGTTGGTTCGACGGGTCGGCGATAGCCTCTACGGCGAACTAGTCCCAGACTTAACATCGCTAGAGTCGTGGCAGGAACTTGATCAGGCGACAAAAGATCGATGTTTAACGGCGGCGGAGATGTATGTGAATGCCGCCGAACCGAACAATGAAAGTTGGCTTGGCACAAACACATTTTATCGTCCCGCCGCGGCTGGGTATCGCGCGCTTCGTCTGCTTACGGGCGAGCGGCCAGATTTCCTTGAAACGCTGACGCCTGCAATCTGGGAAAAGTGGAGTGCTATTGTCTTAGGGTTTCCTGAGGGATATGGAACGCACGATCTCGGACCCACACAAGCACTTGTCCGCTTGGCGTACGCCAAAGCCCCAACAGCGATCATAAACGCACTTCTAGTGCTGATCGATAAAGAGAATCGAGACCATGGCTCGATGTTTATCTTGAAAAAAATGCAACAATGCTGGGACGCGACGTTGCTAAAAGCATTGTCCGAAAAACTCCAAAAGGATGAAACACTCAAACCGCAGGCGTTCGAGGAACTGCTTTCAGAGTTAGTTAAAAACGATCCAAACTCTTCAAATAAGAACTTCGCGATAGCAGTTTTGACTAATGCCGGAACTGGCGGCGAAGCGAATCTCAAAGCTGTTAAGGTAGCGAAAGTGCTATTGGAGTTGGCGCCAAGCCAATCGTGGCCGGCTGTTTGGGCGGTTGTTCAGAAAAATCCAGTATTCGGTCATCGGCTTTTTGCAGAACTCGCTCACGAGGGGTCTCTTGCGAAAGTACCGGACCTATCGAGGACGTTAAAATCAGAAGATGTAGGCAATTTGTTCGTCTGGTTAGAACGGGAATTCCCAAGAGCAGACGATCCAAAGGAGCAGGGCGGCCACGCGGTCACAGCGCGAGAAAGTATTGCGCACTACCGTGACGCACTCCTTACCGGCTTGAAAGAAAGTGGCAGCCAAGCAGCGGTCGATACTCTACGGAATCTAGCGCGTTCGCTGCCTGACTTGTCGTGGCTAGAGTTTATTGCAGCCGATGCAGACCGACAGAGGCTGCGACGCACTTGGCAGGGCGTCGATCCCGCAACTTTATTTGCAATGGCGGATAGCCGCCGGCCGAGATTCGTTGAAGGCCCACGGCAGCTACTCGAAAGAATTGTTGAGTCTCTACAAAGACTGGAAAAAAAGCTCCACGGCGACACTCCGGCAATTCCCGATCTGTGGGACAAAGATCGCCCCAAAGATGAGGACCATTTGTCCAACTATCTGAAGCGTCATTTGTCCGACGACTTGAATCAGCAGGGAATTATCGCAAATCGAGAAGTAAAAATCCGAAAAGGGGAATTTACCGACATCCACGTAGACGCCGTAAGGCGCGAGAACCGCGGCGATTCACTCGATATTGTCAGTGTGATTGTGGAAGCGAAGGGCTGTTGGAATAAGGATCTCAAGACCGCAATGCGCGATCAGTTACGCGATCGCTATTTAAGAGAGAATCAGTGCAGCCATGGCCTCTTCGTGGTCGGGTGGTATCTCAGCCGACGCTGGACCAAGGAAGACTACAGGCTAGCGCAGACTCCCAAATTGACGCTGGAAGAAGCGCGGCAGCTTTTCGACGCGCAAGCGTCTGAATTGTCAGTGGACGGCTTTACGTTGAAGGCATTCACCCTGGACACAGCGTTGCGATAGATTAGTGCCACGTTCTCGGCTCTGCGTTCCTCCACTTTATACCGATCGCGTTTTTCCAACGATGCTTGATCTAGTGATTAATGAGCCGAAGCCTGAGGACATTCCTTCTAAGTTGCGGCCTTTGATGAAGGCGTTCCAATCGGCGCCTTTTCATGTCGCGCCTGAACGAGAAAAAGAACTCCTTGTTCTTCGCGATAAGTATGACATTCGAATTTACCTGAAAGGAGACGCAGAGAACTGGCTGTTCGAAGAGCGTCGAATGCTTAAGAAGATATTTATCGGGCTCCGTACGCTCGAACGACTTTGGGCGTACTGTTACGGTTACAACGCGATCGTTTCAGAGCTGCAAAAAGCCGATGGCGATGGCCAAGCGGTCGCTAACCAGCCAGAATTTCGCCTTGGATTCCAACTACTTGAGTGGGCGAGCCAGAAGGAACTCCGCGATATTGAAGGCGGGTGGCCGCATTCGTTGCCAGATCCATCCGACTCTGAACAATTGGAGCACGTGCGTGCCGCGAACCACATTTTCCTTATGATGTCTGGAAGACTCTTGTTGCATGAATTTGCGCACACAGTTTTGGAGCATGGCACTAAGCCGGGCGTGACGTCGGAGGTTCTCAAGTCCGAGGAGATTGAGGCCGATAAATGGGCTGACGATTGGATGCTACAAAGATGGACGGACTATAAGAGAGATGAGAAGGTTTTCATCGGCCGTTGTCTTGGAATTGCGTGTGCTCACGTTCCGACCTTAGTGTTAGGATTAGATGCGAAGATTGTTTCTCCATCGCATCCGTCACCTATCGAAAGGATTCTGTCGTTTGTTAGTCGCCATTTGGGGGTAGGTAATCCACTTGATAGAAGACCCATTGATTTTCCAGCTGCATTTTTGGTGACCGTTGCGTCGCAACTCGTGTTTATGAAACATAAGGTGCTCTTGTTCGAGCCGGTTCCATCGACGTACGAAAAATGGTTCCGACGGTTTGAGCGATACTTCCCCTAGCACGCCAACGAGCATCCGAACGCGAGCATTAGCGAACATCCAACGCCAAGGTTGAGATTCCTCTGCAAGAATTGGGGTCGCGTTTCAAACTCCGAAAGCGTTGATTCGTTTGCTACCCAGTCCAAAGCCAACAAAAATCCGTTACTTCACATTTGGGATCTTTACGATGCTGCCCTTTGCCTGCGGGTCCTTTGGATCCTTCACCACGGTCACGTACAACTCCGTCTCGCCTTCGCCGAATGCGACGTTTGTTGTGCCATCACCCGCGGCGATCCCAAATACATGGAGAAGCTTCCCCTCAGGAGATATTTTCAAAATCTTGCCACCGAACCATTGAGCAACATAAATGTTACCCTTGCTGTCGATCTTCATGCTGTCAGGTCCGAGCCACCAGGATTCGACCTTGTTTTTTACGAGAAGGTTTAGCAGAGAAAAATTCGATCTCTTACTCAACGAGCCGTCGTCATTGATCTTGAATTTTAACATGCAGTTTCCGACGGTTTCGCTGACGTAGAGGGTCTTTTGATCTGGAGAGACGCCTATTCCGTTCGCGTAATTGAGATCGTCTGCTACCTCGACCCATTGCTCGCTGCCAGGCGCAAGATAGAGAATCCTCCCCACGACGGAGGTTGGTAGGTCCTTGTACGGGCCAAAGACCGTGGCATAAGCACCGCCGCTGGCGGTTACCACAATGTCATTTATGCCGCCGTCGAATGGCTTTCCGTCTTTGTCGGCATCCCAACGGCGCAGCTGCTTGCCGGTCATATCGAGTTCAAGGATGGCACCATGCTCCTCAGTGCACGCTAGGAGGAACGTCTTTTGTTTCGTGAGCGCCAGCCCGTTATGGCCGCAACCCGGAGTGTGATTTAACACGGTGGTCTTTTTGCCATCCCATTTCGACAGCGTGTTGGAGACCCAGCCAACGTAGTAAAGGTTGCCGTCAACGTACAACGGGCCCTCGGGTCCAAGAACATTGCTGACGATGGTGATTTCGTCGGCGCACGCCGTAGCAGCTAACATTGCGCCAAAGGCGAAGCAGATAATCTTACTTATCCTCATTTTTGATTCCTTTTGTGAAAGACGTATTGATATTCTACCGCTAGTCCGGCTCGGGCTCTTGGCGGTCTCGCCAAACCTATTTCCGCCGGGCCAGTATGAGAAGGCCGCGCTCAATTTGCCACCAGTAGCCGAAAGCAAAACCGAGCGGGGGAGGAGGCGGATCTCTCTTGTAGATCGCAGCTAACTCTTGCTGATCATATTTCCCAAACTTTTCGCCGTGCGGAATGAAACAACCGTGGAACTCCAGACTCCAGTTCTTATTAAAAGCGCGCAAAGGAATTCCTGAATCATCCTGCACGATGATGTTGCTGCGCGCGAGTAAGAAATTTCGGACACCAGAGAATCCTTCGCCGTGCATGAGATACGAAGCGGCCTTGATCAGACTGAGACCTGGGCCACGCGCCGCGCACCAGCGCAGGAAAGGACTGTTGCCGCCGGAAAGATCGGTCTTGAAGTAATACAAGGTTTGCCGGTTGCCGCCGTGGGTGAATGTGATTCTCACGCCTTCGGCAGGAGCACTGACATGAGTGGTCTCGAGAATATTGCAGCCCAACCGTGACAGAAACACATATAGAATCGGAAGGGTCCCACCGAGCTCGCTACGTCCGAGGCTGGCTTTCATTTCCTCGGTCACGAAATAGTGAGTGATGAGCAGGGTGCTCATCGAATTGCGCAACGGGGTAAGATTGTTGACAAGTGCAGCCGGGTTCATGCGGGAGACGTCCGGCACGTGACCGACTGGCTCGAGGCCGGCGAGAATGTAGGTGTTGGCGTTGGGAAAAAAGGTGTAGGCATACAAAAAATCCGGCCCGCTGAACATGTAATACACGGTGTTCGAGCTGCGGTAATAGTCGCCCGCGTGCGCGCTCATCCACGAAGCGATCGGGCCCAGTTGAAAGAACTCTTTTGTTTTCCACGCCTTGTCCAAGGCGGCGGCGTGAGCTTGCCAGCCAGCAGTCTGCGTGAGCGATGCCAGCCTTCCTTGCACCGGCATACCCGCGAGAAAATGCGCCGTCTCGTCCAGACTGATGCCGTCTTGCGCGTGCGCCGATGCCCAGCCGCCGACGAATGCACACGCAACCGCAACCCTGTAAACATTGCGCCACCTCAATTCGGCGACGTAGCACAGCGAGACTGCGATGGCGAACGCGCCGATGATCTGTCCAACATTCGCGAGCTCGTTGAGATTCATCTGTCGCAATTAGTTGTTGTAGGGCAAGCGCTCCGCTTACCCAACCAAAAAACGGCAACCGATGCGGTCGCCCGACAATTTCAGCTGACGCTCGTACTCGGCGGCATCGAAGTGGCCTTTTGATTCTGCGATGAGTCCATCGTTGTCGATCTTCCAAAGTTCGTAGCCGCTGATCCGAACTTTGTTTCCCGTGCCACCCGGGGCGATGTTCGTTCCGGTTAATGTCCAATGAAATGCCGTGCGGTTTCCGCGCGGCTCCAGTTTGTCGAAGGTCACGACCAGGTCCGGAAATGTTGTCATGAATGCTTGGGCTTCCCTGGCAATGGCCATGGGTCCAACCGCGGGCGGCCCGTTATTGATGCTGATTGAGCCACGCTCGGCGAAAAATGTCGCGACGCTTTCAGGATTCTGACTGCACCACGCCTTGGCGTAACGCGCGGCGAAGTCGTTTAACTCGTCACTTGTCACAGGTCACTTGTCACTACTTGGAACAATTACCGTTCTGACGTGATCAATGGAATCCTGAAGTGCGTCCAGTGCCGCGTTGATTTGGGCTGCGTCGAGATCGACAACGCGCAATGTCTCTGGAGAAAAGCGAAGTTTCCCACTGCGCGCTAATTCTATGAGCATCGGAAGTTCAGTCGCCAAATGATCCGACACGCCGATGATCTCCGCTTCTTTGTTGATCAATTCCGTGTACGGAAAAATCGATATCGATTCGGCGGTTAATCCGACAAGCGCAGCGCGCCCGAGAGGACCCAGGCAGAGTACTGCCTGGCGCATAGTCTTTGCAGAGCCTATCAATTCGAGTGCAACATGAACTCCCGTTCCAGCGGTTGCTTCTTTGATTTGCGCCACCGGATCTGCTGTCCTGGCATCGATCGCGATGGCTCCCATGTTTGCGGCTGACGCCAGTTTCGCAGGATTGATTTCAACCACGTAGACATCTCCGCAATCGAAAGCGAGCGCCAATTGCAGCGCTGAGAATCCGAGTCCGCCAAAGCCAAAAATCGCAAGCGACTCGCCAGCTTTGAAGCGCGCCTTCTTCAGAGCATGTAGCGCAGTTGCCGACGAGCACATCATGATCGCGCCGACTTCGAATGGAATCTCATCAGGAAGCGGAAACGCATTCGCGCCTGGAACTTTGATGAATTCGGCATAGCCGCCGTCCCGATGTTTGCCAATCATCTGTCCGCTGCGACAGAACTGTTCCAAGCCGCGCACACAGAACTCACACGACCCGCAGCTGATCAAATAATGCACACAAACGCGGTCGCTCGCTGAGAGGTGCGTCACATCGCTGCCGACTTCCTCCACGCGGCCCGCGATCTCGTGCCCGAGCGTGAGCGGCAAATCATCAATCTTGGAAATGCCAGCCTGATAATGAACATCCGAATGACATATCCCCGCAGCCGCGACGCGAATCAAAACGTCCGACGATCCGACCTCGGGAATTGGAATGTCCGCCTGATCGAGCGGTTTTCCGACCTGCACGAGCCGCATCGCCCTCATTTCGTCAGCGCCACTCGCGCTTTGAATGGACACTCATCGTATTCAACGAATGAGTGTGTCCAGCTTCGTTACATCCAGGCCGGCCTCGCGATAGTACTTCCGTGTCAGCTCGAGAAGAGTGAATCCATCCTCGTAGGCAGCAACCGCGCCATCCACCGGCTTATCCAGATAGATGAGGCCTCCTTGAACGACGAACAACGTCATCATGGGCTCAGGTGAGTCCTCAGTGATCACCAGCGTGTGGGCCTCGCCGGCGGGTTCGTAGATGTATGTTCCGGGCTTTGCAATCCAGTCATGCTCTAGGTATCGCCAGTGACCACGCATCGTATAGCCATGAACGGTGCCAACATGGTAGTGCGTTCCCACCATAGAGCCGGGGAGGCCTTTCAGAACGACGCTGAATCCTCCAGATGTAACATTAAAACAGCACGGCTGAAACCAGACACCATTCGCGTAAGGCACCCAGAGACGCTCATCTTCCAAGTTGGTGTTAGTAATGAAGTGTTCGCGGCTCCTTCGATTCTTTTTCTCAGATGAGGCGGGTGCGGGCAGGTCTGAATTCCAAATATCGACAATCACCTTCCATGTCCCGTCAGTCTGTTTTTTAAAGATCTCGACGTACTTGCCGCGGTCTTTGGCCGGCTTACCGCTGGCGTCAGTCATCATCTGTTCGTAGGTGCCGCTCACGCAGGCGAGATCTCCGGAGTTCGCGACTTCTACCTTGGTCGCCTTCCAACTGATGGCAGCGCCAGGACTCGTCAGCATTTCTTTCCATGCGCTCCGAATTGCTTCCTTCGTCGTTGCACTCGAAGCGTTCGGAGGCATCACAATGGCGTCGGCGGCGTAATAAGAAACTGTTTTATCGACGTCCTTGGCTCCCGCGGCTGCGGACCATTTGGCGTCAAGATCGCGAAGAGCTTTCTCGATAGCGCTCTTTGTATCGGCCGCTGAAACCGTGCCGGCGACCGTTAATGCAAACAGTGCAGCGCAACCAGACAGAATCAGTTTTGTTTTCATGCGGCTGATCAAGATCAGTTTCTAATTTGCCGTCAACGCTATTTTGAGACCGTCTCCGTGGCAAACAGCCAACGTGGTTCGCTCATGACGCCGCGGGCAAACCGAGTTTGCCGAGCAAGTTCTTGTAGCGGGGATCGTCGCGCAAGCCACGCAACAACGGATCAACTAAAAGACTCGGAATGCCGCCGTCGTGATTATCGAACGCGATTTGCAACCACTCGAAAGCTTTGTCTGCCTCGTGTCGCACGGCGTAAACCTCGGCGATTTGGTAGGCCAAGCCATACCGATCATGCGCCGTGAGGTCGGCTAGAGCAGCGTCCGAAGCTGTGTGATCTCCACGAACATAGTAGGCGAGTGCGAGTAAGAAACGGCGAAAGCGCTCGTCGGGCTCGAGCTGCGCTTCGCGCAAAGCCGTCTCACCGTCGCCGCGTTGGACGGCGACGAGCACCTGCCATCGATGACTGGAAGACGCGGACGGCTGCAGCTCTGCCATTTTGCGCCCAGCCGCGTCTGCCTCGTCAAGCTTTCCCGCATAGAAAAGAACCCGACCAAGGCTGAATTGCGTGGCAGCAGACAAAGGATCGAGTTCCACCGCCTGCCGCGCCTGACGTTCGGCATTCTCGATTCGGCCACCGTAAACGATCACTCGCGCCAGCAGATCATTCGCAGTAGGATTTGCCGGAGAAAGTTCTTTTGCGCGCTGTAATTCGTTCAAGCCTTCGGCGAACTTCCACTCGGCAAAAGCCCGAACCCAGCCGAGGGCAGCGTGCGCTTCTGCCAGCGCAGGCGCGATCGCGACGGCTTTCTCAGCATCGCTCCGCGCCTTTGGGTACGCCGTCGGGCGCTCGCCCGTGAGGTCACCAATAATAGTCCACGTTTCAGAACGCTCTGCGTAAGCCAAGGCATAATTAGGATCGAGCTCGATTGCACGATCGAAGTAAGTAATGGCTTTGCGATAATCCTCGGCGTTACGGCGCTGTGAATGGAAATGGCCCTGCAGGTAAGCATTGTGTGCTTCCACGCTATTTGTGGCCATTTGGGTCGACTTGTCCTGCGAGCCGAGCAAAGTCACCCTGAGTGATTCGGCGACCGCCCTGGCTATTTCCTCCTGAACTGCGAAGATGTCCTTAAGTTCGCGGTCGAACGTTCGCGCCCACAGCTCAATACCGTCCGCGGCGTTCACCAGTTCGGCCACAATACGCACTCGCTCTCCCTGTTTGCGCACCGTGCCCTCCAGGAGCGTGCTCACGCCGAGTTTCTCGCCGATAGTTTTGCTTTCCTCTTTCCTGTCCTTGAAACGAAACGAAGAGCTGCGACCGATGACCTTGAGCTCTTTGATTTGACCCAACGCTGCGATCAATTCCTCCGACAATCCGTCCGAAAAATATTCGTCGCGCGGATCACCGCTTTCGTTAAGCAGTGGCAGTACTGCGATTGACTTCTGGGGAATTAATCCTGTAGCCGCCTCGCTCTGTTGAGGCACCGGCGTGCTTCGCGTTCGAAAGAATTGATAGGCGAACAATCCGGCGGCCACCGCTGCGACGACAACAATAAAAGTGGCATACTTCCGCCGAGTCCAAGTTGGAAGCGCCGGGTGATCGGGAATATCCGCGGTGCGTTTTAAACCCTCCGGAGTGGCTTCGAAGGCCCATGAAATCATGACCGACATGACAAATCCGAGTGCCAGAAGGACGACAAAGGCCTTCATCACCCAGGTCGGCGCTTCGAATGTGGGCAACAAAATCGATGCGGCCTGAATAAGCAGCCACGCAACAACTGCATAGGTGATCGCCACCTTGTAAACGTTGCGCCGCTTTAGTTCCCCGAAGAATCCTTTTGGATTCATGGCGTAGGTTTTGCCACAGCGACAGCCTATGAGCAAACCCGCATTGTTCTAATTCCGCTGAATTCTGTTGCCCGCGAATCACGCGAATGACACGAATCTCTCCGATCAGATAGCTTTAATTTGTTTTAGTGTGATTCGTGTGTTTCGTGGGCGAAAATCATGACCGATTAGATCGTTATGGAACAAGCAACTCAATCGAAACGTCTGCTTTCGCAGACAATCGCCGAGTGGGCGTGCGCTCTAAAGTATGAACATCTTTCGCCGGAAGCGATCCAGGCGGCGAAATTATTTTGGTTCGACTCCATCGGGTGTGCACTCGGCGGCAGTCACCAGGAAGACGCGAAGATCTTGCTCAAGCATTACGGCATGATGGGCGGCGGAAGCAGGCAGGCGACTGCATTTGTTTCAGGCTTCAAGACGAATCCGGTCGATGCTGCATTTCTGAATGGGCACATGATCCGCGCGATGGATTACAACGACATCTACTGGAAAGCCGATCCGTGCCATCCGAGCGATCTCATCGCTGCGCCGCTCGCACTGTGTGAAAGCGAAGGATTGAGCGGCAAAGATCTGATCCTTGCCACGATCATTGCGTACGAAATCGAAATGCGACTCTGCGAAATCGGGCGACCAGGTGTGCGCGAGTACGGCTGGCATCACGCCACACTGAGTGCATTCGCAGCCCCGGTAGCGGCGGGGCGCGTGCTAAATCTTACCCCGGAACAAATGGTCTCGGCGATCGGCATCAGCGCAGCGAGAACATTTTGCCCAGGTGCGGTCACTGCCGGCAAGCTGACCAATATGAAAAACACGGTTGATCCATGGGCCGGACGCATGGGTGCCGAGAGCGCGCTGCTTGCCCGCGAAGGCTTTTCGGGCCCGGAGCACATTATCGACGGCAAAGAAGGGTTGTTCGTCGTGTTCGGTCACGTGCAATACAAGGGACAACCGGCCAGTTTCGATGGCGAAGCATTGGTGAAGGATCTCCCGGGCTCACCGCAGTCGCACTATCGCATTCTTGATTGCGGGATGAAAAGTTTCCCAATTGAAGCGCTGAGTCACTCGCCGCTCACTGCGATGATGAAGACGGTGAAGAAAAACAACATCAAGGCTGACGACGTAAAAGAAATCAAAGCGGAAGTCATCGCGCGCGCCGCCGACATTCTTGGTGATCCACACAAGTATCGGCCAACGTCAAAGGAAACGGCGGATCATTCACTGCCCTATTGCATGGCAGTCGGGTTGGTGGATTGCATGGTGACGCCACTGCAATTCAAAGAAGAACGCGTGCGCGATCAGTCGCTGATTCCGATCATGGACAAAGTGAAAGTGGTGGCTAACGAGGAGTTCGAAGCGCTGTTTCCGAAGTTCCAGCCGAGTCGCGTGACGATCACGACCAATGATGGCAAGTCATATTCCACGCGCGTCGATGTGCCCAAGGGCGATCCGCGTGATCCGATGACCGAAGACGAAATCGCAGTGAAATTCACCGCGCTCGGTGGCGATGTGATCGGCAAGGATCAGTGTGAAAAATTGCGGAAGTTCATCATGAGCTTAGAGACTGCCGAGAAGTTGGACGAGCTATTTGAGCTGACGACGGCGCGTTAGACGCGGCACGGAGGACATGCTGCCAGCCTGCTGATCTGTGTGGATCCAACGAATCGACAGGCAAGCTGCCTGTCGACCGAGTCAGGCTGGGCAGCCTGACCTCCGTTATACCGTTGAGCTCCCCTCGCCCGCGCCGAATTGAATTCCCTGCGCTAGGGGGAGCTCGCGAGAAAAATTGATCGTGTTCGTCTGGCGGCGCATGTAGTTCTTCCAGCAATCGCTTCCGCTCTCGCGTCCGCCGCCGGTATTTTTTTCGCCGCCGAACGCGCCCCCAATTTCTGCGCCGCTCGTGCCGGTGTTCACGTTTGCGATGCCGCAATCACTTCCGATCGTGCTTACGAATTTCTCAGCTTCGCGCACGTCATTGGTGAAAATCGATGAGGTCAATCC
>WNFX01002323.1_pt1 | contig 19293 bp, 19 predicted proteins | sample 5400111 | NCBI WGS metagenome assembly WNFX01 (sample SAMN13153363, study PRJNA577476) | soil metagenome | isolation source: 40 cm soil or saprolite under grassland replicate 1 | place: USA:California | collected 2016-06-15 | reverse complement strand
CCCTACGCAAACTCCAACGAACACAGCCAGCCCATCGCCAACACCAACTACGTTTGAAGTGTACGCTAACCAGTCTTGGCAAGCATCCGGAGTCTACGTCAAGAACGGTGATTCCATTCAAATCACGTACATTACTGGTCAATGGCGTGTCGCCGGCAATTACCCATTTACTGATCCCCTTGGATCGGTCCCGGGGGAGGATCGAATTTCAGATCCGGAGTGCCTCTTCCCTATGCTCCCGTCTGTTGCAGGCAATCAAGCGCTCATTGCCAAGATTGGAGAGAATGGCGAGCCTTTCAATCCGTTCAAAAGAATCAGGATGGGAGAAGGAATGCTATACCTACGATTGAATGACTGTGACAAATACCTCGGTGATAATTCTGGAAGCGTAACCGTCCGCATTCAATTGATTCGCTAGGCAATCCATCTCTTTAACTTGGGACGCAAAAGTTCATAGTCAAACGTGGTATTCCCAGATACCAAGTTAAGTGATTACCATTCCTATAACTCACCACCCAAGAGGTAAAGCATGAAAGCAGCTTTCGCTCTTCTTGCGAATATCGAAGTTCATAATGTTGTACGAAAACTCCAATGGGAGATTCACCAGAAGTATCACATGGGTACGATAGGTTGCTGCTTACCACCGCATATTTCACTTAAGCAACTCTTTGCAATTTCGAATCTTGATCCGTTGGAAAAGTACATGAATGAATTGGCAAAAACGATCCCTCCCTTCGAGGTGACACTTACAGAACTTCAGCTAACTTCTATGATTTCAAAGTATTAAAGAAATCAGGTAATCCAACTCAGCAGAGGAATTAAATACGCCGTATATACCTCCACACGCTCGTCACAAACGTATCACCTCGTTTCCAGAGCTTCGGAAGGAGCGCGTTGTTATTGCTGTCTTGAAGATGCGGTTCAGCTAACTGATCTGGCTGCTTAAGCTTCCTCCCCTGAGGCGCCCTCAGGAATTCAGCAAAACCATTGGGGCTCATAAAGAGGCGAAACTTGGAACTCGATCTTTCATTTCTTACCGCAGACAAAGGATGGATCACCGCTCTTCGGTGACAGCGCGCGATCTCCTCCTGCATCTTTGCCGGTAGGCAGATTGTGGCTAGGTCGCTGCAAATCTGTCTGGCAGGATTGTCAAGGATTCCCAGCGTGATCGCTTCCAGATCGTCAAACTTCTCGCCCACTTTAGCATGGACACATTCGCAGAATTGTCCCACCTCTATGCCAACTTTCCGAAGAGGGATGCGCACAAACGGCCGCCTGCCATATTCATTCTGAAAGCTATAATGCACGCCAGAGATCACGGCCACCTCGATCATGACGCGCCGGCCGGTTGGCTGATCTATTTCTCCGCAATCGATTGCCATGTGTGAGTAGCCATATCTTCCGGTGAGATCGTTGATCGTTCTGCTGATCTCATTACGCGGTACAAAAAGGAGCAGATCCGCTTTATGTTCTTCAGCCGCTGTGCGGAATGGTCCTGCGGGCTTGGTTTTTTCAAGCGGCGGCTCTGTGTCGATATAAGTCTTGTTGAGCAACTTACTTTCTTCCGAAGATACATCGGACATGTGGTTTTTCTCCATACAACCTTCTCAATCGCGAACCGGGAGGATTCGGAATCAAAGCGTGTTTGCTTTCGTCGTGGCAGTCCACCTGCCGGTTGGAATTATATGTGAACAAGCTGAATAGAAGCTTATTTTGGGAAGAGCATGTCTAGTAACATATTCGCTTCGGACAGCGTATAGAATCAAAAGTGCCAGCAAAGTGGCACCGAATTTGAACTTGTTCAATTTTCAAACCACTTCCGGCCCGCGTACGATCTACTGAGAAAAACCAATAATAGTCCCGGCAAGAACCGGGACTATTATTTGGGCAAAACCGAGGTTGAGCGTGCCCAACCTTGGCCTCATTTACATCGATTGTTATCTAAGGCGCGCTATGCGCGGCGCATCAATCCTACGATGAACAGCAACACCACCGCGCCACCGATCGCGACCAGGATACTATAAAGGTTAAGCCCAGACACACCTGGCGCGCCGACGGCGTTCATCAGGAATCCGCCAATCAGGGCACCTACGATGCCCACAACAATATTGGCGAGTGCGCCCATTTGGGCATTACGGCCCATAATCATGCTGGCGATCCATCCAGCCAGCGCACCCAAGAGAATCCAGATCAGTAGATTTGTAAGCATTCTGCCTCCTTTAGGAAATGTGAGAACGATATTAATATACAGGTCGCCAAGAGATTCTACAATTAGGGAAGTCATCGGTGATTTGGGGGTTATCCCTAATTAATCCATTTTTTCATTTGAAAAGCCTTCTATAAGCTATAATAACAATAACCTTTCTCAATCATGAACACGAAACTCGACTATCACCTTGCCATACAGGATTTTCAGTCCGCGCACCTGCGAGCCAAACTGCAGGGCGTGCTAGCGCGCATCACAGGCAGATCGAATGAACTGCTTTCTTACGAAGATATCGCCAGCAAACTTAAATTGCACGGTCGTTCCGATAAAGGCGTACAAACGATTCCGGTAAATGCCATCATTGGTAGTGTTGGACGCTATACAGATTTTACGCGTACCTTCTTACCACGCCGGGTTGAAGATCAACAACGCTGGGCAAATGTCAAGGCCGCAACTCTCGACCCGCTGGGTGAAGGAATACAGCCCATTGAAGTTTATAGAGTCAGCGAAGTTTATTTCGTATTGGATGGCAATCACCGCGTATCCATTGCGCGGCAGGAAAACTGGAAAGTCATCGAGGCTCATGTTATTGAAATTCAAACAGACATTCCTTTAACGCCAGATGTCCAGCCCGATGAGTTGATCGTCAAAGCCGAATATGCTGATTTCCTTGAACAAACGGGATTAAATAAAACGCAGGAACCAATAGACTTGAGAATCACCATCCCCGGAGGATATCAAAAACTGCTGGATGAGGTCTGTGTCTGTCGCTGTCAAATTCAGGAAGAAGATCAGAAGGAGTGTTCGCTTCAAGACTCAGCCGAAAGCTGGTACCGCGAAATCTACCTTCCTTTTGCTGAAGCAGTTCGCGAGCGCGGCATGATGCGCTGGTTCCCCGATCGAACCATCACTGACCTTTACGTGTGGATGACCGAACATCGTGATGAGCTAGAAAAAGAGTTGGGCTGGACGATCCGCCCTGAGGCCGTGGCAGGAGTCGTCATCCAAAGGAAAAATCGACGCGCCACCAGCGAAGAGACCAAGACCGGAAGCTGGCGCAAAGCACGCTTACTTAACCGTTATTCCGAACATCTCTTCAGAGATATTCTTGTACCAATTAGCAACAGCGCTGAAAGCTGGGAGGCACTTGAACAAGCTATTCACATTGCACACCGAGAAGATGCTAATATCCATGGACTTCACACTGTAGAATCCCAAGGGAAATTGAGTGATCTTGAAGTGATCGCCTTACAAGATCGGTTTACTCAAACATGTGCAAAAGAGGAAGTACGAGGTGTATTGGCAGTTGAGGTAGGTGATCCGATTCAGAAAATTCTGGAACGCGCCGCCCTCACGGACCTGATCGTACTAAAAATTGTCCATCCTCCATCTACAGGAATCAAAGCGCTTGTATCAGACATCCGGTCTCTGATCACTCGTTCATCACGTCCTATATTGGGGATCCCAGGTCCAATCTCATCCATGAATCATGCCTTGCTGGCATTTGATGGAAGTCCGAAATCCAAAGAAGCGCTTTTTGTTGCCACCTATTTAGCAGAACAGTGGAATACAAAACTGACTATATTCACCGGCTTGGATGATGAAAATTTGAATATTTCCACGCAAGTCTTTGCCCAGAATTATCTCGAGTTCAATGAGATCGAGGCTGGCTTTATCACTCAAAAATTTTCGCCAGAGACTCTGAAAATAACGGCCGATGAAATCAATGCCGATCTCATTATCATGGGTGGCTATAGCGGTTCAATTCTCAAAGAAATGACGATTGGCAGTTCGGTCAATTTCATGCTGCGAGAGTCGAAACTTCCGATTCTCATTTGTCGATAGAAACAACGACAGTTTGCGGTAGATCCTTCTTTTCAGGGAAGAGCCGCCTGATTCCCTCTATGATTGCCAGCCCAACCAGGATCATTATCCCCAATACTAAAAACATCCCGCGTCCCCCGATGCTTTCAAGCAGGAGTCCACTGATAAACCCGCTGATGGCAGCGCCAAAACCAAAGGACGCCGCCCCAAAGAGGCCCTGCGCACTGGATTTCAAGCCCGCCGGAGCAAGCTCATCAGCGTAGGAAACACCTGCGGTCCACATCGCCGGAAAGATCATCCCACTAAATGCCTGCACAACCAGTACCATAACGGGAGCACTCACCGCGGCATAGAGCAATGAGCGAATCCCGAACAGCATCAATGCCAGGGTCAGCAAGCCATAGGAGCCAAACTTCTTTACCAGCCGGTGCCCAAAAAAGAAGATGGGGATCTCGGTCAGCGTTGAAACCGTGAGGGCAATGCCCATCATCGATTCATTCGCGCCCAATTCCGCCATATAAGGGTACAAATAAGAGGCAGCTGAGGAACCAATGCCTCCTAATAAAGCCAAAAACAAAAAAAAGATCCAACGTCGATTGGTTAACAGCGTGCGGATGCCGTCACTATTCGGAATATCTTTTTCATGCGAACTATACACAAATCTCTGGCTGACAAAAAGATTGATCAGCATGCCAGCAGAAAAACACCAGAATACAATTCTTAAACCATAATTTTGTGCGATTAGCCCGGCAATCGGAGCGAATAGACCCCATCCAATCGTGCCACCCAGGCGAATGCGTCCATACATGGCTCGTTCCTCTCCAAGCATCCTCACAGTCGCGCTATCGGCAAGAGGGGACACCGGCGAAAGAAACGTAGCAAACACAATAATTGCTGCAAAAACGACTGCAAAACCTGTGAGGGATGGCAGCACAAAGATAACCAAAACCGCCACAGCGATCCCCAGACTCATCACCCATTTATGCCACCGCTTTGCATCTGCTACACTGGTCCAGAAAGGCGCCGCGACCATGGTAATCAAGGGCGGTATACCGGTCAGCAAACCAATTTGCGCGCCATTAAATCCAAGTCTCTGATAGAAAAGGACAAAGAACGGCATCAGGGACGCAAACGCGACAAAGTAAAGAAAGTAGAATGAGAAGGGCCAAATCTTTTTCATTGAATCTCCAAAGCTCGGCAATTATATGCCAAAGCCTATAGGAAATTTCAAATCGAGTAAAATCTGTGTATGCCTGATATTCTCGTTGTTGGCTCACTCAATGCCGATCTTGTTGTGAGAGCACCGCGTTTTCCAAAGCCTGGCGAGACCATCAGTGGGGAAGATTTGCACATCATCCCAGGAGGCAAGGGAGCGAATCAAGCAGTCGCCGCGGCGAGGCAAAGTGCCTCCGTCGCAATGGTTGGGCGTGTGGGGAATGATAGTTTTGGTCCTGAACTCATCAACAATCTCAAACAGAACAATGTAGATACTTCCCACATTCAAATTGATTCGCACTCCGCGACTGGCACAGCCATTATTGTTGTGGATTCTAACGGGCAGAACAGCATTGTCTTATCTCCAGGAGGCAATGGCAAAGTGAGTCATGCAGATGTGATGAACGTTTCTTTCTCAGATCACAAGCTGCTTTTGCTCCAACTAGAGATTCCAATCGAGGCAGTTTTATCTGCCACTCAACGCGCAAAGGAGAATGGAGTGCGCGTTTTGCTGAATCCTGCTCCTGCGTATTCCTTGCCTGATGAACTGATTTCACTTCCAGATTTTATTCTTCCCAACGAGAACGAACTAAGCCTATTAACAAATCAACTTGTAAATGACATCTCCTCTGCTGAAAAAGCTGCAAAGAAATTACTTAAACGCAGAGCGCAAAACGTGATCGTCACACTCGGCGCGAATGGCGCGTTGATCGTATCCAGTAAACAGGTAACGCACGTAGACACGTATAAAGTGGATGTTGTTGATACCACTGCGGCAGGTGACGCATTCATCGGCGGATTTGCCTCTGCCGTATTGCAAAACAAATCACTTGAAGAATCTGTCCGTTATGGATGCGCTTGCGGCGCGCTCGCAGCGACAAAGTTCGGTGCACAACCCTCTCTGCCAACCAGAGAAGAAGTAGAAAGGTTTATGTCACTGCGAGGAGGCGCTGGTTGAGTAGCCCTGAGCGCACTTTGCGGAGGGCGTATCGAAACCAAGCAGACGAAGCAGTCTCCGTTTAAGTGGACAACACTACTCGATGAGCATTTGCCATTTGCAGGAGATTGCTTCGCTCCGCTCGCAATGACATAATCTACTTATGAATCCGAAACGAATCATCATTGACACTGACCCTGGCGTAGACGACTCATTCACATTCCTCTTGGCGCTCGCCTCACCTGAAATCAAACTCGAAGCCCTGACCACTACGCAGGGAAACGTTACTGTAGAAAAAGCCACTCGCAACGCGCTTTCTGTCTTGGAGTTGGGACATGCAGGTCACATCCCTGTTGCGAAAGGCAGCGTGCTTCCACTTGTCCAGCCATTGCGTGCGTCAGCCTATGTACATGGAGAAAGTGGGATTGGCAACTCGCGATTACCTGAACCCCAGGCAAAACCTGTCACTGGACATGCAGTAGATTACTTGATCGAACGAGTCCTTGCAGAGCCAAATCAGATCAGCATTTTTCCTATTGGTCCACTGACGAACATTGCCATGGCGATCCGTAAAGAGCCGAAATTCGCAAAAGCAGTGAAAGAACTGGTCATTATGGGTGGAGCGATCCTAGAGTACGGCAACATTACTCCATTAGCAGAATTCAATATTTATGTTGATCCCCATGCCGCACACATCGTCTTCCATTCGGGAATTCCCATCACCTTGATTCCGCTGGATGTGACGCATAAGTGCCTACTAAAGCAGGAGCATATTGATCGCTTGACGAAGATTAATTCTCCTATTTCGCGTTTTATCAAAGATGCAATGGAAGTCTATTTGAAGATTTCAATTGAGCTGGGTTACGCAGGGAGTGCTCTACATGACCCATTGACGCTGGCGACCGTCATCGCTCCTGAGCTTTTAACTTTGAAAGAATATTATGTAGATGTGGATATTTCAGGCGGTGTCTCGATGGGGAAAACATTTGCAGACATTCTCAATGTCACGAAAAAACCTGCCAATATGAAAGTTGCGATGAACGTGCGGGGTGAGGATTTCATTGAATTATTTTTGCAAAGAATGGAAATGCTGAGTCAGAACATTCACGATTAACATGCCGAAAAAAATTTTATTTGACACCGACCCCGGCATTGACGATTCCTGTGCGATTTTGCTCGCACTGGCGTCGCCTGAATTAAGCCTTGAAGGCTTAAGTATCGTACACGGGAACTGTTCCCTGGAGCAGGCAACCACGAACGCCTTATCAGTGTTAGATCTGGCGAATGCCAGCCATATTCCTGTTGCACAAGGATGTAAATTACCACTTGTACAACCCTCCTTGCTTGCGCCGGAAACGCATGGAGATACAGGCTTGGGGTACGCGAAACTTCCAGAACCACGAAGCAAGCCCATCCATCAGCATGGAATCGATTTTCTGATTGAGAAGATCCTCGCATCGACGGGAGAGATCACTTTGGTAGCGATTGGTCCGCTGACAAACGTTGCCTTGGCAATACGGCAAGAGCCGCGCCTTGTAGAGGCAATCAAAGAGATCATCATCATGGGCGGCGCGATCCGACAGGAAGGCAATACGACTGCATTGGCAGAATTCAATACGTATGTTGATCCTCATGCCGCGCACATTGTGTATCACGCAGGAATTCCCGCCACGTTGGTACCGTTAGATGTGACGTATCAATGTATTTTGGCGCCAGACGATGTAAACCGGTTACTAACAATTGATTCACCCATTACAAAATTTATCGCGGATGCGACCCGTTTTTATATGGAATTCCACGATGAGTATCAGAAAATTGAGGGATGCGTCATCAACGATCCGCTCGCGCTGGCATTGACATTCGCACCTGAATTATGCACCTATCAGGAACTGCCTGTCGATATAGACCTCTCAGACGGCATCTCGATGGGTAAAACAGTCGCTGATTTTTACAACTATGGGAAAAAGCCTGCGAACATGAAAGTGGCGCTGGAGGTACGAGCACGGGATTTTATGAACCTGTTTATAGAGAGGCTAGAAAACCTTGCACGGTCAACGCCGCCGCTCTGATAGACCTCGTAGGGATAGATAGCGGCTGAAACTCGAGGCTATCTCACCGAAACCGTGAAAGATGTTCAGGGTTACAATTCATAAGACAGCCCGCAGATATTGAAAAGATCGCTATTCATCAGCTCTAACGGGCAAATTACTATTTGATGGAGGTAAAACTATGAGAGAAACAGCCATGCAGAGCCAGAAGAGCAGCAGATCCTGGCTGAATATTGGAAGAGATTTCAACACGATGACGTGGGTGCTCATCCCTGTGGCAATTGCTATCAACATCGCCATTGGGCAGATCGTTGTCCTGCTCAAACTGCCTGTCTATCTAGATTCAATTGGCACTGTGTTTGTGGCAGCAATCTGCGGACCCTGGGCAGGAGCACTAACAGGTGCATTATCGAACATTATTTGGGGTGTTGCCGTTGACCCGAATGCCTTGCCTTGGTGGCCCGTCGCCTTTTTCATTGGTTTAGTGGCAGGATTATGCGCAAACGCCGGATTATTCAAGAGCTGGTGGAAGGTTGTTGTCACAGGCTTCCTTGTAGCTCTTACTGCCGCGACCGTTTCAACTCCGATCGCCGTGTATCTCTATGGCGGCATTACCGCTAGCGGTTCTTCGCTTATCACTGCTTATCTGCTCCAAACTGGACAAGGTGTTTTGCAAGCGGTATTCAGCACAAATTTCCTCGTTGAGCCTGTGGATAAGATTACGACATCAATGCTTGCCTTCGCGATCATACAGGGACTCTCAAGGCGTTTTGTTGCTCGGTTCCCACGCCCTGAAAACGTTGAAATCGAAGGCGGCGCCAGCCAGACGCAGCTATATATTGCTGTGGGTGTCGTCGTTCTGCTCATATTGTTTGCGGCATTCATGCTTCGGAACGTCCTTGGCGGCGGTGGCGGATAGATTCAGCATGTAACAAAAGAGACCAGGCACCAAAAGCCTGGTCTCTTTTTGTCATTTATAATTCACGCCATGCATGAGCGACTCTCTTTCTATGTAAAACGCAATAGTCTCCTGCATCGTCTTAATCCATTGACGAAGTTGACGTTGGTCCTGAGCTTGGTTTTAATTTCCTTCCTTAGTCCTTGGTATTGGACGCCTCACATTCTTTTACTGATTGTTATCTTCCCTCTGAGCTTTATTGGAAAAGTAAACCGGGAATTTTTGCGTACATTTTTACGGCTGATTCTGCCCGCCGCCAGTTTTCTCTTTTTCATGCAAGCCTTTTTTCAACCAATCGGTGAACGAGTAATCTTCAAAATTTGGTTTCTGGATATTACGCAAGAAAGTTTGCTATTTGCTTTTCGCAACGCGATGCGAATCATTGTGATGGTCTCTTCTTTCACACTCTTTTTATTGACCACCCATCCCAGCGAGTTAATGTCTGATCTGACGCGCCGCGGTCTCCCACCTCAATTTGCTTACGTCATTATTTCCACCCTGCAAATTCTGCCGCAAATGCAAGCCAAAGCACAGACGATCATTTCCGCGCAACGTTCACGTGGATTGGATACGCAAAGTAGTTTCCTCAGACGAGTGGGGTCATTAGTGCCCCTCGTTGGGCCACTTGTGTTCGGTTCGCTCGTCGAAGTGGAAGAGCGCGCCATCGCCATTGAAGCGCGGGGATTCACTTCTACTAACGCGAAAACATCTTTGTATGATATTCCCGATTCCAATTTCGATAAAACAATGCGCTGGATTCTTATCTTGCTTGTCATTATCTCGCTCGCACTCAAAATATGGCTATCGTAAATCTGCAAAACGTCACCTACAAATATCCGCTCACTGATTCGCCCGCTTTGCAAAATATTAACTTACAGGTGAAAGAAGGTGAGTTTCTGGCGATCATTGGCCCAAATGGCGCAGGGAAATCCACGCTGTGTTACACAATTGCCGGTTTCATTCCACATTTTTTCAAAGGTGAACTTACTGGCACTGTTGAGGCCGCGGGTGTTGAGTCACACAATTCATCGCTAAGCGAGTGGGTGTTGAATGTTGGACTTGCTTTTCAAAATCCATTCAACCAGATCAGTGGCGCAAAATATACAGTCTTTGAAGAACTTGCTTTCGGATTGGAAAACATCGGTATCCCGCGTGACGAAATGAAAGCGCGCGTGGAAGATGCGATGAAATTGACCGGCATCCGCGACTTGGCAGATCGTTCCCCTTACTCTTTATCAGGTGGACAACAGCAGCGCGTCGCGCTGGCCTCTATTCTAGTCATGCAACCAAAAGTTCTCGTACTCGACGAGCCAACCTCACAGATGGATCCAATTGGCACGCGCGAAGTCTTTGGCGTGATTCGCACGATGACAGAACGCGGCATGACGGTAATCCTGGTGGAACACAAGATGGAATGGATTGCACAGTTTGCAGATCGTGTCATCGCCTTGAAAGATGCGCAAATCCTTCTTGACGGCACTCCCTCCGACGTGCTGACCTCTTCCATACTACAGAAAAATGGTTTTGGGATTTCGCGATATACATCTGTCGCGCGCAAAGCACAAGAGACGGGATTGTGGAAGAGGAATAGATTACCAGTCACGTTGGATGAAGCAGTGGAAGGGTTCAGTTCCCCTCTCCCTAAGGGAGAGGGGTCAGGGGTGAGGGCAAAATGAACATTGAAATCAAAGACCTGTACTTCACTTATCCAAATGGCGTGCAGGCATTACGCGGTATTTCGCTAACCATTGAATCAGGTGAGCAAGTCGCGATTGTCGGCCAGAACGGCGCAGGAAAAACTACTCTTGTCAAACATCTGAACGGATTATTTCAACCTACCCATGGTCAGGTATTGATCGGAGATTGGGATACAACCAAACATTCCGTTGCAAAACTAGCGAGTCGAGTTGGGTACGTTTTTCAAAACCCTGATGAGCAATTGTTCTCGAAAAATGTAGGGACTGAAGTCGCGTTCGGGCCGCGAAATCTCATGTTTAACGATGAGCAGGTTCAGGCGTTGGTCAACGATGCGCTGGCGCTGACAGAATTATCCGATAAGACGGAAACGAATCCATATGACTTATCTGCCACATGGCGCAAGATGGTTGCCATTGCATCCATCATTTCGATGGATACAGAGATTGTCGTTTTCGATGAGCCTACCACTGGACAAGATGCCGTCAATGTGGCACGCATTGCCAATGTAATTGCGGGGTTGCGAAAGCGGGGCAAGACAGTGATTACGATTACACACGATATTGACTTTTGCGCGGAAAATTTCGAGCGCGTGATCGCTATGTCGCAGGGGAAGATCCTGCTGGACGGAAAAGCCAACGATGTGCTAGGGCAGGAGGAAATTCTGGCAACAACCTATGTAGACCCACCACAATTGACGCGGCTTGGAAAACGATTGAACTTTAATAAAACAGTTAGAAACGAGGAAGAATTTTTGGCGGTATTGAAAAATGATATGTAGGGGCGACCCGCCATGACAGATTATGATTCCGGAAGATCTTGACGGGTCGCCCCTGCTGCGTAAACCACCAATTCATCATATCCGGAGTCTTCAGCAAACTCGCGTTTATAGATCACATCCTTAAATACCGCGAGCGCAATCTCGGCTGTGGTATAAATTTTGCAACCGGAGTCAAAATGTCCACCGATTGTTTTTCCATCTTCATCTGAAATCGAAATGTGCAAATGTGAACCATTGATTGAAACTATTCCTATGATGGAAACGATCTCGAAATAGCCGTCGTACTCGGAATAGAAATCGCGGTTCGCCAACCGCAGGGTCGCATGCGTTAAGCTCCCAACGCCGCTCAATATACATCCTGCCTCAATGTTCTTTTGATGCACAAAATCTTGAATTGAATCAAACAAGTCCTGCCCAGGTTTTAGACGAAAGGTATAATTTTGCATAGTCATTCCTTAGCGCCGATTATACAATCGGACTAAATTAGTTTACATATTTGCAACGTTGGTTTTCTGTCTGCTCATGTAAAATTGAAGTGCACAGGAGTAAGCATGGCTAAATTAAAAGTGCAGGTTTTTAAAAGTATCCATGAAATAGACCCCGAGATTTGGGATCGTATTGTCGCCGGGCGAGGCTTTCAAAGCCACCACTGGTATCAGTTCGGGGAACATGCCATGGCAGACTGCCCTTCCACCTACTTAATTGCCTGGGATGGGGATACACCTATCGCAAGTGCCGTCCTTTTTAAGGTACATAATGAACCTTTACCTCTGCCAGAGGTCGCCCGGCGCTTTATGGCTCAAGTGTTCAAACGACGACCCCTGCTCATATGCCGCTCACCGTTGGCAGATACCTCAGCTTTGCTATTACCGGGCGAGCCGCTTCGTGATGAAGCACTGGCTTCTCTGGCGCAGGCTGCACGGGATGAATTCAAAAAGCAACGCTGTTCATTCCTTGTTTTCGACTTTTTGCTCACTGAACAATTGCGCTATCCAGCCTGGCCTCCCAGTTTTGAACCAATCACCGTTTCAGAACCTGGAACATATATGCCAATTGAATGGGAAAGCTTCGAAGCTTATCTCGAAGCAGGCAACAAACATGATCGCCAGCACTACAAGCGCAGCCTGCGCGAGGCTGAAAAGAATGGACTTGTTCTCAGCAAACATAAAACTATTTCAGATATAGACAAAGCTTTGAGATTGATTCGCAACGTTTCCATCTGGCATGGTTCTGCGCCGAATCCATGGATGCGTGGTCTGCTTGAAAACTTTTCGATGATCGATGGAACATGGCTTGAAATCCATAAAGATGACGAGCTGGTCGGTTGTGGCGCGGTCATCCGCGATAACAAGTTCCAGCTTGCCCTTGCTCTTGGCCTCGAAGATGATGTCCCTGGCGGTTATTTCCTATTATTATATACTGCATTGCAGGAAGCCTTTGAACACGAGGTTCGCCTCGTTCGCTTTGGAAGTGGGGCTTATGATATAAAGCGTAGGTTAGGGTTCCATCTTGAAGACACGAATCATGCTATGCTAACGATGGCAGGGATTAGGTCCCGCGCTATAAAGCAACTTGCAAAAACTGATTAAACCAACATGCTTCTTGGCATCCCGCAATCCATCGCTACTTTATTGACGATTATCCTGTTCTACGCAATGGATTTTGCGCTTATCCGTCGTTATGATAAAAAAAGACAAGCCAGTGGTTCAGGACGCTCGTGGGATTTCACATTCTTTATCTTTGCAATGGTCGCGGTGCTTGTCCTGCAACCCATTCTTTTCCCAATCGTCAGTTTTCGTACAACAGAGACACGGGGGTTGGTTATCCAAGTCATCGGCGTGTTCACAATTCTGATCGCATTGACTTTACATATTTGGTCACGCGCACACTTACAACAGTTTTATGCAGAGCGTGTCGAGATTCAGCCCGAACACAAAGTGATTGATACAGGACCTTATCAACTCATGCGCCATCCGGTCATCACATCGTTTTTTGGAATTGCAACCGGCTTGTTTTTAATTAATCCCGCTCTGACAACACTGGCGGCTTTGCTTTATACGATCTGGGATTTCAGCCGCGCGGCGAAACAGGAAGAAGACTTACTCACACAAACTCTACCCGGCTACGCGGAATATGCCCGTCGGACTCCCCGATTCCTACCGCACCTTTTAAGGAGTCGATGATTCCCTTTGAGCACTTCCTGCAACTCCCCACCGAGGAAGTTGCTACACTAGTAAAAGCCACTGGGCAAAAAATCTGTGTATTCCCTGTCAATGGGACGCGGCGCTGGTTCATGCTTGAGCATGCTGAGCAGATCAGAGATGATTTTTTCGAAGCCTATATGGATACTTCAATCAAGAATCATGTGGACTTATGTGCCACGTTGTTTGATCATGGTGTTGACACTATTCTTGCTCCTGTATTCGGGCGCGAACTCATGCGCCGCGGCGACGAATACACCCAGCGTGTGGGCATAGACGGCTTAGTACGCACAGCCACCGACAAGACTTATCTCGAGTTCTTTAAACGATATAACGTCAAGGTCCGTTTTTATGGCGATTATCGCGATGTGCTGACTGGCACACCTTATGAATATGCTTTGAAATCAATGTATGAAGTGACTGAAGCTACGAAGCATAATACCGGCTTCCGTCTGTTCTTTGGCGTCTTTGCCGACGAAGTTACTGAAACCATCTCACGCCTTTCTGTGGAACATTATCTTGCAGAAGGCTCTATACCTGATAAACCAACTCTTGTCCGCAAATATTATGGCGAAGAACTGCCGCCAGTTAGCATATTCATTGGCTTTGATAAGTTCAGCGTATTCGATATGCCGCTACTGACAACTGGTGAAGAAGACCTATACTTCTCTCTTAGCCCATCGCCCTACATGACGCAACGTCAATTGCGCGCCATTCTGTATGATCATATTTACATCCGCTGCACACCAGAACCTGATTACCAAAAATTAACAGGAGATGAACTCAACTGGTTGCGAGATTATTACCACAAGAATAAAGATTATGCCTTTGGCGTTGGAAAGCTAAAGTTTAATTTATGGATTCCGGAAACGGGGAGTGAAGAATGAGTGATCTAATTGCAAAACTTATAGATGAGATCGGACCTGGTCACATGGGCAGCACAGCTTATGATACCGCCTGGGCTGCTCGTTTGGGCGAAATTGACTGGAACCTGAGCACTCATGCCCTCGCGTGGTTGGCAGAAAACCAGCTCCCTGATGGCTCATGGGGGGCAAGCGCGCCTTTTTATCATCATGACCGGGTGATTTGCACCTTAGCTGCTATGATCGCCCTGTCGTATCGTGGCCGCCGCGGACATGACAAGGTCCAGATCGAAAATGGCAAACTCGCCCTTGAGCGGATTGTGGGCGGTGCAACAGAGGGATTACAAGCTGATCCCAACGGAGCAACTGTCGGCTTTGAAATGATCGCGCCCACCCTGGCAGCAGAAGCCGAAAAGTTAGGTTTAATCAAAAATCAGGGAAATCGCATCTTAGGACGTCTATCCAGACAACGTTCAAAGAAACTTGCCTATCTTCAAAATAATATGATCAGCAGGCATGTGACAATGGCTTTTTCCGCTGAGATGGCGGGGACCGATGGAAAACACATGCTGGATATCGAGAACCTACAAGAGACGAATGGATCCGTAGGGGTAAGTCCATCGGCAACTGCCTACTTCGCAACTTACATCAAGAGAGGTGATGCAACTTCTTTAAATTATCTGCGAAGCGTGATGAAGGTTGATGGTGGCATGCCGAATGTGGCACCTTTTGATGTCTTTGAGATTGCCTGGGCATTATGGAATCTCAGTTTCATTCCTGATCTGAAAAAGAATGGAAAGCTACAGCCTCACATCAACTTTCTTTCGAATGCCTGGCAACCCAAGCGAGGGGTAGGCTTTGCAGCGGGTTACTCTGTTAAGGATAGTGATGATACAGGGTTGGTTTACGATACTTTGTTAAGATTTGGTTGTGAAAAGGATCTTGCCAGCGTGTTAATATATGAGGAAAAAGATCACTTCCGCTGTTTCGACTTGGAGGCAAACCCATCCATTAGCGCGAATATTCATGTGCTTGGCGCGCTAGTACAGGCAGGACTGGATCAAAGGAACTCATCTGTTCAGAAACTTATTCGTTTCCTGCAAAAATCAAAGGGACAAAATCCCTTCTGGGTGGATAAGTGGCACTCTTCTCCATATTATGCAACAGCCCACGCGATCATTGCCGGCCTGGATTTTGCGAAAGAATTGACGGAAGATTCTGTGAAGTGGATTCTACAGACACAGAACAAAGATGGCTCATGGGGCACTTATATGCCTACTGCTGAAGAGACAGCTTATGCTATTCAAGCCCTTTGGGTCTGGAATGAGAATGTCGCTAGGATACCCAAAAATGCTTTGAAAAACGGAGCTCGTTGGCTCAAGGAACATATGGATCAACCCTATCCACCGTTATGGATTGGCAAGTGCCTTTATAATCCCAGCCTTGTGATTCGCTCGGCTGTGATTAGTGCACTGACACTGACTCAGTAAAACCATGAAAACATATATCGATGCTATTTTGAACGTTCCTGTCTCCGACCCGGACGATTCACGACGTCGGAGACTGCTCAACATTCTTATGCTTGGCACAGTGATTGCCGCCTTGGCTGGTTTAGCGGCTGTCATTTCAGATAGTTTTACCAGCCAAAGTCTCACCCCTACTGATCGACAGTTATTCCTCGGAGGCATTACTTTAATCACATTGGGGATTGCGGCGATTTATTATGTCAATCGACGCGTTTCTGGACAATGGGCTGCTCTCTTATATTTGTTGCTATTAACCCTTATCTTTACATTTTCAGATCAGCCCGAGGATCTGGCTGGTGGACGGTCGCTTTTTGTTTACACAATTCCAATTGTCGTATCGAGCTTAATCCTGTTCCCTCTAGCCAGCTTTATATTTGCGGCAATTAGCAGCATCATTATTGTTGTGCTTGCTAACTCTGTTCCCATGGTTCCAAATGCAACAGGGATCATTGGTTTTTTCATGCTCGCCTTGATTTCGTGGTTATCTGCGCGCAGTCTTGATCAAGCCCTCAGAGAACTTCGTGCGATTAATGCAAATTTGGACCAGGTTGTAATTGAACGAACACAAGCTTTGGCTGCGTCTCTGGAACGCGAACGCATTGAAGCCGGTCGTAATCAAGCGATCTTGAATTCCATTGCTGATGGCGTCGTTGTTTTTGACACGAAGTGGAATGCCATCCTTGCAAATCCCGCATTAAAGAGTATGCTGGACCTTCCAATAGAGTTAATTGTTAACAAAAACTTCCGTGATATTATCGAACATCCCAGACTTTCCCCTCGAAGCCGCGGCCTCCTATACGCCATGATGGAACACGATACCCAGCCGCCTAGCTTTCGCATAGAATGGGGCGCGAAAACTCTTTCTATTAGTGCTGCAGAAGTATATGACAATTCCAAGGATCGAAACGCAAATATTGGAACTGTGACTGTTTTCCGTGACTTCACGCGCGAAGCTGAGGTGGAAAAACTTAAGAGCACATTCGTTGCCATTGTTTCTCATGAGCTGCGAACACCGCTTAATGCTGTTTTGGGTTATGCAGAAATGTTCAAAGAGTCAGTTTATGGGCCTATGAACGAGAAGCAGATCAATATGGCAGACCGCATTATGAAAAATACCCAGCGTCTGCTTGGGCTGATCAACGATCTGCTCGACCAGGCACAAATGGAAGCAGGTAAGCTGACTATCCAAATGAGTCCCGTCAGACCTGCTGAATTGCTGGAAAACATGCATGGCGTTATGGATCAGATCGTTCAGGAAAAAGGCTTGAGACTGACCAGTGAAATTGATGACAATCTCCCTGAAGTCTTGAAAGGTGATGCAGCGCGCCTGCAGCAAATTTTAGTCAACCTTGTCAACAATGGCGTCAAATTCACAGATCAAGGCACAGTGCATGTGAGACTGTTTTGCCCCCACACAAATAGATGGGGCATCGAAGTATCTGATACTGGATGCGGTATCTCCGAGTCCGAAATCCCCTATATATTTGATACTTTTCGGCAGGTGGATGGTGTCGCAACACGCGCTCATGGCGGATTTGGGCTAGGGTTATCTATCGTCAAGCAGTTGGTCAACTTGATGAATGGAGAGATCAAAGTGAAAAGCAAATTGGATAGAGGCAGCACGTTTACTGTTACCCTACCCTTGGTAATCCCAGAAGTAAATACAGAGAAATGGAGAAATCTATGAGCGAGCTGGCTTTGATTATCGAAGATGATGAAGACCTTGCCAACATCTTTGCTGAGGCGTTACGTGGCGTCGACTTTGAAGTGGAACACATTGCGGATGGACAGATTGCGCAGGAAAGGTTGAAAAAAGGAATTGCCCCATATTTGATCCTGCTGGATATGCACATACCTCATATCTCAGGCGCGGATTTGTTAACCAATATTATCAGGAAGGATGAACGGTTAGCAAAAACCATTGTCATTATCACTACTGCTGATGCCCGCATGGGTGAAGCCTATACTGAACAAGCAGATTTTGTAATGATCAAACCCATTTCATTCGTCCAGTTACGCGATCTTACCAGCCGCCTAAAGCCTAAGGAACAGCAATAAAGTGAAGTACATCAGGGAATATTGGGCGGAATCAAAAACATACCGCGTTCTACTTATCCTAGCGATAATCTATGTAGTCCTGCGGCTTGCGATCCAAATATTCCTATTTGCTGACGCGCTAAGTCCTGAGGCAGTGGCGCAGGGTGTTCAGGTCTCAGCAGATTTACAGCAATCGTATATTGCGTCAGCGCAACACTTTCAGGCACGTCAAGACCTCTACATGAAAGGGTCACTGGAACATGTAGAGGCGCATTACCTTTATTCACCTGCCTTTGCATTTTTTTTCAGCCCCATCCTGCTTTTGCCATTACAAATCCTTTTGCCACTGATGTTGTTTATCCACATTATGGCGTATACGTTGTTATACATTTGGTGGAGTCGAATATTCGAGCAAAACAATCTTATTAATGTTGCCAGACAGTGGGCACACCTTTTGCCTGTTTATCTTGTGTTCTCGGTTTTTTGGGATGATCTGGCTTATATGAACACCTATATCATCGTTGCTCTATTTGCAACATTCTTAATTGAGGCTGTTTTGCAAGAAAAATTAGGATGGGCTGCATTCTGGTTGGGAGCAGTGATATTACCGATTAAGCCGCATTGGGCTTTCGCATTGGCTTTGCCTTTACTGCTCGGAAAATACCGTTTCTTTTTCAAGTTACTAGTTGGAGCAGCGTTTGCTTATCTTATCGTAGCAGGGATTACGATCTTAGCAGGCGGATTTGAATACGGCATCCGACAGTACCAGGATTATTTTGGATTCCTTGCTCGCCTCACGCGCGACTATCCCTGGTGGGGACCCGATAAGCCTTTTCTGGGTTACAACCACTCCATCATGCAAATTGTCTTGTATTTTCTTGGGGTATCTACAGCGAACATGCGCTTGGCGACAATCATCAAACTGATATTGCTTATCCCTCTTGGATGGGTCAGTTTGAAATTTCTTCGCAACCCTAGCAAAAAAGCGGGAAGTGAAATTCC
>WNFX01002315.1_pt1 | contig 19319 bp, 12 predicted proteins | sample 5400111 | NCBI WGS metagenome assembly WNFX01 (sample SAMN13153363, study PRJNA577476) | soil metagenome | isolation source: 40 cm soil or saprolite under grassland replicate 1 | place: USA:California | collected 2016-06-15 | reverse complement strand
TCCGGCTTCGCGCACCTGTTCGAGCACATGATGTTCGAGGGCTCGGCCCACGTGAAAAAGGGCGAGCACTTCCAGCTCATCTCGCGGGCCGGCGGGTCGAACAACGGCAGCACGGCGGAAGACCGCACGAACTACTACGAGACGCTGCCCTCGAATCGTCTGAACTTGGCCCTCTGGCTCGAGGCCGACCGCATGCGGTCGCTCGCCATCACGGATGAAAACTTCCATAACCAGCGGGAGACGGTGAAGGAAGAGCGCCGCCTGCGGGTCGACAACCAGCCGTACTCGCCCGCGTTCATCGACGGCATGACCTGGCCGTTCGACAGCGCCGGGTGCTTCGCGTATGCGCACACGGTCATCGGGTCGATGGACGATCTCAACGCCGCTCAGCTCCCCGACGTCCGGGCGTTTTTCGACACCTACTACGCCCCCAACAACGCCACGCTCGTCGTGGTGGGCGACTTCAAGCCCCTCGAGCTGCGGCGCTACGTGAATCAGTACTTCAGCGAGATTCCGCGTCACGCCGCTCCACCCGCCGTGAGCTGCAGCGCGCATCTTGCACCGGGCACCGAGCGGCGCGAGGTGACCGACGTGCACGCCAATCTGCCGGCGGTGCTCCGGATCTATCGCGCGCCGCCCCATGCCGACCCCGACACCCGCGCGCTCGAGCTGCTGAACGTGATCCTCGGCCAGGGCGAGAGCTCGCGTCTGAACGTGGCGGTGGTGCGGCGGGAGAAAGCCGCGCTCGGCACCCAGGTGATCGTGAATCCATACGATTCCCGGCGCGGGCCCGGCGTGCTGCTCGTCCTCGCCATCGCCAACCAGGGCGTGGACCCGCTCAGGCTCGATACCCTCGTCACCGCCCAGCTGGACAGCATTCGAGCGACCGGAGTCACGGACGAGGAGCTGACGAAGGCGAAGAACACCTTCCGCGCGGGCTTCGTGCACACGCGCGAGACCACGCTCGGGAAAGCGGAGGAGCTGCATCACTACGACATGTTCCACCCCTCGCTGGCCGAGATCAACACCGACTTGGAGCGCTTTCTGGCCGTGACGGCGGACGACGTGCGCCGCGTGGCGGCCAAGTACCTCGACCCGGCGAACGCGGTCGTGATCGTGGTCAAGCCCGCAGCGGGCGGAGGCGCGCAGTGACCAGGCGGACGGTGGTCGCCGCGCTGGCCGGGCTTCTCCTGTCCGCCCGTCCGGCCGTCCGCCTGTCCGCCCAGGCGTTCCCCACCGCTCCGCCCAAGCCCACCCCCCTCACGCCCGTCCGCTTCCCGCCGTTCAAGGAGGCGACGCTCGCCAACGGACTGCAGCTCGTGGTCATCGAGCATCACGAGCAGCCGGTCGTCTCGGCGACGCTGTCGTTCCGCGCCGGTGGGATTTACGACCCGGCGGGCAAGGAGGGGCTGTCCACCCTGGCGGCGGAGCTGCTCTCCAAGGGCACGGACAATCGCAGCGCGGAGCAGATCGCCGCCACGATCGAAGGCGTGGGCGGCACTCTGGCGGCGACGTCGGGAGACGACTTCCTCACGATCTCGGCCGATGCGCTGAGCGACCAGGCGGAGCTCGTGCTCGATCTGCTGGGGGACGTGACGCTGCATCCGACGTTCCCGGAGAGCGAGCTCGAGCTGGCGCGCACCCGCGCGCTGTCCGCACTCGCGCTGGAGCTGTCCCAGCCCGGGGCCGTGGCGCAACGGTTCTTCGGGAGCGAGATCTACGGCCGCAACCCCTACGGCCGGAGCGCGACACGCGAGAGCTATCGCGCCGTCACCCGGGACGACGTGACGCAGTTCGTCCGGCAACGGCTCCGGCCGGTCGGTGCGCTGCTCGTGGTTGCGGGGGACGTGACGGACGCCCAGGTGCGGGAGCTCGTGACAAAGGTGTTCGCGGGCTGGCATGGCGCGCCGCAGCCGAGCCCCGCCCTGCCCGCTCCCACCACACGGGTCGCGACCGACATCCTGCTGGTACACCGGCCGGGCTCGGCGCAGGCGAACATCGCGCTCGGCAACACGACCATCCTGCCGACCGACCCGGTCTACTACCCCGGCCGTGTCGCGACTCAGGTCTTGGGCGGCGGGGCGGACTCGCGACTCTTCCTCATCCTGCGGGAGCAGAAGAGCTGGACGTACGGCGCGTACGCTTCCCTGCATCGCTACCGCGGGCTCGGCTACTGGCAGGCGACCGCGGAGGTGCGCACGGACGTGGCCGACAGTGCCTTACGCGAGCTGCTGCATCAACTCGATCGGATCAGGACCGAGACGATTCCGGACTCGGAGCTCGCCGCCACGAAAGGATTCCTCGTCGGCTCCTTCCCGCTCACGATCGAGACGCCGAGCCAGATTGCGAGCCAGGTCGCGAGCGTGAAGCTGCTCGGCCTGGGCGATGAGTATTTGCGGCTGTACCGCGACCGACTCGGCGCGGTGACCGCGCTTCAGGCGCGGGCGGCCGCCGCACGGCTATACCGGCGCGGCGCGCTCTCGATCGTCGTGGTGGGCGACGGCGCGAAGCTGTACGACCGGCTCCAGGCGATCGCCCGCCTTCGGATGGTGGACGTGGACGGCAAGCCGCTCACGCCGGCGGATCTCACCCCACCGACGGGGCCCGTCGCGCTGGACGTCGCGCAGCTCGCGGCGCACACCGACAGCTCGCGCGTCGTGATCCAGGGAAATCCGGTGGGGTTCACGGTTTCGGAGATTCGGCGCTCCCCGCCGGATTCGCTGGTGTACACGGAGCGGTCGAATCTGGCGAACGGCACGTTCCAGCAGCAGACCACGCTCGTGCTCGAGCCGGCCAGCGGGGTGGTGCGGCAGGTCGATCAGGTGACGACCCAGCACGGCCAGAAGGCCGAGACCCACCTCACCTACACCGGAGGCCGGGTGAAAGGCGCGAGCGCGGCGCCGCAGCCGGACGGGTCGGTGAAGCGCTTCGAGATCGATACGACGCTGGCGCCGGGAACCGTGGACGAGAACGCCGTCCCGTTCGTCGTGCCCGCGCTCCCGCTCGCTTCCGGTAAAACGTTCGCGATGACGTTCTTCACGCCGAGCGAGAATACCATCAGGGTGCTCACGTTCAAGGTGGGTGCCGCGGAGGCCGTTACCGTTCCGGCCGGCACGTTCCAGGGATTCCGCATCGACGTGACCGGCTCGCGGGTGCCGTTTACGATGTACGTGGGCACCGAGGCGCCGCGCCGCCTGCTCAAGACGGAATTCGTGGGACAGCCGTTCGTCGTCGAACTCGTCAGGTAACTCGGGGATCACGGAGGACACCAGCATGCGGTCATTGTTGTCTCTGCTGCTCGCATTCGCGGGCGCGTGCGCGTCGGCCGGCGCCCGACCGGCGCAGACGCCCGCGCCGGCGGGTCCCGCCGCGCCGCCGGCGTCCGCGGCGCCCGAGAGCTCGAGCGTCACGCGTCCCCAATACCCATCCGCCTACATGCGGCGCCCCAACCCGCCGGTCGTGATCCGGAACGCCACGATCATGACCGCCACGGGTCAGGAGGTCCCCAACGGCTCGATCCTGCTCAAGGACGGGCGGATCGTCGCCGTGGGAGCGAAGGTCGACGCCCCTACCGACGCGGTGGTCGTGGATGGGACGGGCAAGTACGTGACGCCCGGGCTGATCGACGACCACTCGCACATCGGCGTGTACGCCGCGCCGGGGACCGATGCCGAGTCGGACGGCAACGAGGCGACGAATCCCGTGACGGCCGAGGTGTGGGCGGAGCACTCGTTCTGGCCCCAGGACCCGCAGATCCCGCTCGCGATCGCCGGCGGGATCACCACCATCCAGGCGCTGCCGGGCTCGGCCAACCTGATCGGCGGGCGGAGCGCCGTTCTGAAGCTCATCCCGGCGCGCACGGTGCAGGAAATGAAGTTTCCGGGCGCGCGCTACGGTCTAAAGATGGCCTGCGGCGAGAATCCCAAGCGGGTGTATCGCATGCGGGGCGGGCCGTCCACGCGCATGGGCAACATGGCGGGCTACCGCGCCGCGTTCATCCTGGCGGAAGCGTATCGACGCAAATGGGACGCCTGGAACAAGGACCACAAGGGCGATCCGCCCGAGCGCAACCTCCGACTCGAGTCGCTGGCCGAAGTGCTGCGCGGGAACATGTACGTGCAGAACCACTGTTACCGCGCCGACGAGATGGCCCAGATGCTCGACCTGGCTCACGAGTTCGGGTTCAAGATCCGCTCCTTCCACCACGCGGTGGAGTCGTACAAGATCGCCGACCTGCTCGCGAGGGAAGGGACATCGGTCTCGGTGTGGGCGGACTGGTGGGGGTTCAAGGAAGAGGCGATGGACGGGATCCAGCAAAACGCCGCCCTGAACCAACAGGCGGGCGGTCGGCCGATCATCCATTCGGACGATCCGGGCGGCATCCAGCGGCTCAACCAGGAAGCCGCCAAGGCGATGTACGCCGGGCAACGGTCCGGCATCCCAATCACGCGCGACCAGGCCCTCCGGTGGATCACGGCCAACCCTGCCTGGGCCCTCGGGCTCGACTCGATTGTCGGCACGCTCGAGCCGGGCAAGATGGCCGACGTGGTGGTGTGGTCCGGCGATCCGTTCTCGGTCTACTCGAAGCCCGTGCAAGTCTACAACGACGGGTGGCTCGCTTACGACCGCAACGATCCCGCGCATCAGCCGCGCACCGACTTCGAGCTGGGCGAGGTGCCCGCGCCCGGGAGCGACCGATGATCGCGCTCTTGCTCGCCCAGACCATTGCCATTACGGGTGGGACGGTGTATCCCGTCTCCGGCCCGAAGCTCGCCAACGCCAGCGTGCTGATCCGCGACGGGCGGATCGTGGCCGTAGGAACGAACGTGACCATTCCTCCGGGTGCGACCCGCATCGACGCGGCCGGGAAATGGATTACGCCAGGGCTCATTGACGGCGCGGGCCAGCTCGGCCTCGTGGAGATCAGCGCCGTGCCGGGGACGCGCGAGGCGACCGCTCAGGGCGACACCATCGCCGCGGCCTTCAACGTGGCGGAGGGGATCAACCCGGCCTCGACGCTCATCCCCGTCACGCGGATCGAAGGGATCACGACCGCCCTTGCCGCACCGACCGGCAACCTCGTGAGCGGCCAGGCGGTCCTGATCGATCTCGACGGCGCGACGATCGAGCAGATGCTGGTGAAGTCCCCGGTGGGGATCGTGGCCGACCTCTCGGAAAGCGCCAAAGACGATGCCGGAGGGTCACGCGCCGCCGTAGCGGATCGGTTGCGCCGCGTGTTTCGGGACGCCCTCGAGTACGAGCGGCGCAAGGTCGACTTCAGCCGGGCGCAGATGCAGCCGCTATCGGCATCGGCCCGCGATCTGGAGGCCCTGCTGCCGGTGCTCCACGGCCGCGTGGCCCTCATCGCCTACGCGAACCGACGGAGCGACATCGAGACCGCGTTGCGGCTCGCGAAGGAGTTCAAGGTCAGACTCATTCTGGCCGGCGCGGCCGAGGGCTGGGAGATCGCGGCGACGATCGCGGCGGCGGGCGTCCCCGTGCTGGTGGAGCCGATGAACAACATCCCCGGCTACGACGCGCTCGGCGTCCGCTACGCCAACGCGGCCGTCCTCGCCAAGGCGGGCGTCACGGTCGCGCTGCTCGAGACCGACACCCACAAGTCGCGCAACCTGCGCCAGCAGGCCGGGAACGCCGTGTCCTACGGCATGACGTGGGACCAAGCGCTGCGCGCCGTGACGCTCTCTCCCGCGGAGATCTTTGGAGTAGCCGACCGCTACGGCTCGCTCGAGCCCGGAAAGGTGGCCAACGTCGTCGTCTGGTCGGGAGACCCGTTCGAATTCACGACGGGCGTGGAGCACGTGCTGATTCGGGGCAAGGAGATCCCGCTCAAGAGCCGGCAGACGGAGTTGTTTGAGAGGTACAAGAAGCTGCCACCTACATACTAGGGCGGCAGAGGGCGGCAAAAAGGCGGCAAGGGCGGCAGGTCTACGGGTCCTGCCCCCGATTACGAATGGCTCGATAAAGCCGCCAAGTCAGCACCCCGGCGTGATTGCGCAACCGCTCGAGTTCTGCCCACCTCTCGTTGGTTACGTACTCGCGGTCGCGAGCGAGTCGGAGGGCTACCTCAATCTCCGTGAGCGATCCGAGGGCGATGTCCAGGTAGCGAGCGAACTCTCGTCCTCCCCTTTTCGCGGATCCCTCGGCGATGTTCGCCACGACCGAGAACCCAGCGCGGCGAGTTTGCGATGTGGGTCCATACAGTTCGTTCTTTGGGAACGAATCAGTCGCGTCGTAAACGGCCAAGACGAGCTCGTATGAGCGTCTCCACGCCGCGAATCTTTCGTAGGAAGGCACAGCGCCAACGTGTAGTCAGAAGAGGAGAGACTACCTAACCAATCCCACGCCTGGCGCGACGAAAAAAGGCGGCCAAGTCGATGCTTGCCGCCTAGTGCCGCCCTCTGCCGCCCGTTGCCGCCCTAGTGCTTCGTCACCGCCACCGGGTGCACGCTGACCTGGTACCGCTTTTTATTCTTGTGCTCGAACTTGACCTGGCCGTCCACCACCGTGAACAGCGAGTCGTCGGACGCCCGTCGGACGTTGGTCCCGGGATGGAATTTCGTGCCCCGCTGCCGGACGATGATCGTCCCCGCGGTGACGAACTCCCCGGCGAAGCGCTTCACGCCGAGGTACTTCGGGCCGGAGTCGCGGCCGTTGCGAGAGGAACCGACACCCTTCTTGTGCGCCATCTTTGCGTCCCTCAGTCCTTGAGCTTGACGTCCGCGATCTTCACTTCGGTGAACGGCTGCCGGTGCCCGGCGTGGCGCCGGTACCCGGTGCGACGCGCGAACCGGTAGATCTTGATCTTCTCGCCCTTGCCGTGGCGCACGACCTCGGCCGTGACTTTGGCGCCTTTTACAACCGGCTTCCCCGCGTGCACCTGTTTGCCGTCGCTCGCGAGCAGCACGCGGTCGAACGTCACCTTGCTCCCGGGCTCCGCTTCGAGCAGCGGGATCTTGATCGTGACTCCCGGCTCGGCGCGAAACTGGGCGCCGCCGGTGGCAAAAATGGCGTAAGCCATGAGGGCGGAACTCTAACCTGGGCTTGAGGTTCGGTCAAGGGTGAGCGGTGAGCGGTGAGCGGTCGCCGCCGTTGAGCCACCGCTTACCGCTTACCGCTCACGCAACCGCATACTGTTCCGTCACGTCTCTCCCCGCTGGCTTCGCCATCATGCGGAATTCATCGAGCCGCATCATCGGGTCGTCGCGCACCTCCAGCTCGAGTCCCGTTTGCTTCTCGAGCTGTCGTAAGAAGTTCGGCTCTTGCTCCACGAGGTACAGGGCGACATCGGGGTGCAGCCGCACGGCCAGCTGGCGTTCCTTGTGGTCCGCACCGGCCCGCTTGAGGGAACGCTCCATGCGCCGCACCACGACTTCGGGACGGAACACCCGTCCCGTGCCATGGCACGTCGGGCACTCCGCGGTCATCGATTGCCACAGCGACGGTCGCACCCGCTGCCGCGTCATCTCGATCAGGCCCAGCTCGGACACGGCGAACGCCTTGGTGCGCGCCCGGTCGCGTCCCAGATGGGTGCGTAACTCCTGGAGAACCTTGTCCCGGTTGCCGCGGGATTCCATGTCGATGAAATCCACGACGATGATGCCGCCGATGTCGCGCAGCCGCAGCTGGCGGGCGACCTCGCGCGCCGCCTCGACATTGGTCTTCAGGATCGTGTTCTCGGGATCCTTCTTGCCGGTGTAGCGGCCCGTGTTCACGTCGATCGAGGTGAGGGCTTCGGTCGGCTGAATGATCAGGTAGCCGCCGGTCGGCAGCTCCACCCGCGGCTTGAAGAGACTCCGGATCTCCGCCTCGATGTCGTACTCGTCGAACAGGGAGGTCTCGGCCTGGTACAGCTTCACCCGGTCGAGCAAATCGGGGTCGATCTGCTTCAGGTACTGCACCACCTCGGCATGCAACACCTTCGAATCGACGAGCAGCGAGTCGACCTTGTCCGAGAACAGGTCGCGGATGATGCCGCGCGTGAGCGACGTCTCCCGTTGCAGCAATGCGGGCGCCCGCACAGACCCCGACTTGCGCTTGATCTTCTTCCACAGGCCGTACAGGTGTTCAATCTCGCGCTTGCAGCTCTGTTCCGTGAGGTCTTCGGCGACCGTGCGGATGATCCATCCGCCCGCCCCAGGCTCCTTGGGGACGAGTTTGGACACCAGGTCGCGCAGCTTGGCGCGCTGTTCCCTGTTCTCGATCTTGCGGGAGACGCCGACTTTGGAAGCGAACGGCATGTAGACGAGGAACCGCCCGGCCAGGGAGATCTGCGCGGTGACGCGCGGTCCCTTGGTCCCGATCGGCTCCTTGATGACCTGGACGATTCTGGCTGCGCCGCGCTTCAACTCGTCGGCGATATTCGGCACGCGATGCCGGGCGGACCGGCTGGCGCCGTTCCCTTCCCCGTTGCCGTTGTCGTCGTCGTGATCGGACGGCTCGTCTTCGTCGTCCGCCTCGATCAGGTCGGAGGCGTGGAGAAAGGCGCTCTTTTCCGCCCCGATGTTGACGAACGCGGCCTGTATCCCCGGAAGCACGGCCTCGACCGTGCCGAGGTAGATGTCGCCCACCATGCGGCGGGCGTCCGGACGATCCACCAAGAGCTCAACAAGGCGGTCGTCCTCCAGGATCGCGACGCGAGTTTCGCGCGCGGTCCCGCTGATCAGAATTTCCCGTTTCAAAGCAAGTGCCCTCGACCCCGGTCGGCCAACAGCCGGTCGGGATCCTACGATTGTTCCAGCAAGAACTCATTCCGAGTTGATCGGCTGAGGATGGGCTGAACCGATTGGAGCGGTCGCCCGCGGGCGGCGTTGCAATGACGCCACGTAGCGCGGACAGACCTCGCATCCAATGCATGATCTAAACATAAGTGGCCTTGCAACTTACGTCAACAGCCCCGAGATTTATCAGGCAAATGCGCACTTCTCTGCTCCGTTCCCTCGCGGGGGGTTTCGTCCTGACCGGCATGTTCACGAGCGCGGCGCCCGCCGGGGCCCAGACGCTCCAGTATCCAGCCGCTCGCAAGAGCGATGTGGTCGACGACTATCACGGGACCAGAGTCCCCGACCCGTACCGTTGGCTCGAGGATCCGGACTCGCCCGAAAGCCGCGCCTGGATCGAGGCGCAGAATCGGCTGACCGCCGCCTACCTCGCGGACATCCCCGCGCGCGGCACGATCCGCGAGCGGCTGACAAAGCTTTGGAACTATCCGAAGTACGGCACGCCGTTCCGGAAGGGACGCCGCTACTTCTTTTTCAAGAACGACGGTCTCCAGAACCAGTCGGTCCTGTACCGGCAGGCGTCGCTCACGGCGGACCCGGAGACGCTGCTCGACCCGAACCTCTTGTCCGAAGACGGCACGGTGGCCATCTCCACGCTGGCGGTCTCGGATGACGGGCGGCTCCTCGCATACGGTACGTCCGCCAGCGGCTCCGACTGGGAGGAGTTCCGCGTGCGCGACGTCGCGACGGCCCGGGATCTCTCGGATCACCTGAAATGGATCAAGTTCTCGGGGGCGTCGTGGACCAAGGACGCCGCCGGCTTCTTTTACAGTCGCTACCCGGAGCCGACGAACAAGGCGCTCACCGACCTGAACCGGTTCCAGCGGGTCTACTATCACCGGCTGGGCACCGACCAGTCGCAAGACCGGCTCGTGTACGAGCGCCCCGACCAGCCGGATTGGGGGATGAACGCCGAGGTGACGGACGATGGGCGCTACGCGGTGCTGAACGTATGGCTCGGCACTGACCGACGGAACCGGGTTTACTACCTCGACTTGAAGGACCCGAAGCGCCCGAAGGTCACGGGGGACGTGGTGCGGTTACTCGACGACTTCGACGCGAGCTACGGATTCGTGGGGAATGACGGGCCCGTGTTCTACTTCCTCACCGATCTCGACGCCCCCCGCAAGCGCATCGTCGCGATCGACACCCGGCACCCCGAGCGGGGCCGTTGGCGCGAGGTCGTGCCGCAGGGCCCGGACGTGCTCGACGGGGTCCAGATCGTCCACGACACGTTCGTGGCCAACTATATGCACGATGCGTCCTCCCGGCTGCGCTTGTTCGCGCTGGACGGACGATTCGTCAAGGAGCTCGACCTCCCGACGCTCGGCTCGATCGGCGGGATCAGCGGGGAGCGGAAGGACGACGAGATGTTCTACGCCTTCACCTCGTTCCTCTACCCCACGACGATCTTCCGCTACGACTTCAAGACCGGCGGGACGAGCGTATTCAAAGCGCCGACGATCGACTTCGATCCGTCCGGCTACGAGACGCAGCAGGTGTTTTACGCGAGCAAAGACGGCACGCGCGTGCCGATGTTCATCACGCACAAGAAAGGGCTGCGCCTCGACGGCTCCAACCCGACGTACCTGTATGGCTACGGCGGGTTCAACATCAGCCTCACGCCGAGCTTCTCGGTGGCGATGCTCGTGTGGCTCGAGATGGGCGGTGTCTACGCCGTCCCCAACCTTCGGGGCGGCGGAGAGTACGGCGAGGAGTGGCATCAGGGCGGGATGCACGAGAAGAAGCAGAACGTGTTCGACGACTTCATCGCCGCCGCCGAGTACCTGATCGCCCAGGGCTACACGGCTCCGTCCAAGCTCGCCATCGCGGGCGGCTCGAACGGCGGGCTGCTCGTCGGGGCCGCGATCACGCAGCGCCCCGAGCTATTCGGGGCAACGCTTCCCGCGGTGGGGGTGATGGACATGCTGCGGTTTCACAAGTTCACGATCGGCTGGGCGTGGGTGACGGACTACGGGTCCGCCGACAGCGCGGCGCAGTTCCCCTACCTCTACAAGTACTCGCCGCTGCACAACATCCGGGCGGGGACACGCTACCCGGCTACGCTCGTCACGACCGCCGATCACGACGATCGCGTCGTGCCGGGGCATTCCTTCAAGTTCACGGCGGCGCTCCAGGCAGCGCAGGCGGGACCACAGCCGGTGTTGATCGAGATCGAGACGAAAGCCGGACACGGAGCCGGCAAGCCGACCAGCAAGCTGATCGAGGAGCAGGCGGACAGGTTCGCGTTTCTAGTGAGAAATCTGGGAATCGAGGTTGGTGGAGGTCGGTGAAGGTTGGTGGAGGGTGGTGGAGGTCTAGGCGTAGCCTCCACCAACCTCCAGAACATCCACCAACCTCCACAACCTGCTTCAGTTAGTCGACTAAATCGCCGAGCAGTTGTCGCGCGATCACGATCCGCTGGATCTCGCTCGTGCCTTCGCCGATCTCGCAGATCTTCGCGTCCCGCATCATTCGCTCGACGGGGTAGTCCGTCGTATAGCCGTAGCCGCCGTGCAGCTGCACGGCTTTGGTGGTGGCGCGCATGGCGAGCTCGGAGGCGTACAGCTTCGCCATCGCCGCCTCCTTCTTGAACGGCCGGCCGTGCTGCTTGAGCCACGCCGCGTGATATACGAGGTGCTTGGCGGCCTCGATTTCGGTCGCCATGTCGGCGAGCGCGAAGTGGACGCCCTGGAAACTGGCGATCGCCTTGCCGAATTGTCGCCGGGTCGTCGTGTAGCGGAGACACTCCTCCAGCGCCCCTTCGGCTAGCCCTAGGGCGAGCGCCCCGAGGCCGACGCGACCCCCGTCGAGCGTATGGAGGAACTGCCGGAAGCCGTTGTTCACGGGCCCGAGGACGTTCTCCTTCGGGACGATCGCGTCCTGCAGCACCAGCTCGCGGGTATCCGACGCGCGCCAGCCCAGCTTGTCCTCTTTTTTCGCCGCCATCACGCCGCGACACTTGGGGAGCGACGGATCGTGGCCCACGCCGACCCGTTTCGCTTGCTCGAGATCGGTTGTGTCCTTGGTCACGATGAATGCCGTGATGCCCCGGGTTCGCTTAGCGGCGGGATCGGTGCGGGCGGTCACGACGAAGATCTCGCCGACTCCGGCGTGCGTGATGAAGATCTTCGAGCCGTTCAGGACGTAGTGGTCGCCCTTCTCCTCCGCGCTGGTGGCTGTGCCGCCGGCGTCCGACCCCGCGCCGGGCTCGGTCAGCCCGAACCCCCCGAGGACCTTCCCGGCGGCGAGGAGCGGGACGTAGCGCTGTTTCTGCTCCGCCGTGCCGAAATCGACGATAGGCGACGTGCCCAAAGTGGTATGGGCGCTCACGGTGATGGCGTGGCTCGCGTCGACCTTCGCGAGCTCGTGGATCACCATGATGTAGGAGAGGTAGTCCATGCCGGACCCACCCAGCTCCTCCGGCCACGGAATGCCGAACAGGCCGAGGTCGGCCATCTGTCGCACGTTGTCCCAGGGGAACTCGCTCGCCAGGTCGTAGCGGCGGGCGCTCGGCTTGACGACCTGCTGCGCGAAGTCGCGCACCATGTCGCGCACCTGGAAGTGATGATCGGTGAAGTAGAGGGTGTCGTGCATGCTGGCAAATATAGTTACACGTTACACGTTACACGTTACACGAGATGCGGGGGCGGGCTCCCGTGCAACCTGCAACGTGAAACGTGCAACGCCTTTTATCCCGTCGTCCCAAACCCTGCGGCAATGCAGTTGATGGATAGCAACAGTGCGGCCAATCCGTCCTCTTGTCCCGCGCGATGGCGCCGCAGCAGCTCGACTTGCTGGCGGTTCACCTGGTTCAGCGCGGGCAGGCGGCTCGCCAGGCGCTGTCGGAACCGGGGGAATCGCGCGGTGAGCTCGGTGCCGCCCGTGAGGCGGCGCACCACGGCAACGGTTCGATGGTATTCGTCGGCGACCAGCGAAAAAATTTCCTGGCGCAGCCACGGATCGGCGACCAGGTCCGCGTACGCCCGTGCGAGGTCGAGATCGACGTAGGCGAGCGTCTTCTCGACCTCGTCCATGACCAGCCGAAATAGCCGGAAGTCGTTGAACATCCGCTTGAGGAGCGCTTCGCCCCGGCTCCCCCGCACGTCGAGGAACGTCGCGAGGCCGGTGCCCAGCCCGTACCAACCGGGGATGCAGTGGCGGTTCTGGGTCCACGCAAACACCCAGGGAATGGCCCGCAGGTCCGCGAGCGTGGGCACGCCCGTCCGGCGCGCCGGCCGGGAGCCGATATTCAGGAGCGCGATTTCCTCGACGGGGCTCGCCGCCTGGAAGTAGTCCACGAGGCGAGGGTGCTCCACCAGTCGGCGGTAGGCCGCGTGGGCCGCGCCCGACAACGCCTCCATCGCTTCATCGAACTCGGTCGTGGGGACGAGCGCCTGCTCGCGCTCGGACTTGAGGGAGTGCTCGAGTACGCTGGCCGCCAGCAGCTCCGTCTGATACGCAGCGGTGCCCCGGTTCGCATACTTGAACGACACCACCTCTCCCTGCTCCGTGAGGCGAAGCCGGCCCCGGATCGAGCCGGCGGGCTGAGCGGCGATGGCGCGGCCGGTGGGCGCGCCTCCCCGGCTGACCGAGCCGCCCCGGCCGTGGAAGAAGGCGATCGGCACGCCGCACGCCCGGCCGAGCCGGGTGAGCCGCAGTTGGGTCTTGGCGAGCTCCCAGTTGGACGAGAGGAAGCCGCCGTCCTTGTTCGAATCGGAGTACCCGATCATCACCTCGAACACGCCGCCCTGGGCCCGCACGCTGCGACGCACCAGCGGGACCTGCAGCAGGTCGCGCACGATCTCGGGCGCCCGCCGCAGGTCGTCGATGGACTCGAACAGCGGCACGATCGGGAGCGTACAGCTCTCGACCCCGGCCGAGTCCGCGAACAGACCCGCCTCCTTGGCGAGCAGATACACGCCCAGGATGTCCGCGACGTTGTGGGTCATGCTCAGGATGAAGCTGCCGACCGCTTCGCGGTCGAGGCAATCCCGTGCCTCGTGAATCAACCGGAAGAGATCGACCAGCTCCGCGGCTTCCGCCGGCGGAGCGGCCCGGTCCGGACCGAGCGGGCGCGCCAGTTCGCCCTGCAGCCAGGTACGCCACTCGGGCGACGCCGGTGAGGGCGGCTCACCCGGGCTCCGGGCCCGCCACAGCGCGGCGACGCCGGCGTTCACGCGCGGCGAGTTGTCGCGGACGTCGAGCCGGAAGGTCGAGAACCGGAACGCCTCCACTTCCCGGCGCACCGGGCGGACGATGAGCTCGGCGGCGCGCCCGCCGCGCGCCGCGACCAGGCCGGCCTCGAGCGTGCGAAGGTCGGCGATCAGCTCGTCCGCCGTCCGATAGGCCGGCGCGGTCTCGCGCCGTTCCGCGCTGGTCAGCGCGGCGTCGAGCTTGCGCAGCATACAGGTCACGAACTGGCGATACACCTCGCGCGGGTTGCGCTCCCGGATCCGCTCGGCGTCGCCGGACGCCGCCAGCTCGCGGGCCAGCGCGTCGCGGAACTCGGGCGCGATCGGGGTGGCGCGCTCCGTGACGCTCAACGTGCGCAGCAGGTCGGCGACGCGCTGGCGATAGCGTCGCAGACTCGCGATGCGGTTGTCGAACAGGGTGCGGCGCGTGACCTCGGTCGTGACGAACGGATTGCCGTCCCGGTCGCCGCCGATCCACGAGCCGAGCTGGAAGAACGGCGGCACCTCGAAGCCATCTGCCGGGTACGCCTGCCGCAGCGCGCGCTCGAGCTTGTCCACCAGCTCGGGCACCACCTCGAAGAGGTTCTCGCTGACGAAGTACAGGCCCCACGCCAGCTCCTGCTCGACGGTGGGCTTCGCGAGCCGCAGCTCGCCGGTGAGCCACAGCAGCTCGATCTCGCTGCGCAGGCTCTCGACCAGCGCGCTGCGCTCCCGGGGGGTCCAGCGGGGGGCCTCGAGGTCCACCAGCCGACGGTAGATGCGGCGATGCTTTTCGAGCACGGTGACGCGCTTGGCTTCCGTCGGGTGCGCCGTAATGACGGGGCGCACGCGCAGATTCGCGATCACGGCGCGCATCTCCTCCGCCGCGATCCCGCTCCGGGCCGCGGCCGAGACGACCTGAGCGAACGTGCCGCGCAGCTGGTCATGCCCTCGCTCGACTTCACTCTGGCGCCGCTGCCGCATCGCCGCGTTCTGCTCCGCGATCGACAACAATTGGAACCACATGCCCTGCGCCTGAATGGCGCGGGCGACGAGCTCGGGCGGCGCCTGCGGGTCGAGGGCCTCGCCGGCGAGCACGCGCTCGATCTCCGGCTCATGCGTCCGGATGACGTCGCGAAAGCAGTCGTGCAGGAGGCCCGCGGTGCGGGCAAGGTCCTCGGCGCTCACGCCACCCGGTCCCGCGGCGGCGCGCCCGCGAAGAACGCTTTGAGGTTGTCGAGCGCGCGCAGACCCATCGCCACGCGCGTCTCTTGCGTGGCACTGCCCAGATGGGGGAGCAGCACGACGTTCTCCATGGTCAGGAGATCGGGGGTCACGGCGGGCTCGCGCTCGAACACGTCGAGGCCCGCTCCCGCAATCGTCCCATGCTGGAGCGCGGCGACCAGCGCGGCTTCATCCACGATGTCGCCGCGGGCGTTGTTGATGAGGAACGCGTCCCGTTTCATGAGGGCGAGCCGCCGGGCGTCGATCAGATGGCGGGTCTCGGGCGTCGCCGGCGAGTGAAGCGACACGAAGTCCGCCTCGCGCAGCACGTCGTCCACGCTGGCCCTCGGCTCCGCGCCCAGCTCGGCCACCACCGCCGCCGGCGGCGGGTAGGGATCGTGAAAAATCACCCGCATGCCGAACCCGTGACGGGCACGGTGCGCCACCGCCCGGCCGATCCGCCCGAGCCCGACGAGGCCGAGCGTCTTGCCGCTGACGCGGGTGCCGAGCATGTGAGTGGGCCGCCACCCGGTCCAGGCGCCGGAGCGCACGTGGCGCTCCCCTTCCCCGCCCCGACGCGCCACCATGAGGAGCAGCATCACGGCGTCGTCCGCCGTGTCGTCGGTGAGCACGTCCGGCGTGTTGGTGACCACGAGCCCTCGCGCTCGCGCGGTGGCGGTGTCGATGTGGTTGAAGCCCACACCGTAGTTGGCGAGGATGCGGGCTCGTAACGGCTCGACCGCGAGCACCTGCGCGGTGAGGCGGTCGGTGACCGTAGGGAGGAGACCGTCCGCGGTACGCAGGGCGTCCGCGAGCTCGGCAGCGCTCAAGGGGCGGTCGTCCGGATTGAGGCGCGCTGCGAACTCCCGCGCCAACTGCTCCTCCACTGCGCCTGGGAGCCGCCGCGTGACCACGACCACGGGGCGGGCGGACCGCCCCGCGCTCACCCCTGCACCATCACCGGCCGCGACGGCTGCTCGCGGAGCGCGCGGACGACCGTGGCCCCGAGCTCGGCAGGGCTCGGCGCCACGATCAGCCCGGCCGACCGCATGATCTCCGCCTTCTCAGCCGCCGTGTCCCCGAACGCCGAGATGATCGCCCCGGCGTGCCCCATACGGCGGCCCTTGGGCGCGGTGAGGCCCGCTACGTAGCCGATCACCGGCTTCGTCATCTGCGTCTTCACGAACAGCGCCGCATCCGCTTCCTGGGGACCCCCGATCTCCCCGATCATCATCACCGCCTCGGTCTCGGGGTCCTGCTCGAACAGCGCCAGGATGTCGACGAACGAGCTGCCGTTGATCGGATCGCCGCCGATGCCCACGCTGGTGGTCATTCCCACGCCGAGCGCCTTCATCTGCGACGCGGCCTCGTAGCCGAGCGTGCCCGAGCGGGTGACCACGCCGACGGGCCCGCGCCCATAGATATGGCCCGGCATGATGCCCATCATCGCCCGGCCTACGCTGATGATGCCGGCGCAGTTCGGCCCGATGAGCGTGGTGCGGCGCTCCTTGGCGTAGCGCCACAAGTAGCGCTTGACCCGCATCATGTCCTGCGCCGGAACGCCGTCCGTGATGGTCACGACCAGTCGGATACCGGCGTCCGCCGCCTCCATGATCGCGTCGGCGCAAAACGGTGCGGGGACGAGAATCAGGCTCGCCGCGGCGCCCGTGTCCGCCACCGCTTCCTTCACCGTATTGAAGACCGGGCGTTCCAGATGCTTGGTGCCGCCCTTCCCTGGAGTGACGCCGCCCACGACGTTCGTGCCGTAGGCGATCATCTCCTTGGCGTGGAAGGTGCCCTTGTCGCCGGTGAAGCCCTGGACGATGACGCGGGTCTTCTCGTCGAGCAGGATGCTCATGCGGCGTTGCGGGCAGTGACCACGCGCTCGGCGGCTTCTGAGAGGGTGTCGGCCGTGACAATCGGCAGGCCGCTGTCCGCGAGGATGCGGCGGCCCTCCTCCACGTTGGTGCCCGCGAGCCGGACGACTAACGGAACCGCGACCTGCACCTCGCGCACGGCCTGGACGACGCCCTGCGCCACCCAGTCGCAGCGATTGATCCCCGCGAACACATTCACGAGGATGGCGCGCACCTTCTGGTCGGACAGTACCAGGCGGAACGCTGCGGCGACGCGATCGGGGCTCGCCCCACCCCCGATGTCCAGAAAATTCGCGGGCTCGCCGCCGGCGTGCTTGATCATGTCCATGGTGGCCATGGCGAGCCCGGCGCCGTTGATGATGCAGCCGATGTCCCCGTCCAGCGCCACGTAGTTGAGCCCGTGCTCGGCCGCCTCCGCCTCGCGGGGGTCCTCCTGGGCGTAGTCGCGCAGCTCGGCGACGTTGGGTCGCCGGAACATCGCGTTGTCGTCGAAGCTCATCTTCACGTCGAGCGCGAGCACCTGACCGTGGTCGGTGACGACGAGCGGGTTGATCTCGACCATCGTGGCGTCGAGCTCGCGGAAGGCGCGGTAGGCGCCGAGAATCGCCGTCACGGCCTGGCTCACCTGCAGGGGCGCGAGACCCAGCCCGAACGCGAGCTCGCGCGCCTGGAACCCCTGCATCCCGACCGCCGGCTCCACTTCCTCGCGCAAGATCGCCGCCGGCTCCCGCTGCACGATCTCTTCGATCTCCATGCCGCCGTGCGGGTGCGCCACGACCACGATCCGCTCGCGCTTGCGGTCGAGCACCAGGCCCACGTACAGCTCCCGCTCGATCGGCAGCGCCTGCTCGACCAGCAGGCGATGCACCGGGAGACCCTCGGGGCCGGTCTGGATCGTCACGAGCGTCTTGCCCAGCAGGTCCTTGGCGGCCTGGCGGACATCCGCGTCGGTCGTGCACAGCTTCACCCCGCCCGCCTTGCCGCGCGCCCCGGAGTGGATCTGGGCCTTCACGACCCAGCGGGTGCCGCCGACTTCGGTCGCCCGATAGACCGCCTGCTCGGCGCTGTACGCCACGCCGCCCTTGGGAACGGGGACGCCGAAACCCGAGAGCAGCTCCTTGGCCTGGTACTCGTGGATGTCCACGGTTACGCCCGCGTCGTGGCCAGCGCCGGCGCGTCGCGGCGCGCGGCGATGGCGGCGGCGATCGCAACGATGTTTTGGGCCATCCGGGCCGACGCGGCATCGATCATGCGGCCGTCCAGCTGGGCGGCGCCGCGGCCGGCGCGCGCGGCCTCGTCGAGCGCGAGCAGGATGCGGCGTGCGCGCTCGAGCTCCGCGGGCGGCGGGGTGAACACCTCGTTGGCGAGCGGAACGTGCGACGGATGAATGGCCCATTTGCCTTCGTACCCGAGCGCCGCCGCACGGCGGGCCGCGGCGCGAAACCCGTCCGGGTCCTTGAAGTCGCCATACGGGCCGTCAATCGCGCGCAGCCCGTAGGCGCGACACGCCGTGACCATGCGGACCAGCGCGGCGTGCCACTGGTCGCCGGGATAGTCGGGATTCAGGCCCCCGATGCTCACGGTGCGGGCGTGCACGCTCGCGGCGAAGTCGGCGACGCCGAAGTGCATCGCCTCGAGGCGGCGGCTGGCTTGGGCGATCGCCTCGACGTTCGCCATCCCCAGGGCCGTCTCGATCAGCACCTCGATCCCGATGCGATGCGGGATGCGCCGGGCGGCCTCGATCTGCGTGAGCAGCGCGTCCACGAGATAGACGTCCGCCGGGACGCCGACTTTCGGGACCAGCACGACGTCCAGCCTGTGCCCGGCCTGCTCCACGACGTCGACCACGTCGCGATACATGTAATGCGTGTCGATCCCGTTGACGCGCACGGAGACGGTCTTGTGACGGCCCTTCCAATCGTGCTGGAGCAGTCCGGCGACGACGTTCTTGCGGGCCTGCTCCTTGTCGGCGGGCGCGACGGCGTCTTCGAGATCGAGAAAGACGTAGTCCGCCTCGCCGTCGAGCGCCTTCTGGAACAGCGCCGGTTGCGAGCCGGGGACCGCGAGCTCGCTGCGCTGCAGCCGCGGGTGCGCCGGCTCGTAGCGGGTGAGGCTCATGCCCTCACGGCAGTCCGCGGGGCGGGCGGGGGTGGCGACGGCTTCGCGCCGGGCGGCGGCGCCGCGGCGGGCGCCGGCGCGGTCGCGGCGCGTGGTGTGAGTGGGGCGGCGGTGCTGCGGTAGGGGTC
>WNFX01002314.1_pt1 | contig 19320 bp, 20 predicted proteins | sample 5400111 | NCBI WGS metagenome assembly WNFX01 (sample SAMN13153363, study PRJNA577476) | soil metagenome | isolation source: 40 cm soil or saprolite under grassland replicate 1 | place: USA:California | collected 2016-06-15 | reverse complement strand
TCTGTCGTCCCAGGGCCATCCACCCGCACGTTCATGCCAACGCCATCCGGCGCTGTTCTCTCCCGAGGAGTTTCGATCAAAGGCTCGGTCAAATTCCTGAACGAGCTGCTCATCGACGGGGAGGTGGAGGGCACAATCGATTCCACCGGAACGCTCACGCTCGGGGAGCACGCGCGCATATGCGGTGAGATCAGGACGAAATCGGTGAAGGTGCGAGGGACGGTGGAGGGCAATATTCTCGTGACTGAACGCTGCGAGCTGCAGGCGGGTTGCACGCTGCGTGGTGACATCGAAGCGCCCCGGCTGGCGGTGAGTGAGGATGCGACATTTCTTGGTTGCGCAAAGGTCGGGACGGGGAAGTGACTCACTTTCTCGGCGGCATTTCTAGCGCGAAACAAGCTGATCACCGTGTTACGCCCGGAGTAACCGGAATTGCTGGGGCAGATTCACGGGAGTAACGTGCAGCTGTGCCAAAAAGCATGTTGATGCTGACGTTGATTTTCATCGCTGGTTTCAAAACATGTAACGGCACGAAGCCAAATGCGTTAATGAAATCCACTACTCCCATTAAGCCCACCACCTCTACCCAGACATTGGCAGAAAGGCCCACCTTCGCTTCGGACATCAGGCCGATACTCCAGTCCCGCTGCCAGCCCTGTCACTTTCAAGGCGGCCAAATGTATGAAAAGCTGCCGTTCGATAAACCAGAAACAATTACTAAGCTGGGAACAAAGTTGTTCACGCGCATCAAGAACGAGGACCAACAACGCGTCATCAGGGAGTTCCTCTCGGAACAGTCTGCGAGTGCTGACCGCTAGCGAACGCGGCGCGACTTGAACTCACCGAAGGTCCTCATGGGGCTTTCGAACAAATCGTCACGCATGCGCGTCAGACTGCAACCCGGAGTCGTGGCTTGGTCTTTTCGAACAACCCAAAAGGGCAACGCAGCGACTTTCGGTCTTCGTGCGCGCGTGAGTAGCATGGAAAAAGGATTGTTTCCGCTGGCCCTAGTTCTGAAGCCTACCCACTCTCCCGCCTGAACTGTGAGCCAACAGCGTAAAGTCGCCCCCACAAAACTGGGGGAGCGATGGATCGCGGAACAGGAAGCAATCAGCCAAACAGTCATTCCGATGTGGAATAGGTCTCTTTTCGCGAACTTCGCTCCATGGTTTCCGGAGAAGAAAGTGATCCTGAATGGAAAGCCGACTTCTTGAAAACCGGATTTCTGCTCAATCCTGATCGACCACTACACGGTAGACTACGCGGGTTTGGCCTTTGTTGTGATAATACAAATGGATCGGAGTGCCGCGTTTAATCAGGTGCCGGTTGAGCGCTTTCCCGGCTTTGTTCACGTAAGGCAGCCCCTTGTCGAGCACAAGACTAAAAGTCTCCTGCGGGCCATCAGCGCCGACTACGATTATTTCGCCTGGCTCGTACGTGCTGGTGACTGTGCCGGAGACAGTTTCGGTAGTCGGTGTTTTTTGAGTAGTTGCCTTTTGGTCTGCGGTCGTCTGCGCAAACGCTAATTGCGAAGACGTTAAAGACGCAATGAGCACGAAGACGAGAGCGTCGATTGCTTTATTCACCATAATTGTTCCCCTCTTTGATGTTTTACCCCAAACTTTCTGTTTCGCGATTCGACGTGCGATCGCCAGACTATTACCGATCCTCACTTTGACCGACCCACCACGGCACTGTTCAAACTATAAACGTAACGTTAATGTGACATGTTACGCAGCGGCACTGGCACGAGTGCAGAGCTTTTTAGCTGCTCACATGATGTCGTGATTCGCGTTCACGAGGCGGCTGGCAATGTGACCGAGGCACGCGGCAGCCGGGCGATTTCAAAGTCAGATAAAGAAGGGCTGCTATTTGCGACCCCATTGAGCTTGAGTCTCGTTACGAACGCACAACCAGTATGAAAGTTGAGGGATTGAAAGGTTGTTTCGAGAACACTCGGGGCGTTTTCTATTTTGCTAGGATGTGCTCTAAGATTCGCCTGCACGCGGAGGGCAAGCTTCCGAAGGATTACCATGAGGCGTTAGGACAGGGATTCGATGGCCGGACGTGCCGATATTTTGGGGTCCGTTATGAAGATGTCAGAGAACAAGTTCTTTCTGGGAAAACCGACGCGGAAGTTCTCGACTGGTGCTTCGCCAATGGTCGGCGGCTTACGGAGGAGGAGATTCTGATTTACAACAGTTTCATTAGCAAGCGAGGCTGGCATGATGATGAGACCGATGGGTTCCTCGCTGAGATGATTAAGAAGGTTGGCTTAAGAGATGATAGCAGCGTGCTCACTTATTTTGACCTCATTGCGATGGACGAGGGTCGCTGGTATCCCGACATGTGGCGAGACGCTTGGAAGTGAGCACGAGAACTCCCAACGAAGCGCTGCAGCAAAGTTTTACAGGCGTTCACATGATGCTGTGATCCGCGTTTACGATGACGCTGACAACATGATCGAGACGCACGAGCACACGGGCGATTTCAAAGAGCCGCGGGCGTCACACGTGAAACAAAAAGCCGCCACGCAGCGAAGCGTAACGGCTGATTGTGACCAAGTTTAGTGCCTGCCTGGGCTAGGGAATGTCTTCCTCCACAATGGAGCGGTCAGCCCCGGTTGCGATCCAGCGGCCGGCAGCACCCATGGGAGCCGCGATGCAGATAAGGAAAATCGGATTGCCGCACGCGGCGGTCGGAGCACCGTTTAAGTGTCCGCTAAACTGGGCAGCGCCGTGGACGTTCAGAGGCCTCGCGTCGGTGTTGAACACCGTCTGATTGTTTCCGCCGGCTCCGGCGAGCGAAGCCTTATCCGCCCCTCCGCCAGAATGTGACGCGACGCGGTCGCGAGCAAAATTTCTTGCCGCCAATACGCTCTTTACTTATACTCGTTAGTCGTGTGTCGGGACGCGGCAAGCCGCGATAAATTGTTTTGCTCCACCCGCTGGACGATGATCCTCGAAGCGGGTGATGCGGCGGCGACTACTGCTCACGCACTCATTGCCCTGTCAGAACTGTGCCAAGTTTATTGGCGCCCAGTGTACGTTTTCTTGCGCAAACAAGGATACGGACGTGAGGATGCGCAGGATCTGACGCAGGGCTTTTTTGCCCATTTGATCGAGAATCGCGGGTATGCGCACGCCGATCGGGAGAAAGGGCGATTCCGCTCCTTTCTTCTCGTTGCACTCAAACATTTCGTTGCGGATATCCGGGATCGTGAACATGCGTTGAAACGAGGCGGGGGAATGGTTCTAGAGAATTTGGATGACAATGTGGAGGCGCAAATCGCGCGAGGAGCAAAATGGCAGGCCGATGAAGTTTATGATCACGAATGGGCGGCTTCACTTGTGCGACAAGCGCTAGATCGTCTCGCGCAGGAATGCGCGCTTGCTGGCAAAGCGGACCTTTTTAGCTGCTTGATGCCGCATCTCGTCCCATGGGAAGAGTCAGCAGTACCATACGACGAGATGGCGCGGCGGTCACATCGAACTGTCACTGCTTTGCGTTACGAACGAGCGCGATTGCGCGAGCGTTATCGGGCAATTCTCCGAGAAGAAGTTCGCGCCACAGTCCCCGAGGTGACGGAAGTCAATGAGGAACTGCGATATTTGTGTCGCGCGCTGGCTGCAACTTAAAACCTGTTACTCCTCCTCGTGCCTTTGCTCATGCTTTCGCGCATCGGTAGGGCTGCCGCTCCGGCGCGCGGAACCGCTCGATGTCCGAACGACGATTGATATTGTGAAGCAAGTCACCGCTGCGTTGGGCGCGCCCCTTACGTGGGATTCAATTGGCGCTTTTGCGAGCGCTATCTCAAGCGGCAGCTCGATTTTGTAATCGTTAGCTTCGATGGGTTTACCGCTGCGCGCAGTGCGTGGCGGACTATACCGTTCTCGCTTAAATCGAGCTTGGCGGCGGCTTGCGCCAAGCGCCCCTTCAGTTCCGGGTCGAAGGCGGACGGTCGCCGCGCCTTCTTTGCAATTTTTCACTTCATTGTGCGGTGAAATCCGTAGTTGTTGGGTAGAGAGACGTTTCGCCAATAACACCTGCAAATGGATTCAAAACGCACCAACGGAAATAAGATGATCATCTCAGCCGACGTACTGCAGAAAATCGCGGCGATAAATCATCTCGCTGTTGCGGACGTGGTCTGGCTGTTTCTCCTACAGGCGCTCCCGGAAGAGGAATGGAAATTGGGGACTTTAGAACTTTCGCCCACCGATGAGAAGAGGGCGCGGTCTCACTAGGGGTTGAGCCAATTCGCCCCAGACGTGGATAGCCGCTTCAATTCCACAAACGCAGTCAGCTTTTCATCGGCGTGCGCAACGAACCGATTCCCGTCCCTGCGATGTGGGCCAGCAGCGAAGATCGTCCGCCCGCGTGAATCCACGGTTGCGACGCAGCCCCAACTCCAACCGGCTATGCTTCGCTGCCAGTGTGAATCGCCTCTTCGAGTTCCACAAACGCCGTCAGCTTTTCATCCGCGCGCACAACGAACCGCTTTCCGTCGCCGCGATGTGCGTCAGCAACCCAAATCGTTCGCCCGCTGGAATCAATGGCTGAGACACAGCCCCAACTCCAACAGGCTGTACTGAGATTGTCGCGCGTTCAATCGTGAGCTTTGATCGGGCCTTCGATAATCTCGGGTTTCTGAGTAATAAATGCTCTTTTACATACTCCGCAGCCAGGTGCACTGACTCATCAGCCCCGGCCTTGTCCCTAAAGACGCTGACGGAGGCGGCCTCGCCTTTACCAGTATCGAGCCAATAGTAGCGCACAAATCCCTTCGCCTTCTTAACGATGGGCACGAACCTCGTCGCGTACGCGGCGGTCGATCTCAGCACTGTCCTTTGGATTAAAATGGTAGTGGCGAATGACGGCGAACATATACTTCTCCCTTGCTGGAATTTCCGGTTTGAAACTCTATGTCTGCGCAAGCGATATGTCCGCCGCTGTTTCGTGTCAACCCGAATCGCCGATTCGAGTTCGACAAACGCCGTCAGCTTTTCATCTGCACGCCTAATGAAGCGTTCGCCATCGCGGCGATGCGCGTCGGCAATCCAGATCGTCCGCCCGCTGCAATCCACGGTTGACCGAAATCGCGCAGGTTCACGGCTGCTTTTCCTCGCAGAGTTTTTGAAAAGCGGGATCGGCGCGCAACGGGTCCCAGAGCGGATCAAGCCTTAAAAATGCCGGCGTGATGGGCGTTGGGCTATAAAGCCAGCCACCATACGGCGTTTGTAATAGCCGTGTGAGAGTTGAAATTGCACTACTATTCTCGCCGATAATCATCTCAACTAGCGCCAGGTTCTCTTCGAACCCAGGCCCGAATAGCCGATCTTTGCTACTCGGCACAAGCGTGATTGCACGCTCCGCTTCCTTTAGGGCTGAGTCCTTCTCGTCGAGGATGGCGGAAGCCACGGCCAGCGCTGCCGCAACAAAAGCGTTGTCTGGTTGCTCCTTTCTGATTGGTTCAAGCGTGTTGCGCGCTTGTTCAGCGGCAGCTTTTGCATGAGCGGTGTCACCAGCTATGCGCTCGGCCAACGCTAGCCCCACCTGCTTGCTGCCCTTGTCGATCCCAGAAGCAAGACGGAGTCGAGCTTGTTGGGCTTGCACTAACCGGGTGGCCTCAGGCTGATTTCGCTCAAGTCTCAATTGGATTAGCTTGATTCGAACAGCCGCGTTCGAATTCGTTTGTGCGTTTACCTGCACGAGCGATTTAGCCGCTTCTTTCAGATTACCTTCGGCCTGGTAGATGCTGGCTTTTGACGCCATTAAGAAAAACTCATTGGGAAGTATATCCAGGGCGCGATCATAAAGCTTTAGCGCTGCCGGGAATTGTCGAAGCGCAGCGTATGTAAATGCCACTTCAGTTAGTAACGCCGTATTCCGAGGATTGAGGGCGAGGCCCCGTTCCCAATAAGCAACGCTTTCATCCCAATGTCCCTCGCTTCGCGCAATTGCCGCAAGGGCGTATAGAACCTCGCTGTTACCTGGCAACATTTTGCTAACGCGTCCGAAGGTGGTTTTGGCCAGCCCGTAATCGTGCAGCACCCAATATTGATAATAACCCGTGAAGAGCAGGGTTTCGGGCGTGTTTGGTTGCAGTTTCTGCGCATTTTCTAAAGCTGCCTTTGCCGCATCGCGGCGGGCGGCAGTTGTGTCAACGCGGTTAACGTAAAGAAGCGCGTGCGCACCAGAAAGTCGCGCCCACGCGAGCGCAAAATTCGGGTCAAGCCGCACCGCCATGTCATAAAAATCGATGGCTTTGAATCGGGCATCGCTCGAGTAGTTGCTGCGCGCTTCAAAAGCCAGCCCACGTAAATAAGCATCGTAAGCTTCCGGATTGTTTGTCGGGTTGGCGGCCAGCGCTTGCTCTTCGCGACCGGTCAGTTTTGCTTGCAACGACCCCGCGATTCCTTTAGCGATCTCGGTCTCGACGCTAAAAATGTCACTCAACTTTCGGTCATACGTCTCCGCCCAGAGCTGCGAACCAGTTTGCGCGTTGACCAGGTGAACATTGACCCGCACCTGATTGCCTGCTTTCTGGACACTACCCTCGAGGATGTTCGATACCCCAAGCTCCTTCGCGATCTGAGCAAAATTGTCGGGTTTGCTTTGATACCGCTGCGTCGAAGTGCGCGAAATTACCTTTAAATCCGCGATCTTTGCCAAGCGTGTGAGGATTTCCTCCTGGATGCCTTCCGCAAAGTAAGCGTTAGCTTTGTCCTCGCTCAGATTTTCAAACGGGAGGACTGCGACTGATTTGTCGACCTTTTGTCGGACCGCCCATGGCAAAAGAAGCAATCCAGCAGAAGCGGAGAGGATGACGGCAGTGACGACGAGCAAAATAAGATTTCGTCGCCGATGAACTCCGGTTGTCGGGGTTATCTGAATTCCCTTCGCAGTAATGTCGTAGGCCCAGGCAAGTATAACCGCGATCGGAAACCCAAATAACAAAAGCGCGATCACGAGCCGCAAACTCCAATTCGGCAATTCCCAGGCTGGAAACGCGGCCGAGGCTATTTGAATCAAGAATCCCGCGGCGACGATGTAAGCCGCGGCCACACGATAAACTTTTCGTCGCTGCAACTCCGCAAACAAGCCGCTCATAATATATACGTAATCTCGTGCCCCATGTCCGGTAGGCAAAATATGCGTCCAGAACGGGTGTGCTCGTTCGTTGTACTATTAAAGAATCAAAGGCAAGAATATGAGCACACAAACTCTGCCGTCGGAAATGAAAAGACCGAAAGTGGTGTCGCCGAAGCAGTGGGAAGCGGCGCGGCAAGAGTGCCGCCGAAAGTGAAGATAACGGAATGGTCGGCGGGCGGGGCTGTATTGCGGAAGCAGACAATCGCCGAAGACACGAGTGCGTCAGCAAATTGCAAGTCGCCCGGATCGAAGCGGTGAATATGCAGGAGCGTCACGCGGTCCAGGAGATACCACTTGATCGCTAGCCCGTAATTCACGCCCATGAATTCGCTCGGCACGAGCCAGCATGAAATCGCGTCGGGTGCTAGCCACGCATGCGACAGACCGATGAAGCGACCATAAAGACCGGCAAGGCCGCTCAACTTCATGCCGGAATGCGACGCTGTAATTTTCCCTTAAAGGGCCGGACCGTCGAAGAGACAATGCAGCCGAGATTTGCGCTCAAAAACCGAACAAAAGAATCCGCCAGACGCGCGACGGACGGAATTTCCTGAGAATCCAAGGCCGGAGCGCTGACCAGATCACCAGATAGATGATCAACCTAATTAAGGCGACGCAGCATGAGGTCTGGTGCCCGGTGCGAAGGGGCGCTGCTCGGCACCGTCCTGGGGGCATTGTTATTTCCATTCTCACTTCTTGTTACGGAAACGCCGGGACGGAGTTCTCGAAAAGATCAGGTGGCGTGTCGAACCGATGGTCGAAAGCTTCGGGGGAAGTGCCGCTTCCCTACCTGGCTATTTCAAAAAGAGATTCATGCCATCGAGATCGATGATGGCATGACAGTTGTACAGCGTGTCCATCCCTAGAATCCCAAACATCCTGCTGCTCCCCTGCCGCGGCGCGAAATTGGGCGATGGAGTCACGCCGAATTTTCCTGGACGCACTTTGAAATCGCCGATCTTGAGATCATTGATCTGCGCGGCACTAACTTTCCTACTCGTGCCGGTAGGGAAACGGGCGGATATGTGTGTTGGTTGTAACCCGACTCCAAGCGATTTGAGGACAGGTTCGGTGAAAATTGTAACGAATGAGCCTGTATCAACGAGCAGACGAGCGGGTTGCCCGTGAATCGAACACGGAGCGGTTAAGGCGCCGTTTTCTTCCTGCCGCATAGAGACTCTTGTGAATTTTTCTGACGCCGCAACGCCGCTCAGGTGCATTTGGCGTGTTGGATCCACTTTAAAGAAAATGACTTTCGTTCGGCAATTAATCACCGCCTTGTATCGGGTAAGGACGTCAAGACCAAGAACGCCATCGACGTGAGCGTTGCCATCATCCGAACGGCTTGAATTACGCAGCGTCACAAGAACGCTGCCGAAACTCATATTGCCAGCTGTGAGGCTTTGCGCGAATCCGACGGGGAGCAACTGGCCATTAATTCGGGTACGGCGGATATAGCGCAGACCGCGTTGCGACGGTTGCACGCCAAATGATTCAGCCGCGGATTCCTGGATGACTTCGTTGGAGCCGGGTTGCGACGGTTGCACGCCAAATGATTCAGCCGCGGCCGCGTCTAGAATGACTTCGTTGGAGCCGGTGTCGACCAGCAAATTGGCAGGTTGTCCATTGATGCGAACGGACATTATCATTTTGTTTAAGGGGCCGTAGTGGACTCGGACTGCCTTGTATCCACTGAGCTGCGTTGACCGATCACCTTTGGTCGAACCAAAGGCCGAAGACGAAGTGATTACGAGAAGAGTAAAGGCGATACGAAAATGTCGAACGCACTTCAACAATGTTTCGTCATTCGTCATTTGCACTTCGTCATTCGGACCATCAATCACATTCCTGTTTCATCCAACCCAAAAATCGCCAGTGCGCCATGTCCGCATCCTCGCGCCATTGGAACACACGCACCGGCACGAAATCTTCCGGCACGCCGGGCGCGCGGCTAGTCTCGAGAGCGCATTCGACCGGTGCTTCGGGACTGTTGTAAAAAACCAGCGCCATCCCACACCTACGAACTGCACTTCGATGCAACATGCGCGCTTATCGAAGCAATAGTTGCCTAGGCACACATGATGTTCACGCCAGATGTCGCGCAGGATTTCATCGTCGATCAAGTAAACGACTGGCTGAAGTTCGAGCAGGAACAATAGTCACAATTTAGTCACAACGGTTTTTTTTCCCGTCTCGTGCGATCTGCATAAATCGCTGTTGATCAAAGAGCTGCCTCGCTAGGATTCGAACCTAGACAGAGAGATCCAGAGTCTCTAGTGCTACCGTTACACCACGAGGCAAAAGCAGCGAAAACTAATACGAAATTCGCAAAATCCGAAACTCGAAGTCTCCCGGCAATCACGGGAATTAACGCGAATCAGCTGATGATTTCCAATTGCTTTTATTTGGAGCTATTCGCGTGGTCCGCGGAGAGTAATATTTCTTCGCCTTCGCGTGCGCCGTCCACTTCAAGATTTTTTCCACTTTCGCGGACTAGTTGTCGCGCATCAGTCACCATGGTATCGACCATGGCGTCATCGTGACTTGGATCATGATGAAAAAGCAGAAGCCTGCGGACTTCCGCATCGAGCGCAAGCGAAACGGCACTCGAAACCGAGCCGTGTCCCCATCCGACGTGACTTTCGTACTCTGTATCAGTGTATTGCGCGTCAAGAATCAGAATATCGCTGTCGCGAAGAAACTCGACGAGAGCGATTCGCTCCTCTGTCGCAGTCTTTTTCGCCTGTTCCGGACTCATGTCTTTGGCCTTTGCGGCGTGTAAAAATCGATAAGGTTCGTGGTCGGGCAGGAAAGCGATTGAGCCTGCGCTAGTGAACAGGCGATAACCAGCGCAAACGCCAGGATGATTTACGAACATTGCGCGGACCTGCACTTTTCCGAAGGAGAACTCCATCTCGGTTAGTTTTTTAATGTCGATCTTGGCGGAAAGTTCGCGCATCGCGATGGGAAAAAATGGCGCCTTCATCGGTTCAGCCATAATTTTGCCAAAGCTCATATCGACGCCGTCGTAGCCGCGCACGCGGATTTCATTTTTCTTTTCGTATGCTGGGGCGAAGAAGGGCAATCCCTGGATATGATCCCAATGAGCGTGTGTGATCAATAGAGAGAGTCTGATCGGTTGCGAGTGGAATTCTTTTTCCAGAGCGATCCCGAGCGAGCGAATCCCGGAGCCGGCATCGAGCACAATAAGTTCGCCATCCGCGCGCAACTCGACGCACGTGGTGTTGCCACCGTAACGCAGTATGCCAGGCTCGGGTACGGAAATGGAACCGCGAGTCCCCCAAAACTTGAGTCGTGTGGGCGATGCTGAAACGCTAGGCATGGCGCGAGAGCGCCGGACTTTGCCACGCGTCTTTGGCGAAACCAAGCGTTTTTGAACCTGAACCTGCAAAACTTGCGCCGATATCAAAGCGGCGAAATATCGCCTCACTCCATAGTACTTCGTGCGGAATCCATACGACCCGCTCGATTTCGTTGCCGCTGATAGGGGACACCGCGCTGCGATGTTCCGGACGCGGCAGCGCGGCGTCAGCACCTAAAAGAAAATTGGGATGATTAAGATCGCCAGAATATTGACGACCTTGATCATGGGATTGATCGCAGGACCCGCGGTATCTTTGTAAGGGTCGCCCACAGTATCGCCTGTTACTGCTGCGGCGTGAGCAAACGACCCTTTGCCGCCAAGATTTCCTTCCTCGATAAATTTTTTCGCGTTATCCCACGCAGCGCCACCTGATGTCATCGCGATCGCGATAAATAATCCGGTCACGATTGTGCCCACCAGCAAGCCACCGAGCACCACTGGCCCCAACGGTTTAATGACCGCTACAAGCACCACAGCGACCAATGGGAGTAACGCCGGAACAATCATCTCTCGTAGTGCCGCTTTCGTTACGATGTCCACGCAAGTCCCGTATTCGGGCCTGTCCTGCCCAGTCAGAATTCCCGGCTTTGCTTGCAATTGCCGGCGCACCTCTCGCACGACCGCGCCAGCTGCCTTGCCTACAGCGTCCATGCTGAACGCCGTGAAAGTGAAAGGCAGCAATCCACCAATGAAAAGTCCAATGATTACTTTCGGGTCGCTGAGCGAGAATTGAAACGAAAATACTCCGCCGCCGGCAGTGATATGCCCGCGCAATTCTTCGACGTACGATCCAAACAAAACCAGTGCTGCCAATCCCGCTGAAGCGATAGCGTACCCTTTGGTCACGGCTTTCATGGTGTTCCCGACCGCGTCCAGGTCATCCGTCACGACGCGAATTTCCTTGGGCAACTGGGCCATCACGGCTATGCCGCCTGCGTTGTCAGTAATTGGGCCGAACGAATCGAGCGAGATGATCACACCGGCCATGGATAACATCGACATCACCGCAATTGCGATTCCATATAGGCCGGCGAAATGAAAAGTGAGCAGGATCGCCAGACCAATGAAGAGCACCGGAAGCGCTGTGGCATGTTCGCCGGCTGCCAGTCCGGCGATGATATTGGTGGCGTGACCGGTTTCGGATGCCCGCGCAATCTTTTGTACCGGCCGGTAATGTGACGACGTGTAGTAATTTGTGAGCGCGACGATAACCGGCGTCATGATGAGACCAACCAGCGAGGCAAAGTAGAGCTGGGCAGGTGATCGCAACACGCCGGCAATCGTTACGCCATCCGGAAAAAGGTTTCGAGTGACAGGCCAAAACAAAATCGCCGAGACCAGCGCGTTGATCATCACCGCTCCGATCAACACAGCCGTCGGTTTTCCGCGCGCCACGTTTACAAACACAATTCCACAAATCGCCCCGAGGACAGAAATTCCGCCGAGCACGAACGGATAGACAATTGCCGCTGGGTTTCCCGCAAGGGTCAGCAGTCCCGCCAGAATGGCGCCTACCAAACTGACAGCGTATGTTTCAAAAACGTCTGCTGCCATTCCGGCGCAATCGCCCACGTTGTCGCCTACATTATCGGCGATGACCGCCGGATTGCGTGGATCGTCTTCCTCAAGACCGCTCTCAATCTTGCCCACGAGATCGGCGCCTACGTCGGCGGCTTTGGTGTAAATCCCGCCGCCCAATCGCGCGAAGACACTGATCAGGCTGCCGCCCAAGGCGAGTCCAACCAAGCTGCGTATCGCAGCGTCACTCCCGATCAGCTTCGCAGCGACCGTGTAAAAGATGGACACGGAAAGCAATGCTAGCCCGACCACGAGTAGACCAGTCACCGAGCCCCCGTTGAAGCCCATGCGCAATGCATTAAGTCGCCCGACGCTGGCAGCCTGTGCTGTGCGAACATTTGCCAGAACGGCTACGCGCATGCCAATGAAGCCCGCCGCGAGCGAGCAGAAAGCACCGATGACAAATCCTATTGCCGTGGGGTGATCCTTGAAAAAGAAAAGCAAAACGAAAATGACCACCGCAATCACGCTGATCGTCTTGACTTGCCGATTCAAATACGCCTTTGCGCCCTCCTGCACCGCGGCCGAGATTTCGCGCATCCGTTCAGTTCCCGACGGCGACCGCATGACCGCTGCGATCAAAACGAACGCGAACGCAAGTCCAATCGCAGCGCACACCATCGAGAGTTGCACGCCTGAGTTGAGAATCGTTAGGCCAAATAAAATGCTCATGAACGTTCCGGCTGAAAGGTGGGGACTTTAGTGGGTTTTCATCCACTGGCAATTCGTTATTTGTGGTAGGCACTATCATCCTGAACGAAGTGAGGGATCCCGTATAGACTGGTTGACCACGCAAAGTAGATAGGAAGGGCAGATGCGGTTGTGAGGTCCCTCGCCGTGTGCGCGGCTCGGGATGACAGCGTCCCGCCGATGGTTTGCGGGTCGCGAGGACGCGGCTACAGCTCGAAAAACGTCCGCAAACGGTGCAGGAAGGTGGCCTTGTATTCGCGCTCTCTTCTCTCGTTCTGGCTGTGGGAAATCGCCTCTTTCAGTAAACCTTCGGTTTCCATTTTCCGTTTGGCGAGCAATTCGCTGAGCCGCTCGAGGCAATCGGGTGAAGCGCGGAGCAGCTCTGCCATTACTGGCTTGCCAATCTCCATGACCTGGCAATCGGTCTCGGCGCGCACCGTTGCTGTTCGGCGTTCGCCGGTGAGAAGAGACATTTCGCCGAAACAATCGGGCGCCTTCAAGGTAGCCACGGGAATTAAAGTACCATTTTTCGAGATCGACACTTCTGCTGCGCCGCTCAACAACACGAACATGGAGTCGCCCTCGGCGCCTTCCCTGATCACACGCTCGCCGCGACCAAAATGACTGACTTGGGACTGCTGTACGAGGTTCTCGATCTGCTCATCCGACAAGCACTCGAACAAAGCTTCCGAGCGCAAAATCGCCCGGGCTTCTTGATATTCTTCCTGGACTGATGGGGCTGCTCGGCGTTCCAAATGCAGTGTGCGAATTGGGAAGGGGATGTTGATCCCCTGGCGCTTGAGCTCATACCAGACATTGGTGCGCACCGAATCGTTGGTCTCGTTGATTCTCGCGTGATTGCCCATGTAGAACTTGATCTCGTAAATCACAGCGAAATCGGCAAAATCGACGAGAAAAACTTTTACCGGAGGATCCGCTAAAACATTGCGCGCGCTCTGTGCAGCGCGCACCAGCGCGTCTTTCACGCGATTAGGTGGATTCTTATATTCAACTCCAACGCGAATCCGCATGGCATGGACTTCGGTCGGGTAGTGGAGATTAACGATGGTGTGACTCACCATCTCATTGTTCGGGATGTCGAGATAAATGGCGTCATTGGTGCGCAATCGTGTCGAACGCCAGTTGATCTCCATCACCTCGGCAAAACGGTCGCCGACCTGCAACCAGTCGCCGACTTTGTAAGGGCGATTAATCTGAATCGATATGCCGCCGATGATGCCGGCGAAGAGATTCTGCCCAGCGAAGCCCAGGATGATTGCGACTACTCCAGAACCCGCCAGCAGCCCTTTCAACTGCGCTTCGGCGTGATAGCCGTAGCTCAGAACGAATAGCAATACGATCAGAAAAATAATCCCGCCGACAACCTCACGGAGAAAATGCGGTATCGGCGTCTGCCGTTTCTTTTCAAAATAAAGATCCCAAATGTAGCGATCAACCAACGCGACAACCAGCGCTGTGCTTAACAAGAGCGCTGCTGCACCAACATGGTATCGCCAGGGCGCATGCACACCGTAAACGGTAATAGCGGCGTAGAACGCCAGGATCAGGCAGAAAAGACGAAACAGCAGGCCGAGGCGTACTCCGGCGCGCCGCTTTAAAAACCTGCCAATGCCGAGCGCGACAAAAAACGTTCCAATAAATACGACCGCTGTTATCGCGTCGCGCTCTGCTTCCGACAGTGCGTTAAACATCGAGGCGGTAGTATATCAAAAGCGGGCTCTTGGAACAGTATCTTGTGTCAACGCGAACATCCAGCGCGTCCACCTTTGCCATTTAAGTTAGCCTACGAACGCGGCGCGATCGCCAGCCACGCCCAGCCCGCAAGAAAACAAAGACCGCCGATAGGCGTAATTGCTCCGAGCCAGCGAAGATTCGTCAGCGCCATCACATACAGACTGCCACTGAAAATGATGATACCAGCAAAGAGTAACCACCATGCGCTGCGATTCGCGATACCGAAAAGCGCAATCACGAGGAGTGCAAGCGCGTGAATGAAATGATAAAGCACGGCCTTGTTCCAAGCGTCGAGCATTCCGTGCGTTTCGAGTATTTGCTTCAGACTATGCGCCCCGAAAGCGCCCAGTGCGACGGCAAGAAAACAAAGCGCAGCTGCAATCCGGATATTTGTCATGTTGAGCGGAGTGGAGACATGTCTTGATACTCGGCGATTAATCTGAAACAAATTTCATTTTGGTCGAATCCGACATGCCGCCAACTTGTTTTTTTGGAGATTGCTAGAAGAGCGAATGCAGCGACTGACGAGGGTTTATGACTATAGGGCAAGCACTGCTTTCGTTCACTTTAGCCGCTGGCCTACTGACCCTTACGCCGGGGTTGGATACAGCTCTGGTGTTGCGAACGGCTGTCGTGGAGGGTGGAAAACAGGCAATGCTCGCCGGCACAGGCATCTGTTTCGGTTGTTTGCTTTGGGGCGCTGCGGCTTCTTTTGGACTGAGTGCGCTGCTCGCCGTTTCCGGGTTCGCCTACAACGTGCTTAGGATCGCTGGTGCTATCTATCTGGGCTATTTGGGAATTAAACTGGTTGTTCGCGCATTCGCGTTCACTTCTTCCAACAGCGCTGTCGGACCAGTCTTGGAGGAAAATAAGGGCAGAGACAATTCTCGGTGGTTCAAACGTGGTTTGTTGACGAACCTTCTCAATCCCAAGGTTGGCGTCTTTTATCTGAGCTTCCTTCCGCAATTCATCCCGGCGGGCGTTGAGGTTTGGTCGTTCAGCATTCTGCTGGCGCTGATCCATGCGACAGAAGGGCTCTGTTGGTTTTTGCTGTTAACAAACGCGACTGAATTGCTGTCGGGCTGGCTAAAGCAGCGTCGTGTGATCATGGCACTCGACAGCGCAATGGGTGCTGTTTTTATAGGGTTTGGTCTTAAGCTCGCGTTTGACAAGGCGCGCTGAACAACCCGTTCAGGTAAATATTCTCGCGTGTAATCGAATTGCTGATTTACACTTTTAACTCATGGCGGCCTGGTTCTGGTATGCGCTCGTTGCTGCTGTGCTTTATGGCGCGCACCAAATCTTCACCCGAATGGCAGCGGATCACATCGGTGAGGGCCTCGGGGGCTTTGTGGTCGAAGCGACTGCAGCGCTATCGATCTTACTTTACCTCCTATTTCTCTCGTTAATTGGCCGTTGGAATCAGCAATCCAGCGCGCAAGGAATTTTCTATTCCGTTCTCACGGGCGTCTGCGTGGGCGCAGGCACAATTGCGTTCTTCCTGCTTTTTCAAAAAGGCGGTCCGCTCTCTTCGGTTCCAGCTATTTTGGCTGGCGGCGCAGCTCTCATGGCCATCGCAGGAATTTTGTTTTTTCATGAGTCACCATCGTGGCAACGCCTGCTTGGAGTCGCATTCGCGATTGTCGGTTTGTTCCTGCTTCGGCACTAGTGCGACGAGAGAGCCGGTTCCGGTTTCATATCCATTTGCTCCGCGAATGCTTTCGGCGCTGACTTCGCTCCATGTTCGAACCATGCGTAGAGCACTGGCAGCACGATCAAGGTAAGAAATGTCGAACTGAGAATTCCGCCGATAACCACCGTCGCAAGCGGTCGCTGGACTTCCGCACCTGTACCGGTGGCGATTGCCATTGGCACAAACCCGAGGCTCGCCACGAGCGCAGTCATTAACACCGGGCGTAAGCGAGTCAGTGAACCTTCGATCACGGCCTGTCGAATCGAGAGGCCTTGTTCACGCAGTTGATTAAAATAGGTAATGAGGACCAACCCGTTCAGGCCGGCGACACCACTGAGTGCGATGAACCCCACCGCGGCAGTGATGCTGAATGGCATGTCGCGCAGCCACAGCGAAAGAACGCCACCCGTAACGGCCAGCGGGATACCGGTATAAACCAACAGCGCCTGGCGGATGCTGCCGAAGGCTAGAAAGATAAAAATGAAAATCAGAGCGAGTGCGCCTGGCACTACAATGGAGAGACGGGCGCGAGCTTCCTGCAAGTTTTTATATTGGCCGCCGAATTCGACCAGATAACCTGCCGGCAGTTTGACCTGCTCTTTGATTCGCCGTTCCGCTTCCTGCACGAACCCCTCTACATCGCGCGTCTTGAGGTTGACCATTAATGCGGCACGCCGGTGACCATCATCGCGGCGAATCGGCTCGACTGTTTTGAGCGTTTGAAATTCTGCCACGTCGCCGAGTGGCAACAGTCCTGCCTGCCCCACTCGCAACGGCACCTTCTTGATCTCCGCATCATCGATCCGAAGTTTCTCCGGCATGCGGACCACGATGTCGTGATGGTGGTCGCCTTCTATGATCTGGCCAGCTTCTTTTCCGGCAAGCGCAGCAGTAACCGCCTTGTTCACTTCGCTGGCTTGCAGACTGTAACGCTGGAGCACGTCGCGCTTCGCGTTCATTTGCAACTGCGGAGTGCGCCCTTCAGTCTCGAATTCCACCTGCGCCGCACCGGGCATCGCCTCCAAAATTCCTTTGATCTGTCCGGCTAGTTTCTCCAGCACGTCAAAGTCGTTCCCGAAAATTTTTACTGCCAGTTCGGCCTTGGTTCCTTCGAGCATTTCGTTGAACCGCATTTCGATCGGTTGCGCGGAGAGAATGTCGTAGTCGGGATTCAACTTCTTAAGCGCCGCGCCGATTTGAGAGTTGAGTTCGGCCTTGGTGTGAGGACGACCCGGTGTTTTCGGCCATTCACCAACCGGTTTGTAAAAAACATAAACATCGCTTTCGTTCGGCGGCATCGGATCAGTGGCGATATCGCTCGTGCCAATCCGCGTAAATACGCGCGTGATTTCGGAAAAATCGCGTAGCAACGTGTTCTCGACTTCCATATCGCTGCGTAAGGAGTCTTCCAAACTCATTCCGACCGGTTTGTATAGCATCGAGGTGATCGAGCCTTCATCGAGCTTGGGCACGAACTCGGCGCCAAGATGATTGAACAACCAGATCGCGCCCACGAACACGCCAATCGCGGCGAGAACTACGATCCAGCGCAATTTTAGCGCGAGTTGCAGCACCGGGCGATAAATCGCTTTTGCCCCGCGGATCAAGAAATTATCCCTGTCGGCGATCCGGCCGCGCAACAGAAACGAGCAGAGCACCGGCATCAGCGTGAGCGTGAGCAGCAGCGCGCCGGTGAGCGCGAGAATCACCGTCAGCGCCATCGGGTGAAACATTTTCCCCTCGATTCCTGTGAGGGCCAGGATCGGCACGTAAACGATCGTGATGATCAGCACACCGAAGAACATCGGGTTGGCCACCTGTTTACTCGCCGCCAGAACCACGTGCGCGGTTTCGGTCTGTGTGAGTTTGCGGCCCAGATGACGCTGCTTATCCGCGAGCTGGCGCACGATGTTTTCCACAATCACCACCGCGCCATCGATGATCAGACCAAAATCGACCGCGCCAAGACTCATCAGGTTCCCGGAAATGCCAAGCCGCTCCATGCCCATGAGCGCGAATAGGAACGACAGCGGAATGGCCAGCGTCACAATGAGGGCCGCACGCCAATTCCCGAGCAACGCGAACAACACCGCCACGACCAGGATTGCGCCTTCGAACAAGTTATTTCGCACCGTGTGAATGGTGCGATTGATCAACTGCGAACGATCGTATTGGATCTGGATCTCAACGCCTTCCGGCAGCTTCGTCTGAATTTCCGCGATCCGTGCTTTCACTCGCTCGGCCACTTCGCGGCTGTTCTGGCCGGCCAGCATCATCGTCGTGCCGATCACGGTTTCGTGCCCGTTCAACGTCGCCGCGCCTGTGCGAAACTTTGTGCCAACATCGACGACCGCCACGTCCTTCACTAGCAACGGCTTCACCGCCGCGCCGAATTTTAACGGAAGGTTCTCAATGTCCGCCGTCGTAGCCACCCGACTAACAGCCCGAATGGTGAGTTGCTGTCCATTTCGGCTGATGATTCCGCCCCCGGCGTTCTCGACGTTTTGCGCTACCAAATCAGCGAGCTCGCTGAAGGTCATGTTCACGCGCGCGAGTTTTGCCGGATCTGGATGAATGACGAACTGCTTTTCGTATCCGCCGCTTTCGTTGATCTCGGCGATGCCCGGCACAGTGCGCAGCAACGGTTTAATCGTGTATTCCTGGATTTCGCTCAGCTCGATGAGCTGCTCGAGCTCGGTAGCAGATTTGGTCTTAGCATCGGGCCGATACTGAACATTGTAATAAAAAATCTCACCCAGCCCGGTGCTGATCGGCGCCACTTTCGGCCGTGTCCCTGGCGGAAGTTCTTCCAGGACGCCCTGCAAACGTTCGGCCACCAGTTGTCGCGCTCGATAAATGTCCGTGCCATCTCTGAAGTTCAGTGTGACTTGCGACAAGCCGAACTTTGTGATGGACCGCATCTCTTCTAACCCGGGCAAACCGGCCATCTCCACTTCAATGCGCCGCGTAACCAGCTTTTCGGATTCCTCCGCCGCCAGCGCCGGAATCTCAGTATTGATCTGCACCTGCACGCCAGTGATGTCCGGTACTGCATCGATCGGCA
>WNFX01007059.1_pt1 | contig 19322 bp, 22 predicted proteins | sample 5400111 | NCBI WGS metagenome assembly WNFX01 (sample SAMN13153363, study PRJNA577476) | soil metagenome | isolation source: 40 cm soil or saprolite under grassland replicate 1 | place: USA:California | collected 2016-06-15 | reverse complement strand
TACCAGAGGTCGTGCCAATCCAGCAGGTCACGCACAACGCGTTCGCCATCCAGCAGGTTATAGCGTACGCGCCGGAAGAGCTCGAAGTGCAGGCGCTGGATATCATTGATGTCTGCTTGTTGCTGTTCTTCAGTCACTGATGGTTCCTCCCTCGCAAGCCTACTTTTTCCTGTTGACTGTATTATGTATTCTTTTTGCCTATGTCTCTTTGCCCTCGTCTGGGACTTGTTCCAGTAAATCAGTCACAGGTACCGCTAACGCCTTCGCAATCTTGTCTAGCGTCGTTGTAGTGACTTCACGATAAGGGTCATTCCAGAGTGCATTGATCGTCTTGTAGTTGGTATCTGCAAGGCGAGATAGACGTGTTCTACTCATCTTCTTTGCTTGTGCCACTTCTCGAATTTTCAAGCGTATCACTGTGTCACTCCCTATTGGTGCTTGACCCATCTTATCAGAGTGGAACCGTTGACAGCAGTCAGTTTGTAGTGGTAGCATAGGACGGTGCCGCTAAACTGGTAGGAGCCGACAGAGAAGGAGAGACGCTACAATGATGACCCTCTGGATATTGTCTTGCCGCATGAATGCGAAGGCTGATACGCTCTTTCCGTTCTACGCTCGTGACCGTGAACACGCGGAACGCAAGGTAGAAGTGATACTATAGAGAACACCCTTATGAGCGATTGGAACTGAAAGAATACCCGCGTGGGTTCAGAATAGTCATGACTACGCTACCAGGGAAGATTGAAGCGGATGGAGAGTAAAAGTACCGAGAGGAGGAAACAATATCGTGGCAGGGCCAGCTTCCTCCTCCAAGAGCCTACGGCTCACCTGTTCCTTCCTCTGTATAGGTCAGGCTTGCTGGTTTTGTGCCGATTTCTCTGCCAGTCTTTTATCGTACCACTTTGTCATCCTGTCGAGTGTCCAGCGGTACAGGACGATGAGCAGGGCGAGGAAGAGCGCACCAGAGAGGTAGCCAGCTGAGGCATCGGTGAGCCAGTGGGACCCCTCATACACCCGCGAAAAGCCAATCAAGAGGATATCCAGCACTGCGAAGAGCTGGAATGGGATCAAGATCCAGCGGTAGCGCCACTGGCTGACCGGTTTGGTGAGGCTCAGATAGAGCAGAAAGCCATAGTAGACGACGGCATACTCCACATGACCCGAAGGAAAACTAGGGATCGGTTCAGGCATATAGACATGGATGAGCGGAGAACTCGGACGTGGGCGTGCGACACTCAAAACGATGAGCTGGTCAAGGCCGCCCATGAGAAGCGTACCAAGGAAAAGAAAGATAGCTGTCACAAACCAGGGGATAAGCGACCCACCCCTGCGCCAGACAACCACTCCGATCAGCGATAGCACGACGAACCAGACAGGAGGATAGATAAACGAAGGAAGCACATCACCCACGATACTGGGCCAACCTATAGGAGGAATCACCCAGGACCAGAGTTGCAGGTGCTGCAAGGTAATGGTCGTTTGCAGGTCGAATGGCCAGGGTGCAGGATGAAGACTCACGATTACAGAAACTACTACCAACGCAATGAAGCCAATGAGCCAAAGAGTGATCGCAGCATTCCGGCGTGTCTGTGCACTCCTCCGCTTCACACCACCAGCCAGATTGTTGCCGTCTAACGTTTGGTTGCCCGGAAGATCAGGAGTACTGTCCATTGTTCTCCTCCATTCAGCCTGGTTCGTTCTGCTAACCAGGAATGTAGTGCCAGGTGTATGCGCTCAATATACGAGTTAAAAGGTAACTACTCAGGTAGGTTTTGTAGAGAACACATCAAGAGCAATGCCACCTCGAGATTGCGAAGGCTCATTTTATATTCATGAGTATATAACCAGTATACAGGAAAAAGGCAGGAAAGTCATGCCCCTTTCCTCAACAAGCACTGTTCGCTTGTTGCCTTTGCTGTGTTTTTCGGGTACTCTTTACTCGGTGCAGTTCTCTCTAAGCGGTTTGTCGTTTTGAGATCACCTCTCGTCGTCTGTAGCATTGAGTGTAAACATGCGTATGTCAAGGAAGCCACACAGAAAGAAAGGAGAACATCCCATGTCAACAGAAGAGAATAAGGCCCTTGCCCGGCGTCTTATTGAAGAGTCCTGGAACCAGGGGAACCTGGCCACAGTGGACGAGCTGATGGCCCCCGGCCATGTTGGTCACCACTCTCTGGTTCCCAGGCAGCCACCTAGCCGCGAGCACTACAAGCAGTACATCGTCAGGACGCGTGCCGCCTTCCCCGACTTCCACGCCACGATTGAGGAACAGATCGCCGAAGGAGACCTGGTCGTGACACGTTGGTCAGTCCAGGGTACTCACCAGGGGATGTTTCGCGGCCACAGCCCAACCGGCAAGCAGATGTCGGTGACAGGGATCGTCATCGACCGCATTGTGGACGGCAAGGCGGTGGAAGGGTGGATGGAGATGGATACCCTCCATCAGATGCGACAGCTTGGCGTGACACCCTAGCCGGGACAGCCCAGCTAGTGGCCCTTGCAGCTTTCTTCGCACGACAAGTCAGGAGCTTGATGGCGCAATACCTATGAGTGACTCAATGTGTCTGTATGAGGTGAAACTCTCTTTCTCTTCAAAACGTGTTAAAGTACTAGGGACTTTTTTGCTCCTGATACCATCTCAAGGAAGAGATCACCAAACGCTTTCGTCTTTTGTAGCGACTTAGGAGGATGTCAAAGAAAGAGAGAGCCATGCAACCTTTCAGCAAGAAAAACACCGAAGCGGGTCGTGTCCTCTTAGACGAATACGGACAGCTTCTTTCAGATAAAGCCCCGAGCACGAGGGTAATCTCTCTGCGCATCCTGCGTCACCTGATCGAATGGGTGACAGAGCATTCTGGCAATGCGGGACCCTTCCAGCCAGAGATGTTGACGCAGGCGGTTGTCCGGGAGTATCTGGCATATTTAGAGCAGGAAGGCTTCAGTCCCCACCAGCGCACACGCGTCACATCCACTCTCAGCGATTTTGTCCGGTTTCTGATCAAGGAGAAGAGACTCCTGCAGCACGACCCAATCTCTCTCTCTGGGCTGGCTTAGTCTCTCGCACAAGCCGCACTTCGTCCTGACTCGCTGATTGGGGAAGAAAAAGAGCCACCTCGTAGCTCTTTTTGCCATCTCTCAAGCAGATCAGCATGCTCATGCTCGTTCGTTCCAATCGCGAGAGCTTCTGGGACTTGCGTCACGAACTGACTGGTCACCGGCTACTCCATCGAATCGAGGACCTGCTTCAGATCGTCGAGTTGGAGATGTGCCTTCAAGATTTGAGTTTTGGCGTGGCTCATCATCTCCCTCGAGACGTATCCTCCCTTTTCAAGCGCCTCTGCGATTGGAGTAAGAGCCATTGCCACCCGCTGGCCTTGCGCTTCGATCTCCCTTTGCCGGGAGAGCAATTGCTCCAAAGCTGTCAGTCGAGAGTCTTCTCCACTGTATTGGCTGCTGTCCTCGGTCTTTGACATGAGTCCCTGTCCTTTCCGAATGTTGAAGGGTCTATTCTCACGTGTCTTCAACTGCTAAAGAGCAGCTCCTGCCATAGCTGTCACACTGCCCAAGACCAGCACCTCACGTCAATGCTACGTGACCACTGCTTCAAGCAGACATGAGATGCTCCACAACTCATCGTTCGATAAGGGTTGGGAGAAAAGGAAAGCTCCCTTCTCTCTTTATTACGAAAACGAGTCTTGATCGGTTTTACTCCTGATGATGCAAGTGGACAGGAACATTATCGTTGACTCTCAGGGGTGTAAACACATCTGAGAGTCAACAGACATTCAACAAAGGCACTAAACTACTCATTCCAATAACCAGAACCAAAAGTCTCCTTTCCCGTATCACTCTTAGCTCTCAGTGGCGAGTGTTGCTCATGAGACTTCTTCAACTGGCCTATCGTGAGGGAAGCATAGTGGTCAGTCATCTTCAACGAGCTATGGCCTAATTGACGCCGAACATCGAGAGGACTGCGACCGTTAGCTAGCTGTGTTGTTGCCATATACCGCCGACAATTGTGAGGAGATACCCGTTTACCCTCTATTCCCGTCCGTTTCTTTAAACGCTTAAAGAGCATGGACACCCCCCACTGAGTTAACGACAAAGCCATTATCAGCCAGGAACACGGCATCATCTTTATGTGACACCTCACTACCAGCCAGAAAAGCCCTATGAGTGGTCAGGTAGTGATGAAGCGGCTTAAAACCATCACGCGATACAGGCACCTGCTGCCACCTGTTACCCTTACGGTGTACCGATATCAGGTGTGTATGTGGGAACGAACTTCTTTTCCATCCGAGGCAGCTTGAAACGTGGAGTAATCGGCTTAGGAAGCTTTTCCTCTTGCTCTAACCAGTGACAAAAAGTTATCAAGGATTGACCATAGCTGTGTATTGACTCATCACTAAGACTTTTCCCCCGATACGTTGGAGTCTTCTTCAGGTGAGCCATCTAGCCGCGCAGGTGTTCAATTGGCATCCTGTTCACGCTCAAAGGAGTCCACCACCGCGCTTTTTAGCAACATTGGTTAGTTACAACAAATTTTACCCCGAGACCACACGCAAGGTCTGGATGACTTCTTTGGTGCGGCCTTCCTCCACCGGATGATGCACCAGCGAATAGCCTACACCAGGAACCGTCAGAATATAACACGGCTTATTGGGATCGGGCTCCACTTTCTGTCGCACATGACGAATATGCGCCTTGATTAAACTCGTATCTCCCTCATTGCTAAAGCCCCAGACATAGGAAACAATTTGATTCGCTGTACATACATGATTGGCATTGATCGCCAGCAAATGCAGGAGTTTGCTTTCGGTGAGGGTTAGACGAGAGCTCTTGCCATTGACCCTCACTTCGTTATGCAACGAATCCACACAGATCGGCCCCACCGTGATGGTAGAAAAAGGCCGTTGTTTCAGGGTAGAACGTCCTCGTCGGCTTAAGGCGCGAATGCGCGCTAAGAGCTGGCTGGGAAAGAAGGGTTTGCGTAAATAGTCATCAGCGCCGGCCTCCAGGCACTCGATCTCATGCTGGACCTCTTTGCCGTCGGTCATCACTAAGACCAGGGTATCATGCTGCTGTTGCATCTGGCGGCACATGGCTAAGGCGTCGACATCCTTCAATTGCGTGTCCAGGATCACCATGTCGGGCTGCCCCTCTTCCCACTCGCTCCTGGCCCGTTCTCCTGTATAGGCACGGTAGACGTCAAAGCCGAGCGTCTTGAGCCAGCTCGTCAGCATTTCGACCAGGTAGCGGTCGTGATCAACGATTAACAGTTTCATGCGTCCGTTTTCCCCTTTAAGTGGAAACTCTCTCAACTTGCAATCTTAAATGTATCCGCACAGATTCCTGCATCATAGCAATGCCGAAGTCCGTGAGCAGGGCTTCACCTCTCGCGTTAAAAAGAATGTTTTCTGATTTGATGTCATGTTAGGTACCCACTCATCCCCTTGCCCATCCTCACATAAAGAACTATAGCATACAATCTCACATTTTGTCAACATTATTGTGAACTTTATGAATAGCCTTATACATTTTCTACATTTATGCGAAAATGCACCTCGACAAACGTGTATGTGTGGCCTATACTGTAGTGAGACTGTAGAGTCAGGCAGGAGTGAGTATGCATCCCTCAGCAGAGACATGGCGAGAACTCCTCGGCGAGTTAACGGCGCTCCCCGCTGAGCGGCAACGCGTGGCCGAGGCGCTGGGCGTGAATGCCTACACAGTGACACGCTGGGTCGAGGATAAGGCGGACCCGCGGGCCACTTCGCTCAAGAACCTCCCCGACGTATTTCCCTCCCCCTATCGGGAACAGCTCGCCGCACTGATCCAAGCGGACTTCTTCCCACACATGACGCCAGGTTCGCTGCCTTCTGCTGGTCATCCACAGGCAGATGAGGTGCCTGTGGAACACCTCGCTCGCACTCTGGCCGCCTATGCCAGCATAGGCGGTCGCTTTCGGGCCTGGTCGATCCGCAATCTGATCTTGCAGTGGGCCATTGGGCAGCTCGACTCCGACCAGATGGGCGTGCAACTCACCGTTGTGCAATGCGTTCCGCCACGACCTGAGCAAAGCGTGCGGACCCTATGCGAACGGATGAGCGTGGGAACTGCTCTATGGGACAGCGGAGTGAGGAGCCGACTCTCGTTCCTGGGTGCGGAATCGCTCTGCGGCTGGACTGTTGGACGAGGCGAGCCCGGAGTTGTGCAGGACACGGAGCAGAATCGAGGTTCGTTTCCTGTTCGACCTGACCCGGATGAGAAAAGTGCCGCGACCTGGCCATTTCAGCGTGAGGGCAAGCTTGCAGGGTGCCTCCTGGTCTCCAGTCACCAGGTGAATTACTTCACGCCACTACGCCTCTCCTGGATTGAAATCTATGCCAACGCGCTGGCCCTCTCGTTTCGCGACGAGGAATTCTACGACCTGCGCCAGATCGCCCTGCATGAGATACCGGAGCTTGCTCAGCAGCAAGAATACACGTCCCTTACGCGGCTTCGCGACCGCGTTACCAGCTTGAGACGTGAGCGGATGTACCAACTCTCAGAAGCTGAGGCTGAAACCCTGGTGCTGCAAGAGATGGAGGCTGAGTTGTTAGATAGAGCAAATTCTATGAAATGAAATGAGTGAGTGAGTAAGTGTATCCTGCAGGAAATTGAAGCGCAACACGAAGAGAGGTGAGCATATGGCAGAACCAGTCAACCCAAAGTCCTCAACAAAGTCAACGTATGTACTTGATGCAGATAGCGAATTAGAGCTATCGCGCCTGGTAATGGCAGATCGCCTGCTCACCAAAGATATGGGAGGCGTGTGGCCTGAACAGGCAAATGTTTCCACGATCCAGTACGTCCTCGATCTGGCCTGTGGCCCAGGAGGATGGGTACTCGATGTAGCGGGTGCGTATCCTGAAAAGGAAGTAATGGGCATCGATATCAGTGAAGCAATGGTGCGCTATGCGAAGGCCCAGGCACGCGCGCACCACCTCGACAATGCCGACTTCGCAGTGATGGATGTCTCCAAGCCGCTCGACATCCCCGATGAGTCGTTTGACCTCATCAACGCTCGTTACCTGGTCGGTGTCCTTCTCCGTGAGAAGTGGCCTGCCTTCATCCAGGAGTGTTGGCGACTGCTGCGGCCAGGCGGCATTCTGCGACTAACAGAGCCTGAGCTTCCGGTTACCAACAGCATAGCTTGTGATCAAATAAATCACATGATCACACTGGCGATGCACCGTGCCGGCTACGGATTTTCTCCTCAAGGCTATCAATTTGGGACGATGATGGAACTGGAGCCAAGGCTGCGTGAGGCCGGTTTTGAGCAGACGTCCGTCCGCAGCAGCGCGAGCAATGCGTCGGGTGGGACCAAGAATCACGAGGTCAATGCGCAGAATCTCGCCATCGTCTACTCCCAGATACAGCCTCTCCTGATGAAAATGAGCCTTGCGGCATCACCGGAGGAATTATTAGCACTCTCTGATCAAGCGTGTAGCGACTTGCAGGGGGAGAACTTCCATTCCATCCAGATATATCTCACCGCCTGGGGAAGAAAGCCGCTAGAGACAGCTTGAAGGTTGTGTTGCAAAAATGGTAGGCCCTGAGTTAAGGAAAGACCCTCGTAGCCGTAAAGTAAATAAGTGGGCCAATATAGAGCATGTGGGAGGTGGGCGACAAGGGATTCGAACCCCTGACCTACTGCGTGTAAAGCAGCCGCTCTGACCAGCTGAGCTAGTCGCCCCAAAGGAGAGAAATCAGGCACCCGCCAGGGTGCCTCTACTTGTTGTTTCAGGTGCCCTCGAGTGGACTCGAACCACCACGCCCTTTCGAGCACAGGCCCTCAACCTGCTGCGTATACCATTCCGCCACGAGGGCTAAACATAACGGATTACGACTGCAATTCTATATCAAACCTTGCCCCTTGTCAATCCCTGTTTTCCCCGCCCCCAGGGTGGTATGTGGCGTTGAGGGTTGGTATCCTGCGGCTGCCGGCCCTCAACGCCACAGGTAAACTTAGCGATCATAGTAGAGGATACGCCCGCAATTTGTACAGGTTTGCAGGTCCGTGCCTGTGCGCACACGTTGCAGCTCGCTGGGGGTCAAAATGACGCGGCACCATTGACATGAATTTTGATCAACTTTCGAGACGGCTCGACCCTGTTTCGTGCGGCGCATCACATCATAACGATTGACGAACCGGGGCTCGATGGTACTGGCTAATTGCGCGCGCCTGCCCTGTAATTCTTGCTGGCGCACTTCCAATTGATCGCGGCGGGCTCGCAGCGACGCACTTTCCTCACCCCAGGTCTTCTCTTCCTGTTCAAGCTCCTCAGCCTTCTGGCGAGCCATCTCTTGCAATGACTCCGCCGAGTCCATCACCTCCAGCGCCGTTTCTTCCTGGCGACTCTGTTGTGCCCGTAGACGCTGCACCTCCTGCTGGAGGGCAGAGAGTTCCTTTGGGTTAGTTACCGCTCCACCATAGAGGCGTTGTTCTTGCGTATTGAGCCGGTTGTTCAATTCTTCAAGTACCCACTCCGCCTCTTTCTGAGCTTGCAGACCTGCGCGCAGCTGTTGTTGGGCTAAGTCGTGTTCCGCGCGCAGCTTCTGTAATTTGGAGCTTCCCTCGAGGGAATTCACTACGGATTGCAGTTCTGCCACCAGGCGTTCTAGTTCGAGGTCGAGTTGCTGCAGCTGGAAAAGAGCGGCAGCAATCTGTGTCGTGCTCATCGGCGGCAAATCTCCTACATTGTGTTTGATGAGGGTCTGGTTAGATTTTTATTGTACCCCGCTATGGTCTGCAACCGCAAGAGGTTCATCCACAATCTCTACCATTTGAATTTGTTAACATTCCCTTTGACGAGGAATCATCTTTTGTTTACAATAATGTTCTATACTGGTAAGAAACCTACCTTTTGAACGGTTGTAGGGAATTATTCAGGAACCTTGGTAGGTTATTTGAGGTGAAGGGAATGGCATACCCGTAGGGGCGGGAGTGGTGCCGAGTGGAGTGGGGACGCTTGCGTCGCCCTGGCAGGAGAGGCGCACACGGGAGCAGGACGAGGGCGACGCAAGCGTCCCCACCCCACACATCATCCACCCCCGCCCCTACTGACAAGGAGTAAAGAGAGATGCAAGTTCTCCGCTGGCAAGAGAGAGAAACACCACAGGAACAGGATTTATACGGGCGCATGCAGCGCGATGGATTGAAGCCTTACAGCTGGTCGAACGGTCCAGGCGAAAGTTATGCTGTGCATAGCCATAGTTATGAGAAAGTGCTCTACTGTGTGCGCGGCTCCATCCGCTTTGTGCTGCCCGACCAGGTCGATACCACGGGAAATGGGGGAGCGATCGATCTCGCTCCAGGCGATTGCATGGTCCTCCCCGCGGGCGTACGACACAGCGCACAGGTGGGCTCGCATGGCGTGACCTGTTTGGAGGCGGCACGCTAGCCGACGACAAGCAACAAAGGTGGCAGGTAAATCCCAGGTGAAGCCCATGTGATATACTCATGATATTATCGCGAGGTTACAATAATACAAGACCACTTGAAGAATAGGAGCGATGAGACGCATGGGACGACTAGAGGGGCAGGTCGCCTTTGTCACTGGCGCAGGTAGAGGCATTGGCGCCGCGACGGCTCTGCGCATGGCGGAGGAAGGCGCTAGCGTTGCGCTTGCCGACATAGATATAGAGGGCTGCCAGCAAGTATCGGCGGAGATAGACAGCCTTGGCTCTGAAAGTCTCGTTCTGCCCTGTGACGTGACAGATAGCGCCATGGTAGAGGACGCTATGGCACAGACGGTGGACCGCTTTGGGCGCGTGGACATACTCGTCAACAACGCGGGTGTCGTACGTGACAACTTGCTCTTTAAGATGTCCGAGGATGAATGGGAAACCGTCATCGACGTACATCTAAAGGGGGCGTTTCTCTGCAGCCGTGCCGCGCAGAAGTACATGGTGGAGCAGAAGTATGGGCGCATTGTCTCGCTCTCCTCGGCCTCTGCCCTTGGCAATCGCGGCCAGGCGAATTACTCTGCGGCCAAAGCTGGATTGCAAGGTTTGACGCGCACACTGGCCATTGAGCTTGGTCCATTCGGTATCACAGTGAACGCCGTCGCCCCAGGTTTTATCGATACGGAGATGACTCGTGCCACTGCACGCCGCCAGGGCATCGATCCCGACCAGCGCATTGCCGAGGCTTCAAAGCTCATTCCGGTGCGCCGCGTTGGACAACCGCGAGATGTGGCCAACGTTATCTGTTTCCTCTGTTCGGACGAGGCCGGTTTTGTCAGCGGCCAGATCATTTATGTAGCGGGTGGGCCACGTGGCTAAGGAACATGCAATGCAATCCACCGAACGCCGGCAGGCGATCATTGTGCTCGATTTTGGCTCTCAATACAGCCGGCTGATCACCCGCCGCGTGCGTGAATGCCACGTGTATAGCGAACTTGTGCCCGCGCATACCACTTTGGCCCAACTAAGGCAGAATCCTCATCTTGACATCAAGGGCTTTATCCTTTCAGGCGGCCCATCAAGTGTGTACGACGAGCAAGCTCCCCTCTGCGACCCGGCTATCCTACAAAGCGGCCTGCCTGTGCTGGGCATCTGTTACGGTATGCATTTGCTGGCGCAGCAACTTGGCGGTCATGTCGCCCATTCCAGCGGGCAGCGTGAGTATGGCCCGGCCATCATCGAAGTGCTGCCCGAGGCCGCAAACGATAGGCAGGCCTTCCGCATCTTTGAAGGCATCGATATCTCTCACACCCAGACCGATCCGCTGGGGCAGCCATTTTCCGCGGCTCCGTTGCGCCTGCCTGTGTGGATGAGCCACGGCGATAGCGTGGACGTTTTGCCCGATGGCTTTGTCGTGCTTGCCAGTACGGAGAGCGTGCCCATTGCGGCCATGGCCAACTCACGCGGCATGGTGGGATTACAATTCCATCCCGAAGTAACCCACACACCACAGGGTAAGCAGATCATTCGCAACTTCCTTTATCGTATTTGCGGCTGCGAACCCGGTTGGACCGCCAGTTCTGTAATCGAAGAAGTGACCGCGCAAATAAGCCAACAAGTTGGTGCAGAACGGGTCATCTGTGGGCTATCAGGTGGCGTCGATTCGGCCGTTGCTGCCCTGCTGGTGCACGAGGCTGTTGGCAACCAGCAGCTGACCTGTGTCTTCGTCGATACCGGCTGCCTGCGCGCGGGCGAACGAGATCAGGTCGTCGATACCTTCAGCGTTCACCTGCATATCCCGCTTGTCGTGGTCGATGCGCGTGAGCGGTTCCTGGCCCGGCTGGCCAATGTCATCGACCCTGAGCAGAAACGCAGGATCATCGGTGAAGAGTTCATCCGCGTCTTTGAGGAAGAAGCTGGCCGCCTGGAAGAACAGGGCGGCCCCATCACCTTCCTGGCACAGGGCACCCTCTACCCCGATGTGATTGAGAGCACCAGCCACGATACCGCGTCTACAGCCACGCGCATCAAGACACACCATAACGTAGGTGGCCTGCCCGAAGACATGTCCCTGAAGCTGGTTGAACCGCTGCGCATGCTCTTCAAAGACGAGGTACGCGAGATAGGATCGGCTCTCGGCCTGCCGGAAGAATGGGTGTGGCGCCATCCCTTCCCTGGCCCCGGATTGGCAATCCGCATCATCGGGGCAGTTGACGAGCAACGCCTGGCAACCTTGCGCGCCGCCGACGCCATCGTCATCGAAGAGATCCGCCGCGCCGGCATCTACCGCGAACTGGGACAGGCCTTCGCCGTCTTGACACCGCTGCAGAGCGTCGGCGTCATGGGAGATTACCGCACCTATGCCAATGTCATTGCCGTACGCGCCGTCACCACCGGCGACTTTATGACGGCAGACTGGGCGCGCATCTCACCGGACACGCTGGGTCGCATCTCCAACCGCATCGTCAACGAGGTGCCAGGTGTCAACCGCGTCGTCTACGATATCACCTCCAAACCACCTGCCACCATCGAGTGGGAATAAACTCATGATAGAGTTCGAAATACTGGCACGCGGCCTCTACCGCCCCGATCAGCTGGCTATAACCTATGACCCCTCCTTAAGAATGCCTACCACGCCAGCAATTCAGCAATGGATGGACACCCTCTGGCAACAAAAGCTGGCCATCGCGCAAGAAAAAAATATCCCCCTTTACGACTCAAAATTATTCCGCCTCATCCATGTAGAAACGCGGCATGCTGGCCGACAGGGAAACATCACACCCGTAGGGGCGGGAGAGGAGCGGCGTGGAGAGGGGACCCTTGGGTCGCCCTGGGGTGGGAAGGGCAACGAACCCCCACGTTTACACCTCATCTTTGGCAACACCAGTTACAAAGAATACGTAACAACGCGAGAGCCCGAGTTCGCTCGAGGACGCGACCGCCAGCAGCTGAGCAATGCGCTGGCAGTGTGCTCCGTCGTCGAAACAACTGACGGCCACATCCTCCTCGACAAACGGCAGGGCGTAGACGTCTATGCCGGGCGTTACCATGTCATCGGTGGCTTCTTTGAACGCGACCTCGATACATCGATAACAAGTGAAACAAATGAAACAAACCCGGACCCCTTTGCAGCCATACGCCGCGAAATACGCGAAGAGACAGGCATCCAGGCAGCCGATATTGCAGAGCAATACTGTCTGGGCGTCGTCTATGACCTGGCAACCCCTCATGCCGAACTCTGCTTCCTGACTCGCCTCAACATTCCCCTGCACGAGGTGCGCCAGCGCGTACCCGAAGAGAATGAAATCAAGCAGCTGTTCTCACTCCATGTCACCGAAGAGAGCTTGCGAGACTTTATTCTGACCAACCATGGCAATATTTCAGCTACCGGCGAACCCAATTTGCTGATTTACGGTGCGGTGAGGTTTGGAGAGAAGTGGTTCGAGGACCTGATGAGAGGGTTGTAGTTATACAGAGATTTAGGTATAGACATACCGTGTAGCGAGCGCAGGACGTTACTACATGTCTCCTTGAGAGGTCTTGTTGCTCGTTTCTATTTGTCTATGTTAGACTAGTAGCAAGGACCTATCCGAATAACCCGGCAGCGCGAAAAGCAATCAAGCCACAGGCAAAATGGAGAAACGCCAGATAGTTTTCAGGCTTTTTGTCCCAGCGAACGAGCAGACGACGAAAGCGGTTCATCCAGGAATGTGCCCGTTCCACCACCCACCTGCGCGCTTTGAACCCGGCTTCTGTCTTGATCGCCTTAGCTTCTTCCCCGCGAGCGCGAATGTGGGTCGTAAAACCGAATTCGCGCAAAATGTCGCGCACTTCTTCGTAAGCACAGCGCCGATCAGGCACACGTGGTCGTCCGCTGCCAAAGCGATGCGTATTGAGAGGGAGAGGGAGCAGCGGCTGCAGGACTGCCCACAGTTCATCGGAGATCCGAAACCCGGTCGTGGTCCGATTATTGGGCGTCCGCTTCCGGCTTCGTTTCTTGAGTTCTTGTTCACTCATACATCCCATGCTCCAGATACCGTCACTCTCGTGATTGGGGGAACTGATGTCAGTGATGATGCCGCCAAGGTTGATCTGCGCGGTCCAGCCTGTTTCCGGCACAAACGCGTTCTCGGGCAACTGCCCTCCAGAGGCGTCGGACACACTTCCAGATTGCTGGTGAGCTGGCCGTAGAACGCTTCCTGGTCTTGTTCTCCTGGCATGTCTGCTTGCTTCCACCTCTTTCATCCACCCGATCTCTCTCCCAACTCCAATCACCAAAGTGACTGTCGCGAAACACTACAACGCAGCCTTGATGGTTTCAGGAAACAGGACTGTTTGTCGGTGAAACAGGCGCTCTCTTGCCTCTGGATCATGCGATGGCAGGTAGACGGTTGGCACCTGCTGGGTGTAGGTATGAATGCGCCGCAACGTCTGCCGACTGACCTGCTCATCGGGAGCAACTCCATCCACCGCTTCATCCAGCATCAAGCGTTGGCTGTAGGAGGTGTCCCCTGCGAGAAAGAGGGCATGATCGTCCTCGAGCACAATGACGGACAGGTGCCCAGGGGTGTGTCCCTCCGTCGGCACGAGCAACACATCCTCCGCTCTGGTCAAGGGATAGCTCATGGGAAAGGGCCCCACCGCAGCAGGCGCAAAGGGAATCAACGTAGGGGCTAACCACGTGGGCCAATGGTGAGGTAAGTAGCCGCGCACCTGGCCTCGCCAACCAGAAGCACTCTGATATTCAGTGCGCGAGAGCAGGATGTCCGCCTTGGGAAAATGAGCGAGTCCCCCGGCATGGTCGCTATGCAAGTGCGTCAGGACGACCCAGCGCACCTCCTCTGGAGGGATGCCCAGCGCGCGCAACTGCGGCCCGACTTCTTCTTCCGGTCGTACCCACTCGCGCACACCCCTCCGGTAGTAGGGATGCCACCAGGGGAAATATCCTGGTTCCGTGGCATGCGCAGTTTCTCCCGTATCGACCACGATGATCCCTTCAGGATGTTCAATCACCCACACGTAGATGGGCAAGGGATCAGTCCAGACGTGATCGAGCACGGTGTTGAGACGGCGCCGAAGCCCCTGTCCGGTGCCGTGAACTTGCCGCTGTTTGATCGCGACTGTTCCTGTTTGGATGGCATGAATACGCATCAGCTTTCTCCTTTGTCGTTCCAGTTCATTCACGATCATTCTTCCTGTTGCGCACTGCCCTCTTCGCAGTGGTGCTTGATTGTGAGCAAGGTCTCCCGGAATTTGCCGGGTTCTTCGTACTGGGGCATGTGTGCGGACTCGTCGAACCAGATGAGCTGCTTTCCTTTGGGCGCGTGCAGCGTCTGATAGTACTGCTCCGCACTGCTGGCCGGGGCGACATAATCGTGTCTTCCCTGCAGCAGAAACACCGGAATGTCCAGTCGTGGCAGCATCTGAAACAAGTCGAGGTTGGCGAGATCAGGCAACAGCTGATCTTGTGTGAAACCCATACCACGCAGGGTCCCGACGATGTCGGAGAGCGCATAATCCCGTGACAACACCAATTGTCGGAGTGTCTTCAGCAAAAGCCGGGTATAGGTTTCTTGTCGGTTCGCTCCCCCGAAGTTGGTCACCCACTTGGCTCGCGTGCCAAAGCTCTTGCTGTTCAGGTGTGGCGGGGGTCCGATCCTCCGTAGCTCTCGCAGGGCGCGTTTGTTGCTCCGGTGCGTTGCCTGCTCGAGGGCAAAATCGTAGGCAACGCGCTCAGCCACGTCAAACTGCACGTCCAGGTCGACGCAAACCACCGCTCGGACAAGCTCGGGATGGCGGGAAGCGGCGAGTGCGGCAATCGTCCCGCCAAAGGAAAAGCCTGTGACATAGAGCTGCGCCACATTGAATCGCTGCGTCAGCGCCTGGATCAGCTCAGAGGTATCCGTAATCAGTTGTTCGAGCGTCAGAGACTGGGGTGGAATGGCACGGCTAAACGATTTGCCACAGGCCCGTTGATCCCAATAGACCACGACGAAGTCATCCTCCAGATGCCACTGCTTGTTGTCATCGGCGGCTTCGTTCAGCATAGGCAATCCGGGGCCTTGTTGGATCAGCAGCAGGACCGGATTGGACGTGTCTTTCCCCTGGATGCGTATCCATTGCTCTGTTCCGCCGAGACGGATGCTCTCTAACACGCTGATCGAGCGTGGTGAGGTCATGTCGCTTCCCCTGCGTGAAGGATGGAGGGTGTTCGTAGAAACGTCGAGCTTCTTCATTGTTTGTTCTCCTGGAAGGTATGTGCGAGAGGGGGAGCGGGCCACCGCCGTACCCCCTCGATCGTCAGGACAAAATCGGCACCGAAGGCCTGGGCTGGGGTCAGTGCGCCCGATGGGTGATCGCGCAGCACGTGTTCGACCGCCTGGACGCTGCTAGCTGCTGTGAACTGATAGCCCTCGCCCAGTGCTAACCACGCTTCTACCTGTTGACCGTTCTGCTTCATCGCCCGTGCCCAGGCATACGAGGTTCTCTGACCGCCCGCCTGGCTTTCGAGTTTCCGTGTCCCCCGTTTCTCGACGGCTGCTTCGAGCCGTCCACGAATGGGGCGGAGCGAAAGGCCCCACTGCACCAGTGGGAGCAAGAAGGCAGCAGAGCGCCGGAAGGGGATGAAGGCGGTAATGTTGGCAATACCAGTGGCACGAAAGGCTGCTTCGAGGTCGCCGGAGGGCACCGGAAGGATATCGAAGGTGCCATCGGGGAAGCGTAACGTCTTCAGGCCTTTGCCGAGCCGAAAAGGCACGAGGTGCCCATCTCGATACACACGCCCGCCACCTGCCAACACCTCGAGCACGCTCTTCGTCGCCCCCTGGCTTGTCTGCTGGTTATCGGCTTTCACCGCCAATTCGAGCGTGGTTGCCCCTGGCAGCTGATCGGCGACATATTTGACCAGTCCATTGCTGGCAACCACGCCGAAGCCGACGCCGCCGATCAACGTGATATTGCGCTCTCGTGCCGCCTGGTCACGGGCGAAGAGGTGCTGCAGGGTGGGAATTTCACCCGCGATATCCAGGTAATGGGTTCCGGCTGCCAGGCAGGCCTGGACGAGCGGGGGAGCAGTGGCAATGAATGGTCCGGCTGCGTTAAGCACCGCATCTACGTCCGAGACCGCCTGCTCAAGCCGACCTGGCTCATCAAGGCCGACGGCCATCCAGGGGAGGCCGAGACGTTTTCCGAGCGAGGCGAGTGCCTTGGCAGAGCGGCCTGCTAACAGGGGCTGGTGCCCACGGCGGATCGCCTCTTCTGCGATCAACGTGCCAGTAGCGCCAGCAGCACCGTAGATCATCCACGTCGTGTGAGACATGAGAACTCCTTATGTTGCACGTGCCTATAATTAATGGCACAACATTCATGACGTATAATCAATGATATATCATTGATTATACGTCATGAATGTTACCTTGTCAAGAGGTGCTTCTTCCTGTTCAATGACCTGTCTTTCTCCCTGGAGACTTGACGATGTGTCATTGAAGATCTATCATGAAAATGAACTATGATGATGGATCATGAAAACGAACAACGGGCTGATGTGATGCAACCCATCGAGGAATTACGGTATCTCATCCTTGCAGCGCAACGGGAGGGGAACCGGCTTTTTGCTGAGGCGTTACGCCCTTTGCGTCTGACGCCGTCACAAGCGGAAGTGCTTCGCGTCTTGCAAGATCACGAGCCACTTTCGCTGGTTGCCCTTGGCGATCTGCTGGTGTGTGAGACGGGCAGTCCGAGCCGCTTGGTGCAGGGGCTTGTCGAAGATGGCCTCGTCGAAAGGATTCCCTCCTCGACTGATAAACGCATGGTCACGTTGACCTTGACCAACCTAGGCAGAGAGATGGCGGCAAACGTTGGTGCCCTTGAGTCTCAGTTCTATGAGGCGAATGCGGGTGTGGTGAAAGATGCTCCCTTGCCGGAGATTCTTGAGTTCCTGTGGCGATTTGTCGAGGGCAAGCCTGCCGGGATGGCCCTGGCACGCAGAATGGGCAGGGAAACAGAGGGCGAGACGCTCGCTCTTTAAAGAGCACATCTCGTGGGTCAGCTGCCACCCGCAGCAGCAGGATACTCCTTGCTCTTCGTCTGTAAAAGAGTCCATACCTCTATTTTCGCGCTGCCTGGTTATTCGGATAGGCATTAAGTTCTAAGAGTGGAGACGCTTGTGAGTGCGTACCAGATTATCTATCAACGTCACGCGGTTGAGCGTATAGCCCAGAGAGGAGAAAGCCATGAAGTGTGTCATTTGCAAACAGGGAGAAACCCAACCAGGAACAACTACTATGACACTCGAACGTGATGCAACAACTGTCGTCTTTAAGCATGTTCCTGCCGAGGTCTGTGAAACATGCGGCGAAGCTTACCTGGATGCCGCAACAACAAGACACTTACTCCATATTGTTGAAGAAGCTGCACGGGTAGGCGTACAAGTTGATGTTCGTACGTATGCAGCTGCATAGCGAGAAAAACTGTTCAGGTCAGATTTCTTCTGGCACGTTGGGCGGTATAAAGTTGTAGTTGCTACATCGCTCGAACAATAAACTCCCCTCCATTCAAAATACCCCCTGGGTCCCACCGTCCCTTCAACCCGCGCATCAAATCAATCGCTTGAGGCCGATAGCCCCACCGATCTATCTTACCTTGCCAATCCTCGGGCATACCCATCACCACCGCGTACCCGGCCAGCGCGACGGCTGGCTGGCGTAGCTTCTCCAGCCAGGCACCAGCCTCTTCCACCGCATCCACATGTGAAGCGACCGCATACACGAGGCCGTTGCTCATATCCGCCAGGAAGGCTCTCTCGTTCAGCGCAGCAGCCCGGTCATTGATGTATGCCGCTACATCTTTCACGGCTACCCCCGCTCTCACCAGCAACGTTCCTCTTGAGCCAGCGAGGCTCGCGGCCCATATATCTGTTCCAGAAAGTCCTTCGATCTCAAGCGGTTCGGGACCTCCCTCTGTGCGCAATACCTGGCGTACCTGGTCGAGTTCGGCCTCTACATCTTCCGTGATACCTTCGGCGGTGTAGACCAGCGTAAAAGGGCTCGCAGAGACCTGCGCCCCTTTCGGTATGACGCAATCCTTGCACAGCATGATTGCCGAGGCAACGAGCGCTATGGGGAGAAGTTTCCCGGCCCAGACCAGTCCATACCGGTAATCGTCAACTGGAATGAGCAGCGTGCGTTGTGTACGTGGCTTTACCACCAGCTTGAGCGTCACATCGGTGATCAGTCCCAGGGTGCCGTGCGAGCCGACAAATGCTTTGACCAGGTCGAATCCCGCCACATTTTTAATGACGGGCCGTCCCGCGCGAATTATGCGTCCATCGGCCAGCGCGACAGTCGCGCAGAGCACCAGGTCTCGTACCGCACCATAGCGCATACGTAGCGGCGCGTTCACATTGGCAGCAATCAGCCCACCAATGGTCGTCTCGGGCCATGGAGTAGCCAGGGGAACCTGTTTCTGGTCAGGTGCCAGGAAGGTCTGAATTTCGTCCAGCGTCGTGCCCGCGCCGACCGTTATGTATAAATCGTCGGCGGCATAGGTTTTCATTCCCTTCAACCGGGCTGTGCTCAGCACAAGGGAGTCACGTTGTTCCTCCAGGGTTTCTGGGCAGCCACGTATGTACACCTGCCGCCTGGCCCTCGTGGCAGAGAGAAGCACCTTCGCGGCATCCTCTGCCGTCGCAGGTGACAGATCGGCTGCCAGGGTCTGCCCTCCTCGTTCCGTATGTGACGGATTACTCCCCGAGGGCTGCTCTCGTCCCGTATGTGACGGGATACTTCCCGAGGACTGCTCTCGTCCCGTAGGGGCGGGGGTGGTGTTGAGAGGGGTGGGGACGCTTGCGTCGCCCTCGTTTGGGAGAATGGATT
>WNFX01002841.1_pt1 | contig 19322 bp, 14 predicted proteins | sample 5400111 | NCBI WGS metagenome assembly WNFX01 (sample SAMN13153363, study PRJNA577476) | soil metagenome | isolation source: 40 cm soil or saprolite under grassland replicate 1 | place: USA:California | collected 2016-06-15 | reverse complement strand
CCGCCCGCGGCGCACATCGCGCCGGATAGCAGCGCCGCGGTGCGGAATCCGGCGGCAAGCACATCCGGGTGCAGGTAGGCCGTGCCGGTGATGCCTGCGAGTGCTGGCAGGACGGCGACGGCCAGCAGGCCGCCGAACCGGGCCACATCGTTGTTCACAGCCGAGGCGATGCCCGAGTGTGCCGCGGGCGCTGCGCTCATCGCGGTGGCGGTCAGCGGCGCGACCGTGATCGCCAGCCCGAGCCCGAACACGACGACCGCTGGCAGCACGTAAACCACATAGCTGGACCCGGACGTGGCCAGCGTGAGCATGGCCAGGCCCGCGCCGACCACGGCCGGGCCGACGCTCAGCTGCAATCGCGGCCCGATCCTGGCTGCGAGCTGCCCGGAGCGGGCCGACAGCGCAAACATGATCACGGTCAGCGGCACAAACGCCAGGCCGGAGGCGAGCGGGGAATAGCCGGACACGATCTGCAGCACCACCGGCAGCAGGAAGGTCGCGCCGGTCAGCGCCGCATACACGATGAACGTCACGGCGTTGGTCGCGGCGAACTGGCGCTCGGCGAACAGCGACAGCGGCAGCATCGGTGCCGCCGCCCGGCGCTCCCGGGCCAGGAAGGCGGCCAGCCCGGCGACGCCGATGGCCGTCATGGTGAGCACGGCGGGCGACGACCAGCCGATCGACGGGGCCTCGATGAACGCGAACGTGATGCCGGTCAGGAACACGACCGCGGCCGCCGCGGCCGCGTAATCGATCTTGCCGGTGGCGGTTGCGTCACGCGACTCGGGGACGTGCCGCGCGCCCAGCCCAACCACGGCCGCCGCGAGGGGGACGTTGATGAAGAAGATCCACCGCCAGGACGCGGCCGTGATCAGGTAGCCGCCGACCAGCGGACCGGCGGCGACAGCCACACCGCCCAGGCCCGACCAGGCGCCGATCGCCCGGGCCCGGTCGGCGGGCACGAACGACGCTTCCAGGATCGCCAGGCTGCCCGGCGTGAGCAGCGCCGCGCCGACACCCTGGAGCAGCCGGGTGACGATCAGGAACAGCGCGGAGGGGGCGAGTCCGCACGCCGCCGAGGCCAGCGCGAACCACACGATGCCGATCAGGTAGACCTTCCGCCTGCCGAACCGGTCGCCGAGCGAGCCGCCGATCAGCAAGAACGCCGCCAGCGTCAGGGTGTAGCCGGTCATCACCCACTGCAGGGCGGCAATACCGGTGTGAAAATCGCGGCCGATGACCGGCAGGGCGATGTTGACAACCGTGGCGTCCAGCGCGGCGATCCCCGAGCCGAGCACGGTGATCGCCAGCACCCACCGCCCCGGTGCCGAGGAATAAGACAGAGCGGGAGCATCTGCAGTGGCCATATCGCTCGCCGGCTTCGGTCGTGGTGATGCGGGTACGGGCGTTCGGCACATTCTAGGTGCCGCCATGCCGGGTGATCAGGTCATGGCGGCAGCCTCCGGTAGTGGCGGATCGCCGGTGGCCGCCGCAATGCGCTGCGCCGCTCCCGGCAGGCTCAGGTGCTCGGCCAGCCACGGCCCGGTCGCACTGCCCGGGGCACGCGCCACCTCCTGCGGCGTCCCGGCCGCGAGGATGTGCCCGCCGTCCGGGCCGCCGCCCGGTCCCATGTCGATGAGGTGGTCGGCGGCGGCGAGCAGGTCAAGGTCGTGGTCGATGACGATGATCGTGGCCCCGGCGTCCAGCAGCCGGTCGAAGACGCCGGCCAGGGTGGCCACATCCAGTGGGTGCAGGCCGGTGGATGGCTCGTCGAAGACGTACAGCGTCCCCCGCTGGCTGGTGCGCAACCGGGAGGCGATCCGCAGCCGCTGCGACTCGCCGCCGGACGGGGACGGCGTGGGCTCGCCGAGCCGCAGGTAGCCCAGGCCGACCTCGCTGACCGGCCGCAGCGCCGCGGCGACCGGGGCCAGGCACTGGCCCTCGCGGGTGTTGAACGAGAAGTGCCCGGGTTTCCACCGCCGCCGCCGGGCGTAGGCGGACTCGGTGAACATGCGGCGGATCTGGTCGAACGCCCCGGAGTAGGTCGCGGGCGTCGATCGTGCGTTCTGGCCGATCGGCGAGGCGTCGATCTGGACGACCTGGCGGATGCCGCCGAGGTCCAGGCGGCGGACGTGCCCGGGCAGCGCCGACCCGCCGAGCAGCGCCCGCGCGGCCGGGATGAGGCTGTCCAGAACCAGGGCGGTCTTCCCGGCCCCGGACGGGTCGGCCAGCGCGGTCAGCCGGTGCATGGGGAACGTGGCGGTGAGGTCGTGCAGGTTGTACAGGTCGCTGATCTCGATGGCGATCTGCCCGCCGGGACCACGCCGCGCCGGCCGGGGCGACACGGCTGCGGCGCCTGCCAGAAACAGGCCCATGACCGACCGCGGGTCGGTTTCCAGCTGGCCGGGAGTGCCCTGGGCGATCACCGTTCCGCCGCTGGCACCGGCCCGGGGCCCGAGTTCGATGACCCAGTCCGCCGAACGGATGAGCTCACGCTCGTGCTCTACGACGACCACCGTATTGCCGTTCCCGGCCAGGGCGGCGATCGTTTTCCTCAGCCCGGCGACGTTGCTGGGGTGCAGGCCGACCGATGGTTCGTCCAGCACGTAGAGCATGCCCGTGGTGCTGGCGCGTACCGTCGAGGTGAGCTCGATCCGCTGCCGTTCTCCCGTCGACAGCGAGGCACCGGCCCGGTCGAGGGGCAGGTAGCCGAGGCCGACGTCGAGCAACAGTGTGAGCCTCCCATTCAGCTCGGCGAGCAACCTGCTGGTCATCCGGCCGAGTTCGGCGGGCAGCGTGGCGGGCAGGCCGGCGGCGAACTCGCGCAGCTCGCCCAGGCCGAGCGCGCTGATCTCGGCGATGTTCCGGCCGCCGAGCCGCGAGGTCAGCGCCTGCGGGCGCAGCCGGGTGCCGTGGCAGACCGAGCAGACTCTGGTGATGAGGAACCGCTGCACCAGGCGGCGGGTGCGCTCGTTGTCGCTGCGCAGGGAGCGTTCCGCCGCGGCGACGGCGTTGTCGTAGTTGACCGACAGTTGCACGGTCCGCCCGTTGCGGCCGGAGAGCGTGACCTGCTGCCGGACCGGTTCACCGTGCGGCACGACGTCGCGCTCGCGGGCGGTCAGCGACCTGTACGGGACGTCGAGCCGGACCCCGAGTTCGCCCGCGGCGTACATCGAAAGCCGTCGGCCGCCGGAGTTCCACGGCAGCACCGCGCCCTGCTCGATCGTCTTGCCGGGGTCGGGGACCAGCGTGCTCACGTCGACCTCCGACCGCACGCCCAGGCCCTGGCAGGCCGGGCACGCGCCGTAGGAGTTGAAGGCGAAGGATTCCGCGCTGGGGTCCTCGACCTGCGCGCCGCACACCGGGCAGACGATCTGTTCGGCCTGCGGGCGATCGACGGCGCGACGCGGTGGCCGTTCGGGCACAGGTGCGAGCCGAGCCGCGACATCATCAGGCGCAGTACGTTGAGCACCTCCGACATGGTGCCGACCGTGCTGCGCGGCCCCGGTACCGGTGGCCGCTGCCGCAGCGCGAGCGCGGGCGGAAGGTGGTCGATCCGGTCCACATCCGGCCGTTTGGCCTGGGTCAGCCGCCGGCGGCTGTAGGTGCTCAGGCTCTCCAGGAACCGTTGCATGCCCTCGGCGTACAGCGTGCCCATGGCCAGCGACGTCTTGCCGGATCCGGACACGCCGACCACCGCGACCGTCCGCCACAGCGGCACATCGACGTCGATGTCCCGCAGGTTGTTGTGCCGGGCACCCCGCACGCCGATGACCGTCGGCAGGGTGCCCGGCAGGAAGATCTCACCGGCCGGCATGGCGGGCGCGCGGCGTCAGGGGTTGACCGGTCTGCTGACGCCGAGCCCGGTGTCGAGGCGCAGCGACTGCATGATCTGGAACGTCGTGGTATGGGTGAAGATCTCGATGTCCGCGGCGGCCAGTACGCCGGTGTATTTGGCGATGATGGGCGCGGCTGTGCGTTGGGTGACGGTGTCCAGGTGGGCCTTGACCCCGGCCCAGAAGTTCTCCCCGGCCGCCACGTAGAAGGGGATCGGGTCGACCGCGGCCAGCGATTCCCTCGCGCTGGCTTCGATGTCGGCGATGTAGGCCTGGTGCACGGTGACGTCGTCGCGGGTGGCCGGCCGAGGTGCCCGCTGATGAGGTGGGTCCACGGGTAGGCCAGCGCGGTGGCCGGGGCGCCCATGTACCCGGCCACGTCCTCGGTGAGGTTGACGTTGTAGATGGGCACCCAGCCGGCGTTGACGACGTCGATGAGCATCAGGGTGTCGTGGCCGGGAAGTGGATGTAGATGTTGTCCGGGGAGTGGTTGGGGCCGTGCCAGGCAAGTTCGGCGCGCTCACCGCCCACCTCGAGGGTGTAGGTGTCGGTGAAGGTGATCTCCGGGACCGGCCGGCCCGGGTCGTTGTCCCGGGCCAGCAGGCGCTTGGTCTGTTCGTGCCCGATGCGGGTCACGTCCCCGTCGAACAGCGAGGCCGCGCCGGCGTGGTCGGCGTGGTGGTGGGAGTAGACCAGGTGGGTGACGGTGTGGGGGACGCCGTTGGCGGCGGCGATCTCGTCCACCGCCAGGCGCAGGTTGCCGCCGATGCTCGGCGGCGCGTCGAACACGACGACGCCGTCGCGGGTGGTCAGGAACGCCGACTGGTAGACGCCGTCGGTGACCCAGTAGAGGTTCCGCTCCACCCGCCCGACGTAGTACCTCTGATCGTTGAGGGCCGGGCCGAGCGCGGACCGGGGGATGGGCGCGTAGTCGGGCAGGTCCGCGGCGCTGCCGGCACCGGAGGCTGGTGATGTCACGGTATCTCCCTGGAATCTTCGGGCACGTCCCCTGCCGGCCGTGCCAGCCTTCGCGACAGGCCCAGGCTCGCCGCCAGTCAGGTGAGAGGCCGTCACCGGATCATGGTGATTCGCCATGACCAATGCGTACCCTGGCTTGGTGGCGAGAGGGCACGGCGCAGGCAAAGGCGGGCCTTTGACCGTGGGTCGAACTATTCCCCGGCTAATCAACCGGGGTGATCTTCTCGCTGCTCTTGATCGCGCGGCGGCGCGGAAGGTGACGATCATCTCGGCTCCGGCCGGCAGCGGGAAGACGTCGCTGCTGCGCGCCTGGGCCGGCCGCCCTGGCCAACCGCACCGGCTCGCTGTCATGCAGGTGCAACGCGACCAGCACGACGCCCAGCAGTTCTGGCTTGCCCTGCTCGGCGCGATCCGGCAGGCATGCGCCTCCGCTGGCCCCGCGGAGCCGCCGACGGCGACACCCGACTTCAACGGGCCGGCGATGGTTGGCCGGGTGCTGTCGGAGCTGGCCGGCCAGCGTGGCCCCTTCATCCTGGTTATCGACGATCTCCACGAGCTGAACTGCCCGGATGCGTTCGCCCAGCTCACCCGGTTGCTGACGAATCTTCCCGACGGCGTACATGCGGTGCTGGCCACCCGCCGTGATCTGCCGCTGCGCCTGCATCGGCTGCGCCTCGCGGGCGAACTGGCCGAGATCCGCGCGGCGGACCTGCGGTTCAACGAGCGGGAAACGCGCGAACTCCTCGAGGCCTCGGGGATCGCGCTGTCCGGGGCCGGAGCGACGCTGCTGCACCAGCGGACCGAAGGGTGGGCGGCAGGCTTGCGGCTCGCCGCGATCTCATTGGCCGATCACCCCGCCCCGGAGCGTTTCGTCGCAGAGTTCTCCGGGAGCGACCGCACGGTTGCCGAGTATCTGATCGCCGAGATGCTGGAGCGCCAGCCCGACGACGTCAAGGACCTGCTGCTGCGCACCTCCCTGCTCGATCGCGTCAACGGCGAGCTGGCCGACCTGCTGACCGGCCGGTCTGGCTCGGAACGGATCCTGCTGGAACTCGAAGACGCGAACGCGTTCGTCGTGTCGCTCGACCCCGAGCGCACGTGGTTCCGCTACCACCACCTGTTCGCGGATCTGCTGCGGCTGGAGCTGCGCCGGGCAATGCCCGAGGAGGTGCCGGAGCTGCACCGGCGGGCCGCCGAGTGGTTCACCCAGCATGGCCAGGTTGTCGACGCCATACGGCACACCCAGGCGGCAGGCGGCTGGTCCGGCGCAGCCCGGCTGCTCGCCGACCAGTCGTTTAGCTTGACGCTCGACGGGCAGGCGCAGACCATCCAGGCGCTGCTGCAGGCCTTCCCGCCAGGCGCGGATGACGACGAGCTGGCCCTGGTGCGCGCGGGAGTTGACCTTGTCCAGGGACGCTTGGACGAGGCGGCTGCACACCTGGCGGTTGCCGAGTCGTACGTCGATGCGGCGCCGCCAGATCGTCAGCGCCGCCTCCGGGTGGCGATCGCGGCGCTGAAGCTGTCGCTGGCGAGGCGGCGCGGCCGCTGGGCCGGCGTCATCGAACAGGTCAGGTTCCTCACATCGCCGGTGACTGGCCAGTCCGACGAGGACATCGCGCTGGGCAGCGACCTGCGGGCGGTGGCGCTGATGAATCTGGGGACGGTCGAGGCGTGGTCCCTGGGGCCAGAAGACGCTGAGCGCCACCTCCAGGAGGGCGCCGATCTGGCACGGAACATCGGCCGGCCCTACCTCGAAGTCAGCTGCCTCGCACAGCTCGGTTTCGCGTCGAAGATCCGCCCGTTCGCCACTGCCCGGCGGCGCTGCCAGGAGGCGATAGCGCTCGCCGAGCGATACGGCTGGGGGACAGAGCCCATCGTCGCGCCGGCGCTAGTAACGCTGGCCGGCGTCCTGGTGTGGATAGGTGAGTTCGACGAAGGTGAGCGATGGCTGCAGCGCACCGAGCTGGCCCTGCAAGCAGACACCGGGCCGGACATCAGGCTGCTGTTGCACCTGACAGCTGGGATACTGCACGCCTGTCGTGGCCGCCACCGTGAGGCGCTTGCGGAGTTCACCGCGGCCGAACGCCTGCGATCGCGGCTAGAGGGATCGCACGCGCTGGCGAGCCAGGTGACCGGGTGGCTGCTGATCACGCAGGTCCGCCTCGGGATGACCGGCGAGGCCTGCGCGTGTCTCGCGGCCCTTGACGACGAGCGGGCTGGCTCGGGCGAAATCCGCAATGCCCGCGCGGTGATCTGCCTCGCGGAAGGCGATCCGGCCGGAGCTCTCCGCGCGGTGCAAGATGTCCTGGACGGCACCGCACCGGTCGTCGGTTACGTCACGCTCGTTGTGACCCATCTGCTAGCGGGGCTCGCCCACCGCCAGCTCGGTGACCAGCCGGCGGCGAACCAGGCCGCCGAACACGCCCTGGCCCTCGCCGAGGCTGACCGGCTGGTCCTGCCGTTCGCGATCACGGGCTCCGCGGAACTACTCGAGGCGCTGCCGCGGCATGAGACGGCGCACGCCGCGCTCCTCGCCGACATCCTCGACGTCATGCACGGCTCATCCCTGATGGTCAAGGGCCGTCCCGCAACGCCGCTGGCGGAAGAGCTAAGCCCGACCGAGCTCAGGGTGCTGCGATACCTCCCGACGAACATGTCACGGCCCGAGATCGCCAGGGAACTGTCCGTCTCGGTGAACACGGTCAACACACACGTCCGCAACATCTACGCCAAGCTCCAGGCCCGTGACCGCTCCTCGGCCGTGCAGCGCGCACGCGAGCTGCGGCTGCTATCGGCGGGCCTGACGCGTTAGCGCGGCGCTCACCTGATCCTGGTGATGAGGGTTCACCTACCCGCGCCCGACCATGGCGTCATGGACCCAGCACCCGTCCTGTACGCGATCCGGATCCACGGCCACCTGGGCGCGACGGTGCTGTCCGCGTTCCCCCCGCGCTGGTGCCGCTGTGGCGCGGCGCCGACACCGTGCTCACGGGCCTGCTGGACCGGTCGGCGCTCTACGGCGTACTGGCCGAGGTCGAGGCGCTCGGCCTCGACCTCGTCGAGATCCGCCAGCTCAGACCGCAAGGCGATCACCAGAATCAGGTGACAGCCGCTCACCTTGATGGCCGTTAGCTTCGGCTGCACCAATCCTGTTACGAAAAGGTGCCGCCCCATGACCAGTGCGCCAGTCCGGGACCCGCTCTCAGACCATCTCATCACTCCGGAGAACGCAGCCTTCCTGCTCATCGACTACCAGCCCTCACAGCTGGCGGGGGTCCACTCGATGGATCGCGACCTCCTGCTTAAGAACGCGGTCTCGACGGTCAGGACCATCAAGGCCTTCGGGGTCCCGGTCGTGCACTCGACCATCAACGTCGGCACCGGCCGCGGCCGGCCCACGCTCCCCGAATTCGTCGAACTGCTCAACGACGACAAGCCGCTCGACCGGACAACGACCAACTCCTGGGAGGACATCGAATTCCTCCAGGCCGTCCACGCCACCGGCCGCCGCAAGCTCATCATCTGCGCCCTGTGGACCGAAATCTGCATGGCATTTACCGCGCTCGACGCACTGCGCGAAGGGTACGAGGTCTACCCCGTCGTTGACGCGATCGGCGGCACCTCGCCCGAGGCCCACCGCGCTGGCCTTGACCGCGTGACGCAAGCCGGCGCGCAGCCGATCAGCTGGGTCTCGCTCGCGGTCGAGCTGCAGCGCGACTGGGCCCGCCAGGACACCGTTGAAGCCGTCATCGAGATCGTCCTCACGGACCGGCTCTCGAAGGAGCAATAGTGCGGCCTGTGCAGGAGCAATAGCGCCGCCTGGCAGAGAAAGAAGTGGTGAACCTCATGTCCGATGCCACCTCCATCGACGGCGCCCGGGACCGGCGCTGGCTCATCCTGGGCGTGATCGGCCTGGCACAGCTGATGGTTGTCCGGGACCTCACGGTGATGAACATCGCGCTGCCGTCGGCACAGCGCGCGCTGGGCTTCACCACGGTGGACCGGCAGTGGGTGGTCACCGCTTACACGCTGGCGTTCGGCAGCCTGCTGCTGGTCGGCGGCAGGCTCGCCGACCTGCTGGGCCGGAAGGTCACGTTCCTGACCGGGCTGGCCGGGTTCGCCGTGGTCTCGGCCGTCGGCGGTGCCTCGGTCAACTTCGCCATGCTGGTGACCGCGCGGGCCTGCCAGGGCGCGTTCGCCGCGCTGCTGGTGCCGTCGGCGCTGTCGCTGCTGACCACCACGTTCACCGAGCCGAAGGACCGCGCCAGGGCGTTCGGGTTGTTCGGGATCTTCTTGTTCTTGACCTATTACCTGCAGCAGACGCTGGGCTACTCGCCGCTCGTTACCGGCTTCGTGTTCCTGCCGATGAGCGTCGGCCTCATTGTCGCGGCCAATCTGTCCACGATCGCGCTGATGCCCAGATTCGGCCCCAAACCGCTGGTCGCGTTCGGGATGCTGGCTGCCTCGGGCGGGACGGCCTGGCTGGCCCACCTGGGCGCGCACACCGGCTATGCTACGGGCGTGCTCGGCCCGATCATCCTTGCCGGAACCGGCGTGGGCATGGTGATCGCACCGGCGATCAACGCCGGCACGTTCGGCGCGGCCCGGCAGGACGCGGGCGTCGCCTCCGCGACATCTCGCTGCGGCTCGGCTGATTGGCGGCCAGGCCCTGACCGGGCTGGCACTGGCACACGGCTATGACACCGCGTTCTGGTGGACCGCCGGCATCTTCGCCGCCGGCGTAGTCGTCGCCGGAGCCCTGTTCCGCCCCGGGCCACTGGGCCAGAAGCGCAGGCCGCCCGCGGCAGACGACGCGGTAGCAACGGCGCAAGCCGAAGCGGGACAGGAGCGGGCTCGGTGAGCGATGATTCCGGGGTGAGTGATGATTCCGGCCGCGCCGCCTGGCTGCGGCAGGCGCGCTCCCACCTGCGCAACGCCGACCCCGTGCTCGCCCGGCTCATCGACGAGCGGCCGGATTTCGACCCCCGGGCGTGGATGGCCCAGTTGCCGCCGATGGACCTGTACGGGGCGCTACTGTTCCAGATCACCGGCCAGCAGCTTTCCGTCGCGGCGACCCGCAGCACGCTGGCCCGCATCCAGGCCCTGTTTGGCGGTCATCTTCCCGCGCCCACCGAGCTGCTTGGTGCGGATCCCAGCACCCTCCGCACGGCCGGGCTGTCCTGGCGGAAGATCGGCACACTCCGCGACCTCGCCGAGCGCATGTCGGACGGACGGCTGAACACGGATGTCTTGAGCAGCCTGCCCGACGATCAGATCATGGCGGAGCTCACGGCCATTCCCGGGATAGGCCCCTGGACCGTGCAAGGCGCCCTGATCATCGCTCTCGGCCGGGAGGACGTCGTGCTGCCCGGCGACCTTGCGCTGCGCAAGGCCGTCCAGGCCTCCTACCAGCTCGATCACCTTCCCGCCCAGCAGGAGGTCCTCGACATCGCCGAGAAATGGCGGCCCTACCGCAGCCTGGCGACCAGCTACCTGTTCTCCGCCGCCTTCGAACCGGCCGAGGCACCCCCGGTAGCCCCAGCGGAGCCGTGAGCAGGGCGGCTCATGAGGCCAGCGCGGCCGGCAGGGTGGACGGGTCGTAGCCACCGCGGTGCACGGCACCGTCGATGAATAGGGTCGGCGTGCACGGGCACCCATAGTCGCCGTACTCGATGATCAGAGGGCCGGCGAGCGAGCAGTGCTGTGGTCAGGCCGGTGAATCACCAGGATCTGGTGACGATTGCTCACCTGATAGGCCGCAACACTGCAAAGGCAGCGGGCGCAGGCCGGTTTCTTGCGCGGGATCCACGTCACGAAAGGTAAATCAAGGTGACTATTTCGGACAGCACGGTTGCCATTATCGGCACCGGCAACATCGGCAGCGGGCTCGCGGCGAACTTCGCCGCCGGTGGCCAGGACTTCATCCTGGCCGGCCGCGACCAGGAGGCCGCCGGGAAGCTCGCGGCCGACCTCGGCGGCCACGCGGAGGTGGTGAGCATCGGCGAAGCGGTCGAGCGGGCCGACGTGCTCGTGTTCGCCGTCTGGATGGACGCCTTCGAGCAGCTCATCGATCAGTACGGCGACCGGCTGGCCGGCAAGGTGATCGTCGACCCGTCGAACCCGGTCGGGCCGGACGGCGCCGGTGGCTACCACAAGGTCATCGGCGAGCAGGAGTCCTCGGGCCAGATCCTCGCCGGGCTGCTCCCGTCCGGGGCACGGCTGGTCAAGGCGTTCGGCACGCTGTCGGCCCCCTCGCTGTCCGCGGCCGCACGGCGGGAACCCGAGCGCGCGGTGCAGTTTTATGCCGCGGACGACACCGCCGCGGGCGACCTGGTCGCCGAACTGATCCGCACCGGCGGCTACGAGCCGGTCAGCGTCGGCGGCCTGGACCAGTCCATCCGCATCGAGATGTTCGGCGACCTGCACGAATACGGTGCCCTGGGCCGGCTCGTGACCAAATCAGAGGCGCTGGCGGCGATCTGACGCGGGTCACCTGGCACCGGCGCGCGCGGCAGCGTCCGGGCGTGATCCCGCGAAGGCCGCTCGGGCGGCGGGTTACTTGGCGGGCGCGTCGGGATGTCTGGTCAGGCGGCGCGTGACGGCGAATACCCAGGGGATGCTGAGCAGGACCACGAGCGCGACGCCGGTGAGGGTTTCGCCGAGCACGATGATGGTGATCAGCCCGAACCGTTCGATGAGCGCGTCGGTGATGGTCAGCGGAGCCACCTGAGCAGAGTTGGCCACGAGGAGCACGGCTGTAAATCCGGCCAGGTAGGCGACGTCGATCAGGCCCCAGGCCAGCATGCGGGCGCTGGCCGGCAGGAAGGCGGTGCCGGCCAGCAGGACGGCACAGGCGGCCGTCCCAGTGACAAACAGCCGGGTCGGCCGGCGGTATTCGGGGCTGTCGCCGCGCGCGGCCAGCAGCCACAGCACGGTCAGTATCGCGAACAGCACACCCGCGGTGACGGCAAACGCCGCTCCTCGCGCACCGCCCGCCTCGGAGATGAAGGCACCCATCGCGACCAGCACCAGGATCTCCAGCAGGAACGTGCTGCGGCTGCGGGCGTCTTCGTGGCGCAGTGCCTCGTCATCGAGCGTCACTCCTTCGGCGGCCAGGTGGACGGCCGTCACCTGATCATGGTGAATCGTGTTCCTGAACGGGCCGGGCGTGCCCGGGCCCCGGGTTGCATCCCGCGATACGCGATTCCCTCCAGGGCATCGGCCGGACCGCGGAAGAGTAGGGCTCGCCTGGCACCGCTGAGCACGGTTCCGGTCAGGGTCAGGGCGCACGCTCCCGGTTGTGGCCGCCGGGGACCGGCTGGAGCACGGACGCGCCGAGCCAGTGGCTCGCCTGCAGCGCCAGCTCCACGTCGCGGCGGTTCCCGCCGACCGGCCGGCCGAGACTGTCCTGCGCCTTCCGGATCCGGTACTGGACCGTGTTCTTGTGCAGCATTAGCCGTTCCGCGGCCGTCTTGTAGCTGCCCCCGCTTTCCAGGAAGACCAGCAGGGTGTCGCGCAGGCGGGCATGGTGCTCGTCATCGACGGCCAGCCCCGCCAGCGTGCTGCGCACCCAGGCCCGCAGCAGTTCGGCGGATCCGAGCATCATCGCCACGGGCGCAACCTCACCGAACGTCACCGCCCGCGGCACGGCAGAGCCGCCGGCCATCGCCACGGCCTGGGCGGCGACGGCCTGCTCGTGGGTGAGGCGAAACCCTGCCGTGCCCTTGGCCGCGTCGCCGAAGGCGCAATGGATGTCGCCGTCCACGCCGGCCGTGCTGGCCGCCGGGCACGTGAACGTGTCCCGTATCCCCAGCGGCAGCCACGCCCACGCGCTCGATTCGTCGCGCGGGATGAAGACGGGATCGCTGGAGCCGGCTACCAGCTCCGCTATCGCCCTGATCGCACGCTCAAGCCTGGTGATGTTGTCGACGGCGTCCGGCGCGTCGTCCGTCCAGCACACCACGCCCGCGTGGTACTGGCGCAGCCGGTAGCCGAGGGTGGCCTCCGCTGCGCGCAGATCGATCCGCGCACCCGAGAGCAGGTCGCGGATCCGGGCAGCCCGGGCGGCGCTGCGGCTCCGCAGCCAGCTCTCCCTTTCGCGCGTGTAGGCCGCGACGATCTCTTCGGAGGTCTGGTCGACGTAGCCGGCCACGATCTGGGACATGCCGAGCGTGGCGGCGGTGATCATGTGGGCATCATCTGTCTGCCTGGCCAGCTCTCTGAGCAGCCAGTCGGTGAAGCACGTGTGCCCGACCCGGTAGGCGCGCAGCAGCACCGTCAGCGGCATGCCGCGCTGCGCCTGCCGGCGCGCGTATTCCACGGCCATGGCCGGGGCTTGCACGTCAGCCAGGTCGATCTGGTGCTGCAGGACCTGAAGGCAGGTATCGACGTTGCTGAGGACGCTCGAGCGGAGCAGGGCCAACACCGGCCTGTCCTCGCGGAGTTCCGGGATGTCCCGGAGTATCACCTCGTAGACATCCTCGTGCACCGCGGCGGCCCGGCGGGCCACCGCCGCCGACACGTCGGCCATCAGCTCGACGACTGTGGGACGATCGGTGTCCACCTGCGGATTCTTACACATTCATGTGGGGATACCTCGGTTGCTGCGGCGGCCAGCCGCACGCCTGTGCCCGCGGAACCATGCCTGATCCCGAGTTTGTGACGAGCGCCCAATGGAAGAACGCGCCCCGCTGCTTACGCTCGGGTGGAGGACGGAGATCATGAATCCCGACAGTGACACGACCAGATCAGCCGCGGCGGATGCCGCGGGGGATGCCGCGGCGGCGCCCCTGGACCTGCTGCTCACCGATGCGGCCATCGGCGTGCTGCGCCGGGTGAACCCGGGCGGTTCCGGACTGCGCCTGGCCGCGGCGCTCGCTGGCCGGCCTGGGCTTGTCGCCGGGCGGGGGCGTCGGCTGGTGAGTGAGCTGGCCCGCATCGCGGTGGGCACTTCGCAGGTGCAGCCGTCCCGGCGGGACCGCCGGTTCGCCGATCCGGGGTGGGCGGGTAATCCGCTGCTGCGCCGGGCGATGCAGATGTACCTGGCTGCTGCGGGAGCTGTGGAGGGCCTGGTGGCCGAAGCAGGCCTGGACTGGGCGGACTCCGAGCGTGTTGGCTTCGTCGTGACGAACCTGATCGACGCGCTGGCCCCGAGCAATAACCCGGTGCTGAACCCGGCGGCGGTGAAGGCTGCGGTCGACACCGGCGGCGGCAGCGCCGTAGCGGGCCTGCGGCGTTTCGTCGCCGACATGGCGGCAGCGCCCCGGGTGCCGTCGATGGTCGAGCCGGACGCGTTCGAAGTCGGGGTGGACCTGGCTGTCACGCCCGGGTCGGTGATCCTGCGGACCCCGGTGTTCGAGCTGATCCAGTACCGCCCGGCCACGCCCGCGGTGCGGCAGGTCCCGTTGCTGATCGTGCCGCCGACGATCAACAAGTTCTACGTGATGGACCTGGCGCCCGGGCGGAGCCTGGCGGAGTACCTGGTCGGCAGCGGTCTGCAAGTGTTCATGATCTCCTGGCGCAACCCGGACGCCCGGCACGCGAAATGGGACTTCGACACGTACGGGCAGGCCGTTCTGGACGCCATGGGCGCGGCGGCGCGGATCACCGGGGGCGAGCGGACCGCGCTCATGGGGGCCTGCTCGGGCGGCGTCATCGCCGCCATGGTGGCCGCGCACCTGGCGCACACCGGCGAGCAGGACCGGCTCGCCGCGATCACCCTCATGGTCACCGTGCTGGACGAGGCGCGGGCGGGCCTGGCCGGCGCCGTCATCGACGAGCGGACCGTGCGGCTGGCTGCGGCCGCGTCCCGGGCCCGCGGCTACCTGGACGGCCGGTCGCTGGCCGAGGTGTTCGCCTGGCTGCGGCCGAACGACCTGATCTGGAACTACTGGGTCAATAACTACCTGCTCGGACGCAAGCCGCCGCCGTTCGACATCTTGTTCTGGAACGCGGACACCACCCGGATGACCGCGGGCCTGCACCGGGACTTCCTCCGGTTGGGCGCCTCGAACGCGCTGGTCCGGCCCGGCGGGGAGACCATGCTCGGGTCACCGGTGGACCTGGCCGCGGTCGACCGGGACAGCTACATAGTCGCCGGGATCACCGACCATATTTGCCCCTGGCAGAGCTGCTACCGGTCCACTCAATTGCTCGCCGGCCGCAGCCGGTTCGCGCTGTCCACCAGCGGGCACGTCGCCGCGATGGTCAATCCACCCGGAAACGACAAGGCGAGATACCAGGTGGCCAAGGACCACCCGGCGGATCCGCAGAACTGGCTCCGGCGCGCAGAGACCTGTGTCGGCTCCTGGTGGCCGGACTACGCGGGCTGGCTGGCCGAGCACTGTGGTGAGGAGAAGGCGGCCCCGGATGAGCCCGGCGGCAGCGGTCTGGCGCCGATCTGCGACGCGCCGGGAACATACGTCTATGACCATTGACATGTCCTGTCCCCGGCCGGCCGGGAAAGACCGCCCGGGAACCGGCCTTGCCCGGGTCGGGCGACGCCGGCTGCGGGCCGAGTCGGCCGAACGGATGAGGAGCCTCACGGCCGGCGGCCGTGCCGTCCGCGTCGCGGCGCGGGAGGGAACCCCTGGCCGGCCGCCGCTGCTCCTGTGCAACGGCATCGGAGCGAGCCTGGAGCTGCTCCAGCCGTTCGTCGATGCGCTCGATCCGCGGCGGGGAGTCATCCGGTTCGACATGCCGGGCATCGGCGGCTCGCCGGCCCCGGTCATCCCCTACCACCTGGCCGCGTCGGCGCCACTGCTGGCCGGTTTGCTCGACCGGCTCGGCTACCAGCGGGCCGATGTCCTGGGCATCTCGTGGGGAGGCGGGCTGGCGCAGCAGTTCGCGCTCAGCCGGCCGGACCGGGTGCGCCGCCTGGTGCTGGTGGCGACCGGGCCGGGCGCGCTGATGGTTCCCGGGCATCCGCGCGCCCTGATGCGGATGCTCACGCCGCGACGTCACCGGGACCCGGGATACGCGGCCCGCATCGCCGGCGAGCTGTACGGGGGGAGCGTGCGGGAGGACCCGGCCTTGGCCCGCGACCTACTGCACGCGACGACGCGCCTGGGCCCGGCCAGGGGTTATTACTACCAGCTGATCTCCGGCATCGGCTGGACCAGCCTCCCGCGGCTGCCGAGGCTGCGGCAGCCCACCCTGATCCTGGCGGGTGACGACGACCCCATCATCCCGCTGGTCAACGCCAGGATCATGCACCGGCTGATACCACGAAGTGAGCTGCACATCTACCACGGCGGCCACCTCGAACTGGTCGCGGAGGCCGAACGCATCGCTCCGGTCGTGGAGGCGTTCCTCGACGCCGACCGCGCCACACCGGAGAGCCAGGCCATGAAGGGAAGCCAGCGATGACGCAGGTGACGAGCGCGCATCTCGGGGAATCCCTCGGGACGGACTTCTTCTCCGTCCGCGAGCAGTTCACCGACGAGCAATGGTCGCACTTCGTGACCGTCCGGCGGTTCGTAGACGAGGAGGTCGTGCCGGTCGCCGGCCCGTACTGGGAACGAGCCGAGATCTGCTGGCCGCTGGTCAGACGGCTACCTGAGCTCGGCATCGTCGGCGAGGACATCAAGGGATACGGCTGCGCCGGGATGAGCCCGATGGCGTGTGGGCTGGTCACCATGGAACTGCACCGCGGCGACGGCAGCCTCGGCGTGTTCCTCGGCGTGCACGCGGGCCTGGCCATGCAGTCCATCGCGATGTGCGGCTCGGAGGAGCAGAAGGCGCGCTGGCTGCCTGACATGGCCCGGATGAACAAGCTGGGGGCCTTTGCGCTGACCGAACCGGAGCACGGCTCGGACTCGGTCGCCCTGGAAACCTCGGCTCGCCCAGTGAAGGGGGATGGGGAGGCGGGCGGGGGCTGGGTGCTGAACGGCCGCAAACGGTGGATCGGCCTGGGCACGGTCGCCGACCTGGTCGTGGTCTGGGCCCGCAACACCGACGACGGCCGGGTCAACGCGTTCGTCGTGGAGAAGGGATCGCCGGGCTACCAGGCGCAGGTCATCGAGGGGAAGGTGTCGCTGCGCTCGGTGTGGCAGGCGGACATCACCCTGGACGAGGTGCGGGTGCCGGCCGAGAACCGGCTGCCCGGGGCGCGCTCGTTCAAGGACACCACCCGGGTCCTGGCCACCACCCGCAGCACCTGCGCCTGGTCGGCGCTGGGCCACGCCACCTCCGTCTACGACACGGCGCTGCGGTACGCGCTGCAGCGGCGCCAGTTCGGCGAGCCGCTGGCCAGCTTCCAGATCATCCAGCAGCGGCTGGTGTCGATGCTCGCGGACCTGACCGCGATGCAGCTGTACTGCCTGCAGATCGGCCGTCTGGCCGAGGCCGGCCGGCTGACCCCCACCGTGGCCGGGCTGGCCAAGATGCACAAGCGGCAACGGCATCCTGCTCGACTACCAGGTCATGCGGCACATGGTGGACCTGGAGGCCATCCACACCTTCGAGGGCACCGAGACCATGCAGACGCTCATCGTCGGCCGCGCCGTCACCGGTATCGGCGCCTTCACGTAAGTACCTGATGCCGCACGGGCAGCGTTGCCCGGACGGACGCCGCCACTTCCGCGTCAGCCTGGCTCCTTGGTCTCCCGCAGGCGGCGCCGGGACGCTTCCACCTCCGCTTCGGCGGCGGCGCGGCCGGCCCAGGACGCGCCCTCGACGCTCTTGCCCGGTTCCAGTTCCTTGTAGATCAAGAAGAAGTGCTCGATCTCCAGCCGGTCGAATTCGGATAGCTGGCGGAGGTCGCGTGTTCCTGGCGTGGGTCGCCGGCGGGCACGCACAGAATCTTATAGTCGCCGCCCTTCTCGTCAGTCATCCGGAACATGCCGATCGGGCGGCTGCGGATCAGGCAGCCGGGAAACGTGGGCTCTGCCACCAGCACCAGCGCGTCGAGCGGATCGCCGTCCTCGCCCAGCGTGTCCGGCACGAAGCCGTAGCCGGCCGGGTACTGGGTCGCGGTGAACAGCGTCCGGTCCAGGCGGATCAGGCCGCTGGCGTGGTCGACCTCGTACTTGTTCCGGCTGCCCCGCGGGATCTCGACCAGGACATCGAACTCCACGGTCCATAACGCTAGGCCGCGGGGGACCCGGCGATAACGTGCTGGCAACACGAGGATGGGCCGTTTCCTCGGGCCACCGGCACAACAGTTGTTCCGCCGTACCAACGCCTGGGGACAGGCTTGATACCGGGGACCGACGACCGCCAGGGCCAGTGGCCGGACAATTGCAGCGTGACGAACCTGGCCAGGAACCTGACGGACACGACCCGGGCCTGCGCCGGGCAGGTGGCCGTGCGGGTGGACAACGCGGCGATGACGTACCGGGCGCTGGACGAGGCGAGCGCCCGGGTGGCCGGGCTGCTGCACGAGCGCGGCCTGGGGCCCGGCGACCGGGTTGGCATCATGATGCCCAATGTCGCCGAGGTCCCCGTGGTGTACTACGGCGTGCTCCGGGCCGGCGGCGTGGTCGTCCCGATGAACCCCCTGCTCAAGGCGCGGGAGGTCGCCTACTATCTCGGCGACTCCGGGGCCGGGCTGATCTTCGCCTGGCATGCGTTCGCCGACCAGGCACGCGGCGGCGCGGAGCAGGCCGCCGCCGAACTGATCGCCGTGGACGGGGCCAGCTTCCCCGATCTGCTGGCCTCGGCCGCCCCGGATGACCAGGTCGCGGACCGGGACAACGAGGACACCGCAGTGATCCTCTACACCTCCGGCACAACCGGCCACCCTAAAGGCGCCGAACTCACCCACGGCAACCTCATCAGCAACACCGAGGTGGCGCGTGCCGACATCGCCCGCGCCCGCTCGGACGATGTCATATTCGGCGGGCTGCCGCTCTTCCACGTGTTCGGGCAGACCGTCGCGCTCAATGTGGCGGTGGCGTCCGGGGCGTGCCTGACCCTGCTGCCACGGTTCGGCGCCGAGCACGCCCTGCGGATCATCGCCGATCACCGGGTCACCGTCTTCGAGGGCGTGCCGACCATGTACGTGGCGCTGCTGCACCAGCCTGACCGTGCGGGCTACGACACCTCCGCGCTGCGGATGTGCCTCTCCGGCGGCGCGGCCCTGCCGGTCCAGGTGCTGCGCGGGTTCGAGGAGGCGTTCGGCGTCCCGGTGCTGGAGGGATACGGCCTGTCGGAAACCTCGCCGGTCGCCTCGTTCAACCACCCCGGCCGCGAGCGCAAGCCCGGCTCGATCGGCACGCCCATCCGGGACGTCCAGATGCGTGTCGTAGACCGCGAAGACCACGAGGTTCCGCAGGGTGAGGTGGGCGAGATCGTCATCCGCGGGCCGAACGTGATGAAGGGCTACTGGCGTCGCCCCGAGGCCACCGCCGAGGCGATCCGTGACGGCTGGTTCCACAGCGGTGACCTGGCCCGCGTCGACTCCGGCGGCTACTTCTACATCGTGGACCGGAAGAAAGACCTGATCATTCGCGGCGGCTACAACGTCTACCCGCGGGAGATCGAGGAAGTGCTCTACGAGCATCCCGC
>WNFX01002312.1_pt1 | contig 19324 bp, 20 predicted proteins | sample 5400111 | NCBI WGS metagenome assembly WNFX01 (sample SAMN13153363, study PRJNA577476) | soil metagenome | isolation source: 40 cm soil or saprolite under grassland replicate 1 | place: USA:California | collected 2016-06-15 | reverse complement strand
GAGGGCAAGCGGCGGATGAAGCGGGTGGGGAACGTGGACATCCCGCAGGAGGCGTTCATGTCGCTGCTGCGGATTGGCAAGTAGCGGCCCTCACCCCCCGGCCCCCTCTCTCGTGCGCGGGAGAGGGGAGTTAGAAATGGGTGCTCGGACGCAGCACGCGAGCCACCGGTATGACATTTCCGGACCCGTACTAACCAGCGTTACTGTCATGCAACGGCTACGCGCCGGATTTGTGGAGAGAGCGGGCCTCCCAGAACCGCGCGCTGCGAGCGCTGCGCCGATCACGGTGTGACAACATGGAAGCTATTGACCCCGTCACCAGTCGCGTCTCCGGGCTTCGCATCCTGCTGGAAGGTGTAGAGTGGCATCCCGTTGTAGGTGACTTGCTTGCTGCCATCTGCTCGCGATATCGTCGCGAGCGTGCCGGTGACGCCCGAGCCCCCGGTTAACGTGCCGCCTGCGGCGGCCAGCGGCGGCCAGACGGTGGCGCACGATCCGGTGCAGTTGCTCGTTCCGGCGCTGTCTTTATCGTATCGGTAGAGAGTGATCCCTTGCGCATCCACCAGGATCGTTTTGCCAAGGGTGGCGTTGTTGGAAGCCTGGACCGTGAAGCTGCCGGTCGTGGAACCAGCGGCGGGTGATGCTGTCGCGGCCGGTCCGGTGGGCGAGGGCCTCACCGTTGTTACGGCGGCCGAAGGCCTCGCCGTTGTTACGGCGGACAGAGACGGAGAAGGTGTGGCTTCGTTGCTGCCGCCGCCACAGGCAGAAAGCCCCATCGCCACAGCGACCAGTGCTGATATTGGGGCGAGAACAGAGATATGTCGCCTGCGCATAAGGCTGCCTCCATGCTAAGAAGGTGGGATTGGTATATATCACTAAGACCTACGACGGTGCGGAGGACCGAGATCCTCGCGGCGGGCGGAGGGCGGGGTTGCCAGGGCGGACAGGTCGCAGAAATGGCCTGGGCCTGCGGCCGCCCGACTGCTTCAGCCGTGAAGGCGCATAGTTCGACGAAGGGAGAATTACGGAATGGCCCTAACAAGCGAAGAAGCGAAACGCTTCATAGCCGCCCTGCTCCAGGCATGCCTTAACGTGGTCCAGCAGACGGAGCTCACTGGTCTTGGTGATTCGGATACCCTTGTTTTCACCCAACAGCCGATCGATTTCACAGACCCCGCGACAGGCGACCAGTTCTACGGCCTCGTTCATGTATTCGTCTCACCGGATGCAGAAGCCGTTCGGCTGGTCGATGCAGAATTGAAACGGATCGAGAAACGCTGATAACGGCCGGGCGGATATTCAAGACGCTCACGACCCGTGTCCGCGGCCGCATAGTAGCCATGCATTGATCGCCAAATCGATGCGCGAAGAACCGAGGATCCCACGCGAGACGCTCCGAGCCTGTCTGCAAAAAGAGTTTGGGCTGGTCCCAGCGACGATCGATTTCCTTCCGATTGGAAGGGACATGAATGCGGGCGTTTATCGCGTCTTGAGCGAGAAGGGAGCTCCTTACTTGCTCAAGGTCAAGTCCGGGGAATTCTACGCAGCGAGCTGCATCGTTCCGCGGTACCTCTCCGATGAGGGCATCGAATCTGTGGTCGCCGCGCTGCGAACAACGACAAACGGTTTGTGGGCGCGGGCTGGAGAATGGACCGTGCTCGTGTACCCCTACCTCGAAGGGGACACGGGCTGGGCGGAGATGTCCGAAGAGCATTGGAAGACCACAGGCGCCATCTTCAGACGGGTCCACGAGGTCGCGCTGCCGCCTGCGGGCTTTGACGGCGTGCGAAGGGAAACCTTCGACCCGTCAGGATACGCCCGCTCAATCGAGAACCTCGAGACACACCGGGAAACTTTGGGAGTCGGGGGTCGAAAGTCGGAACAGGCTCTCCGCCGCTCGTGGACAAAACACCGATCGACGATTTACGCGCTGCTCACCTCTATGGACAAGCTCGCAAGCGTGCTGCGGACACAAACCCGGCCACACGTCATCTGTCACGCAGACCTGCATCCGGGCAACCTGCTGCGTGACCGGGCCGGCAATGCATTCGTCGTCGATTGGGACGACGTGATGCTGGCTCCCAGAGAGCGAGACTTCATTTTTGTCGGAGAGCCAGCTCACGCATCGCGCGAATACGGTTCTCCATTCTTTCAGGGATACGGCGAGACGGAGATCGATTGGACTCTGCTTACCTACTATCGCTACGAGCGGGTGATACAAGACCTCGTCGAGGACGCCGGACAGGTGCTGTTCAGGGACGACCTGAGCGAGGAGGTAAAGTCCGAGGCCGCGCGGGCGTTTCGAGCGAGCCTCGAGGGCCGCAACTTCGCCGCCGCGCAGTCTGCCGCGGCGCATGTACCCGAAGACCTCACGGTTCAAGGAATCGGCCGGAGGGGCGGCGGATCGATGCCACGGCCGCGAAGGGGCTGAGCCCCGGCCAGGGCCGCGGTGAAAGTACCAGATACGAAGTACGAGGTACGAAGGACCGCCTGCGGCGGAGTTTGTTTGGCAAAATCGCGTTGCCGACGCGTAACGGGCGAGTTTGTTGGAAGAAATGGCCCTCACCCCGCCTTCGGCGACCCTCGGCTCTGCGCGGGGTTAATTCCCGAGCCGACCGTAGGAGCGCAGAATGCATAGCGCCTCGATTGTCCGCCAGGAGCGGCCTTCCAGCTCTGTCGCCGGCGTCCAGACGAAGTATGTGATGGGCCATCCGCCGTCCGGCTGTTGAAGCCTTGCCAGTGCGTCCAGATGCGCATCGATTACCTCTTCAGCAAAAAGGCTACGGGCGATGCTCGACGGCGTTGGCGCGAAATCCAACGGCTTGAAGACCCCCCGCGGCTCATCCGGGTCAAGCGAGAGATCGCCCAGTTGCAGCATCCGCTTCCCAAACTCTTCGAACACGCTCGCTGCCCGCGCCCGGTCGGGAACGTACTCGAGGAACGTCAGGACCGATCTCACCTCGTATCCGCCGATTTCCGCCTGCTCATCGATTTTTCGCCAGCAGAAGGCGGTTGCCGGATCTCGCCATGGGTGCTCGATCTTCCACTTTTGGAGAAGTCCCGCTACCGCGGCGGTCGGATTGAGCGAGGCAGGCGGGTTGTCGCTGGTCTCCCACCAGGGCGCCCTCGGGTAATCTCGAACGGACGGTAGAACCCAAGGAACCCCACCCTCGTCTGTTGTGACGGTCTGTAGATAGTCACACGCTCGCCCGATCATTGTTTCTTCGATCGCGCCGACCTGATCGAGCGTCCTGAAGGCGAACTCCGTCGGCACCGGCTGACTTACCGGCCCACGAATGTCGGGCTCGAGCCCGTTGCCAAAGCCGCCGTCCTTGTTCTGGTAGGGGCGCAGCGCTTCCAAAGCACGCATCATGTCGCCCCCTAGGAAGAGCGCCGCGAAGACTTGGCGTTCGAGTACACGAGCGTTCCGCCAGATGAAATCGGCGGCAGCACCGAGGTCTACGTGAGGATTCATCCGGTTGCTCCAGGAACGATTATCCGCGATTGAGGTGACACTCGGATGTCAGTAATGCGAGAGATGAGATGACCACGCTACGGATCGCCCAACCTTGAGCCGCCCGACGACCTCGGGAAGACGGCTTGAAGTGCTCGCTCGGCGAGTTTGTTTGGCACAACGGGTGCTGGCGCACCCGCTGTCATCCCTTCGTGTCCACCCAACCCTCAGGGCAGGTTCTCGCCGGAAGCCCTTTCAGCAGGTCACGTGGAGGATGGCTGCCACTGACTTGCGATCGGCCGCGGCGAGAAGCTCGCAGGCCTCGGCGGTAGGCCGAGCGACGACCTCCACCCGCCGTTTGGCGGCGGCGCGGTAGAGCTCGTCGGTAATCGGTAGCTGGCCGCTGGCGCCGGTACCGACGATAAGCAGCGGCGCCGACCAGGGGACCGCCTCGTCGGGGGTGAGCGGGGTATGTCCGTACGCCGCCCGTTGCTTCTTCGATGGCCCTTTCTTACGCCGCCGGATGCGACCCTTCTCGATGACGACGTCGTGGTCGAAGCGCCGGCCATCGATCTCGATCTGTCCAAAGGAGACGAGGCTGCACTTCATGACCGTCCTCACGGCAAATCATGCCACGGCCGCGCAGATGGGGCCAGCCGCTGGGAGGACCAGCTCGTAGGGGCTATAATCCGAGTATCAACAACCGGCCCGCGAACGAACAGGCAGCACCGAAATGAAGCGTGTTGTCGGCCTTTTGGCGACGCTGTACCGCGAGCTACGGGACTCCCACAAGATCTTCCGTCCAGAGTGGGACTGGTGGCGCTGGGGCATCGGGTTATGGTTCGATGCTGACCTGGACCCGGGCTTCGACTGGACTCACCTCTTGTTCTTTATGCATCTGGGGCCGTTCCGCTTGACCATGGGCCTCGAAGATAACGACTAAGGCAAAACGGGTGACCGCGCCTCAGAGGCGCTCCAGCGCTATCACGGGTATCTTTCGCGTCGTCCGTTGCTGGTACTCCGCGAACTGAGGGCGCAACGATGCCTGTTTCTCGAAGAGCCTATCGCGTTCCTCGCCGGTCATGATCGTGGCTCTCACCGGATAGCGGTCCGTGCCCACTTCGACAGTCGCGTCCGGATGTGCTTTCAAGTTGTGGTACCAGGCAGGGTGCTTCGGCGCGCCGCCCATCGAACCGAAGACGTAGATGCGGTCGCCCGGCCCGCCGGAAGCGCCGTCTTCACGCAGGTAGACCAGCGGCGTCGTGTGCGGCCGCCCGCTCTTCGCGCCCGTCGAGGTCACCAGCACCATCGGTGCGCCCGCGAACGGTCCCCCCACTCTGCCCTCGTTCATTCGAAACTCTTCAATGATCCCCCGGTTGTAGTTCTGCATACGATCCGTACCTCCGCTGCGATTATCCGCGCGCAGGTCTGTTAGGGCCAGGCGAGCTGGTCGCAGTGACATTGCCTCTTGGAGATCGCTTTCCGCTTCGGTTAGGGTAGAGGTGAGTGGAGGGAGGATGATGACGTCGCGGCGGAAGAGGGCAGGAGCTGATGAGGCCCCGGGCGCGCAAGGCGGCGAACGAACGGCCGCAAAAAACCCTTTTTTTGCAAAACGAATTCAGCGCTCATTGATCGGGCTAAGGCAATGGGAGGAGGATGACGTGGCGGTGGAACGGAATAAGAAACGCGGCGGCCGCCCTGGGACGCCGGACGGAAAGCAGTGGGCGCGACGGAACGCGATTAAGCATGGTGTGTTCGCGCAAGCACCCGTGCTCCCCCCTCCTCGAGGACGAGAGGGACCGGGAGCGGCTGCGGCAGGATGTGCTCGACTGGTTTGACCTGGATGGCGAGTTCCAGGGGCCGCTGCCCTAGTGGGGTTGACGTGGTTAAGGAAGGTGGCCGAAGCGAAAAAGGGACTGCCGAGGCCGGCCCGGGGGCCGGGCGCCGCCCCAGGCGCTCGGCCCCAATGGTCGGGAAGGAGGTCGCTAAGTGTCGCTTCGATACGGTCGCCGGCCGGTGTCGCTCGCGCTGCTAGAGGAGGTCGAACATCACCGCCGGTTGCTCAAGCATGACCAGCACCAGGAACGGCCAGGCGAACCAGCGGAAAAGACCGAGAAACCACTCCACTCCCCGATGTATCACTCCACTTGCCTCCTTTTCCGCGGACTCTAGCGCCGTTCTCCTTCTTCCAGTAAGCGCTGCTTGCCCCGGTAGCGCCAGCCTCTATCAACGTTCGTTTGTGGAAAGGCGGCGGCTGGTTGTTGACGCTCCTCATGCGGACCCGGCTGAGGCGGAATCGAACCCACTTGGCATGCAAGCGGCCCGCCGGTTTCGGCTTAACGAACCCACAACCGAAGCGGCGCAGGTGCCGGGCTAGAGCGGTCGTCTTCATGGCTGGAAGGGAGGCGTTGGGGCGAGATTATACCTGCGAAGGAGGAGTTCGATGATGGCGGCAGGCCGACAGAAGCTCGCTCAAGCCTCTACGTATGAATGCTCCCGGTGCGGTGATGAGTATCCGTTGGCGGGCGGCGATGACGAGTTACTGGTGATGATCCACCGGTTGCTGCATCTGGCTGCGGACTGGCGGTTCGTGTCGGCGGCGGGGCAACTGTCGGGCCAGCAGACGGGAGAGAAGCTTGCGACGGAGTGACGAGCACGAAAGGTGGATGTACGAGAGACGAGGGAGGAGGGACGAGCTTAAATGTCCTCGAAGTGCGTGAGCTGCTTGATGCGGCGGTAGCGGTCGAGGATCTCGTCGAAGGAGAGGCGTTCGAGGCGGCGGGTGCCGAAGTCCTCGACGCAGAAAGAGCCCATGACGCTGCCGAAGATGACGGCGCGGCGAAGGGTGGCCTGGTCTAGCTCCGGCTTTTGGGCGAGGTAGCCGAAGAAGCCGCCGGCGAAGCTGTCGCCGGCGCCGGTGGGGTCGACTTCGTCCTCTAAGGGATAGGCGGACACGGCAAAGATATCGTCCTCGTTGAAGAGCATCGAGCCGTGCGAGCCGCGGGTCGCGACGAGCATCCTCGGGCCCATCTTCTGGATGGCGGCGGCTGCCTTGCGAAGGTTGTATTCGCCCGAGAGCTGACGGGCCTCCGCATCGTCGACTTTGAGAATGTCCGCGCGCTTGAGGACATCGCGTAGATGCTGGGGCGTCGTCTCGATCCAGAGGTTCATCGAGTCCATGCCGACGATGCGCTTCGAGGTTACCTGGTCGAGCACGCTGAGCTGGAGCGAGGGGTGCATGTTACCGAGGAAGACGATGTCTGCCTCTCTGTAGGAGTCGGGCAGGCTGGGCTGGAATTGCTCGAACACATTGAGGTCGGTGAAGAGCGTCTCGCGGCTGTTGAGGTTGTAGCTATACTCGCCGCCCCAGCGAAAGGTCTTGCCGCGAGCGTGCTCGACGCCCTGGAGGTCAATCCGCCTGCCCTCAAACACCCGCATGTGCTGCTCGTTGAAGTCCTTGCCGACAACGGCGACGAGGTTGACGTCGGTGAAATAGGAGGCGGCGACAGCGAAGTAGGTGAGGGAGCCGCCGACAACATCGTCGGCCTGACCGAAGGGCGTCTTGATGGTGTCGAGAGCGATGGAGCCGACGGCGACGATGGACATGTGTCGGGAGTATAGCGGAGGGAGGTGCGAGGTGAAAGGAGAAATGAGAGATGAGAAAGGTGAAAGGCCAAGGAGCCTAGAGACTCGAAGGAGGGCAGGCATAAAGCCTGAAGATCGAATCGTACGGGGCTAAGTACGAAAGAAGAAATGCGTTTACGAGTGGTGCAGCTTCTGGTAAACTGGCGCCACCGTTGAGGAGGGGCTACGCAAAATGGACAACATCATACGGGTGTGCATAGTCGCCGGCTTTGAGCCGCTGCGACTGGGGCTGGTGAAGACGCTGGGAGGCTCACCGGATATCGAAATCGTCGGCGACACGACGAGCCTTGGGGACATGATCGCGAACGCGGCGCTGCGCGACGCGGACGTCTTCGTGGTGGACGTGGATGCGCTGGGAGGAGCCGCGCAGGGGACTGTGGCGCAGCTGAACGAGTGGCTGCCGGCGCTTAAGGTCCTGTTCCTGGGCAACCAGGAAGACGCGCGCGTAATTAGCCCAGACGACCTGCCAGGGTACATGAAGCTAAACACGGTCGGATTCATCTTCCGCGATGGGCCGACGGCGCGAGTGATCGATGCCGTGCGCCTGGTGGCGCAGGGTACTTTCGTCTGCGAGGCGGACGTGATCAAGCGGATCCTGGTGCGGCTGATGCACTGGGCGAGCTATACGGAGACACAGACGGAAACGCTGACGGAGCGGGAGATAGAGGTGCTAACGATGATCGCGCAAGGCGCCTCGAACAAGGAGATCGCCCAGGAGACGTTCCTTTCACAGGGGACCGTCAAGGCGCATGTCAGCCACATCATGTCGAAGTTGCGGGTGGAGAGGCGGACGGACCTCGTGCGGGTGGCGTTAACCAAGGGGCTAGTGCCGCTCAACGAGGAACAGGTCCACTAAGAAATACGGGGCACCGAAGAAGTTCTCGGGCTGCGGTAATTTCTGTAGTCCACCGGCGCAGGTGTTGACGTAAGATGTCGACAGAATGGCCGGGGCGCGCGACGTTGACGAATCGCTTTTCCGCCGGGTGTCCTCGCTTTCGCTCGGCGAGCAACGCTGGCTAAAGCTGGCAATACAGGCGCTCAGGACGACGGATGCCGCCCCGACCCTGGAGCCGGAGACCCACGAGGAACCGCCCCCGCAGCCGCGACGGCTGAGGGCGGCGAACCTCGAGGACGTGATTACAGGTAAGGCAAACCTGCGCGAGCAGCTCGAGTCGTACCCGGAGCTTGCGGGCGAGCTGGAAGGACTGGCGGACGTGATCGATATGCTGCGAGAAGCAGGCGAGCGGCGTCGGCGTAAGGGTGAGGACATCCTGCGGGAGCTTCTGGAAGGTGAGGGGCAGGAGGAGAGCGGAGGAGATGGGCCCCGGGAGCGGCCGAAGGGTTAGGCTCCGGTCGATCACGTCGCAAATGTCCGCGTGGGTAGCCGCGGAGCTACGCACGCACGACCCAGCCCAGATTTCAATCGCGATCACCCGCTATCGACCACAGCGCTCGAAGCAGCCGTGGAGCGTCTGGGCGATCAAGGCGCGATCGGATTCGGGGTTGAGGGGCGGTGGAAGGAGGACGATCCGGCCGCGATCAACCGTGAGCTCGACGGCGACGGCACCACCGCCGCGACTGCGGGCAAAGACACGCGCGTAGTCGCTAAAATTAGGTGCGGCCTCGTCCAGTGTCGTGCGGTAAGCAAGGCGAGAGGAAAGCTCGGTGATGTAAGGGGCGAAGGGATGATCCTGGTCGGTCAGCTCGGCGCCAGGATTCCCGAACCCGGGCAGGAGGTGCTCCTGATAGCGGAAGCCGGGCGGCGCTGGAAGCCAGGCGTAGCGCCGCCAGCCGTAACTCTCCGCTACGCCCGGGTGCGCGACATCCGGATGGGCCAGGCAGGCGATGACGCCGCCGCGAGCGAGAAACCATTCGCTCTCACGCCGACGCATCTCTAGGAGTTGCTGGAGGCTAAAGGCGTGCGCAGTGCTCGGGCCGTTTGTGACGGGATGTCCAGCGAAATTCCTGTGTTCCGCCTCGCCGGAGACGACTTCTTCGACGGCCCTCGAAACCGCGGCCGCGTCGACGATTAGCCGGGCGTAGTCGCTGAAGGCGGGGGCCGAAACGAAGGAATAGTTATCGAAGGAAACGCGCGGCAGAGGAATGCCGATGACGAGGGTGCGCATGATGGTCAACCCAGGTTGAGTGATCTGAGGTAGGCCCGGAGGTCCTGGCCTAAATCCTCGCGTTGCAGAGCCACGTGAATAGACGCCTGAAGAAGGCCGAGCGGGCGCCCGGTGTCGAAGCGAAGGCCTTCGTATTCAAAGGCGTAGACAGGCTGGCGAGCGATGAGGCGGTCGAAGGCGTCCATAAGCCAGATCTCACCGGAGCGTCCGGGTGGCGTCTCTGCGAGGACATCAAAGATGTCCGATGTGACCACGAAACGGCCAACGGTAGCCAGATTGGAAGGTGCTTCGGCAACCGGCGGTTTCTCGACGACGCCGCGAACCTCATGAAGGCGCGGTCCGAGGGGTCGAGGATCGATCACTCCGTACTGCACGACTTCTTCGCGCGGCACCTGCTGGACGGCGAGGACGGTGTGGCCGAAACGGTCGAAGACGTCGATGAGCTGGCCGATTGCGGGGACGTCGTGGAAGATGACGTCATCCGGAAAGAAGACCGCGAACGGTTCCTCGCCCACCAGGTCTCGGGTGATTGTGACGGCATGGCCGTTACCGAGACGCTCTTTTTGGTGAACATAAGCTATGGAGACCTCGGCCGGCTTCTTTACGGCAGCGAGAAGGGTGTGCTTCTGCGCTAATTCCAACACGCTTTCGAGTTCGAAGTCACGGTCGAAGTAGCCCTCGATAGCGGTCTTGGAGGCGTTGGTAACCATGATGATCTGGTCAAGCCCGGCTGCAAGCGCTTCTTCTACGATGTAGTGGATGACGGGATGATCGACCAGAGGGAGCATCTCCTTGGGGACGGCCTTGGTGGCCGGGAGAAGCCGTGTGCCGTAGCCCGCGGCGAGGATGACGGCCTTGCGGACGTTCATACGGCGGCGCGAAAGTTCATGGCGTTGTTGCGAGCGTAGTCTATCTCAGGTGCGAAGGGGCGACAAGGAGAGGTGCTGAACGCGGCTCGCCGAGCAACACGCGAATCGGGCAAAGGGTTGTCCGGGACGGTTACAGGCACATAACAGTTTGTTCGCCGCAACTATCGCCCGAATTCGCTGCAGTTATGTGCAGCTTGACAGAGCCGAACATAATCGTGATACCATTTGCGCGGTCGTGCTAGACGGGGAGCTAGCGGTGCCCTGTACCCGCAATCCGCTATAGCGGGGTTGAAGTCCCGCTCGAGGTCCAGGGTCCGCGGAGACTGCTGTCAGCATGTCAGCGTCGATGGCCTGGCCCTGCGCGGCGAGACGCTGCGAACCCCGTCAGGCCCGGAAGGGAGCAGCGGTAAGTGGTTAGTTTCGGGCGCCGCAGATAAACCGGGTTGGAGCTGCCGGCTGGCGGCAAGTCTGCGGTCCGGATCGACAGTGGGTGCACGGCCAAAGCCACTGGCCCAGGCTAATTTGGGCCCAAACTGGATAAGGTGTTGCTGAGAGCCAACGCCAGGCGTCCGGTACTGTACCGGCCACCGGTGGCGCCCGACAGGCGCCGAAAAAGACGGAGCTCCTCGAACAGCCACCTTCATCTCGCAGTGGCATTAGCCCTCGCCACGTCGTCTTTGATCGCGGTGATCATTCCGATCACCCGTACGCAAGCGAAGCAGCACGCGTCTGCGCAGCCGGCTTCGGCGGTGATGAACTTACCTAGTCGAGCGGGCGCAGAAGGGGGTACAACGGCGGAAAGCGTCCGGCCGCCGCTGGGCAGCGGGCTTTTCCCGCAGCCGCTCCTATCGGCCGCGGCCCGGCTGGCTGCGGGAAGCCCGTTCGCTTCTCCGGGGACGCAGCCAGCGCTGATAATGACACGCGAGCGGGCCGTCTCCTTTACTGTCCATGAGGACGGCTACTCAGCTACTTACTCGTCCATGCAGACAACCGTGGGGCAGGCGCTGGCCAGCGAGGGCGTGCATATCCAAGACGGTGACTTTGTCTCGCCCGCAGGGAACGAGATATTGAGTCCAGGAGCGCACGTATACGTCAGCCACCCGGTACCCGTGAATCTGGTCGTCGCTGGGGAAGTTCAGAAGGTGAGGACGCACGGCCGGACCGTCGGTGACGTGCTGGCTCAGGCCGGGGTTTCGCTTCAGTCCGAGGACTACGTAGCACCGAGCGCGAGCAGCTCCGTGCGCGCGGATATGGCAATCAGCGTAACGACCGTACGTGACATGACCGAGGTCAGCGAGGAACCGGTCGAGTACGCGAGTATCATTCGATACGACGCCGAAATAGCGAACGGCCAGCGGGTGGTCACGCAGTGGGGCGAAAATGGGTCGTACCGAAAAGAGTACCGGGTGCGACTGATAAACGGCCGGGAGATCTGGAGAGAGCTTGTCAATGAGGAGATCGTTCCGCCGACTGATGAGGTGGTGAGCGTTGGCACGCACGTGAATCCGGCGGCAGCGCCGGCTCCGGCGCCGGCGCCAGCGGTAGATGTGCCGGCGCAGCCGGGCTGCTCTGGGTCGATGCATGTTTATGCGACCTGGTATACGGCAGCGAGCGCCGCCGGCAGCGGGGTAACCAAGACCGGAACCGGCGTCTACAGAGGGATTGTGGCGGTCGATCCACGGGTGATTCCGCTTGGAACGCGAATGTACATCCCGGGATACGGCTATGGGATTGCCGCGGACACAGGTGGTGACATCGTCGGCAATCATATCGACTTGGGCTACGCCGCGGACGACCTTAAAGACTGGCGAACGCGGTGGGTCGATATTTGTATCTTGTAGCCGTCAGCCGTCAGCCCTGGCTTTCAGCTCAAGAGTCCACTCTCGGTTGAAAGCAACAACCGGGGCAAACGTTTCGTATCATGCACGCATGAGAGCGCGTGCGCGTGCACGACCGCGGAAAAGCCTCGGACAGCATTGGCTGACCGACCGGGCCGCCCTGAGGCGGATCGTGGATTCGATGGAGATCCGCGACGACGAGACAGTCATCGAGATCGGCGCGGGGACGGGCCTGCTGACTGGACTGCTGGCGGAGCGCGCGACGCGGCTGATCGCCGTAGAGCTCGATGAGCGCCTCGCTTCCCGGCTCGGAGAGAGGTTCGCGGGGTGCGACAACGTTGCGGTTCTTGCCTCCGATGTTCTGGAGATTTCCCCGGGGGAGCTGCTGACGGCTGGCGGCGGAAGCATGCCTTACGTAGTCGTGGGCAACCTGCCGTACTTCATTGGAACGGCGATCGTCCGGCAATTCCTGGAAGCAACAGTGCGTCCACGCCGGCTTGTTGTGACGCTTCAGGCGGAAGTGGCGGAGAGCATGACGGCACCCCCCGGAAGAATGAGCTATCTCGGCGTCGAGGTGCAGACCCTCGCGATGGCGAAGGTCTTGTTTCGCCTCGCGCCGCGCGCCTTCAACCCGCCGCCGAAGGTTCGCTCTGCCGTCGTTCGGCTCGATCTGCTGGAGCCAGCGGAAGTTGAGGTGGACGACCGCGATGCGTTCTTGAGCCTGGTGCGGGCAGGATTCGCTGCGCCGCGCAAGCGATTGCGCAACTCGCTGGCGGTGGGATTGCGAATCACTGCGACTGAGGCCGCTGCGATCTTGGCTGAGGCACAGGTAGACGGCGACCAGCGCCCGGCGAACCTGAGTCTGGGCAACTGGCGAGAGGTGTATTTTGCCTACAGGCAAAGCGTCGGGCGGGTCTAAAGACCTGGCTCACCTCGCGGTGAGCCGTCCCTACAATTCGGAACGGGTAAGCAACGAATGAGGATGCGAACCGTCGCACCGGCGAAGATCAACTGGACGCTGGAGGTGCTCGGGCGGCGCGAGGATGGGTACCACGAGATCCGGTCGGTAATGCAGACGATCGATCTGTGTGATGAGGTGTCCGCTGAGCAAACAAGCAAGCCATCTTATGAGGCAATGGACGGAACTCCTTTGGTCGAGGAAGACCTCGTCGTCCGTGCAGCAGCCGCATTGGAAGAACGCGTCGGTTGCCGGCTGCCGGTGGCTGTTCGGCTTGAGAAACGGATCCCCGTCGCAAGCGGACTGGGTGGGGGCAGCTCCGATGCGGCGGCGGTCCTGAGGTTGGTCAACGAGGTGTATTCTCTGGGGCTGACTTCGGAAGACCTGGCCGCGGTTGGGGCGAGTGTTGGGTCGGACGTTCCGTTCTTCATCTACGGCGGGACGGCTCTGGTGGAGGGAAGAGGGGAGCGAGTGAGGCCACTTCCGGACGCGCTCGAGAGGTGGCTGCTAATCGGCGTGCCTGCAGTATCTGTGCCAGGCAAGACCAGGCGTATGTATGAGTCGCTAAGGTCAGAAGACTTCACTAACGGAAAATGGTCCAATCGGGCGATCGCGAAGCTACGGACGCGTGCCGGGCCGACCACGGTGGACAGGTACAACGTTTTCCAGGTGCGAGCCTATGTGGTGTTTGGGGAGCCCCTGATGAAACTCGGCGACGCGCTGCTCTACGCGGGTGCGAAGACCTTCGGTGTGGCGGGATCCGGACCTGCGATATGGGCAAGCGTCGATTCCCGCGATGAGGCTGAGTCTTTAATACAGAAGATAAGGGCGTTCGCGATTGGAGATTTTCGTGGTGCTGAAGCGAATCTGATGATCGCGCGGACACTTCCTGCGGCCGAGGCGACGGCCATCGTCGAGTCGCGGGCGCCCAGCCGCTAAGATTAGAGCGAGATGGCCGGAACAATCGTCGACATGCACGTCCATACCGTGCGCGGCGCGGCGGACTCGTCGCTGACGCCGGACCAGCTGATCGAGGAGGCGTCGCGGATCGGGCTGACCGGCGTGAACATCAGCGAGCACGACAGGGTGTGGGAGCCTCACCTGCTGGAGGAATTCCGGGAGCGTAGCGGGCTGTTCGTGAGCCGCGGCATGGAAGTCTCGACGGACATGGGGCACATGATCGTAGTCGGGCTGGACCGCTACGTGGCGGGGATCCGACGGGCGGCCGAGCTGCGGCGGGTGCTGGACGAAGTGGGCGGGTTCATGATCGTGGCGCACCCGTTCCGGCACTTCTTCGACCCGATCCACTTCCGGCGGGACGGCCGGCCGCCGTTCGAGATGACGCCTGAGGAAGCGGCCGAGCGAATGCCGGTGTTCAAGCTCGTCGATGAGATCGAGGTGGCCAACGGCGGTTCGACGCCGCGCGAGAACCAGTTCGCGCTGAAGGTGACGAAGGTGCTCGGGAAGCGAGGCATCGGAGCGAGCGATTGTCACTCGACGCAGGGGGTCGGCTACTACGTGACGGTATTCGAGGACGAGCTGCGGGACCAGGAGAACATGCTGGAGCAGCTGCGGGCGAGGCGATTTCACGCGGCGGAGGGGCTGCCGGCGGGTGAGCTTCGGCCATATTTGGAGGAACCGGTCAAGTCCTAAGAGTGGAGGCCTGAAGGCACTCCGATACATTCGGATCGCCATCTAGACCATACGTTCTATACAGGCGCGGTTCTCGATGATAGAATTGGCGCCGAGTTGGGCACTACCTATGTCGCGCTGGACTTGGAGACCACGGGACTCGATCTCGAGAACGACGAGATCATGGAGGTTGGCGCGGTACGGTTCAATGCCGACGGCGTCATTGATAGCTTTCAGACCTTAACAAACCCCGGCCGCCCAATTTCACCGCCTGTCGTCGAGCTGACGGGCATCACGGACGAGGCGGTTCGCTCAGCGCCGGCAATCTGGTCGGTCGCGCCGGCGCTCGAGGATTTTCTTGGGGACTCACCGGTCGTTGGCCAAAATGTTCTCGGATTCGACATACAGTTCCTGCGTCGTGCCGGCGTACGCCACAGCGAAAGTGTGTACGACACGCACCTCCTGGCCGAAATGCTGCTGCCGGGGCTGGCGGACTATGGGCTCGCCGCGCTTTGCGAGCGTTTCGGGATAGCGCAGGAGGTACGGCACCGGGCGGTCGCGGACGCTGAGGCTGCGCGGATGCTGTTCCTGGCGCTGCGAGAGCGGTGCGCCGCGCTCGCTCCCGAGGTACTTGGGCAGGCGGACCAATGGCTCGCGCTGACGGCGTGGCCTTCCCGCGGGTTCTTTCGGGAGATCCGGGAGCAGACAGTTGCACGGTCAACAGAAAGTCTGGCGGTCAGACGAGTACTGTCGCCTCCTCCGGAGCCGCTATCGCCGAAGGGAGAGCCGGTAGCCGTGGCTGAGGAGCATGTGCTTTCGGCGCTGCGTTCGGCCGGGGATCACCCGGAGGTGTTCCCGGCGTTCGACCGGCGGCTGGAGCAGGAGACGATGACGGCCGCGGTGATCGGAGCCTTGAACGCCGAGGGGCGGCTGATGGTTGAAGCCGGGACGGGAACGGGGAAGTCGCTGGCGTACTTGATACCGGCCGCTTGCCACGCCGTCGCGAACGGTGATCGGGTCGTCGTGTCGACGGCGACGATCAATCTGCAGGAGCAACTGCTGAAGAAGGACATTCCGGGTGTCCAGCGACTGCTGGACTGCCGGGAACAAGGAACTGGGAACAGGCAACATGAGCGGCCGGAGGAGCAAGGAGCAAGGAGCCAGGAGCCAGGCGGGCTCAGGGCGTGTCAGCTGAAAGGACGGCGGAACTACCTGTGCCTCAAACGGTTTGATTCGTTGCGGACGGCGGGGGTGATGAGCGACGAGGAGGCGATGCTAGCGGCGCGGATCGTGATCTGGCTGTCGCAGACCGAGACGGGGGACCGGGCGGAATTGCGGCTATCGCAAGGCGAGGAGGCGGTCTGGCGGAGGTTGAGCGCCGACGGCGCGGACTGCACGAGCAGCAACAGTCCGTATGTCGTCGAGGGAAGCTGCTTTCTGCAGAAGGCGCGACGGAAGGCGGAAGCGTCACACATCGTCGTCGTCAACCACTCGCTGCTGCTTTCCGACACGGCGTCTGGCGGGCGGGTTCTGCCCCCGTACACGCGGCTGGTTGTGGACGAAGCGCACCATCTGGAGGACGAGGCGACGAGGCAGTTCGGCTTCAGCTCGGGCGAACGCGCGGTGTCGGAGCTACTCGAGCGGTGCGAGTCGCTGCCGGGGCAGATCCAGGCGGGGCTGCGCACGCTGGAGTCGGCGCTTGGGCCGCATTCTGAGCTGACCGGCGTCGCGACGGAGCTGAGTCGGCGTTCGGGGGTGTCGCGCCAGCCGGTGCGCGATTGCTTCGGAGCGCTGGCTGCGTTCATGCAGCAGCACACGATCGAGGGGTTTGAGCGAGAGCAGCGGCTGCTCATCAACCGGGCGATGCGTGTGCAGCCGGACTGGCCGGAGATCGAAATCGCGTGGGAGAACCTGCGGCTGGCGCTGAATCAGGTGACCGCGGGGCTGAAGCAGCTCGAACAGTCGCTGTCGGCGCCGGGCGCGGCCGAGATGCTGAACTACGAGCTCATCAGGGCAGAGGCAGACTCATTGCTCCAGGAGATGCAGGTAACGGCCCTCGGGCTGGCGGACGCGCTCGAGAAGGACGATCCGCAACGCATCGTCTGGCTCGAACGCGAGCGGTCCGACGGCGGCCTCGTGCTGACCTCGGTGCCGCTGGCGGTCGCAGCGCTGCTCGAGGAGCACCTGTACGAAGGCCTGAGCACGCTGGTGCTTACGGGCGCGACGCTGCAGGCAGAGGGGTCATTTTCGTACTTACAAGAGCGCCTGGGATTGGCAGATGCGGACACGCTGGCGTTGGGATCTCCGTTCGACTACCGGCGGGCGGCGCTGGCCCTAGTCCCGCGAGACCTGCCGGAACCCGAGTGGCCGGGATATATGGAATCGCTCGCGCAGGCGGTCGCGGACCTCGTGCGGGCGTCGCAGGGCCGGGCCCTCGTGTTGTTCACGTCGCACTCGAGTTTGGGCGTCACGCACCAGTTGGTAGGGGAAATGTTGCGGAGCGAGGCGATCCAGGTCCTCGGCCAGGGCATCGACGGTTCGGCGAGGCAACTCGTGCGTGCGCTACAGTCGCACCCGAAGACGGTCCTTCTGGGTACGGCGAGTTTCTGGGAGGGCGTGGACATACCGGGCGATGCGCTTTCGCTGCTTATCATCCCGCGGCTGCCATTCAGTGTGCCTTCGGACCCGGTATTTGCGGCGCGATCCGCGTTGTATGACCAGCCGTTCGAGCAGTACGCACTGCCGCAGGCCGTACTTCGCTTCAAGCAGGGGTGCGGACGGCTGATCCGGACGAAGACGGACCGGGGCGTGCTGGTGATCCTTGACCGGCGGATTGCCAGCCGTAAGTACGGGGCGGCGTTCCTGGGGTCGCTGCCGGACTGCCGGGTGCTGGAAGCATTGGTGCGGGAGATGGGGGGCCTGGTTGAGCAGTGGCTCGACCAGGCAGTTATCGGTTCTCAGTGATTAGTTGTCAGTGAAAGCGCCGGCTGGTACAGCGGACGTACGGACAGACGGCAGGCGGGTCAGCCTGCGGCCGCTGCGCAAGGCTGATCTGGTGGTGATCGACGCCTGGTTTGAAGAGTCGGCGCGGGCGGCGTTCAAGGACCGCGCGTTCGAGGAATTGCGCCTCCTCGCGACAGGTGAAGCCTCAGGTGTGCTGGTTGTCAAGCGAGCGGGCGAAGATGAGCCGATCGGCCTCCTCGAGTACGTGGTGATAGACGGCTGGCTGGTGACCACGTTCATCGCGCTGGCAAAGGGACATCGCGGATGGGGCTACGGTTCGGAGGCGGTGAGGCTGCTGGAGGAGTGGGCGGCGCGAGAGGTGATCGCCACGCGGTTTCGGGCGGAGGTGGACTTGCGGAACGGGCTTGGATTGTACTTCTGGCTGCGGCTGGGCTACCGACTGGCGACGGTACACGAGTTCGATTGGCAACGAAACGAGGCACGGGATAAGATGCCGATGGTTCGCGTAGCCAACCGACAGCTATCGCATGACACCTGACACTTAGGAGCGACATGCAGGACGTCTTCAAGTACATCGAGGATCACCTCAACGAAACGATCGCCTCGCTGAACGGGCTGTGCAAGCTCCCGACGGTGAGCGCGCAGAAGCAGGCGATCGGCGAGACGGCCGAGCATGTCGTTGGGATGCTGCGGCCCCTGGGGTTCGAGACGCAAGTGCTTCCGAAGACGGGAGGCCCTCCGAGCGCGCAGCCGGTCGTATTCGCAGAACTACGAGGAAAGTCGCCGAGGACGCTGCTCTTCTACGACCACTACGACGTTCAGCCGCCTGAGCCGCTGGAGCTTTGGACATCGCCGCCGTTCCAGCCGACGCTGCGGGACGGCATGCTGTATGGGCGGGGTGTCTCGGACAACAAGGGGAACATCGCAGCGCGAGTGGCGGCGATCAGGGCCTGGCGGGAGGTACGCGGCGAGCTTCCGTGCTCGCTGAAGTTCTGCATCGAGGGCGACGAGGAGATCGGCTCGCCGCACATGGAGGAGTTCGTCGAGGAGCACCGCGAGCTGCTGGCGGCGGACGCCTGCCTGTGGGAGGGCGGCGGCGTGACGTGGGAAGGGCTGCCGATGGTGACGCTGGGCGTAAAGGGGTTGTTGTACGTGGAACTGACCTGCGAGACGATCAACCGCGACGCGCACTCGTCGTACGGGACGGTGCTGCCGAACGCGGCCTGGCGGCTAGTGTGGGCGCTCTCGACGATCAAGTCGCCGGACGAGCGGATCCGGATCGACGGGTTCTACGATGACGTGCGGCCGCCGACGCCGGAGGAGCGCGCGGCGATCGAGGCGATGCCGCAGGAGGACGCCGAGACGCTGAAGAGCTTCGGGATCGAGAAGGCGCTGAAGGGCGTGACAGGCGTCGATTACATCGCGCGGCACCTGTTCGAGCCCACGGCGACGATCGACGGGCTGTCGTCGGGGTACGAGGGCGAGGGGCCGAAGACGGTGCTGCCGGCGAGGGCGATGGCGAAGATGGACTTCCGCCTGGTGCCGGACCAGGACCCGGACGACATCCTGGCGAAGCTGCGTCGGCACTTGGACTCCCACGGGTTCGGCGATATCGAGATCCAGACCCTCGGCGGCGAGCGGCCGGCGCGGACGCCGGTGACGGACCGGCTCGTTGGCATAATGCGCAAGGCGATCCGCGACGCGTATGGCAGCGAGCCATTCATCGTGCCGGCGATGGCGGGCACGGGGCCGCTGTATCCGTTCGTCGCGACACTCGGCCTGCCGGTCGCCGACTGCGGGATCGGCTACCCGGACGCTCACATCCACGCGCCGGACGA
>WNFX01017155.1_pt1 | contig 19325 bp, 23 predicted proteins | sample 5400111 | NCBI WGS metagenome assembly WNFX01 (sample SAMN13153363, study PRJNA577476) | soil metagenome | isolation source: 40 cm soil or saprolite under grassland replicate 1 | place: USA:California | collected 2016-06-15 | reverse complement strand
ATCAGTTGGAGACGGCTGAGGAACTCCTGCAACAGGCTGAACGGCGTATTCAGGAGCTGCCTGCCGAGCAGACACAAACCTTCCTGGGCTGGGTGCTCTCCACCCGTACAGGTATTGCAGGTTTGTCTGGCAATATTCCACAAGCGATCTCCCTTGCCCAGCGGGCTCTTGAACTGCTGCCGGAATCGGAGGTGATCGCTCGGCTGGGTGCCATCATCACCGCGTCCCGCGCCTACGAGGTGAGTGGAGATGTGACACCGCTCACCGAACACGAGGTTGCGGCGCTCGTTGCGTCAATTCGCCCGACAGACAGCCTGTTTGCTGCCGCGAGCAGCATTTGTAAGTTGGCACGGCTGCACGTCCTGCAGGGTAGGCTTCGTCAGGCTGCCGCCACGTATGCGCAGGTAGAGCAAGTAGTATCACAGCCGGAGGTCTTGCAGAGCATGTTCACCAGCCTCTTCTACTATTTCGGCCTCGGCGACCTCTTGCGGGAGTGGAACGAGTTGGATGCGGCTGAACGACACCTCTCGCAAGGTGTGGCGCTGGCCAATGGGACGCTGACGGTCGAGGCGTATGCAGCGACCCTGGGCTACACGGCTCTCGCCCGCGTACAGCAGGCCCGTGGGAACAGTCGTGCAGCCTTTGCAACATTGGATGCCTTGGAGCGATTGGCCCAGCACCGTCATTTTGCTCCCCATCTGATTGCCCAGGGGGCTGCGGTTCGCGCACAGATCGAGCTGGCACAGAGCCACCTGGCGGTAGCTGTGCAGTGGGCCAACAGCAGCGGCCTGTCAGCCTATGATGACGACCTGCCCTATCCACGCGAAGGCGAGTACCTAGCCCTGGCGCGGGTACGCATAGCCCAGGGACACAACGATCCAGCGGCTCACTTTCTTTCGGAGGCTCTGTGCCTGCTGGACCGACTGCTCCAGCATGCTGAGACTAAGGCACGCATGAACAGTATGCTGGAAATCCTCGTTCTGCGTGCCCTGGCCTTGGAGGCACAACATGACCGGGCAGGCGCTCTCCCCGTGTTGGAACGAGCCCTCCGGCTTGCCGAACCCGAGGGCTATGTGCGTCTCTTCGTCGACGAGGGCGCACCGATGGCGACGCTCCTACGCCATGCGCACGCACGTGGCATCGTGCCGGACTACGTCACTGCTCTGCTGGCAGCCTTTGGCGAATAGGCAGCGACGGGTCCCCATCTTTTCTCATGATCTTGCCTTTATCCCCCAAGACACTTCACTCGTTCCTCAAGAGGAGACAGAAGTAGGCTATCTGATGCTCGCCCGCTGACGAGAGAGCTAAAGTGTAGAGCACATCATAATGAGATGTTAAGTGCTTGATAAGTTTCTGCTCTTCCCTTCACACATACTCTCCTTCGTGGTGACGCATACCATTTGCATTCGGAGAGAATAGGAGGCTGGAGCACTGATGGAACTGCTTGGCATCGGTCTAGGTTTGCTGGTCGCACTTCTGTGGGCTTCATCTGATACGATTGCCACCGTGGCGGCGCGACATATCGGATCCTTCAAAACCACCTTTCTCTCCCAAACAGCAGGCTTGCTCGCTCTCTGCTCATGTGGAGTCATTGCCTCTGTCCTTCTCCATCTTCCCTTTCCTCCGATGATGGTCGGTATAAGCATGCTGATCGGAATCTTTACCGGTGTCTGTGCTGCTTTGGGGTATTTCTACTTTTACCGCGCATTGGAGACCGGACCTATCGCCTTAGTGTGTCCGCCCACTTCCACCAGTCCCATCTTCACGCTGCTCCTTTCCGTTCTTCTCCTGCGACAGCATCTGGTCCTATGGCAAATAGGAGCGGTCATCATCAGCATGGTGGGCATCCTCCTGGCTTCAATTCGCCCAGATGAGATCCGCTCGCTCCTGCGAACTCCAGGCTCTTCCTTCTTGAGTGAGGGAGTACGCTGGGCGATCATCGCAGCGCTTGCCTTCGCCGCCATGGATGTAGGTATTGGAGCCTCCGCTCACTTAGCAGGCTGGTTTCTCCCAGTCTTGTGGACACGCATCTTCAGCATTTGCGCGTTGACCCTCATCTCTTACTGGCAACGTCACCAGCGTAGGAAGTGGTTTCACATGGCTCCCACAGCACCACTTGCTCCAGAAGCATCAACACCTTCAACCATGAGCAACAGAACCACACGCACCCAGTCGAGTGCTTTGGCGGTGGGGAACCAGGATGGAAAAGCTCCCGTAGACCCTGATGCGACAGTGATCCTCCGCTCATCTGGCAAGCAGGATCCATGTGATTCTTTCGATCCTGATGCGACAGTGATCCTCCATCCTGCGCGCCGTTTCAGCACCAGGGCCTCCGTGAGCAGAGGCTCTGCAGCGTTGAGGTCTGTGGAAGCGAGCCACGAAGAGACAGGAATGCTCCAGCCCTTTCGCCCATATAGCACAATGCTCACCCTTACTGATGATGTAAACCAACAGCGCCGCATGGAACTGAGTCATGCTGACACCATGCCTCTTGCTCCACAACCAGCTCTAAAAGCGAGCACGTCCAGTTCCACAGAGAAAATACTCAGCCTCTCTCTGCCCTGTCTTGAACAGCTTTCCCGTCTGCGCACGCCTCTCACTTCACCGGTTGGCATGGGTCTGCTCCTTGCCATCATTGCAGGCGTGATAGAAAATACGGCCGCCCTGGGCTTCAGCCTGGATACACAACTCGCTACGACCGGCATCGCTTCGGCCATTACCTCTGGCTACTCACTGATGGTCATCCTGTTCGGCATCGTCGTGTACCACGAACGGCTGAGCAGGAATCAGGTTGTCGGTATTACTTTGTTCATGATCGGTTTAGTCTTTCTCGCCTTCATACAATGACTGTTAAAAAGTTGATAAGTTCCTGCTAAGTTTTCCAATGCTTTTTACTATATCCTATGCCTATCAAATGTGTGAGTTTCGCAGAAGAAAGAGGGAATCCATGTTTTCCACATCCATTAATCCCAAAGCTCTTCAGAACTTCAAAGCCAGTCTGCATGGTGACGTGATTGGCTCGAACGACGAGGGCTATGAAAATGCTCGCCGCGTCTGGAATGGGAGGATTGACAGGCATCCGGCCTTGATCGTTCGGTGTGCCGATGTCTCCGACGTCATCGCTGCTGTTCAATTTGCACGTCGTCACGATCTTACCGTGGCGGTGCGTGCGGGAGGTCACGACGTGAGTGGCCATGGCATCTGCGATGACGGGCTGGTGATCGACCTGTCGCAGATGAAAGGGATTCTGGTTGACCCGGAAAAGCACGTGGCACGTGCCGAGGCAGGCCTGACCAGCGGCGAGTTCCTGCGCGCAACACAGCCGTTCGGGTTGGTGCTCCCAACCGGAGTCTTCTCCACGGTTGGGCTTTCTGGCCTCACGCTTGGCGGCGGGATTGGCTGGCTTTCGAGCCGCTACGGTTTGACCATTGATAGTCTGCTGGCGGTCGAGATGGTCACAGCTGATGGAACACGGCTTTCGGCAAGCCCGAGTGAGCACCCGGATCTGTTCTGGGCCGTGCGGGGAGGAGGAGGCAACTTTGGGGTGGTCACCGCGTTGACCTTCCAATTGCACCCACTGGCGCAGGTGCTACGAGGCGGGGTGATCCATCCGTTGGCACGAGCGCACGAGGTCTTGCGCTTCTACCGCGAGTACAGCAGGCAGTGCCCTGATGAGCTGACCGTCAACGCCAGCCTGACCACGGGGCCGGATGGTCATCCGGTGGTCATCCTGGATGCCTGCTACTGTGGCGACGATCTCGCCGAGGGCGAGCGTGTCCTCGCGTCCCTGCGCACCTTTGGCCCACCGCTCGTCGATCTGATCCGCCCCATGTCCGTGCTGGAGAATACAATGCTGTTGGACTTCGTCAACCAGCCCGGTCGATATTACGCCTATCATGCGGAGGCGCTTCCTCACCTGAGTGATGAGGCGCTCGACACTGCCATCGCCTTTGGCTCCTCGCGTCCCTCGCCCTTCTCTACCGTGGTGTTCTATCAAATCCACGGTGCCGCCATGCGGGTCGATCCTGCAGCGACGGCTTTTGCCTTGCGCCACGATCATTACATCCTGGAGATGATTGCGCAGTGGGCAGAAGGAGAGGCACAGCCGCATATGGACTGGATTCAGCGCTTCGGGAGAGCCATCAAGCCGTTCGCTGAGGAAGGGGTCTATGTCAACTTCCTGACAGAGGAGGGTGAAGCGCGCATACAGGCCAGTTATGGGGACAACTACGAGCGACTGGTGCAGGTCAAGAACCGGTATGACCCGACCAATTTCTTTCATGTGAACCAGAACATCAAACCGGCAACGAACTAAGAGCAGGAATGGTACAGGGAAGGAAGAGGGCAATGCCATGTTCAGGAGAAGAACACCAGGAAGCACTTCCGCAAGGGACGCTGTCCCCGCGCTGGACATCCATCTTTTGTGTTATGAGGATCTCGAGCCATTCTCTCTGACTATTAAGCAAGGAGAAATCTTTGGTCTGGTTGGTCCAAGCGGGTCGGGAACATCGACCATCATTGATCTACTGAGTGGCAGAAAGACGCCTCTCGATGGTGCGGTCAGCATCATGGGCTATGATGTTCGCCGCTTCGAGCGCCGGGCAAGGCAGCTTGTGGGAGTCGTGCCGCAGTTGGATCTGAATACCCTGGGTGAAAGCGGGACACCGGTAGAACACCTGCAGTTCCATGCCCGGCTCATCGGGATGAGCGAGCGGTCGGCCCAAAAGCGTATTCCGCGGGTGCTGGAGGCGGTCGGGTTGGCGCGCTACGAGTATCTGCAGGTCAGCGCCTTCTCTTTTGCTTTCAAACAACGCCTGGCCCTGGCGCGCGCCCTCTTACTCGATCCGCCGCTGCTCTTGCTCGATGAGCCGACACGCGATGCACAAGCACACGAACGCACTGCATTCTGGGAGCTGGTGCTGGCCCTGCGAGCCCAGGGGAAAACGATCCTGCTCGCCACATGCGATTGGGAAGAGGCAAGCGCGCTGTGCGACCGGGTGGCTCATCTCTCACAAGGAAAACTCCAAGCCGTCTGGGAGCGGGCAGCGAAGCCAAACGCGGCTTACGAGAAATCTTGTAGTCGAGCTGTTGAGCCCACCTGAAGGTGTCCTGCTGTTTTCTCGTTCTGACTTATGGAGCGCCTCACGCGTGAGAGGCAGGAGCAAAGCAACGACCTCAGCAGGACTCCTACTAAAACAGACATGGCTCTCAGACTTCTTCCGCAGCTTAGGAAACCACCGCGCCCCATCCTCCCGAAATGATGATGTCGACGTCAGCGTGGATCGTCGAAACGACATTGCGGTACTTCAGCCGCGCACTCCAACTTAGGGGAGAAGGAAGAGGTTTGTCTAAAAAGAAGAGTTCTGCATGCCGCTGCGGGACATAGAAGAGCTTGGCGTAGATGGTGATATCATCGTGGGGATAGGCGCTCTTTTGTGCCGCTTCCCCCAGTTCTGGAGAAAATCCCCAGACCTTGGCTCCCTGCCGCTTCGCAGCGCTGGCAACGGCATAGGGCATCCCGCTACAGGCTCCGGTAATGACGATGACATTGTTGCGGGCCAGTTCTGTTCCCAGTGCCTGCGCAAGCTGGACCGCTTCCTCCCCTTCCGCGATGTTCGAGCCATAGACCCCTATTTTATACTTCATTTGATACCTCCTTGTTGCTGAAACGATCGAGCAAGCTCTCTTGCTTCTGAGCGATCACGCGCCAGTGATAGGTCTGTGGAGCCACCTGCCCTGCGTAGGTATCCTCCCTCTCCTCGATGGAGATCACGCGAAAGCTCTCGAGCAACCCGAGCACTTCCTCTCGTGTACTGAAGTGATGGGGAAGGTCCCCGTCTATTTTATTGTGCGCACCAACAAAGGTATGCGGCTCAACTTCGGTCCCCTCGCCGAAATGCCTGTTCTTCGTCGAATTAAACGTGATCACCAGGAAGCCGCTAGGCCGCAGCACGCGATGAATCTCCCGCAAGGTCGTCACGATTGTCGCCAGGTAGGCATGATAAATGACGTGCCAGCAGACCACCACATCGAAAAATCCTGCCTCAAACGACGACAGATCGTGCATTTCTCCCTTGAGCAGATGGGCTGTGACTCCAGAGCGCTGCAGCGCTGCTCGACAGTGTGAGAGGCCAGAGTCCGTGGGTTCTATGCCATATGTCTCGAACCCGGCGCGAGCAAACAGGAGCAGGTGGCGACCAACGCCACAGCCAATATCGAGCACACGCCGACGCTGCTGTGGCTGGAGAAAAAGGAGCAGATCCCGCACCTCTTCAGCCGGCTCTTGCCACTCGGCGCGCAGATCGGCCTGGTTCCATAACGTCTCCCAGGAAGTCTCTGGTGTTGACACTTCTCTCGTTCCTTTCTTGTGCTCAAATCTTCACGTGAGTCTCTGCGTGCTCACACCTTCAGGTCTTTTCCCCCTGGAAGTGCGCCCAGTTGTTGGAGCATTCCCATGAGATCGAACTGTTCCCAATGCTCCACAATTTTCCCGTCAGCGAGACGATGGAAGTGCATGGCCGTCACAGTGATCTCTTTGCCCGTCGGCGGGAGGTTCCCAAGCATTCCACACTGAGTCCCATGAGCTTTCCAACGGGTCGCCACCAGGTCAGCTTCCGCAATCTGTGCCTCGATCTTGACATGCAGGTCAGGAAAAGCGGTGTGAGACCGCACAATTGCTTGGACATAGGTCTGAAGATCGACAGAGGCGTCATAACCTTCCCCTGCAGGATGGCTGATAAAATGAGGAGTGAATAATGCATCGATGCTGGTCAAAAGACGTTGGTTCAGAACCTCCTCATAATATCTGCGTACGATCGCTTTGTTCTCTTCTGTACTTATCATCTTACAAGCCCGTTTGATAGGAGTAGGCGACCTTTCCCACCATAAACTATGAGCTTCAGCATGAGCCACTCAGTGGACGGATCGGCCGGGCATGCGACGCATCTATGCCTGGAGCTGGTTATAGCTCTCATCGTCGGCAGAGATCGCTGGCTCGACACCGGCGAGCACAATGGTCTGGAGTCCGAGCGCCTCGTGCAGGGGTTTGATCTCCAAGACGCGAGCAAAGTATCCCCGAAAGCCGCCTCTGGGTTGATCGTCCGGACGCCTCCCACGCTCCAGCAAGGAGCGCACTTCCTCTCGATGCTCGATCCATTCCGGCATTCTCCTCATCAAGTCCCCGAAGACGCCCAGTCGCGAGAGGTGGGTGGAAAACAACAGACCCCCGCTGCGCAGGCGATCTGCCGCCTGGCGAACAGCTTGCCGTCGGTCCTCCTCGAACACCAGATGGTAGAGAGGTCCCATGAGCAGCACCGCGTCGAATGCAGTGCCGGCTACCGCATGCAGGTCTCGTGCGTCAGCTATGACAAGCTGCACCTGTGCACCCAGTCCCTCCGCCGCCAGCCGTTGCTGACAGCGGTGCAGGAGGGCGACTGACAGCTCGACTGCCGTGACCGAGTAGCCGCGTCTGCACAGGTCGAGCGTGTACCTGCCCGTTCCGGCTCCGATCTCGAGGATGGAACCAGAGGGCGGAAGGTAGCGAGTCAGGTAGCGCCAGGTGAGGTCGTACTCGAGTTGATGCGAGACGAGCCGCGCGTCCTCGTCTTCCACGCCGCGGTCGTAGGAGGCGGCGATGTCACTGATATCGTCTCTCACACTTCTGTCTCCTTTCCCAGTGGTTCCCTCATTCTAGCACGTGTGGTGATGCACTTCGATTCTGAGGAAGCGAGACTGCTCATCTCGGCGCCGATGTACTTCATCGTTACCGCCATAGCGTCTCTCCCTTTCCCTTCGACATGGCTCATTTCCAGCATGCAGACTATGGCCGTAGTTCCCCGCGTTGTTTGCGGGCAAGCAGTCGTATCCAGGCGAGAGCCTGTGATACCGACAGCGGGAGAGCAAAGATATACGGCGCATTGTGGTCGCCACCTGCCCCCTCTTCCATAGCTCTTCGCCTTTGTTCCAGTGCATGTTCGCGTGTTGCGTCCGGGGCTATGGCTGCCCGGCCACCTTCGGCCAACAACATATGTGTTGCGATGGCGACAGAGGTACTTTTCTGCTTCTCTTGCTCTCCCTGGGATGATGTGCTTTGTGTTCCCATTGATGGGCGAATCAGCCGCTGCCGAAGAAACTGTGTCGCCGTAACTGCGCCGGACTCCAACCCGTCGTTTGCCCGTCTGAGCATCTCGTTCAGTTGCTCGCGTGAGGGAGCAGAGCAGACTAGCAGGCGGTCGTGCGGAAGAGCCTGATAGGGCCGGAGAAGTCGAAACACGGCGTCTAGCGAAGTGAGGACCGTCGATTTCCAGTGCCAGTCCGGCGCTGTTTTTGACCGTATAGCAAGACGATAAAGCATCAGCTAGCTCCCTGTGCCTTGCAATTCCAGCTCTCGCCTCGGCTCTTGAGTGCAATTAGCCAAGAACTCATCCTTTCGCTCACCTGCTGCGTCTCGGTTCCGAGCATCGTGAAGCACTGACTCACCCTGACAAAAAGCTGCCGCACCCTTCCAGCAAGATATTGACTTGACTGTTTGAGCGACCGCTGCTGTTCTGCCTCGTGAAGTAGGTGTTGCTGGCGCTCAAACAGCTCTCTTTCGTGCCATTGAATGTGTGGTACCATGAGACTGCTCCTTTCTAGGAAGGAGCATAAGGCACACACGCCTTCGCTACTTAACACCGACTTATCATCTCTTCATCAAGCATTTTCTCACTCAGCGGTATGTGCCTCTTCTCCTGGTATCAACACCATCATCCGACCCAACTCGCCAACTTAGACGTGACCTCTCTCTGTCAGACGTTTTCCGGCTGCTGAGGCACTCCTGCGAGATGATCGGTCATGGTAGTGAAGCCTTCTTTCTGTTGAGAGAGAGCAAACGGGGGTACTTCGATGAATGATCGGCCTGAAGTCGAGGCCGAGCGTTCGACTCTCTCCCGCATTCCCGTGTTAGTGATAGAAAATGATGCTGACTTGGGGCTCTGTGTTTTTGTCATCAAATGTATACAAACCATGACAGAAGATAGCAGACCACCATCAAATGTCTCAAAACGTATACGTTTGGCGGCGATGTACCCATCATGAGAGGCCGCGCATACATCTATGTAGAATTGGGAAGAGCAACACAGAGATTTTTTTGCTCTCTTGATCGTGGTAAACACAATGAGGCTCGGATGATTTGTCAACCATTTTGCCGCCTCCAGCATCTTCTTTTCATGCTCCTGCCTACCCTCAAGATTACTGCGAGGGAGATCAGGTCTCCGGCAGGAGTATTTTCTTCTTGCCGCGTCTCTCTATTGTTTGAAACGGTGTCTGGCAGCTGCATTATCTTGTCAGACCGTGCGGCGATTTCTGCTGGTGGTGTCTGACATCACGCTGTGGCAATCAGTATCTGCAAATACCCATGGCGAACATCTCTCTCTTGTGGACGCTACTGCAGTCCCTGTTGAATAAATACTTAGAAAGCTCCTCTTTCCCCAGTTATGAATGTCAAGAGCAGACAGGATGGCTCAGATTTTCCGCCGGTTTTTTGTCGTGGTTTTCGCCGACGTTTTGGTTTTCGAGGATGCTGGCTGCGTTGTCGATCGTTCACGCTCCGGCTGCTCTTTTGCGCGAATCCAGGCCAGCAGTGCTTCAACGCTCACGAGCGTGCGCCTGCCTACGTGGAAAACGGGAAAATTGTCCTGCTTTGACAGTACCCAGAGAGTGGCACGGCTGAGACCGAGCAGTTGCGTGACCTCCTGCATACTCAGCAGCCAACGGGGAGTACATTCCAGCCGCCCTGCCTCGATGATGGTGATAGAGTACAGAGTTGCCGGGATGGAGACGGGTACTGTGCTCCGCTCTGGCGGCGTGGCCTGACCTTGCCGTCGCTGCGTGGCATTCAACCTTTCTTGTGCGCGTCGAATTTCTGGACGGGGTCGCCATAACCGAAGTAGCCATAATACCGCTTGAGGAAGTCCAGAAAGGCTTGTTGTTCCTCCATCTCGCGTTCGCGTGCCAAGTATTCTAACGCATGCAGACTGACCACGCGGCGAGACCCAAAATGAAATGAGGGTAGTTCACCGCGGTACACCAGCCAGTAGACTTTCTGCACGCTGAGCGTGAGCGCCTGGGCAACTTCCGGTATGGTGAGCACCAGGCGCGTTTTGACCTCCAGTTGCCCATATTCATTGAGGGAGATGAACAAGAGGGGTGGGACTTTTGCTTGCTCCTGCTTTTGGAGCGGTGGTCGTTTCCGCATAGGGATGTTTCTCCTCACTTCCAACCAACCAGTCGAGACACTTTTCAGTCTACGAATGTTTCCAAGCCACAGGACGAATGTGACGGTTTCAGTGTGTCAAACAGAGAGGCCATCGTTCTGGTAACAGCCGAGGGGAGTGTCAGTTTGGCTCTCTCATGCTGAAACCTGGGAACGAGTCAGCAGTGGAACTTGATCGATGCAAGCAAGCTACTGCTCTTGCGGATGAGACTGCTGGCTGATCTCATCAACCAGATAGTAGCGAGCGAATAAGCCTTGCGCCTGCAGCTCATGCAACCGCTCAGAGTGTGCCGTTGTCAATGGTTCCGTCAGGTGAAAACGCACATGACGTTGCCGCTCTTCTGGGGGCAGGTGCAGTCCCATATGTCCTAACTCGAACCGTACCTGATCTTCATCAAAGAGTGGATCGCGAAACCAGGACCACTCCTGTGAATCATCAAACACAAAGGTGATCCAACCTGCGTCGCTAGCCATCAAAACACCGCCTTTTCTTAAACGAACACCTATTCTAGAGAGAGTATACTCATCTTTGTCAGGGATTGCAAGCACAACCCCTCTCAGCCAGGCTTGACATTCTTGAGAGAAGAGCATCAGGTATCTGACAACATGAGGCTAATGGCATTTTTCCCATGAGAGTCATTTCAGAAGGCGTGAGCAGCAGAAGCGACGCAGATGTGCCTGGGTTCACGCTCGGTTCCAGTGATGCTGAAGGAGGGATGAAACGACACTGGCGTATGATGAAGACCTGTGATGCTCGCATCGTCCATTGGTTCGTGGAGCGAGGAATCTCACCTGGACGGTGAAGATGAAGAGCCGCTGACCTTTTGACGGCATACTACTCTGGTGCGATCTCGTGGGGACATTGTTTGCACCGAGTGAAATCGGATCGCGCATAGAACATCTGGTAGAAGTCGTACTGACCACGCTCTCCCAGGGCCTGAAAAATGATGCGGCTCTTGTAAAGCCACCTGCCGCTTATGGCAGCGATCTTACCGGAGTTACAGGCCCGGGCTACGACTGAGTCGGGAACATGGTGCAGTGCGGCGAAGGCGCTGCGTGAAGCCAGAGCTTTTGGGAGAGGCTTGGGTCGGGATTGGGGTTTCTTCTTTGTCGTGGCCGGAGGAGTTGCTAGCGAGCGTTGGCCACTACGGTAGTGTGTGAGCTGGGCCTCGAGTTCGGCGATCTGACGCTGGTAGCGCGCTTCCAGTTCAGCCACCTGCTGGCGATGCTGTGCTTCCAGCTCGGCTAAGCTATGGTCGGGCCGTTCCTGGGAATCCACTCGATGCTGAATATGCGTTTCGACCTGGGTGAGACGCTCCTTCACCTGAGTGAGTTCCTCCTGTAGAGAAGAGATCGTTTGTTCTCCAACGCGCAGCGCATGCTCGACTCCCTCCAGACGATCCTCCAGGAGCTTATAAGACGTGAAGGGAATGGACCCCTGTTTCCCCGTCGCATCATCCTCAGGCAAGGTGCGCTCGTGCAGTTCGGCCAGGCGCTCTAACTGCTCGCGTGTCAGGTAGCGCGCCCGACTATCGGCGCGGCTGACCTGATCGCGTTCTTGTAAACCTAGATCCTCCTTGACCCATCGCCTGAACACCTTTGGATCTACATCCAGGAAGCGTGCGCACTGGCCGAACGTATAGGTTCGCATGGCGGTATCCCTCCCAGAGCGTGGACGCGCTACGCATTCAACTGATCGTTCTCAAACAGGTCTTCCTCCCAGAGATATCATAGCATTCCGTAAGAACCCCGGCAATTATGCGCATAGAGCCAGAAGATACTAAGAAATCCTGTGATATGAGAAGAACATATCGAGGATAAAACAAGATTCTTGGGGATACAGAAAGATATCATACGGATATGCAAGGAATACGTAGGAAAAAAGAGAAAATCCCTGAGAAAAAGCGGGATAAGAAACGCTTGTTTTCTCTGCAATTACTCGAAATCTCTGCTTCATAGCAAACGATTCTAGGCACGTCTTCCATGAGAGCTGACCGAATGTCGCAGGTACAGCAAGGAGACGTGCTAGGGTCTTCTGAGCGGCAAAGAGGGGTAGACATCCTGTTTTGGCAGGATACTCTTCCCTCACGATCTCTCTCTTGACAAGAAGAGAGAGTATCAGTATAGTGTGGATATGGAGCATATGTTCCACTGGATCTGCTTCTGGACAAACAGTACCAGCACGCCTTCCCCGGTGAAGCGAGCAACGATCATGCCGTCTTCCTTCGCGCGTGGCCAAAACGATGGGATACAGTCACGACATGATACGGAAGACTCGGAACATCCCAATGGTGAGCCGCTTCTCTGATCATCGCTTGGAGGCTGGCCTTTCTCCATTTGATGTGTCTTGATCGAGTCGTCGGCTTGCTCACAGCGACAAAGCGAGTACTGCCTTTCAGTTCTCCCACGGTATTTCTCGTCTGTTGCGTCCCTGGAGTGCTTCCCTGACGGAGGGATACATGATACCTACGGAAAATATGAATGTCCGCAAAGGACAACGCTTCGGCAACTATCAAATCCTCCAGCTGCTCGGGCGAGGAGGATTCGCCGAAGTCTATCTGGGCGAGCATCTCTACCTCGCCACCCACGCCGCGCTCAAAGTACTCACAGCACCGCTTGACGAGCAAGGAACAGCAGCGTTCCTGCGTGAGGCTCGCGCGCTGGCAAGCCTGATCCACCCGCATATCGTGCGCGTGCTGGAATTCGGCATCCAGGACGCGACCCCGTATCTCGTGCTGGACTACGCACCTGGAGGTACCTTGCGTCGGCGTCATCCCAGAGGGGAGCGACTTCCACTTCCCACGGTCGTGGACTACGTGAATCCGCCCTGCAATATGCCCACGCCGAGCACCTGATTTACCGCGATGTCAAACCGGAGAACATCCTGCTGGGTAGACACGACGAATTGCTGTTGGCCGATTTCGGCATCGCTGTTCTGACGCAGAGTATGCAGAGCACGCAGACACAGAATATCGTTGGGACACCTACGTATATGGCCCCTGAGCAGTTGCAGGGCCATCCCTGTCCGGCCAGCGACCAGTACGCGCTGGGCATCCTGGTCTATGAGTGGTTGTATGGTCGCCCACCGTTTTCCGGCTCCCCAACCGAGGTCGCCGCCCAACACTATTTCGCCTCACCACCCTCGCTCAAGGAGCGGGTTCCCTCCTTTCCACCCTGGGTGGAACAGGTCGTCCTGCGGGCACTGGCCAAGAAACCGACCTCACGCTTTCCCAGCGTGGCAGCCTTTGCCGATGCGCTCTCGGAGGCATGTGCTACTTCTGCTGCTGCTCTTTCAACGAAAAGAATCGCCTCCGCACCTGATAGCGGATCACCTCTGGCCTCGCTTCTTCCAGGTCAACCGGTGTTATCTTGGAGGCAAACCGCACAGGAAGCCGCTCCGACGTCTCATGCCAATAAAGGCAACGGACACCATGCCCGAGGTCCGTTTGCCTCGACCGTTCCCGACAACAGGCAGATGGATACCCCCTCATCCTGGTCTTTCTTCAGTTGGATCGCTCCCAGCAGACCAGCGACTTCGCACCCTGTGGCCTGGACGCTTGCGCATGGCGTGGTCGAGGGCTATTTTACTTCTGGAACCCTTCTCCTTATATGTTAATATTTTTTCAGACCCTTGAAAGAAGGGTCAGCAGGGGACATCCCTGCTCAATATCCACTGCCGGGGAAAGGCTTGCGTCTCCACACGGCTCGACCGGTAAGAAAAGATCGTGCTTCCCCGGCAGCCTTCCTGGGCCAATCGACGATTGGAGGGACGTTGCTTCGAGCACCCGTTATATAAGGACCCGATCCCCCCAGGAACCTGTGGTAGAAAGGAAGCACGAGGATGTGGTACATCGGACTGGATTGGGCGGACACGCACCACGATGTCGAGGTGATGGATCAGGAGGGCAAGCGCGTCGGAGCACGGCGCTTTGCCCACAGCCACGAAGGTTTGAACGCTCTGAAGGAGTTTGTGTTGAGTCGTGCGCCTTCGCCTGAACAACTGGCATGCATTGTAGAAACGAACCATGGATTGTTGATCACCTTTCTGCTGGAAGCTGGCATTCCCGTCTATCCCGTCAATCCGAAAGTCGCTAATCAATTGCGCAAAGCAGCCGGAGCTAAGACGGATCGTATCGATGCGCATTTGCTGGCCAAGATGGGCCGCTTTGATCTGGCGGAGTTGCGGCGATTGGAGCCTGACAGCCCGAAGGTGGCGGAGCTGAAAACGCTGACGCGCGATCAAGATGCGCTGGTTCAGATGCAAACCCGCCTGGTGAACCAATTGACGGCTTGCCTCAAGGAATACTATCCTACGGCATTGAAACTGTTTGGCAAATTGCAGCAGCGCTCCACGTTGGTCTTTTTGCAAACCTACCCGACGCCACAAGCCGTTCAGGCCGCTTCGCAGGAAGAGATTCTGGCGACCTTGCGCATGGGAAAGCATACTCACCCCAAGCAGGTTGCCTGCACGATCTTTCAGGAGGTGCATCGACCTCAGTTGCAAGCCTCCGAGATCATCGTACGGACGAAGTCGCGCTTGATGCTCTCCCTGGTCAAGCAATTGCTGGTGATCATCGAGGAGATCGCTCACTATGATAAGGAGATTAAGACCCTTTTTTTGACCCATCCTGACCAGCCGCTCTGGAGTTCGCTGCCTGGTGCTGGCAAACGTCTGGCCCCACGACTCTTGGCAGAATGGGGCGATGATCGCACGCGTTACACCGATGCCAACAGTGTCCAAACCCTGGCCGGAACGGCTCCCGTGCCGTTCCAAAGTGGCAACTTTGCCAAAGCCCACAAACGCTTTGCGTGTTTGAAGCCCTTGCGCAACGTCTTGCACCAGTTTGCCTGGCAATCGACCCAGCAAGAAGTCTGGGCGCGCGACTATTATCAACGCAAACGGGCTGAGGGCAAAAGTCACAGTATGGCCGTTCGGGCCTTGGCCAACGTGTGGGTCCGCATCATATATCGGATGTGGCAGGACCAGACCTGCTATCAGACCGCGCGCTTTGAACAAGCGCGACAACAGCATGCGCAAAGAGCTGCTTAGGAGCCGCTGATCACACTGCAAACGGCTCTCCCGAGCAAGAAAACTGTCGGTTTTTTTGCTGGCACCGCAGTAGGTCTTCTTTTGTCCCGGCCAGCTCAGCAGCATCAAGCCAGGTAAAAAGTGGCTTGATGCTGCTGAGCTGGCCGGGAGCGCCCCTCCCCCTTCAGACCATATTACTCTCATGACTCTTCCCCCGACCTCTCAATTTTTCGCTTGTTCCAAATCACTTCCAAAAAGGCTTGACATAGAGGGTCTTTTCTATGCCATACAGAGTTCCCACAAATTGACCGCCGCTATTGCATGGCCCCTCGGCGGCTGTGTCTTGCTCTTGAGTCTCTCCTGCTTGTTCCTCGCCGGTTGGCTGGCACACAAGCGTACCGGGAAGAGAATGGCTGGATTTGCTGCAGGAAGCCTGGCAGGTCTAGTGCAGCAGATCAGTGCAGGAGTGCTGGGTCATCCCGTCCTTGGCGTGGTGCTTCCCACCAGTTTTCCGCTCCTCTTGCTGCTGTGGGGAGTATTGGGAGGGCTGCTTGGTCTGCTCGGGACCAAGCGACGAACGCGCTGACGCGAATGTGGCAAGAGCATGACCTGCCTGTAATCGGAGGGCATTTCGCGGAATCAGTACTTTCCTCTCTTCACGTACATCACAAGCGGCAATGTTCATCTCCCCATGCTAGATCACCCACATTACTCCCCTCATAAGCTCATTAGTTCATCTCCGCTGTAGATGAAGGAGTAAAACCAGCAAGAACGAGTATTCGGGCATATTGTCTATAGTTATCTATAGTTGTCTATCATGTATAGAGATATAGACAAGAAATAGAAAAATAATTATACTAGAAGCATTGAGCAGTGGAAGTGGCCTCACCCTGACGAGGCTGTAGCCGGTCCACTACGGCAGCGGGGCAACCCCTGCAACGGACCAGGTTGGTCACCTCAAGCTGTCTGTGCTGAGTTATCGCCGAGCTTGAAACGACGAGGCTTCTCACCTTGATTGCGCGACAATCACAACGAGAAGGCAGCTCCCGCCTGCTACAGCTTGAACAAGCTGGCTGGACTTGTCGGTGTTTCGCGGAGATCACGTCGCAAGGCTTGCTCTCACTGTATTGAAGAAGGGCACAACGATTGTTCCTGCCGTGCGTCCTGGCCTGCGGTGAGAGTCCTCGGGCCAGATTGGAAAGCGTCCTCGTAGCGTGTCCTTGTAGGTTTTGCCAGTCGCGCGTCTCTGTAGCTGTGCCTCGTAGTGTGTTCTGCGGAGTGCTTCCATGCCATGCATCGCATGTAGCCCGTCTCGTAGTCAGTTCTGGTAGGCAATGAATCTCCATCTCTTGCCGGGTCGGGTGCTCTGTCTCGAACCGGCGAAGAGGTGATCCACTGTTCGGCTGAGAGGTTTTCCGAAGTATAAACAGTTGGATAGGACGGATGGGTGTCTCGGAGCGCCGAAATCCTCCTGAAGCAGCAAGTCTCTGCATTTCTTAACCCGACCTTTGTTCAGTAGAGTGTCTAAAGGAACGACGGAGTGCCGAAACGCAAAGGAATCATCTATGCCACACTAGAGCGGCTGCATCATCTGACGACGCTCAAAGAGAGCCGCTACGAAGCGAAAAAAGCACGGCGAGCCTCCGGTGAACGCATCTGGAGGTTTTCGACCGGGAAGATCCATTCGCTGACGACGCGAGGCGTCTACCAGCAACACATCCTGGCCTTCGTGAACTGGGTCCGAGACACGTACCACCTGACCCACCTGGAACAAGTGGACGCGCGAGCTGATGAGCTGGTCACCACCTATCTCGCCCAGCACCTCGCTGCCGGTCGCAGTCCCTACACCTTGCAGTCCGAGCGCGCTGCCCTGCGCTTGTTTTTCAGTGACCGCGATCTGGCAGCAGCACTCGTGCTGCCACCCCGTGCGCGTGAGCAGATTCGTCGCTCGCGGGGTCCGGTCGCCCAGGATCAGGAAATCCAGCTGCGCAACTGGCAGCGCGAGATCGCCTTCCTGAAGGTGTGTGGCCTCCGCCGTGCCGAAGCCTTGGTGCTGCGCGTCCAGGACATTAAGGCCTTCCGTGATGGACACGTTGTGGTACATGTCAGGCGAGGGAAAGGTGGGCGATCACGCGAGGTGCCCGTGCTGCCTGGACAAGAGCAGCAGGTACTCGCTGTCGTCGTAGGGCGCGAGCCGGAAGAACCGGTCTTTGAGCGACTGCCGGTCCGCCTGGACGTGCATTCGTTCAGGCGGGCGTATGCCCAGGCGCTCTACCTCTACTATGCTCCCGGCCGGACCCTACCGCCGCCCCATGGGCGGCTTAAACCAAGCGATTACGATGAGGTGGCTGCTAGACTGGCCTCAGAAGCCCTGGGACACTCCCGGCTGGATGTGGTCCTGGCCCATTATTTGCGCTGAAGCACCGACAGAAGCCCTTTCCAGTCGATCATAGAGCAGAACAGGGCAGAGCTGCGGCCTTCCTCCTCCCATCAGTAACGAGAATAGGACAGACGATGAATCAGGAATTACAAGAACAGCTCAAGCAGATGAAGCGCGGCTTTGAGCAGGCCATTGCTGATGCGCGGAGCGCCAAAGGCGTTTCCGTCCAGGCTTTTGATGGTCTTCTCCTCATGCAGAGCGCTGACTACTATACCTACCAGTTTCGCTTGCGAACGCAGTGGGAGCCGGAGGAGAACAGCCGAGTTTTCATTGCGGCCAGCGTGGAAGCCACCGAGTGGTTGACGGCCAGGGTTGTCAGCCTGGAGGAAGGAGCGACTCTCCTACTCGCCACACAAGCACCCATCCCCGCGCATCTGCTGTCGAAGTGTATTCTCGTGGAAGATACCACCTGGTTGTTAGAGCGCCAGTTGGAGGTCGCGGCTGCCTATCTGGATGGCTCGCTCCAGGAGGCCGCCGATGGCTTCGGAGCAAAGGTACTCCTTCTTTCTCCTGTCCAGTATGGCACGCAGCGGGTGACGAGTCACTTTGGCGCCTTTGTCCCGAACGAGCGGCAGCAGCAGGCCATTGCGCACGGGTTGGGCGGCCAGGTGACCTTTGTGATTGGCTCGGCAGGGGCGGGCAAGTCGGTGGTGGAGGCAGACCTCATCTGCCAGTTCCTTAAGCAGGGCCTTTCGGTACTGGCAGTCTCTCATACCAATATCGCTACCGACACGCTTTTCCTCCGCGGGGTGCAGGCTGCCGAGACCAGTGGCGATGCCGATCTGCGCTACCTCCTGCGGCATCAGCGGATCGTGCGGGTCGGCGACGCGCGGCACGAGAGCTTGCTGATCGGCAAGTACCGCCACCTCACCGTTGCCGCGATCGCTGAAGAGCGCATGGGGGAACTGGCCCACACCCGTCAGCGGTTGGAAGAAAGGCAGCGAGAGGGAGCGGAGCGCATCAAGACGCTGGAGCGCCATCTGCCGCAGGAGGAGCAGCGCTGGCAGGCCGAGCAGGCGCATTTGCAGCGGCAGATTGAGTCCCTGCGCGCGCTGCTGGCTCCTCTTGAGGAGCGCGAACAGCAGCGGCTCAACCAGCTTGAGAAAGGTATCGAGGCAGAGGAAGAGCAGCGCAAGACGGCGGAGCAGCAGCTGATCCCCTTTAAGGAACGGCAAGCAGAACTGGAAGGTCAACTCCGCTGGTGGCAGGAAGAGCGCACCCGTCGTCAAGCCCAGCTGGAGACGGCGCAGCAGGCACTTGCCAGCCTGCAGAGCAGAGGAGCGATCAGACGCCTGCTGGCCGGATACCAGCACGAATTGGACGTGCTGGCAGCGCAGCAAGCGGTCACTACGTGCCAGGAGGACCTGGACGAGGCCGAGCAAGCCGTAAAGGACCTCAAGCAAGTCCTGCAACAACACGGGTTAGCTCAGATCGCGTCACAGGCGGCGCTGGACAAGGCGGAGGCCGAGATCAAACGACTGCAAGCAGACGCCGCGAGCACACTCTACACCGATCAGATGGCACCCCATCGGCGGAAACTGGCACCGCTGCTGGAGCGGATGCAAGCGGGTGAAGAGGCGCTTGAGGCGCGCAGGGCAGAGATC
>WNFX01004172.1_pt1 | contig 19325 bp, 15 predicted proteins | sample 5400111 | NCBI WGS metagenome assembly WNFX01 (sample SAMN13153363, study PRJNA577476) | soil metagenome | isolation source: 40 cm soil or saprolite under grassland replicate 1 | place: USA:California | collected 2016-06-15 | reverse complement strand
CGGCGTGGCAGCGGGAGCTGTACGAGCTGGTCGCGGCCGCGCAGCGCGCGGGCGCCGCCGCCGCGGTTCCCGGCGCCGCGGTCGCTGCGGTGGACGCGGCCGCGCGCGATCTGATCACCCAGGCCGGTCACGGCGCGCACTTTGGCCACGGGCTGGGCCATGGGGTCGGCCTGGAGATCCATGAGGCACCGCTGATGTACCACGACGGGACCGGTACACTCGGGGACCGGGTTCCCATCACCGTCGAGCCCGGCGTCTACATTCCAGGCAGGGGCGGTGTCCGGATCGAGGACACCCTGGTCGTGCGCACCGGGGCCGGACCGGGAGAACTCCTCACGACGACCACAAAGGACCTGCTCGTCCTCTGAACACTGGCTGGCACCGGCCAGCACCGATGGGCGGTTTCGCATGCGGAGAGCCGAAGGACGACACACGTGGCCACCACCAACGATTTGAAGAACGGCATGACGCTGAACCTCGACGGGCAGCTCTGGACTGTCGTCGACTTCCAGCATGTCAAGCCAGGAAAGGGCGGCGCGTTCGTCCGGACGAGGCTCAAGAACGTGCTCTCGGGCAAGGTGGTGGACAGGACCTTCAACGCGGGAGTCAAGGTCGAAGTCGCCAACGTGGACAAGCGTGAGATGCAGTACCTCTACCGTGAGGCGGGCGACTTCGTCTTCATGGACACCCAGGATTACGATCAGCCGCGCATCCCGGCCTCCGTCGTTGGCGGCGCCGCGGATTATCTGCTCGAGGAGCAGACAGCGATCGTCGCATTCAACGACGGGACGCCCCTTTATGTCGAGCTGCCCGCCGCGGTCGAGCTGACCGTGACCCAGACCGACCCGGGTGTTCAGGGCGACAGGTCCACGGGCGGCACCAAGCCCGCCACGCTGGAGACGGGCGCGCAGGCCCAAGTGCCACTGTTCATCACGACCGGCGAGAAGATCAAGGTCGACACCCGCACCGGCGATTATCTCGGGCGCGCGTGAGGAAGTGCCAGCGCGAAGCAGAGCCCGTAAACGTGCACTTGACGTCCTGTTCGAAGCCGATTTGCGCGGCGAGCCTGTGCTTGACGTCCTCGCCGAGCGCACGGCGCGGGCGAGCCCGCCGGTGCAGGAGTACGCGGCCAAGCTCGTGCGGGGCGTCCAGGAGCATCGCGCGCGCATCGACGAACTGCTGTCCAGCCACTCGGCGGGCTGGACGCTCGACCGCATGCCCGCGGTCGACAGGAATCTCCTGCGGATCGGTGTCTTCGAGCTGCTGTACGCACCCGACGTGCCCGACGGCGTCGCGATCAGCGAAGCCGTACAGCTCGCCAGCGATCTGTCCACCGATGACTCGGCGGCCTTCGTCAACGGCCTGCTCGCCCGCGTGCTCGAGCTGAAACCGTCCCTTCAGTAACCGAGGGCGCATCCGTCAGCGCGGGCCTCGCTGCCCGCTGCGTAACCGCCGGCCGGCAGCCGCCAGATCGCCTGCCCGCAGCCGACGAGATCCACCGCGTCGTCCGTCGTGATCTCGTGACCGCGCTCGGCCAGGGCGGCCAGGATGTGGCCGGGGATGCGAGGCTCGGCATGCACCCGTCGGCCCTGCGCCCAATACCAGCGGGGCGCATCGAGCGCCGCCTGCGGGTCCATGCCGTAGTCCAGCGTGTTGCTGATCAGCTGTACGTGGCCCTGCGGCTGCATGTGCCCACCCATCACGCCGAACGGCCCGACGGGCTGACCATCACGGGTCAGGAAGCCGGGAATGATCGTGTGGTAGGGCCGCTTACCTGGCGCGAGGCAGTTGGGATGGTTGTCCGCCAATGTGAACCCGGCGCCGCGGCACTGCAGCGAGACGCCCGTGCCGGGCACGACGACATGGGCGCCGAAACCGAGGTAGTTCGACTGGATGAGGCTGACCATCATGCCGTTCGAGTCGGCGGTACACAGGTAGACGGTGCCGCCACGGTCGGGCTCGCCGGGCTCGGGTGCGATCGCCTTGCCGCTGATCAGCGCGCGCCGCTGCGCCGCATAATCCTTGCTGAGCAGTCCGGCGACGGGGACGGCCACGTGCACCGGATCCGCGATGTAGCGATGCGCGTCGGCGAGCGCGAGCTTCACCGCCTCGATTTGCCGGTGGCAGTTCCATTCCTGCTCCGGGGCGGGCAGTTCGAAACCCTCCAGGATGTTCAGCGCGAGCAACGCGGCCAAGCCCTGGCCGGACGGCGGTATCTCCCAGACGTCATGGCCGCGGTAGGAGGCGGAGATCGGCTCCACCCAGGTGCTGGCGTGGCCGGCCAGGTCGGCGGCGGACAGGTACCCGCCGGTCTGCGCGGCGAACGCCGCGAGGCGATCGGCCGTCTCGCCGGTGTAGAAATCGTCGGAGCCGGTAGCGGCCAGGCGGCGCAGCGTGGCGGCCAGGTCCGCGCTTCGCCAGGTCTCGCCGGCCCGGGGAGCGCGGCCGCCCGGTGCGAAGGTGGGCAGGAAGTCCTGAAGCTCCGGCCCGCCGGTGCCCTGCGCTTTCCTGGCCTGCGCCGCGCTGATGTCGGCCTGCCAGTGGTGGGCGGCGGTCGGCGATACCGGGTAACCGCCGTCGGCGTAGGTGATCGCGTCATGGAAGAGGTCATCGAAGGGCAGGCGGCCGAACCTTTCATGCAGGTCCCGCCAGGCCCGGGGGGCACCGGGCACGGTCACGGGCAACCAGCCGTGATAGGGCATCCGCTGGTGGCCACGGCCGCGCACCGCGGCGGCGGTGAGCGTGCCTGGCGCGCGGCCGGAACCGTTCAGGCCGTGCAGCCTCGCACCGTCCCACACCAGGGCGAACAGGTCGCCGCCGACGTGGTTGGACGCGGGCTGCACGACGGTGAGCGTGGTCGCGGTCGCGATCGCGGCGTCCACGGCGTTGCCGCCGCGGCGCAAGGCGGCGAGACCGGCCGCCGCGGCGAGCGGCTGGCTCGTGGCCACCGCACCCCGTGGCGCGAAGAGCGGCTTACGGTCCAGATTCGGCAGTCCCATGCCTCACAATGTCGCACGCGAGTGACCGGTGCCAGCGTGCGGCAGCCGTTATGGATCAGCTCTGACTCCTGCGGCGGCGGCCTGGTCCGCGGCGGGTCGGGCCGATTGTCGGATGGCAGCACTACATTTGGGTGCGGGCGGCGAGGTGACGAGGAGGCGGCTGTGGCCGACGACCACCCGGGCAGGCATACCGCGGCGCGCACCGCGGTGGTGTGGGGGGCGCTGCGCGGTGCGGCGGCGGCCCGCGCGCAGCAGACCGGACGTGAGCACCTTGACATCGTCGACGTGGGCGGGGGCACCGGAGGATTCGCCGTGCCGCTCGCGTGCCTCGGCCACCGGGTGACGGTCGTGGACCCGAGCCCGGATTCGCTGGCCGCGGCGCAGCGGCGCGCGGCGGAAAAGGGCGTGCCGCTCGTCGCTATCCAGGGCGACGTTACCGACCTGCAGGGCATCGCCGGCGAGGCGAGTGCCGATCTCGTGCTGTGCCACAGCGTGCTCGAGTACGTCGACGACGTCGGCGCCGCGATGGCGACGATCGCCCGGGTCCTGCGGCCCGGCGCGGTCGTGAGCGTTCTGGCCGGCGGCGCGATCGCCGCCGCGATCCACCGCGCGCTCGCCGGGCATTTCAACGAGGCCAGGGCACTGCTGCTGAGCAGCGGGAGTGCCGCGGCGGACGGCAGCGCCCCACCTCGCCGGTTCACCATGTCCGCGCTCACCGCGCTGATCGAGAAGGCCGGGCTGCACCCGGGTGCCGCGCATGGGATCCGGGTCTTCGCCGATCTGGTGCCGAGCGCGTTCGTGGACGCCGATCCGGGTGCGGGTGCGGCCCTGCTCGCGTTGGAACAGGCCGCGGCGGAGCACCCTGCGCTGCGCGACATCGCCACCCAGCTGCACGTGTTCGGCTATCGCTGATGGACGGCTGATGGATGCGCGGTCGGCGGATGACGGCGGCTGTCACATCCTGCACGCGGACATGGACGCGTTCTACGCGAGCGTGGAGACCCGTGACCAGCCGGACCTCCGCGGGCGGCCGGTGATCGTGGGCGGCGGCGGGCGCGGAGTCGTGTTGTCCGCCACGTACGAGGCCCGCGCCTACGGCGTGCGCTCGGCCTTGCCGATGGGCCGCGCGATCCGGCTGTGCCCGCATGCGGTGGTCGTGCCGCCGCGGCACCGTGTATACGGCGCGGTCTCGCGGGAGATCATGGCCGTCTTCCGCGCGGTCACACCGCTGGTGGAACCGCTGTCGCTGGACGAGGCGTTCCTCGACGTGTCGGGGGCGCGGCGGCGGCTCGGCTCGCCGGCCCGGATCGCCGCGCTGATCCGCGCCCAGATCCGCGAGCAGCACGACATCACCTGCTCGGTCGGCGTCGCATCAAGCAAGTTCATCGCCAAGCTCGCGTCAGCCAGGTGCAAGCCCGACGGGCTGCTCGTGGTGCCCGCCGCCGACGTGCTCGCCTTTCTGCATCCGCTGCCGGTAGGCGCCCTGTGGGGCGTCGGGGACCGTGCCGCCCAGACCCTGGCCAGGCTCGGACTTCGCACCGTCGGCGACATCGCGCACGTCCCGGCGGCCACGCTCAAGAGCGAATTCGGAGCCGCGGCGGGCACCCATCTCGCCGCACTGGCCTGGGGGCGTGATGACCGGCCCGTGGTACCGCGCGTGGCGGAGAAGAGCATCGGCGCGGAGGAAACCTTCCCCGAGGATGTTGCCGACCCGGACGTGATCCGCCGTGAACTCCTCCGGCTTGCCGAGCGCACCGCACGCGGTCTGCGCTCGTCCGGTTACGGCGCCAGGACGATCGTCGTGAAGCTGCGCCTGGCGAACTTCACCACGATCACCCGGTCCCGCACGCTGGCCGAGCCGACCGACGTGGCCCGGCGGATCCACGCCACCGCGTGCGCCCTGTACGCGTCCGCGGGGCTCGATCCGCAGGCACGCCTGCGGCTGGTCGGGGTCAGGGCCGCGAATCTGCGTCCGGCGGCGGGCACCCAGCTCGCCCTGGGCGACCGGACCGCCGGCTGGCCGGAAGCGGAACGGGCGATGGACCGGGTTGCGGCTCGCTTCGGGTGTTCTTGCTTGGCGTTGCCCTGCTGCTTGCCGGGGTCGTATCCAAGTACATCTGGATCGGTGTGGCGGGTTTCCTCGTCATGCTCGCCGCCGCCATGTGGGCTCTCACCAGCTGGCGGCGCATCAGCGGCAACGCAGCGGTGCGGGCACAGCCTGCGCCCAAGCGGCGGCGACGCCGTGGCGGTGGCAGCAGCCGCGGCCGCGCGACCGGTCACGGGTTCATGGAACGGCTGGAAGAACGCTGGCGCCGCCGCCAGGAAGGCGACATGTAGGGGCTGGGGGTTACGGCACCCGCGGGGTCGGGGGTCAATGTCCGGGGAATCGCAGGTCAACGCGCTGCAGCGCCGCCCGCGCCGGTCCGCCTGTGCGGTGGGATGTGCGCCCAGAGCCAAGTGGTAGCCACGTCCATCCAGCCAAACACGTCGAGCACGTTGCGCGCTGACCGCCGCATGGCCGAGATCTTCGAGGCGGGAAACATCCGGGCTCGCCAGCGCGTCCGCGGGCTGACGGACGCGGCAAGCGCCCGGCGCACGGCGGTGACGTCGGTGCGAAGGCCAGGCACGCCGTCGACGTGTTGGGCGTAACGCGCCCGCTCCTCGGCCAGCGCGATGCGGCGCAGCGCCTCAGCCGGAGCAACGGCGAGCTGTAGCTTCGCCGTCACGCGCTGAGTGGTCGCGCGTGGCGACTCGTTCGGCGGGCAGCCGACTCCGAAGTCTTCAAGGTCGTCACGCACCTCCAGCCAGGCCGCCAGGATGCGTGCCCGCGCCGGGCGGGAGCCCGCGGCCGCGCCGGTGCGCCGCCACACGCGGGTCACCAGGCGGGAAACCACCGGCATGAGCAGAATGATCAGCGCGAGGCCCGCGAGGCCCGCGAGCCACCACCGCCACAGCCCGTGGTGCTGCTGCGCGCGGCCGGACGTGGCGTCACCGCCCAGCTGGCCGGTGCGCACATGCGCGCCCGCTCCCGTGGTGGGGGATACGCCGGGCTGTGTGCCTCCTGGCACCCCTCCCACCGGCGCGGACGGGCTGCCGGGACCCGTGATCGGCCCGCTCTGGATGGTATAGGGCGGGGGCACGGCCGTCGCCTGACCCGGTGCGCTGCCGCTCGGCGTCGGCTCCCACGCCAGCCACCCGGCACCCTGGAAATACAGTTCCGGCCAGGCGTGGGCATCGGTGGTCGTGACCTGCCAGCTCCCGTCACTCTGGTAGGTGCCCGCGGTATACCCGACCGCGACGCGGGCGGGAATGCCGAGCAGCCGGGCCAGGACGGCGAACGCGAACGCGAACTGCTGGCAGAAGCCCCGTTTGGAGTACAGGAGGAAGTCCGTCAGCCCGCTCGTGGTGTCCGGCTCGTGCACGTTGAGGGTGTAGGTGAAATTCCCCGGCGTGGTAAACCACTGCTGCAGTTTGACGGCCTTGTCGTAGGACGTGGCCGCGCCGCCGGTGAGTTGGCGGGCGAGCTTGCCGAGGGAGGCGTAGGCGGCCGGGGTCTCGGCGTCCACGCTGACCGCCGGGGGAGGCGCGAGTGCGGCGCGAAGCTCGCCGGCGGTGGGCTCGACATCCTTGCTCGTCACCCGATACTTCAGGCCCCCGATGGAGTTGACCGACCACATCATGAGCGTGTTCGGATCGGTTTGCCAGTCGCTGCCCGCCTGCACGTTAACCGCCGGGTAGGGCAGTGGGAGGAAGTTCTCGGTGTGCTTGCCGTTGAGGACGGAGCCTTTCACGCCGCGGGCCACGGTGACGCGCGTGTGGGTCAGGCGGTAGCGGGCGCCGCGCAGCCCGGGGCTCGCCGGCAACTCGCCTGACCGCGCGACGTTGCGCGCCTGTGGCAGGTACAGGGTCCAGCTGGCGGCGGTCGAGGTCAGGTCGAGCGAATACATCTGCAAGTAGGTCGGGTCGGGGTTGTCGCTCTTGTAGGTCAGTATCGGCACCGGGCGGCTGTCGCGCAGCTGGTCGCTCAGCTGGACCAGCGGTTGGGGCAGCGCGGCCAGCGACTCACTGCCCTTGCCGCCCGCTCCTGGCCCGGCGCCGAACAGATCCCGCACATGCAGGCCGGGGACAAGCAGCGGGACAAGCAGCGCCGCCGCGACGGCCGCCATGCCGACCCGGCGACCCGCGGCGGCCAGCGCGTGGGTGTCCGGGCCCGCGGTCTCCTCCGGCAGGGCGGGGCGGATGCGAGCGGCGGTGCGGACGGAGACGAGTCGCCCCCACAGCTGGATCCGCTCCCGCCCGTCCGCGACGAGGAGGACGAGGTAACCGGCGACCCCGATGCAGAAGATCAACGCCTCGCCCGCGGCTGACGCCGCCGCCTTGCTCGCGATGGTCGCGCTGAACAGCGCGAGCAGCGGGAGGCCGGCCGCGGCCGCCTTGCGCAGCCGCACCGCCAGCAGGTCAGTGGCGAGGGCGGCGATCCCGATGCCTGACACCGCAAGGAAGGTGATGCCCCGCAGGCCGGGCACCGGCGGCGCATACCTGGCCGCGTCGGACCAGCCGACGTCGTTGAGCCGGTGCAGCGCGTTCAGCGACGCGTGGGTCGGCAGCACGCCGAGGAATGAATACCGCGCGGCGAATACGAGATTCAGGTAGAGCAGCAGGCCAAACGCGGTGGCTAGCAGGCAGACGAGCGCGGGCAGCGTGCGCAGCCGGGTCAGCGATCCCGTGCCCGCGACCACGATGACGGCACCGGCCCCCACCCAGAACCAGGACCCCGACCCGATGAGCGGGCGCAGGGCAACGGACGCCGCGATCGTGGCGATCGCGGCGCTCACGGTCAGCCGCAGGTTCATCCGCTGATCGGCTCCTCACCCGCCAGGGCAGCGGCTCGCGCCCGGCGGCGCAGCCGCCCCCACGCCGTTTCCAGCGGCGTGTCGGCCGTGACTGGCAGCACCTGCCACCCGGCCTGAGCAAGAACCCGTTCGGCGTCCTGTGCACGTTCGCTCACCCGGTGGCCGGGGATGCCATCCCACGTCCCGACGCCAAGCTGCACGGCCACGGCCGTCTTGGCTCTGCTGCAGGCGCGCGCGAGGTCGCTGGCCTGCGCGCCGTCGAGGCGGCCGAGGACGGCCACGACCAGCCCCCCGCCACTGGTGGCCAGGGCCGCGGTGCCCCTCGCGATCGAACTGCCGCGGGACGGGCGCGCGGCGGCGAGCACGTCGAGCAGCATCTCCTCGAACGGGCTGCCACCCTCGATCGGCCCCGTATCGGTGATCATTTGCATCTCGAACTGCTGGCGGGCCAGGTGCACGCCGATCGAGGCCGCGGCGCTGACCGCGTACTCGAACGACGAGTTGATCCCTGAACCCGTGTGCGCGATGGCCCGGGTGTCAAGGAACAGCGATGCCCTGCTGTGCCAGGGCTGCTCCTCGCGCCGGACCATCAGCTCGCCGTAGCGCGCGGTGGAGCGCCAGTGCACCCGGCGCAGCGCATCGCCGTCGCGGTAGGAGCGCGGCGCGACGTCGTCCTCGCCCGAGGCCGCGGCGATGCGCATCACGCGGTCGCCGGCGCCGAGCCAGTCGGCGGCGGTCTGGCTGGATGGCAGCGACACGACGCGCGGCGTCACCACGAGCTTGCTGTGGTCGGTGAATGACCGGGAGATCTCCACCATGCCGAAGGCGTCAGCGACGCGCACCCCGAGCGGCCCGATGGTGAAACGGCCGCGCATGTCGGAGCGGATCCGGTAGGTCAGTTCGCGGGTGCCGCCGCCCTCGACCGCCTCGAGAATGAAACGCGGATGCCCGCCCAGCGGGAACGGAAGCTGGTCCTCGGCGAGCAGCAGCCCGGTGCGCAGCCGAGTGACGTTGGACAGCCGCAGCGTGACCGTCGTGGGCTGGCCGACCTGTACCCGCGGGGGGTTCAGTTCACGCGTGCAGCCGAGCTGGTAGCGGGTCCGGCTCGCGGCGAGCGCGGACAACAACGGCAAGGCGATGAGCAGCACGCCTATCTGCAGCAGGCCGCGCTCGCCCAGGCTGAGCCCGCACACTGCCGCGGCGGCACCCGCGGCCACGAACGATCTGCCGCGCGTCGTGAGCCCGGAAATCACGTCCCGCATGCGGGCTGTCCTTCCTCGCGATCCGCCTACCTGCGCTGCGGTAGCGGGAGCCGCTGGATCAGATCGGCCATGACGCTCTCCGGCATCCGGCGCTGCGCCGCGGCTTCAGCCGCGGGCAGCAGTCGGTGCGAGAGGACGGGGCCGGCGAGCGTTTGCACATCGTCGGGTATCACGTAGTCGCGCCCGTCCAAGGCGGCATAGGCGCGGCAGGCTCGGACCAGGTGCAGCGTCGCGCGCGGCGATGCCCCCAGCCGGAGGTCGGGATGCGTCCGGGTGGCGGTGACCAGGTTGATGATGTAGTGGCGGATGGGTTCGGACATGTGCACGCCCCGCACGGCAGTGATCAGACCGCGCACGTCCGCCGCTTCGGCGACCGGCACGAGCTTATCGAGGGGCGATGAGGACGAGTGCAGGTCGAGCATCTCAAGCTCGGCGGCGGCGGACGGATACCCCATCGAGATACGAGCCGTGAACCGGTCCCGCTGCGCCTCGGGCAGCGGGTACGTACCCTCCATCTCGACCGGGTTCTGGGTCGCGATGACCATGAAGGGCCGCTCGAGCTCATACGTGGTTCCGTCGACCGTGACCTGCCGCTCTTCCATGCATTCGAGCAGCGCCGACTGGGTCTTGGGGGAGGCACGGTTGATCTCGTCGCCGACCACGATGTTCGCGAACACGGGGCCGGGCTTGAACTCGAAGTCACGGCGTTCCTGGTTGAACGCGCTCACCCCGGTGATGTCGCTCGGCAGCAGGTCGGGGGTGAACTGGATCCGGCGGACCGAGCAGTCAATGGACCGCGCGAGCGCCTTGGCGAGCATCGTCTTGCCCACGCCGGGAACATCCTCGATAAGCACGTGACCTTCGGCGAGCAGCACGGTGAGGGTGAGCCGCACCGCGTCGGGCTTCCCCTCGATGACCGATTGGATGGCTTCGCCGATCTTGCTGGCCATGCCGACGAGATCCTCGAGCACGTGATCTGGGTCAGCTCCTGTGCTCACTGCCACGTGGTCCTCCTCGAGGGGCATGCGGAGGGCGCCGCCCTTGCCGCCTTGGCCACGGTTAGCCCGTTCCGGATGCAAAAATACCTCCCCACCTTCCCAAACCGTGTGTACTGACAGTACGCCGCGGAATTGCCGGGCAACGATGTCCTACCAGGTGCCCCTCCTGTACCGCCGGGCCGCAACGGGCGCATCTCGGGTGAGCGGGCCGCTACCTCCGGTTAGGACCGAATTTTTCCCAAACGGCTGCCGCGGCGGTCCACGGCGCCCAGGTGCGGACAGTTGTGACTGGGCCTGCATTTCCCCAGACGACTTTCAGCCCGGGGCGGTTCATCTGCCCGTTTTTTCACACGTTGTCTGGGGTGCGTGGCGCCGCTGGGACACGTGGCGCGGCTGAGACGAGCCGGCCGCGCGGACTCCTACTCCACTTTCCTCCACAGGTGCTGAACTGCGCGTTTGGTGCGCGGACAGGTCCAATACAGCGGCGGTGACGATTGACCGTGGAGAGATGTGGAGTACAGTGGGGCGATGTGGAGCACACCACGCTCTGCACGGTACTTCTGGTGGGGGCAGGGGAGGTGAGTGCCGGTGTTCCTCGGCACCCACACGCCACGCCTCGACGACAAGGGGCGGCTGTTCCTGCCCGCTAAGTACCGCGATGAGCTCGCCGGAGGTCTGGTGATCACGAAGGGCCAGGAGCGATGCCTCTATGTCTTCCCCGAGGCGGAGTTCACCCGGATCACCGAGGCGCTCCGCAGTGCTCCCGTCACGGCCAAGGCTGTCCGTGACTACAGCCGGGTCTTCTTCGCCAGCGCGTCTGACGAGGTGCCCGACAAACAAGGGCGGATCACGGTCCCCACGGGTCTGCGCGAGTACGCGGCCCTGGGCCGCGATTGCGTCGTGATCGGTGCCAACACGCGTTTGGAAATCTGGGATGCGCAGGCGTGGGATGCCTACCTCGCCGACCAGGAGGAGGCGTTCTCGGCCGCGTCCGAGGAGGTGCTGCCCGGGGTGCTGTGAGGCACGCCTGCGGATGCCGCTGACCGGCGCCGCAGGCGAGCAGGTGTTCGGCGAGGTCTCCACCCGCGTCGGCCGGCGACGGCTGGCACCCCTTCCCCGGTGCCAGGCGAGCCAGTGGCGGTGCCAGCTTTGATGCCGGCGGATGGAGACCTGGCCGGACGCCCGGGCTGCCCGGCGGAGCTTGTCTGTGCTGGTTTGTGGTTGCGTGCTTGCCGCGCATGCCGTGCTTGCCACAGAAAGGGGGTCTGGTGGACGCAACGGCTTCCGGTCATGTTCCTGTCATGCTTGACCGCGTCCTGGCGTTGCTCGCCCCGGCGCTGAGCCCGCCAGGTGCCGTCCTGGTGGACGCGACTCTCGGCCGGGCCGGGCATGCCCGAGCGCTGCTCGACGCGCACCCGGAGCTTGTGCTCGTGGGCCTGGACGCCGACATCGACGCGATCGAGAGATCCGGGCAGTTGCTCGCCGCGCACGCCGGCCGGGTCACGCTTGTGCACGCCAGGTATGACGAGATACCCGTCATACTCGACCGGCTCGGCCACCGCCACGTGCATGGCGTCCTTTTCGACCTCGGCGTCTCATCGCCTCAGCTTGACCAGCCTGAGCGCGGCTTCAGCTACTCGGCTGACGCGCCGCTCGACATGCGCATGGACCAGTCGCAGCAGCTCACGGCGGCGGACGTGGTGAATTCGTACCCCGGCCGACAGCTCGCGCGGGTGCTGCGCGAGTACGGCGACGAGCGGTACGCGCGGCGGATCGCGGATGCCGTCGTCCGGGAGCGCACACGGTCGGCCATCACATCGACCAGCAGGCTGAGCGACATCATCCGCGCCTCGATCCCCGCCGCGGCACGCCGTTCCGGCGGCCATCCGGCCAAGCGGACATTCCAGGCGCTCCGGATCGAGGTCAACGGCGAGCTCGCGGTGCTTGAGCGGGCCCTTCCCGGCGCGCTCGACGCGCTCTGGGTGGACGGGCGGATCGTCGTGCTCGCCTATCACTCGCTCGAGGACCGGATCGTCAAGCGGGCCTTTGCCGCCCGGGTTACCGACACCACCCCACGTGACCTGCCGCTACCGCTGGCGTCGGGCAGGCCGAAGTTCCGGCTGCTTACCCGTGGGGCGCAGCGGCCATCCGACGACGAGATAGCCCGTAACCCGCGCGCCGCCTCGGCCCGCCTCAGGGCCGCGGAACGGGTCGCGGCGTGATAACCGCCACGTGATGCCAAGGGGAGCGGCATGACCACAACGACACAGCGGCATCCGCCGCCACGCGGGGGCGTCGGCACGGCCCGCCGTCCCGATCACCTGGCCCGGCCCGGGCGTGGGCCGCGCCCAGGTTCGCCGGCCGCGCCTGCGGGCACGAGGACCGCACCACCTCAGCGGCCGTATGCGCCACCGGCACCGCCCGTGCGGTCGGCTCCGTCAGCGCGACCGGCACCGTCGGCGCCTGGCAGGCCGGCCAATCGCGGCGCGGCGCCGCGCACGCCGTTCGTCTTCCTCGTGGTAGGCCTGCTCAGCGGGGGGCTCATTTGCCTGCTGCTGCTGAATACCATTCTCGCCGCGGGCACCTTTCAGATCACGTCGCTGCAGCAGTCCAACGCCGCACTCGCGCGACAGCAGCAGGCATTGCAGCAGCAGATCGCGAACTCGCAGGCACCGGAGACGCTCGCCCGGCGCGCCAGGCAACTGGGCATGGTTCCCGTGCGCGATCCGCGCTTCGTGAGCTTGCCGTCGGGCCGCGTCTACGGGCAGGCGCAGGGACCGGCCACGGCGCACCGGCCGGCCACCGGGACCGGCCATTGACGGGCGGCGAAGGCGGGCCGGGGCGCCGCGGGCCTGGGCGGCCCCGTCCCGGCCGCCGCACCGACGGTCCTCCCCGGCGAGCGGGGCGCCACCCCAGCGCCGCGCCATCCGCCGCAGGCCGCCCGCCCGCGCCTAAGGGGCCGAGGCCAGCCGGGTGGCCAGGGCCAGCCGGCGGGCCCACGCCGGGGACCGGCGATGACCCGCGCAACCGCGACAGGCGCGCGGGCCCTCGCGCCAGCCCTGGGCCCAGACGGCCCGCGCCGCCCGTCCGGCGGCGGGCCACCTTCCGCCGCGGTGACCCCACACGCCGGCTGCGGGTCGCGCTCGTGTGCATCGGGTTCGTCATTTCGTTGTTCGCCGGGCGGCTAGTGCAGCTGCAGGGCATGGAGTACGGCAAATACCGGGCCATAGCGCAGCGGGAACGGCTGCAGACGATACAGATCCCCGCGGTACGCGGGAGCATCCAGGGAGCGGACGGCCGCCCGCTGGCCATGACCGTCCAAGCCAACCTTGTGTACGCCGACCCGACCCAGATGAAGGGCACCGTGTCGGTCTCGGCCGAGGCGGAGAAGGCCAAGTACGCCGGCCAGCTCGCCGCGCCGCTGGCCATGTCGGCCGGCGACATCCTCACCCGGCTTGACCATCCCACCTCACCGCAGTACGTCGTGCTGAAGGACGCGGTCACGCCCCAGGCGACCGAGCAGATAAGCGCGCTGCGGGTTCCCGGCATCGCGATGAACCCGGAATTCCGCCGCGTCTACCCCAATGGCTCGCTCGCCGGTAGCCTGCTCGGCTTCACGACCACGGACAGCTCGGGCATCCTGCACGGAGCGGCTGGGCTGGAGTACGCCGACAATTCGCTGCTCACTGGGCGCAGCGGTAGCCAGGAAGTAGAGATCGGCGCCGACAATCAGCCGATCCCGACGGCCCCGGACCGGATGGTGCCAGCCGTCCCCGGCCGCAGCGTACGCCTCACGATCCTGCCGGACCTGCAATGGGAGGCGGAGCAGGCGTGTTCGGCGCGGGTGCGCCAGGTCAAGGCGGACAGCTGCATGGCGGTGGTGATGCAGCCGCAGACGGGCCAGGTGCTCGCGCTGGCCAGCGCGCCGTCGCGGCCGCCGGGTAATCCGGCGGGCCAGCCGGCGAGCACCAATCCCGTGGTGTCCGACGTATTCGAGCCCGGCAGCACCGCGAAGGTCATCACGGCGGCAGCAGCACTTGAGCGCGGCGGCCAGACATTGGACAGCCGCTACACGATCCCGTATCAGATCACCGTGGACGGCTTCCAGTTCCACGACGCCGACGTGCATCCGACGCAGCACCTGACGCTGGCAGGCATCGTCGTCCACTCCAGCAACGTCGGCATGGTGCAGGTTGTGCAGCACGTCAGCCCGCGGGTGCAGTACCAGTACTTCAGGAACTTCGGCGTCGGCAGGCCCACCGGGCTCCGGCTGCCGGGCGAGAGCCCGGGAATCCTGGCGCCGCCAAGCAAGTGGTGGGCCGACCAGCGGTACACCTTGTCCTTCGGCCAGGGGGTGGCGATCAATGCGGTGCAGCTCGCCAGCGTCTATGCCACCATCGCGAACGGGGGCGTGCGGATGACGCCGACACTGGTGGAGGGCACCACGGACGGCCACGGCGGATTCATCCCCGCGCCGCCGCCCACCAGGCGCCGCGTGCTGCAGCAGCAGACGGCGGCGCAGATGCTCCGGATTCTTCAGTGGGTGCCGAAACTCGACATCGGCCCGTGGGGGCTCATTCCCGGGTATGCGGTCGCGGCCAAGACCGGCACAGCCCAGCGGCCGGATCCTAAGTGCGGCTGCCTGCGGGGCTATAACTCCAGCTACGTCGGCATCGCCCCGGCCGGCGATCCGAAGCTGGTCGTCGCGGTGGTTGTGGAGAACCCGCGCAGCGGCGACTATTACGGCAATGCGGTCGCCGGGCCCGTGTTCAATGAGATCATGAAGTTCGCGCTGCTAAGCATGAAGATCCCGCCGACCGGGGGCAAGGCACCGCACGTCCGGCTCACGGCTCCGTGATCGGATGTAGCCTCTCCGCGTGCCCGTGCCCATGCGTCCCCACCGCGTCAGACCCCGGCCGCTCGAGGAGCTGGCCGCGGTGCTCGGCGTGCCGGCCGGTCCGCGCGGGGCGGGCGAGGCCCTGTTGTCCGGCGTAACCCACGACTCACGCCGGGTGTGTCCCGGTGACCTTTACGTGGCGCTGCCGGGTGGCCACCACCATGGCGCGGAGTTCAGCGGCGACGCCGCGGCCGCCGGCGCGGTCGCCGTGCTCACCGATGCCCGCGGCAGCCGCGCGGCGGCGGCGGCCCGTCTGCCCGTCCTCGTGGTGCCCGACCCGAGAGCCTGCGTCGGCCAGGTCTCGTCCTGGGTTTTCGGTAATCCCTCCGCGCGCTTGCTGCTGCTTGGCGTCACTGGTACGAGCGGCAAGACGACGACGACGTACTTCCTGGAGGCGGCGCTCCAAATGGCGGGCCACCGGACCGGGCTCATCGGCGGCGTCCAGACCAGGATCGCCGGGGAGGTGACGGCGAGCACGCTCACCACGCCCGAGGCGCCGGACCTCCAGGCCCTGTTCGCGGTGATGGCCGAGCGCGGCGTCACCGCGGCGGCCATGGAGGTCTCCAGCCATGCGCTAGCGCTCGGCCGGGTCGCAGGGATTTCCTACGATGTCGCGATCTTTACCAACTTGTCCCACGATCATCTGGACTTCCATGCCGACATCGACGACTATTTCGCCGCCAAGGCGAAGCTCTTCACGCCGGAGTACACGCAGGTCGGCGTCGTCAATGTCGATGACAAGTACGGCCGGATGCTCGCCGGGTCGGCGCCCGTGCCCGTGACCACGTTCTCCGCCGACGGCAATCCGGGAGCGGACTGGCGGGCCACCGACGTGCGGCTCGGCACGGACGGCAGCGCCCTGCGCGTGGTGGGGCCGGGCGGCGTGGAGGCGGATGGCAGCGTGGCGCTGCCCGGCCCGTTCAATGTCTCGAACGCCCTCGGTGCCGTGGTCGCTGCGGTGGAAGCCGGCATCGACCTGCAGACAGCGGTCACGGGCGTGGCCGCCTGCCCGGGCGTGCCAGGGCGCCTGCAGCAGGTCAACGCCGGACAGGACTTCACGGTTCTCGTCGACTACTCGCACAAGCCTGCCGCGGTGGAAGCGGTGCTGCGCGCCCTGCGGCCGGTCACGCAGGAGACCCTGGTCATCGTGCTTGGCTGCGGCGGTGACAGGGATGCGGCGAAACGCCCGGCCATGGGGGCGATCGCTGCGCGCCTCGCGGACGTGGCCATCTTTACCAGCGACAATCCCCGCTCAGAGGATCCGCTTGCCATCCTGGCCGCGATGCTTGACGGGGCGATCGACGTGCCGCAGGCGCAGCGGGCGCACGTGATTGTCGAACCGGACCGTGCGGCAGCGATCGGGCTCGCCATCGCCTCCGCGGGCCGGGGTGACGTCGTCGTGCTCGCGGGCAAGGGCCACGAAACCGGCCAGTACGTCGCGGGATCGGTGCTCCCGTTCGACGATCGGCAGGTTGCGATGGAAGCGCTTGCTCGCCAACGGGCCCGCCACGCGCCGCGGCCAACTAACCTGGCTCCGTCTGATTCGGAGGACGTGTGATCCCGCTGTCGCTTGCGCAGATCGCCACCATCACCGGTGCCTGTATGGACCAGGTGGCCGACTCCCGCGTGTTCGTGAGCGGGCCGGTTGTCATCGACTCCCGGCGCGCAGGACCGGGCGGCCTGTTCGCCGCGTTGCCGGGTGAGCATGTGGACGGGCACGATTTCGCGCCAGCCGCGACGGCGGCCGGCGCGGTGGCGGTCATCGCGGCTCGCCCGGTCGGGGTTCCCGCGCTGATCGTGCCTGACGTCGCCGGGGCGCTGGCCCGGCTCGCCCGGGCGGTCGTGGACGGCCTGGACGGCGTGACCATCGTGGGGATCACCGGTTCGTCGGGAAAGACCACGACCAAGGATCTGCTCGCCCAGGTCGCGCAGCGGCTCGGCCCGACAGTGGCGGCGGCGGGCTCGTTCAACAACGAGCTCGGTCACCCGCTCACCGTCCTGCGCGCCGACGAGCAGACCCGCTACCTGATTCTTGAGCTGGGCGCACGCGGTCGCGGGCACATCGCGCAGCTATGCCAGATCGCGCCGCCACGCCTCGGCGCCGTGCTCAACGTGGGCCGCGCCCACGTCGGTGACTACTTCGCGGATCGAGATGAGGTGGCGCAGGCCAAGGGCGAGCTTGTCGAGGCGCTGCCGGCGGACGGCGTGGCCGTGCTGAACGCCGATGACCGGGCAGTCGCGGAGATGGCACACAGAACGGCTGCGCGGGTGGTTACCTTCGGGTTCGGCGACGCGGCCGACGTCCGGGCGGCCGACGTGGTGCTTGACGATCAGGCCAGGCCGGCCTTCAGGCTCGTCATGGCCGGCCGCTCGGCAGCCGTCCGGCTGAACCTGCGCGGCGAGCACAACGTGTCCAACGCACTGGCCGTTGCTGCGCTCGCGGGCGGGCTCGGCATGGATCCGGGTGGCATCGCGGACGCGCTGTCGGCGGCCGTGGCGCGCAGCCGATGGCGGATGGAAGTGACCCGGCGGCCCGATGGGGTGACGGTCATCAACGATGCGTACAACGCCAACCCGGAGTCGATGAGATCGGCGCTGTCGGCGCTGCGTTCGATGACCAGCAGCGCCCGGGGCGGCCGCGCGGTCGCCGTGCTCGGGTACATGGCGGAGCTGGGCAGGAACGCTGAGGAATGGCACGAGGAGGTCGGGGCACTGGCGGCGCGTACCGGCGTCACGAGCCTCATCGTCGTCGGCGACGAGGCGACGCCGATGCTCGCTGGGGCGAAATCGGTGCGGGACTGGAGAGGCGATCTGCTGCACGTGCCCGACGGGCAGGCCGCGGTGAGCGTCCTGGCCCGCACGCTCGGCCCGGGGGATGTCGTCCTGGTCAAGGCGTCACGCGCGGCCGGGCTCGAACAGGCGGCGCTCGCCTTGCTCGAGCCGCTCGCTACCGATGGGGCGCACAGCGAAGGGGCGCACAGCGAAGGGGCGCACAGCGAAGGGGCGCACGACCGCGGTGGTGAGGTGGCGCAGTGAAGACAATCCTCGTCTCAGCCGCCGTCTCGCTCATGCTCGCGCTCATCGGCACACCGCTGGCGATCCGCGTCTTCAGCCGGCATGGCTACGGTCAGCTGATCAGGGAGGAGGGGCCGGCCGCGCATGCGAGCAAGCGCGGCACGCCCACCATGGGCGGGACAGTGATCATCATCGCTTCGCTGGTCGGGTATCTCGTCGGCCATGCGGTGACGCTGTCCCCGATGTCCGTCTCGGGCGTGCTCGTGCTCGCGCTGATGACCGGGCTTGGCTTCGTCGGTTTCGTCGATGACTTCATCAAGATCTATAAGCAGCGCAGCCTCGGCCTGCGCAGCGGTGCGAAGTTCGGTGGTCAGGTCGTCGTCGGCGTCGTGTTCGCGCTGCTCGTGCAGCGTTTCCCGGACGGCTACGATCTAACGCCCGCCGATACCCACATCTCGTTCCTGCGGGACATCGGCGGTTCGATCGGGCCCGTCATCTTCGTGCTCTGGGTGGTCGTGATGACCGCGGGCGCGTCCAATGCGGTGAACCTCACCGACGGCCTCGATGGCCTGGCCACCGGTGCGGCGGGCCTGGTTCTCGCCGCCTACGTGCTGATCGGGATTTGGCAGGAGCGCAACGACTGCACCAACTTCCTCGCGTCGCAGTGCTACCAGGTGCGAGACCCGCTCGACCTGGCGGTGGTGGCGGCGGCGGTGCTCGGCGCCTGTTTCGGTTTCCTGTGGTGGAACGCGCCACCGGCCAGGATTTTCATGGGTGACACCGGGTCCCTCGCGCTGGGCGGCGTGCTTGTCGGGCTCGCGGTATGCACCCGCACCCAGTTGCTGCTGGCCATACTCGGCGGCCTGTTCGTCATCATCACGCTGTCGGTGGTCATTCAGGTGGGCTCGTTCAAACTGACCGGCCGCCGGGTCTTCCGCATGGCGCCGCTGCAGCACCACTTCGAGCTGCTCGGCTGGGCCGAGACCACGATCGTCGTCCGCTTCTGGCTGATCTGCGGCCTTTTCATTGCGCTCGGGCTCGGCGTCTTCTACGTGGAGTGGATGCCGAAATGAAGAGAGCCCGAGCGCATCGGGGGTCCTCCGGGCTCAGCTTGCGGGGCCGGACTCGCGGCCCGATTCCCGCGGTCCGCGCACGGTGATCAGCACCAGTCCGGCGGCGATCACCAGGCAGGCGCAGATCGCGCCGCCGCGGTCGTGCGGCGGCCGGGTCGGCCAGACCCATGGCGTGGCCGAGCGGTGGGCCAGCGCCCCCTCGGCGATCAGCAGGAAGGCCATCGGCCC
>WNFX01002311.1_pt1 | contig 19325 bp, 13 predicted proteins | sample 5400111 | NCBI WGS metagenome assembly WNFX01 (sample SAMN13153363, study PRJNA577476) | soil metagenome | isolation source: 40 cm soil or saprolite under grassland replicate 1 | place: USA:California | collected 2016-06-15 | reverse complement strand
CCAGCGTCTGTATGCCCCACGTAGCGCCGTCGAGCAGTTCACGCGGGCATTGGAGGCCGCACACCACCTGGCTCTCGCACCGTCACCACCGTTGTATCGTGCGCGTGGGCAGGCCTATGAAACCCTCGGCAGTTTCGAACAGGCACGTCATGATTACGAGCAGGCCTTAGAGGCTGCCCACGAAGCTCACGACGGCGTCGCGGAATGGCAGAGTCTCCTTGATCTCGGCTCCCTGTGGGCCGAACGCGATTACCAACACACGGGTGCGTACTTCCGCCAGGCCATTGAACGTGCGCGCAAGCTTGCCGACCCGAAACTGCTTGCCCACAGCCTCAACCGCCTGGGCAACTGGCACACGAACGTCGAGCAACCGCTCGAGGCGCTGCGCTGCCACGAGGAGGCGCTGGCCATCTTCCAGCAGGTTCAGGATCAGCATGGAGTCGCTGAGACGCTGGATCTGCTGGGCATGGTAGGCTCGCTCAGTGGCGATCCGGTGCAAAGCGCGGCCTATTACTGGCAAGTCGTAGAACTCTTCCAAGAGATGGACAACCGGCAGGGGCTGGTTTCCAGCCTGGCGACGCTGCTGTTGTGTGGAGACACGTATTTCAGCGTGACGCTGGTCACGGTTGCGACAAGTGTGATCGAAGTGAGGCGTGTGGGCGAAAGAGCGCTCACGCTCGCGCGCGAGATCGGCCAGCGCTCCGGGGAAGCCTACACCTGCAACTGCATGGCACATTGCCTGGGTACACGCGGCGAGTACGCCCACGCCCTGGAGCTGGCACACGACGGCCTCCGCATTGCAGAGGAGATCGAACATCGCCAGTGGATGACCGCCACCCACTGGGCGCTGGGCGCGCTGTATTTCGACCTGCTCGAACTGCCGATGGCACGCCAGCACCTCGAACAAGCGCTGCGACTTTCGCAGGAGATTGGTTCACTGTACTGGATCTACCACTCATCAGCGCTCCTGGCCTCGGTGTATATTGGACTCAAGGATCTCACGCGGGCCGAATCGCTTCTCACTGCCGCGCTCGCTTCGGATGCCCCTCCCCAAACGCAGGCGCAGCGGTTGATCTGGTATGGGCGTGCGCAACTCGCCCTGGCCCAAGGGAAACCGGACCGTGTGCTCGCCATCGCCGAGCAGCTACTAGCGTCCGCTGCGCATGTTTCCAATGGGCAGAGCATTCCTCACCTGGCGCACCTGCGTGGGAAGGCGCTCGCCCTGCTGAATCGGCCAGCGGAGGCCGAGACGGCACTGCAAGCCGCACACACGGGAGCGTTGACGCGAGGCCTACAGCCGCTGTTGTGGCGCGTTGCCATCGACCTCGGGAACCTGTATCGGGCTCAGCGGCGTGATGAGGAGGCGGAGCAGGCCAAGGCCTTCGCCCAGGAACTGATCGAGGCACTTGCCGCCACTATTCCAGATCCCTCTCTTCGCACTCATTTCCTGCAGCAGGCGAGCGCGTTGCTTCCTCGTGATGAGCCGCTCTCGCCGCGCCGTGCCGCTAAGGGAGTTTTTGGCGGCCTTACCGAGCGCGAGGGGCTACCCTGATTGCGCAGGGAAAAGCGAATCGGGAGATCGCCGACATCTTGGTCGTCAACTATCGGACGGTTGAGAAGCACATCGATAACATACTGTCCAAATTAGGCTTTGCCTCGCGTACACAGATCGCGCTATGGGCCACCGAAAAAGGGTCGGGGGGAAAAGAGCAGTAGGAACTTGCCAGCGATCCCACACAAGAACGATACCGTAAAAACAAAGGAGGTAATGAGATATCACTAGAGGCAAATAAGGCGCTTGTGCGCCGCAATTTCGTGCAGATCCATCGGATCTATCTGACGTAGTTTCCTTTCATCACCCTCTACAGGGCGCTTGACATCTATCCAGCGCGTAAGGGACGCACAACTACTTGCCCAGCCCTACTGAAGGAGACACCATCAACATCTGGGAATGGTGGTGCGATGGGGAGAAGTGTTAGGCGAGGAGCTTATAGACAAACAGGATAAATAATAACTAATGGCTATAAGAAGCGTACAATTGGGCATCTATACTTGTGACAATGCTAAACTCTCATCCCAATCTGAAGCTCGATTCCACAAACGTTTCTTTGACCGCTTCCAAATTGAATATGGCATCTTTCTAACGCACATCAATGGCATCACCGATAACGACGACCTGAAAAGGTATGCCTCATTAATGCTCACACGTCTAATGTTTCTTTACTTCATCCAACACAAAGGTTTCCTTGATCAGGATACACACTACCTGTCAAATCACCTGAAAATGATACGAAGTCATAAGGAGTCAGGTCTCAACTTCTATCGCGACTTTCTACTGATCCTATTTCATGATGGTCTAAGCAAACAGGCACATCCACTCGAACTCACTGCCTCTACCGGCAATGTACCTTTCCTCAATATCGATCTCTTTAAGGAGTATGCAATCGAGCGCAACAACTCCTCTACTATCCAAATACCCGACGAGGCTTTTGAGCGTATTCTCACTTTCTTCGACACCTATTGCTGGGAACTGGATGATCACCTGCCATACAATGAGAACACGCTCACACCCGATATACTGGGTTATATCTTCGAAAAGCAAATCAACCAGAAACAAATGGGAGCCTATTATACACCAAGAGACATTTCCGAATATATCGCGAAAAGCGCTATCATTCCTTTTCTCTTCAATGCTGTCGAAAAAAAATGCCCTGCTGCATTTCTAGCAGGCGGTCCTATCTGGCAGCTATTGCAAGATAACTCCGACCGCTATATCTACCCTGCCGTTAAAAAAGGAGTTGATCTGCCCTTACCCTCTGAGATGGCGGAAGGATTGTGCGAAGTTTCCAGGCGTGACGGTTGGAACAAAGCTGCCCCGGATGCATATGCTCTGCCTACCGAAACCTGGCGCGAGATAATTGCGCGTCGTCAACGTTATCAAGAAATTCGCACCCGACTCGAAACAGGCGCGATACATAGCATTGATGACCTGCTCACCGATAACCTTGATATGCGCCAGTTCACTCAAGATGTCATTGAGAACTGCGAGGAACCTGGTCTGCGGCAAGTCTTCTACGAGAGCCTTTCGAATCTCACCCTACTTGATCCAACGTGTGGCACCGGTGCTTTCCTATTTGCCGCGCTCGACATCCTCGAACCCCTTTACACTGCATGTCTTAACCGCATGGGACAAATGGAATCTATCGATTCTCCTGGCCCCCGACAGGAAGATTATCAGCATCCTAATCGTCACTATTCGATCATCAAATCCATCATCACTTCTAACCTCTATGGAGTCGATATCATGGAAGAGGCTACGGAAATATGCAAGTTGCACCTTTTCCTCAAGCTGTTAGCTCAGATCAGGCAGCCGGAAGAGATCGAACCACTTCCCAATCTCGATGGTAACATCCATACAGGCAACGTGCTTATTAGCTCCATCAGCTATCCAGACAACCCAAATGGTGGGTTCGATGTGATTATCGGCAATCCTCCATACGTCAAGTACAAGCATGCAAGTACATCCTACAAATCCATGAACTATACTACCTTAACGACAGGCAACCTCTACGCCCTGACCATGGAACGTTGCACAAGTCTGCTTGCGGCAGGTGGACGTTTTGGCATGATCGTGCCAGCTTCCGCTACCTGCACCGATGGCTTCCTGCCTTTGCAGCATTTACTCTTACAACAATCCTCACTACACATCTCCTCCTATAGCGATCAGCGAGGCAAACTCTTCGATATACCGCATCCGCGATTATGTATAATCACTTATCAAAAACGTCCCGAATCCAAAAGTGTCTTCTCAACATCCTATCTCAAACCCGGACGAGAACTCCGTGAATATCTCTTTCAACGATTGGAATATTCAGAGGTCACGAAGCAGGTGAGGCCAGGCATTATTCCGCGTTATGGTTCTCCGGTAGAACAATCACTGCATACAAAACTATACCATCAGACGCAGCGACTGGGCGAGTACCTCTGTAAAACGGGGACACACAGGTTGTACTTCACACGGAAGCTAAGCTGGTTTGTTCAGGTTGTACCTTTCATTCCCCAAATTATTGATGAGCAAGGCAGGATTCGCAACCCCTCTGAACTCAAAACCCTCCGCTTTTCATCACCTGACCAGGCAGATATTGCCTTTGTTGCCTTGAACTCCAATCTCTTCTACTGGTTTATAACCACAGGTAGTGACTGCCGGAACTTGAATATGCGTGAAGTGCTGAGCTTTCCCCTTAAAATGGATGAGATGTTGGTTTCGATCCAGCGAGATTTACGCAAGCTTGCTGCCAGGCTTACAATAGACTTGCAGGCTCATTCCAGGCATCGAAGGATGAGCTTTAAAGACACCGGTATGCTTACTATCCAGTGCATATTCCCAGGAAAGTCCAAACACATTATCGACGAGATTGACCACGTGCTTGCACGACATTATGGATTCACTGACGAGGAACTTGATTTCATTATCAATTACGATATCAAATATCGTTTGGGGAGAAGCTAGATGAGCAACATTTGTTCTTTCTGGCTGGTCGATCCTGTTACTCTAGAAAGATCCTTACTTGTATGCTTCTTGCTCTCAAGCTGTTCCTGGCCCCGGTGTTAATTGGATTGGTCAGTATCGCAGGCCGTCGTTGGGGACCTGCTGTAGGTGGCTGGCTTGTTAGTCTTCCACTGACTTCGGCTCCGGTTATCCTATTCCTGTCTATCGAACAAGGAACAGCATTCGCGTCTAGTGCCGCACAAGATACGTTGCTGGGCATAATGTCCGTAGCGACTTTTTGCCTGGTCTACTGCTGGTTCTCATTTCGTTTTGGTTGGCCAGTTAGCCTGCTGGCAGGCTGGGGTGCATTCTTTGCACTGACATTTATTCTGCAAGGCATACTATTTCCCTTATTCTTGTCATTCGTCATCGTCATAGCCTATCTCGCTTTAGTTCTCATAGTGATGCCTGAAAGTCAAAGTAAAGATATTTCGATACATCCCCCACCATGGGATACACCTCTGCGCATGCTCTTGGCAACTGCTTTTGTATTAGGTTTGACCGGTGCAGCAGCTATTCTGGGACCACAAATGAGCGGCTTACTGGCGCCTTTCCCGATGTTCACCACTATTTTAGCCGTCTTTACACATCAATTCCAGGGAGCTAATGTTGCTCGTCGTCTGCTTCGCGGTGTCGTTGCAGGTTCTTTTACCTTTGTCACCTTTTTCCTTGTCATCAGTTTATTTGTAAACAAATCGGGCATTGCAGTTGCGTTTGGCCTGGCTTTGCTGGCTGCTTTTATGACACATAGTACCTCGCTTTTCTTGATGAGTCGCTTTCATAACACATGATCTACCTCACCCGGATTACCGAACATTTCCGATTACCTGTACCTGTACTCGTTTTTGATTTGCAGGGCAAGTCTTTTAGTACTTCTGAAGAGTTACGTGTTACACCTCACTATTGCCACCGTTAGAATTAGTAGAAACAGATACACTCGCTTATGTATCTATTGTTAGACAAGATGTTGATGGAGTCGAGGAGAAAGTTCGTGGAACGCTGTGTCTTCTGTCAGGGAGAACTTGACCTGACCACCCGCCTCTGCCGCACCTGTGGCCGCGAGCAACTAGCAAGGACAGTCGGCGTCCCAGCCGGCGTGGCTAATGGAAATGGACCACTCCCCTGGCACTGCCCCCGCTGTGGAACGCCTACCCAGTCAGAAGATCGCTTTTGCATGCGCTGCGGAGTCCCCCTACGGGCGCTCTGCCTGCACTGTGGGCAAGAGAGCCTCATTTGGGCCACCTTTTGCCTCCACTGTGGTCACCCACTGCACCCGGCGGCAGCACAACCCCCTGGCATGACCTCGCGTGAGGGCCTTGCCGTTCCCATCGTCCATGCAGAGGGATCGTTGGCACAATCTTCTGGCGTGCTCAGCGCCCCAGTTCATCCGCAAAGTGGCACGCCCGGCATCCCTGGCGTCCCTGCTGTCTCGCAGGCTGCCGCACTTAGCATGCCTGGTGGGCTAAGCGTGTTGTCAGCACGCGGAGTGTCTCAGGGCCCAGGAGGGAAGACAAACAGGATGAATTGTTTCGCTCACCCCGAGACCAATGCCGTGGCTCAATGTTCTCGATGTCGTAAAGGAATGTGTGGCGTTTGTGCGCATAGTAGCTATAGTACCGATGGGGCAATATTGTGTTTCTCTTGCTACGAAAGCTGGTTGCGTGCAGAGATTGCGCGAGCTCGTCGGAGTACTGTTGGAGTCTGGATCTTCACCGGAGCTGTCACTCTCTGCGCCGCTATTAGCTCGGTCGCTAATAATGCCGGAGGCGCAATCATTCTGGTTGTTCCGTTGGCTTTTGCTCTCTCCTGGTGTCTCTTTTGGGGCTGGATGCCCGTATGGAAAGAATTTAGAAAGATTCTCGGAGGGTTGGGTTGCATTTTTGGGCCAGCGCTACTTCTAGCAATGATCGCTGTAATGGTCGCTGGGATTCTTGTAGCGATAGCTATACCGATTGGTGCCGCGACCGGAATAAAAAAATATTCTGATGCGCGCCAACTTGCTGCAAATGGGAACCAGATGCTGGCCGCTCTCCATGGCATGAATGTACAGCGCATCTCATGAAACCAGGACGATGGTGTGTTGTAGCATATGCTGAGGCAGGACGAGGATTTCGGCGGTAAGAGTCCACGTGTTGAGTTCCGCTTCAAGCCCTCTTTTTCTTCAATTAACCACTGGCAGTAATGGTTGATGACGGACTTGACACGTGTGCGGTGGCTTACGCTGTAGCCTTGTTCTTTAAGCGAAGAGAGATACAACTTCACTGCTGTTGTAGTCAACTGGTCCAGCTCAAAATGTCTCCTATGCCCCGGACGTTCGAGTATCTATTCGGTGAACTGGCGGAGAATGCCCAGTAGGCATCGACGGTCGCAGCATCTTTCTGTACAAGCCGCCCTTGATTATACCCTTCAATCCAGACTTCCGCCCTCGATTGGGGAAAGGGAATGCCCTCTGAAGATGCACACATTTCTTCTCATCTTCCCATTGAAATATTTCTGGCACGAGTAGGAAAGTTCATCAGCTACAAATTTGCGGGCTATGAAAGCGTCGCTCATTTAATCCCTGGCAACCCGATCACCCTGACATCTTGCGGATGTTCTACCACAAAGCGATACTCGATTTTCTGCTCACCATCCGCAGCCAGCGTAAATTGCCAGGTGAGTAACTCAAGTTTGGTACGCTCGCCCGGTGTCGGCTGAACGCTTTGCACTTTCACCTTCACTCGCTCATGCTGGGAAACGGGCAGGTGATCGCGAATAACTACTCGCCTGGGTGTGCTTGCGTAGTTATGCACCGTGATACGATACGCATAGGTAATGCGCCGGATATTCCCCTGCAAGGCATTACCTTTTTCTACATTGCGTTCAATCAACTCACGTTTCAACTTGATGCCATCATCAATACCCAGGAAAATCTTGAACTTTTCCGCCGAAGCAGTTGTCTTTACGTTGGTCGTCCCCACATACTCGCTACTCAAGAATATACTTGCATCACCGCTTAAAAGCACGCGCTCAGTGGTATTCACAATCGTTGCTCGCAAATGAACTTGCTCGTCAATCAGAGGAGCGCTCACGTAATCAAAAGTGCATGGAAGGTTGTCCCGCGCAATTGTTGTCTTGTGGGGAGAGTTATCGGATGGGATATCTACCGAGCGTCCAACACGGAAAATCAACGCGGTTCCAGTTTGCTCGACTGAAGCTGTAGCAACATCAGCAGGCCTCAATGCTTTCTCCTGAGCCTCCTCCTCTTGCTCTTCATCGAAAGAAACCTTGCCGCTAACTGCCATAGTAGCCATAGGCTGTGCAGCGAGGTTGGCATATTGATCACCTGGTAACCCCGCCATGGACGCAATTCTTGGCTGGGCAGCGCGCAAAGGCCCTGGTACTGGAGGTGTAAAAACAGTGAGGTACCAGGGATCAAGTTCGGGTAACACTGCTGCCAGGCTGGGTCGTGCGGTGGAAAGTGAGAGGCCCGCATTCTCCCAACGTTCGCCAGTATATTGCTGCACGACACCCACATATGTCAGCTCGACTTCTCCCTCGCCTTTTCCATCTGTCATCTGCACACGTACGTCGTACTGGGGATGCCAGGAAGCTCCGGTCACCAGGTAAGACAGTTCCAAATCAAACTCGCCTGCCTCTGCAAGCGTGACGGTGACAACGGCCGCCAGGCGGTCAGGAAGTATATTGCCCTGCATGTGCGCGAGTTCGCGTTTTTTCGCTTCAATCTCCTGTTGCACATGCTTTAACTGCGCTTCGAGGTTTTGAGTAGCCTCAGCATCTTGCAAGGCCTGATTAGCTGCAAAGCTAAAGAAATCTGCGCAATCCTGCGGCTTCATCTGCCCCTTTGCGAGACCCTTGGCAAAATCACGCGACTGCTCGCCCAACGCACGTAGCCATTGGCGGCGGTCATTGAGTGCGCTCTGACGAGCCTCGAGTAATTGCTGATTCTGTATCAACCCTTCCAATTCGTCTTGCAGGGTAACAACTTCTACTTCCGGCGGACGGCTTCTAAATGCAGTAGTGATATCGACATTGAGTATTCGAATACCCCCAGCCCCCCGCCCAGACGCACGCAGCGAATCTCGCAAGAACTGTGGAAGATTATTAACTCGTAGTTCATGCTCACCCGCTTCAAGTTCAATACTCCCAGATCGTGTCACTAGCGCACGGTCAGCATAAACAGTCACTTCTTTTATAGGCGCTTCGAGATCTATCAAAATGTTCCTCCCAATCTTTTCTATTTCTTTTCAGGCTAAGTGTAGCACCTGCTCATATGTACGTCTACAGATACTGAGCCGTTGCACAGCGTTCTGTGAATATTCTGAACATTTCCAGATTGAAAACCCTGAGGAAGAATAAGTATATCGGAATGTTTCACAGCGTTCTGTACTGGTGAATACCCAGAAGTCCCCAAGGCGACGTGAGTCGGGTCTGCTGGACGAAGGTGCGCGACAGATCCTTCGCTGCGCTCAGGATGACAAAACCCTGGCTGTCATCCTGAGCGCAGCGAAGGATCTCTGGTGGACTTCTGGGTATTCACCAGGTTCTGTACCCTTGACAAAATACGATATATCGTCATAATTACCGACATATCGTATTTTGTCTTTGTAAGACAGAATGAACACTGGGAATTAATGTGCTTTCCTGAGTGTTGATGTTAGTAAGTATGCACTGGGTAAGATTGGACGAATGGAGCATCTATCAGGTATTTCAGTTTTGCCTGATAAACGAAAATTTGCCCCTATCGATCAAACCTCTCTATGCTGTATTAGATAACGTTTGGAACTTGTGAATTGAATGTATTCCTGGTTCACTCACAGGTCATCTACCGCCGGTCTCCATTCGGACTCCGGCGGTGCTATTGCTAAAGGAAGGATCCTATGTCAAACAAACCGGCCATTCTGGCCGAAGGATTACACAAACATTACGGGAAGACGCATGCCCTGGATGGGCTTGATCTGATCGCCGAAGAAGGGACCGTACTTGGTCTTCTTGGACCCAATGGCGCAGGCAAGACCACAGCAGTGCGCATTCTGACGACACTCCTGCGTCCTGATGCCGGGCGGGCAGAAGTTGCAGGACTTGACATCGTCAAAGATGCAGATGCACTTCGAGCGCGTATCGGTCTGGCTGGGCAGTATGCTGCCGTCGATGAGAACCTCACCGGCTACGAAAATCTGGAAATGTGGGGGCGGCTCTATCACTTACCCGGCAAAGTTGCGAGAATGAGGGCAAAGGAACTCCTCGAACAATTTGACCTGGTTGATGCGTCCCGGCGTATAGTTAAGACCTACTCGGGTGGGATGAGACGACGCCTGGATCTAGCAGCCAGCTTGATCATATCGCCTCCAATACTCTTTCTGGATGAACCAACGACCGGCCTTGATATACGCGGCCGCCTCGCAATGTGGGAGGTCATCAGTACACTCGTCGCCAACGGAACGACTGTGTTACTCACTACTCAATACCTGGAAGAAGCTGATCAGCTTGCCCACCAGATCGCCGTCGTCGATCACGGACGCGTGATCGCCAAAGGTACTTCCGACGAACTGAAAGCGCAGGTCGGCGGTGAGCGACTCGAGATTACTGTGGCTCACAAAGGTGACCTGGAGACTGCTGTACAATCACTACGCCCCTATAGTATAGGCGAGATCCAGATAGATACGAAACATCGACACCTCATCCTACCTGTGACACAAGGCGCACAACTCCTTACTGCCGTTGTGCGTGACCTTGATGCCGCGCAAATTCACGTGGAGGACCTGGCATTACGCCGACCAACACTGGATGATGTCTTCCTCGCGCTGACCGGACGAGCGGCAGAGGAAACAGATGAACCAACCAATATACCTACCGCTCGACCTTTGGAAGGGATTACACTATGATAAGTGCTAACGTTCGCTCAAATCAAACCTTGACGCCACAAGCGCGTCCATCTCTCTATTGGACATTTGCAGATGCCCTTGTACTGGCCAAACGCCATCTCATCCAGATCCCACGCATCCCCGAGGAGCTTATATTCGCGACGATCCAACCAATCATGTTCGTGCTGCTCTTCCGCTACGTGTTTGGCGGGGCAATCGCGATCAGGGGTACCACTTATGTCAACTTTCTGATGGCTGGCATCTTCGTCCAGACCGTTGTCTTCGGCTCGACATCAACTGGTATTGGCCTGGCCACTGATTTGCAGCGAGGTCTAATCGACCGCTTTCGCTCTTTACCAATGGCGAAATCGGCTGTCCTCACTGGTCGTACCATCTCGGACCTGGTACGTAACACGTTTGTTGTAATGGTCATGTGGACAGTCGGGCTACTGGTCGGTTTTCAACCACAAGGCAATTTCCTTTACTTGTTTGCGGCAGTAGGGCTGCTCTTACTTACAAGTTTTGCGTTCTCTTGGATCTCAGCAACGATTGGATTATCGGTGAACAGTGTAGAGGCCGCGCAGTCCGCTGGCTTCATCTGGCTCTTTCCGTTAACTTTCGCCAGTAGCGCATTTGTGCCAACAGATAGCATGCCACCCTGGCTGCGTGCATTCGCAGAACACCAGCCGGTAACGCAGATAGTCAACGCGACACGTGGGCTCATCCTCAACCACCCGAATGCTTCGACGATCTGGATTGCTATCGCCTGGTGTGTAGGCATCCTCGTCGTTTTCATCCCATTGTCCGTAAGGGCTTATGGACGCAGGACGGCTCGGTGAGATCGAGTGTAAGATATCACTAAATAAAAGAGAGTGAGAGGTAGCATCTTTCAATGTTGCCATTCTTCTCACTCTTTTTTGCTGGCTTTTTTACTCCATAAGGGATACCATACCTGAACAAGGCACTTCGTTACTTTCAACCTGCATAGTATTTTCCAACACATGAGGAGGGTCTATCGTGCCAACATTCGTCTTAGTTCATGGCTCATGGCATGACGGAGCAGCGTGGGCTCCTGTAATTAAACATTTGGAGAGCAAAGGACATAGAGCCTTTGGCCCTACAGTAGCAGGTCATGGCAAGAGTAGTTGCCAAAATTATTACGCATGATCCAATCGGCGCAGCTCTATTTTCCCATCGCGCACGCGCACCGCAAACGTTGGCTCTGCGTAAACTGCCGGACCATTCACTACGCTGCCGTCGCTCATGCGGAACCTCGAGCCGTGCCAGGGACACGTCACTATTCCACCTTCACATGTTCCTTCATCCAGAGGACCTCCCAGGTGTGTACAGACAGCGCCAATCGCGTAAATTGTAGCACCCTGTTTCAGCAACACCGCGGGGATGCCAGCCGCATCAACACGGATGAGTTTATCCTCAGCCAGGTCTTCTACGTTCATGACAGCTACATACTCGTCAGAACCACCTTCCCATGCATTATGGTTCACACCGATACCCTTAGCAAAGCTCATCTCACCACCGAGGTAAGCAGAGAAAAGTGAAGCCAGGTAGCCTACCGTCGAGAGGGCTATTCCTGCGCGACGCCTGCCAGTGAGGCGCAATGCCAGCGAGCCAATGTTGGTCAGCAATATCCCGCTATTGAGCAAACCGTGCATCAAGCCCACGCGGCGATCTGTGCCATCCAGGTCGCTCCAATCGGTCACACCTGTAACCGCCGCTGCGGTAGCTCCAACAATGCCCAGCGCCATGGTGATGTCTGCTCCACGAGCAACGCCTGCCGACTCATTGTTGAGCCAGGAGAGATCAAGCAACATCGTACCGCTCCAGGCTCCAATGGGTATATCGGTGAACACGGGGTGCAAAGCATGTCCAAGCCATGTCCCATTGAGTATATCCTTGATCCTGCGGTTAGGCTGTCCTGGCTGTCCATAGAGCTGCAAAAGCCAGTTCTGCAAGGGGGACCCCAGTTTATCCAGCCAGGTCTGGCTCTCGACCACCCTGGCTATAGCATAACGGAGTGGAGGATTCACTGGTGGCGTTTCGGCCCAACTTTTCTGTTCTCCCTGCGTTACTTCTGTGGTCATTGCTGATGTTCCTTTCCGATTCAATTTAAACAATATCTCCCAAAAAATCTCTACTGTTTCCTTACTAAACTCTCAGCCAACAATAATCACAAGGTGGATTTAAGCCCAACATCGAGAAGGGAATCTCTGGCTTACGTTCTCTCAGAAGATACTCAATCACGTTCCGGTTTTGTGCATAGAAACGCTGAGTGCATCGCAATGCGCTTCGCAGTGTTCGGAAATGGATCCGCATCTCTTCATGCACTGGCAACGCGACGTACTGAAAGCCACGCTCAGCTAACCAATCATGATCTTGTGTACGCGGCCAGATAATTACAATTTTACCACCCGGCTTGATTACACGCTGGAATTCAGCCAGGCCAGCTTCGCCGCCTTGCGCCGGATCAGACGTAAAAGCTGAGCAAGAAAGCGCCGTGTCAACGCTATCAGCAGCAAGCGGAAGCTTGTCAAAATGCCCCTGTAAAGGCACTATGCAACAATGTTTAGCCTGTTCAGCCATCTTTTGCTGTAGAATGCGTAATAACCCTGGTGAAGGCTCGACAGCATAAACCTTCCTGGCACCATAACGTGCACACTCGAACGAAGCCCGCCCACTACCTGCACCGGCATCAAGCACAACCTTATCGCGGATGTCTGGTTCCAGTTGCCGGAAAATACCAGGGTGAAGTTGCTCACCTTCAATCAACTCCTCGTACAAGTCGGGAGTCTTCCAGTACGTCAATTCCCAAAATAACTCTTCAAGCACACAACGACGCGCTGCCTCCACCTGAGCTTTTGATATCGAACTGCGCAGTTCTGCTATAAAATATGGGCGTTGCGATGGCCGCAAATTTCGTTGAATGCGCTGAATCAACTCCTCTGAAGTGCCATGCAGGCTTTGCGCCAGTTTCTCTACCGTCAAACCAAATCCACAATTGCTCAGTATGACCCGCAGTGTGCCATCATCAAAGATCCCCAGATCTTCAATATGAAATGGGATCTCAGACTGGCTTGTAGCAAGTGTTTTTGCTACGACACTGTCAGATTCTAAGGAATCCATCGTCAAAAACTCTCGTCATACAACTGATAACTTCGGTTAGATGGTATGAAGTCGCATTCTGACACATTTGATAGTAACAAGTATCGCAACCAATAAGCAAGTCAACAATGGAAATATCCCTAAACTGTGCTCCTTCAGAATCCACGCTAAGCTGGCTTACAGACAAACACGCTATAAAAAGCTTCCGAACTTGACAGATTGCACGGTTTACTAGTATAGAAGAGCCATCTACATGAGTAGAACTTTCTCCTTTATGGTGTGCTCATGACAGCATCTCCCCTCCAGGAGGATCTATAAACTATGTATACATGTAAATTTTGTGGTTCAGCGTTAGTCGAACATGCAAGCTTCTGCGGTCAGTGTGGTAGAACGCCTGGCGATCTAATAGAAACGCCAACCAGAGCCAGTGGCCTTCATATGCCGGATATACAGGATTCGGACACGGTTACAACTATGAGTGTGTCAGGAAATTCTACGCCTCTTTGGGAATACGATCCACTATCATCCAATATCCAGTCGCCAACCGCACCTCTTCGCCAGGAAGAGGAGGATGAGAAGGAAAGGCGCAGGCGCGCCGCCATGCTTGGCATGGCTGTGCCACTTTTAGGAGGCCTGGCAGTCGAAAGTCAGCCATATGCCGGAAATGTGCCAATGGTCCAGGGTACGCCACAGATTGGAGGAGTTCCAACCGTTCAGGGTACACCGCAACTGGGTGGCGCTGCATCTGCCTATGCTTCACCATACTTGCCCGGCGGTTCCATTGGACAGGGATTTCATTCGAGTCCAACCGTCATGGCTCCTCAACTACCTGCCTCACCACCAATTTCCAACCTTCCTGCTACTACTATGACGTTGCATCACCCACACCATCCGCATCATCCACATCACCCGCACACGCCCCATCACGAACCACAGGGATGTAGTTCTCTATTCATCATTGTAGCAATTAGCATACCTATTCTGTTTATTCTCAGTTTTGTTGGCCTTGGTCTCACCGTACTTGCTCCTGGTCTTTCATTGAGTGGCAGTACCAGTGTCATGCAGGGAGGAACCTTTACCTTGTATGGCAACCATTTCTTTCCGGGCAGCAGGGTGTCACTCACCCTCGATGATACGATTCCGCTCTACTTTACCAGTCGCAGTATACCGGTACAGCCCATCTATGCCGTGAGAGGCTCTATGCTGGTTCTTGGTATGGATGAACAACTAGCGAAGCAGGTCCCGATGACAAGCAATACTGTATCCGTCGGCGGCGATGGGACATTTGACGTAACCATTACCGCCAGCCCTGGTTGGTCAACTGGGAAGCATACTATCAAAGCATCCGAATCGCTCACCCACCGCAGCGCTGAACTGGACTTCATCATTTACGCGGCAGGCACAACGCCACCACCTACTTCAACAGATACAGCTTCTCCATCTGCGACCGCTTCTCCATCGCCAACTACGACCCTTACAACTACTTCTCCAGGTTTAAGCTGTATCAATCCGTCTTCGCTCTCACTTGGTCCTGTTAGCCAGGGTTACAAGCAACCGGTTTCAGCACAAGTCACGCTCTGTACCAGCGGTACGGGAACGGTGAATTGGACAGCTAACTGGGATCAGAACGGTGCACCATGGCTCCAGCTTGACCATTCTTCTGGACAAATTTCGGCCCCAGGGCAGACCCAGGTAAACCTCAGCGCTCTTGCATCGAATCTGACACCTGGAACCTATTCCACTACGCTCACCTTTACCAGCCAGCCGAACAATATGGCAGAATCTTTGCCTGTAACATTCTCTGTACAGGCAGGTTGTGTTAGCAGCGCACCAAATGCGCTCAAGTATAGTGGCGTTGCTAATGTAAGTGATCCTGCGGCGCAAGCAGTAACAATCACTAACTGCGGTCCACTCGGCACCTGGTCTGCAAGTACGCAAACGAATACTGGAGCAAACTGGTTGTTTGTCAACCCGACTGCTAACACCTTGAATGCAGGAGCTTCAAACAATGTCACTATCACTGCCTCGAACTTGAAAGCCCAACTTGCAGCTGGAACATACACGGGAACCGTTACCTTCAAGATAGGGACGGGTCTCTTCACTATAAATGTGACACTCACTGTCAATCCTCCTCCCACCTTATCTGGCACACCCACTCTTATCTTTGCCAATCAGCAATGCAGTGTTAGCCCCGTAGGAAACTACACCTGTTATGTCTCGCTCACCAACACCTCTTCCTCCCTGAGCTTGAACTGGTCAGCAACCAGCAGCGGACTTAAAGGTGTCAGCTTCAATCCAGCGAGCAGCACTCTTTCGCCGGGACAGACTATTCGCGTGCAAATTACTGTCTCACAAAGCCAGTGCCCGACAAAGGGAATTTTGACCTTTACAGGACCGGGAAATGCTGTTAATGTAGAATGGTATTGTATTGCGGGATGACAGAGGAGGAACAGGCATGGAGAACGATCCTTTAATCGGTCAGCAGTTGGGAGCTTATACCATTCAGTCCAAATTGGGTGAAGGAGGTATGGCGCGTGTCTACAAAGGCTATCATGCACGTCTGCGGCGCGAGGTAGCCATCAAAGTCATCCTTTCACAGATCGCAGACCAGGAAGGATTTCAGGCGCGCTTCGAGCGCGAAGCCCAACTGATCGCCAGTTTACAGCACCCCAACATCGTCGCGGTTTACGACTTCGGCGAAATTGGCAATATCACCTACCTTGTCATGCAATACGTCGGCGGTGGAACGTTGCGCGACCAGTTGCGCGGCGGGCACGCTCTCGATCCACGCCAGGCCATCCTCTACTGCCAGCAAATGGCAAGGGCTTTGCATCATGCGCACCTGCGTGGCATCGTTCACCGCGACGTCAAGCCACAAAACATGCTCACTTCAGCTACTGATCGCAATCAACTTTTACTCTCTGATTTCGGTATCGCCAAGCTCTTTGACAGCCGTCATGAGCCAACGTTACTCGATGTGGCAGGAGGCACGCCCAAAAACGACCCGACGCTCACCAGCGTCGATCAAATTGTAGGCACCGCTGAATACATGTCACCTGAACAGATTAACAGTAAGCCCGTCGATGCCCGCACCGATGTCTACGCCCTGGGCATCGTCCTCTACCAGATGCTGACGGGTGAGGTGCCTTTCCACTCAACCACTGTCCAGGGACTTCTCTTCCAGCATGTCTACGCAACCCCCAAACCCTTACGCGAAGTAAACCCGTATGTGCCGGAAATACTGGGACAGATCACGGCAAAAGCTATGGCAAAGGCGCCGGAAGATCGGTTCCCATCCGCTGAATCTATGGCACAGGCCCTGGAAACCGCCAACCAGTATGTTACAGATCAGCTTTCTGCTTCTTTGCCTGACAATCTCCAAACACCTGGCCAGAATTTGACTCTACCATCGCAAAATCGTCCGATGCCTGCGACACCCTCCTACTATGACGCACAATCTCCACCTGCTTATACTGGTGCAGTCCCTCACCCACAACAACCATCAAATTACGGAGTGACGCCGCCTTATGGCTCTTCCCCTCGCATTACGTATCCTGGCAGCGCAGGTCTCATTAAGCCACGTTATGTGAGCAAAGTGCCAATCAGGTATATCGTCATCGCGCTTATTCTACTTGTATTAATAGGTCTGCTCCTGGTGAAACAAGGTGTTATTCCGGGACTTAACTCCAATCAAAATACCCCATCTACAAATGCAACGCCTTTTACGGAGACCTTTCAGGATACCCACCTCGGTTGGATAAATGGAAGTTCGAATGGGTTGACTGCTACAGTTACGTCAAACAAATACACTCTTGTTGTAGGTAAGGCGACACCACCAAATACCTATTTTCCATATCCATCAAATGTCAGATCATTGCCTAACAACTTCACCTGGACGGTTCGGATCTCAAGTAATGAAGCCGATCCAAAAGTCTTTTATGGTCTTGCTTTTCGACTGAAATTAGATGGCACTAACGTATCCTGCTACGCATTTGTCGTCAATGGTCAAGGCAACTATGAAGTTCTGAAATATATTTCTGGCTCTACAACTCCCAAAATATTATGGCAAGCACAAAGTAATACTATTCATAACAGCCCCAACACGAGTAACAAACTGCAAGCTATCGTCAAAGGAAATAATTTTTCCTTCACAATCAATGATACCCCGGTCAGTGGACAAAGTAATTCGATTACGGATAATTCAGGTTCGCCTCTCTACACAGGAGGGCAACCGGCGCTCGCTGTAGCTGGCTCTAGTAGCTCAGAGATGAGCTTCTCCGCAACATCAGCGCAACTTGCCATCCCTTGAAAGTTCAGCTTGTTTCTTGCTCTACTGTTAAGTCCAATGTACAATAGTATATGTGCTGATCACCGTCCCCTGGATACACCAAGATCGAAAGAAAGAGAGATCGCCCTTTAGCGATATACCAGAGTATGAGTGAGACCAAAGAGCAAGAAGGTACCATCCAGGAGCCTCCCCAAACATCCAATGGGCAACAAAAGCAGCCACTTTCACGCCAGAAGCTTACTGATCGCTGGTTTGAGGTGGTCACTGCGATCATGTTAGGAGTGGTGGCTATTGCCACTGCCTGGAGCGGTTATCAGGCAACGCGGTGGGCCGGTGAGCAATCCACCAAGTATGCTCAAGCTAGCGCTCTGCGGGTTGAATCAACTCGTGACTCGACACTCGCAGGGCAGTACAGGCTATACGACGTTATCCTCGTCAACAATTGGCTCAACGCTTATACCCAGGGTAATACCAAACTGGCGAACATATATGAAAATCGCTTCAGGCCTGAGTTCCGGCCAACATTCGAAGCCTGGTTGGCACTCGATCCGTTCAACAATCCGAATGCGCCTCCCGGGCCGCTCTTCATGCCACAATACAAGGTTGGTCTCTCAGATACAGCCGACCTGCTTGATGCCAAGGCATCTAAAACTTTCGATGAAGGACAGGCTGCCAAAGAGCAGGGGGATGCCTACGTGCTGAACACCGTCTTCCTGGCCGTGGTTTTGTTCCTCACCGCTATCGCCGAGAATTTCAAATGGAATACGATCAGAGCTGTGATTTTGGTAGTAGCCCTGGGAATGCTTCTATTTGGCATCTACCACCTGGTGATATATCCGATAGTTTAGGAAAAATATGCTCGGTCTGCAACAACAACTTCAAAACGCCGCCAAACTTATGCAGCAAGTTCATCGCATCGTTGCGCTCACTGGAGCGGGCGTCAGCACCGAATCGGGCATACCCGATTTTCGTAGTCCTGGTTCCATTTGGCAACAACTACCACCCGTCAGTTACCAGGACTTTATCAGCAAGCCAGGATCGCGTCAACAATACTGGCAAACACGACGTAATCTCTCAGCGCAGGTCTCATCCGCTCGCCCCAACGCGGCTCACCTGGCTCTCGCGGACCTGGAACGAAAGAAACGCTTACTCGGTATCATCACCCAGAACTTCGACGGTCTACACCATGACGCTGGCAATACTCCAGAACATATCGTTGAAATGCACGGCACATCACGCGACGCAGCCTGCACACTCTGTGGTAAACGTTCGTCAATCAAAGAACTTCAGCAGCGCATTGATGCTGGCGAGATCGATCCGCTGTGTCCTGACTGCGGAGGATTTCTCAAAGCTGCCACCATCCTCTTTGGTCAACGTGTGCCAGAGGCAGAGCTTTCACGAGCCAGGGAACTCGCACTAACTTGTGACCTCTTCCTGGTCGTTGGCTCCTCTTTAAAAGTCACCCCAGCCGCTACTCTGCCTCGACTGGCGCTTAAAAACGACG
>WNFX01002309.1_pt1 | contig 19327 bp, 18 predicted proteins | sample 5400111 | NCBI WGS metagenome assembly WNFX01 (sample SAMN13153363, study PRJNA577476) | soil metagenome | isolation source: 40 cm soil or saprolite under grassland replicate 1 | place: USA:California | collected 2016-06-15 | reverse complement strand
GCATGCTGGCGATACAACTCCCGGAAGGCCACCTGGTCGCCAGCCGCGGCGCGGGCGACGAGATCGTCCGGGGGAGGCACGTGATTAGGACGCCGCCGAGCGCTTCAGCGTTTGGATGAGAACGGCAACTCGGTGCGGATCGGGAAGAGCGGCGAGCACCACTTCGCGGGCCACGACGTCCGCCCTCGCGACAGGCGGGCGGTTCTCACCCTGTCGGGCCCAGAGCTGCTCGGTTTCGGTCTGTCCGCGCCTGACCATGACATCGTTACCCTCAATGCGCGCGTCCTCCAGCTCCCGCAGCCCCACCCACTGGACTTCTTCTCCCTGCACCATGACGATGCGTCGATTCGTGATTGCGTAGGCTACGAGGTGAATGAGCCGGCGCGAACGCGACCAGGCCGACACGGCTCCGAATGCCAGCACGAGCGCAGCTGCGACTGCGCCCGCGATCGGAATGATCGTGTAGGCCTCGGAATCGACTGCTCTGAATGCGCCCCGTGCGAACATCGAAAAAACGAACACTCCCGCAGCAGCACCCATCGCACCGTAGAAACCCTTGCGAGCGGCTGCTGATGCCACGGGTCCCGCGGCGATGGGCTGGTCGCACCACTGCACCTCTTCGCCCGCCCAGAGGTGCGGCTGAATCAGCGGCCGAGCGCGCTCTTCGCTCACGGCAACCGAATCATCTGGCGCAATTGCTGCTCGAGCTGCTTCTGCAGCTCATCCAATCGCGCGCGTTGTTGCGCAACCTGTGCCTGCGCCTGGGTCTGCACCTCGTTCACCCGGGCGCGCACCGGCCCCACCTTGTCGTTCACCAGCGCGTCCACGCGCTCCCGCATCTGGCGCTCGGCGGCCGCGACTTGTGCGCCAAGCACCGCGCGGAGGCGCGACGCGATCGCCTGATCGAGGTTCGAGCGCACGGCCAGATCGGGATGGTGCAGCTCGCCCGCGAGACGCGCCTCGACGTCGAGATTCGAGATGTCCGACACGGCGCGCCAGATGAGATCGCCGATCGTGCTGTTCGCGAACCCGGAATCGCGCGTCCAACGCACGTTCGTCGAGCGTATGACGAAACGCGCGTGGATCGTGTCGCCGTTGAGATTGAAGCCGAGCTGCGTCGCGGCGGCGCCCGGGTCGAGCCGCAGCGGAACGCTGGGCACTTCGAACGGCGGAAGCGTGATGCCGCCGACGGTCGCGCCGGCCGTATCGACGGGGATGCCGCGCAGGTGATTGAGCAGTCCAGCGGCCACGAGCTGCGGCCCGCTGGCGCCGAACGTCGTCGGCCGGCCGTACACCGCGGGATCGCTGGTGAGGCCGGTCAGCCGGCCGGCGTAGCGCTGCGGCTGTGCGGCGTTCGGATGCAGCAGAAACGAGAGCTCGGCGTTGCGCAGCAGAAAGCGCGGCAGGGCGCGCTCTGTGGGGAAGCGGATGTCTTCGCCGGAGCGGCGCACGCGCTTGGTGCCGGTCGTGGCGCGCGGCAGCAGACCCGGTGGCATGTAGCGCCGCGCCAGCTGCGTCCAGTACAGTACGCGCTCAAACGGCTGGATGGCGGCGGGCGCGAACAGCGCGGCGCCGACGGCCGGAGCATCGAGGCTCGGCAACTTGAGGAGGCTGCGCGCAAAGGCATAGTCTCGCCGGCGGGCGCTATCGAGACCAGCGAGCCCCGATTTCAGATCCGCAGTTCCTTGTGTGACATTTCTTTCCAGAGTCGTCACGCGACCGCGCGCGCGCTTCAGGCGATCGATCGCGCGGCGCGCCTCGTTCAGCGTCGCAAGATCGGTCGCGCGGGCATGCTTCAGCTGCTCGAGCGTGGCGCTCGCCGAATCGAGCGCGGGGCCGAGGCGCAGCGTGTCGAATGCCGCCTGCCAGGCGCGGCGGCTCGAGTCGGCCCGCGCGCCGAGCGCCGAGGCAGCGGAGATCGTGGAGAGCCGTCGCGGGTCGAGCGAATCGATGCTGACCTTGCCGGTCGCGAGCTGCAGCGCGGGAATCTGGAATTGGCTCGCCCAGTCGTGCGTCTCGGCGAGCACCCGCCCCGCGATTCCCTCGCCCGACGTCGTCGCGACGCGGCCGTCGGTCTGCCGCGGCGTGCCGAAACGCAGCCCGTTCGTGACGATGCGGTCGATGATGATCTTCTTTTCCGTCAGGGGGACGACGTCGAGATCGGCGACGATTTCATCCGCCTGGAGCAGGTTCTTGAACGGCTCGTGCGGGCTGGCGATCGTGAGCCCGCGGATCGTGACGTCACCATGGCGCAGGTCGAGGTGCACGTCCTGAATCTCGACCTTGGCGCCGAGCATTTGCGTACCGACGTTCTGCGCCTCGCGGCGCGCGATGCCGTCGGCGAACAGCCACCACAGCACGCAGGCAATCACGAACAGGACGAGCAACGGCCCGATCGCGCGCCAGCGGAAGACTTTTACGCTCATGGCCGGAACATCTTGTAGACGTTGTAGACCTTGGATGCCATGACCGCGCGGTACCATCTCGACTGCCGCACCCGCTCACCGATGGTCGCCCGATACCGGTTCACCGCCAGCCGCGTCACAAAGAACAGCGGCACCGCGAACAGCCCGGCGAATACGAGGCTGCCCAGGACGACGGAGTTGTTGAAATTTGTGAGCGGCACGATCGGCGTATTGTAGAACGACGTCCACAGCCCGCGCAGCGACGGCGCGAGCAGCAGGCTGTGCCCGATCCAGTCGAACAGCGGATCGAGCAGGAATCCGATCGGGATGAACAGTGCCCAGCCGAGCATGCCGCCGGCGAACGAGACGTTGAGCAGCACCAGCAACGCGAAGATGAGTGCGTTGTGCAGGTTCAGGAGCGGCGTGAGACCTAAAAATGAGCCGAGGACGATCCCGGCGGCGAGCTGGCCCGGCGTGCCCTCGGAATGCAGCGCGCCGAACAGCGACTGGATGAGCTTGATCAAGGCAAACATAAGCGAGCTTCCGCAATCGCCAGGATTTCCCGCAGCGCGGTGTGCCGTTCCTCATCACGCGTTCCGCGCAGCCGCGCCTCGAGTATCGGCACGATCGCCTCTTTGGACCGGCGGTTCACGAAAACCACAAAGCGAAAGCCGAATTTCTGCTCGTATTCGTCATTGAGATTCGCGAGGCGCAGGAAAAGTTCCGGCGGGGTCGTCCCCTGGTCGTAGCCCTGCTCCTTGAACGATGCGGTCGAGACTTTGTCCGGGCGCTCGCCGATGCGTGGATGCCCATTGATGACCGCGATTTGTTCTGTCTCGGAAAGCGTGGGAATGATCTCTCTCGCCCTCTCGATGATGTCGCGGCCGGAGGCGTAGGGCCCCCGTTCCCGCAAGCGATCGAGGAGTGGGCCCGCCCGCTCGAACAGGCGGGTCAGCTCCCCCGATAGCTCGAGCACGAGAACGGCGACATCAACAACGGGATGTGATAACGGCGAGTGGTGTCGGTGATTTCGAAGTCCAGGGTGGCACGCTGTAGGAAGGCGGCCGTCCCTTTCTTCTTGTAATAAGCGCCCACTTCGAACGACAACCGATACGTCCCGGTGGTGATTCGGCCGTCGCCGAGCTCGGCGATGCGGCCGTCGGCATCGGTTTCCCGCGTTCCCTGTGCGACGTGTTGCGTGCCATCGAGCCGCCACAGCGTCACGGCCACGCCGGCGGCGGGCTCGCCGCGCGTGGTATCGAGGACGTGCGTCGAAATCGTTGGACGGTTAGTGTTGGGCATGCTCAAGATCCGCGTGGGAACCCTGACGTTCGCGGCGCGACTCGAAGAGCAGCACGCGCCGAAAACGGTGGCTGTGATTCGCAAGATGCTGCCGCTCAAGTCCAAGATAGTCCACTGCCGCTGGAGCGGCGAGTCAACGTGGATTCCCATGGGCGACAAGCAGCTCGGGCTCGATTTCGAGAACCACACCAGCCATCCCGCACCGGGCATGCTGCTGCTGTATCCGGGCGGGATCAGCGAGACCGAGCTGCTCTTTCCTTATGGATCCACGATGTTCGCGAGCAAGGTCGGGCAACTGGCAGGAAACCACTTCGCGACACTCACGCAGGGCCAGGAACAGCTGCCCGAAATCGGCCGGTTGACCCTCTGGGAAGGCGCGCAGGACATCACTATAGAAGAAGTGTGACTGCTCCTGACCTCGTGATCCGGGGCGGCACCGCCATCCTTCCTACGCGGCAGGCCATCGCCGACATCGCCATCACGGACGGCACCATCAGCGCCATCGGCAGTGAGGTCCACGGTGGAAAAGAAGTCATCGACGCAACCGGGCTCGTCGTCTTGCCAGGTGTCGTAGACGCCCATGTCCACTTCAACGAACCTGGTCGAGCCGACTGGGAGGGGTGGGAGGCGGGAACGCGCGGTGCGGCGGCCGGCGGCGTCACGACCGTCCTCGAAATGCCGCTTAACGCACATCCGCCCACGACCACGGCCGCGGCGTTCGACGAGAAGCTCGCGGTCGCCTCACGGAAAGCGCTCGTGGATTTCGGACTCTGGGGCGGCCTCGTCCCCGACAACCTCGACAACCTCCAGACCCTTCACCAACGTGGTGTTGTCGGCTTCAAAGCCTTCATGAGTCACAGCGGCATCGACGATTTTCAGCGCGTGCCGGACGGCGTGCTCGCGATCGGGCTCAAGGTGACCGCCCGTCTCGGCGCCATCGTCGGGGTGCACGCGGAGAGTCAAGAGATGCTCGAGACGGCGGGCGCACCGAATCCGCTCGCGTGGTGCCGCGCGCGGCCGGCCGCCGCGGAAGTCGACGCGATCCGCCGTCTGTTGGTCTGCATGCGTGGCGCGGGCAAGGGCGTGCGCGCCCACGTCGTCCACGTGAGCTGCGCCGAGGGATTGGCGGAAGTGGATGCGGCACGCAGCAAGGGCGTGTCGATCACCGCCGAGACGTGCCCGCACTACCTCGCGTTCACCGAAGCGGATTTCGAGCGGATGGGGCCGGCGCTCAAGTGCGCGCCGCCGATCCGTGACGCCGCGACGCGCGAAGCCTTATGGAAGGAGTTGCTCGCGGGGCGGGTCGACCTCATCGGCTCCGATCATTCCCCCTGCCCCGCCGCCGACAAAGAGAAAGGTGAGCACGATATCTGGCGGGCGTGGGGCGGCGTGGCGGGCATCCAGGCGACACTGCCCGTGCTGCTCACCGACGGAGTCCACGGTCGAGGCCTCACGCTCGAGCGTCTCGCGTATCTCACGGCGACCGCCCCGGCGCAGCTCTTCGGGCTCTTCCCCCGCAAGGGCGCCATCGCGGTGGGGGCCGATGCGGACTTCGCCATCGTCGATCCCGCGCGCGAATGGACACTCGAACGGGGCGAGCTACAGACGCGGAGCGGCGTCAGCGCCTACCTCGGCCGCTCATTCACGGGCAAGGTTGTACGAACGATCGTTCGTGGCCAAACGGTATTTGCGGATGGCGAGGTCGTGGGGAAACCGGGTTGGGGACAGCTCGTGAGGCCGAACCTTGCCAATTGACGTCGAGCTGCTCGCGCGCCGGCTCGACGAGCTGTACGCCATCGGCGATCGGGGGCTCTACGACTCGGCGTGGGCGACGGCGCTGGATCGCGTCGAACGGTGGATGAAAGACGCGGGCCTGAAGACGCGCCGAGATGCGGTGGGCAATCTCTGGGGACGCGCCGAAGGGACAGATAAAGGAAAGAGCATCGTCACCGGGTCGCATATCGACACTGTCCGCCGCGGCGGTCGGCTCGACGGCGCCCTCGGCATCGTGGGCGGGCTCACTGCCGTCGAAGCGTTGCTCAAAGAACAAGGCAAGCCGCGCCGCACACTCGAGGTGGTCGCGATCTGCGAAGAGGAGGGCTCGCGCTTCAGCACGAACTTCTGGGGCTCGAGCGCCATCACCGGCAGCATCGACCACGTGCCCGACGATATTGCCGCCGCGATGCGCGAGCGCGGGCTCAACCCACAGACGGTTGCGTCGGCTGCGCGCGACGACATCGACACCTTCGTCGAGCTGCACATCGAGCAGGGAGCGGTTTTGGAAGCGTCTGGAAAGCCACTCGCGGTCGTGAGCGCGATTGTCGGGACGGCGCATCTCGAGGTCGTCGTCACCGGACGAGCCGACCATGCCGGCACGACCCCCATGGCAATGCGGCACGATGCCCTCGCCGGGGCGGCGGCGATGATCCAGGCGATCGAGTCGATCGCGCGGTCGCTCGGCGCGCCGGCGGTCGCGACGGTCGGCAAGATTCGGGCACAGCCGGATCAGATCAACGTGGTGCCGGCTCGAGTCGTGTTCACCATCGATCTGCGTCACTCAGACTTGAATGGGCGACGAGCGCTGGAGGAGCGGATTCGGTCGTTGTGCCAAACGATCGCGTCCGAGCGGTCTCTCGTGCTCGAGCTGCGCGTGCTTCAGGAAGAGCCGCCAGTTCCCATGCACCCGGACCTGCGATCCGTCCTTGCGAGCGCGGCGAAGGAACTGGGCGTACAGGCGTCGGAAATGATGAGTGGTGCGGGACACGACGCCCAGGTGCTCGCTGCGCGCTGTAAGGTTGGGATGTTGTTCGTGCCGAGTATCGGAGGGCGCTCACACTGTCCTGAAGAAGCGACGAAAGCCGAGGATGTGGTGCTTGGGACGAAGGTGTTGATGCGAGCGTTGCAAAAAATCGCGTATTAGGATCAATCCACCGGCCGGTGACCTCAGACGCTATTTCAAGAATTCTTGAAATAGCCTCGCCCGGCTATATGAACCGCGCCAAGTCCGGCCCCGCGCTCGCAATTTTCGCCGCAATCTCCGGCCAATCGACCGCCAACGAAAAATCCTCGAATTCGAACCCCGGACCCACAGTGCAGCCGCTGAGGGTGTAAGCACCCGTCGATCGCGCCGCCTGCCACGTCCCGGCCGGCACGACGATCGTCGGGCGCGTCTCGCGCGCGACCGGCCCCAGGTGTAGGCGACGGAACCCGTTGTCGTCGAACAACAGCAACTCGATCGCATCACCTTCGTTGTAATGCCAGATCTCGTCCGACTGCACACGATGCCAGCGGCTGTCCTCGCCGGCCGCCAGCAAGAAGTAGATCGTCGTAATCGCCGCGCGCTCCACGTCGCGCGCGACCTGCCGCACCCGATGCGCCGACCGATACAGCTCGACGTAGTGCCCGCCTTCCGGATGCGGGCGCATGTTGAGGAGCTCGAGCAGCTCAGCCGCGCGCGGGTGCACCGAGCAGCTCCCGAAGCACATTCTCCGTCACAGTGCGTCGATAGTCGGCGGTCGATCGAACATCATCGATCGGCCGGATGTCGTCTGCTACCGCTGCAATCGCGCCTTCGATGTCGCCGCGCTCCAGCGCCGCTTCCGCGCGCCGCGCGCGCAGCGACACCTCGGCGACCGAGCCGATCGCAATGCGCGCCGGCTTGCGGCTGACCGCCATCACGACTTTCGAAATCGCCTGCGCCGCACGCGTGCCGACTTTGCGAAAGACGACGTCGCGGCCCTGCGGAAACCGCACCGCGGTGATCAGCTCATCAGGCTGCAGCGCGGTCTTGCGATAGCCGGTGAAAAACTGATCGATGGGAATCGAGCGCCGGTCCGTGACAACGACCGCGTCGTACGCGAGCAGCACGGGCAGCGTGTCACCGGCGGGCGACGCGTTCGCCAGATTGCCGCCCAACGTGCCGCGATTCTGGATCTGCGCGGCGCCGATGGTGCGCGCCGCGGCGACCAGTGCAGGCACATGCTGGCGCGCGTCGCGCGACCGAATGATTCCCGTGTACGACTCCGCAGCGCCGATTTCGAGCATCCCGTTGTGGCGTCGCACGCCCTTCAGCTCAGCAAGTGACCAAATATCGAGCACGGCGCTCGGCTGGGGCCGAAGCGTGCGCGCGTGGAGCATGACCATGAGATCTGTGCCGCCTGCGAGCGGACGGCATCCCGGAGTGGTTCGGTACAACCGCACTGCGTCCTGGAGGTCCTTGGGGCGGAGGAATGTCACGTCGTGCATGACAACACCGCCTCGATGATCTTCGTGTAGCCGGTACAGCGGCACAAATTGCCGGCGAGCGCGTCCCGCACCTCATCGGCGCTCGGTCGTGTGGTACGCTCGAGCAAGACGCGGGCCGCGAGCAACATCCCGGGGGTGCAGATCCCGCACTGGGCCGCGCCGTGCTCGATAAACGCTTGCTGCAGGGCCGTCAGCCGTCCGCCGTCAGCCACTCCCTCGACCGTCGTGATCTCGCGGCCCTCAACCTGCCCTACGGCTACGAGGCAACTATCCACGACTTCGCCGTCGATCAGCACCGAGCACGCACCGCACTCGCCTTCACCACAGCCTTCTTTCGTGCCGGTGAGTCGGAGGTCCTCTCGCAATACGTCAAGCAAACGACGTGTACCGACGACGTCGAGCGAAACCGCTGCCCCGTTCAGCGTGAAGCGCACGCGGCCAGAACCCTTTCAGGAGTCGCAGGGACTTCGTCGAGCCACACGCCGGTGGCATCGTGGATCGCGGCGATGATGGCGGGCGCAGGCCCGTCCATCGGCAGCTCGCCGATCCCTTTCGCCCCGAAGGGCCCACGAGAGTACGGGTTCTCGACCAGAATCGTGCGAATGCGCGGTGCGTCGAGCGCGGTGGGGATCAGGTAGGTGGCGAGGCGGTCGTTCTGATAGCCGCCGTCTTTCATCTTGATCTCCTCGATCGTCGCCCAGCCGACGGCCTGCAGGCAGCCGCCTTCGATCTGGCCTTCTGCCATCACCGGATGCAGCGCCTTGCCGCAGTCCACCGCCGTGACGAGATCCGTCACGCGGACTTCGCCCGTAGTCATGTCGACGTCGACATCGGCGATCGTGCACGCCCAGGCGTACACGGGATAGGCATCGCCGCGATAGGTCGCCTCGTCCCAATGAATCGAGTCGGGCTGGATGTACGATTTCTCCACCTTGAATGGAGGCCTCTCGCGCTTGAGCCGCTCCCTGATTTCCTCAGCCGCTTCCTGGACGAGCCGGCCGACGATCATCGCCGTGCGCGATGCGACGGTCGGCCCGGAGTCGGGAACGAGCGAGGTGTCCTGCGGCGCGAGGCTGACACGCTCGAGCGACATACCGAGCGCATCGGCGGCGAGCTGACAGAAGATCGTCTTCGTGCCCTGGCCGATCTCCGTCGAGGCCGTGAGAATGCGGAACGTCCCGTCCCCCAACGCCTCGAACCCGATGCTACCCTGCAGCTTCTTCTCCCCACTCCCGGTGAAGCCCGATCCGTGGAAAACGATGGAGAGACCACGACCGTGGCGGATCGGCGGTTGGGCGGTTGGGCGGTTGGGCGCTACGGCTCGGAGGGCTGTATCCAGTACCAACTCCGCGCTCACGCTCTCCGTGAGCTTCTGGCCCGTCGCCGTGGTGTCACCGAGGCGCAACATCCATTTACGTCGGAGATCCACACTCGACATCCCCAGTCGCTCGGCGACATGCTCGACCATCAACTCCGCGGCGAAGAGCGATTGCGGCGCGCCGAAGCCACGGAAGGCCCCGTTCGGCGGTGTATTCGTCGCCATTGCCCGCGCACGAATCCGCACGTTGGGACAGGAATAGGGACCCGTGGCATGGATCGCGGCGCGGGACAGCACCACCGGCGTGAGGGTGCAGTAAGCCCCGCCGTCGAGCACGATCTCGATATCCTGCGCGAGCAGCGTTCCGTCTTTCTTGACCGCCGTGCGGTGGGTGATCACGCCCGGATGACGCTTGGTCGTGGCGGCGAGATCTTCGTGCCGGTCGTAAATCAACCGCACCGGGCGGCCGGCCTTGCGGGCGAGCAACGCCGCATGAACCGCCACGATCGAGGGGTACTCTTCCTTGCCGCCGAACCCACCCCCGGTCTCGGCCTGCACTACGATCGCCTGTTGATCGGTCAACTTCAGGACCCGTTTCAAGGCACGGTGGACATAGTAGGGGCATTGCAGTGAACCGATAATCCGTATGGCACCATTCGCCTCGGGAATCGCGATTGCACCTTGAGGCTCGATATACAACTGCTCCTGAAGGCCTACCCGGAACGTCCGCTCTACCACGTCCACATCTTCCAGATCCTTCACACCCTCCACAACGTCGCCTTTCCTGATTTCAACGCTGCTGAAGACTTCGCTGGCATCGTCCAGATCAAAGACTGGCGGGGCGACGTCGTACTCGATCCGGATATGGCTCGCGGCCTCCTCGAGGGTGGCGCGGTCGGCGGCAGCAAGAAGCAGAATCGGCTCCTCGCGGTGCCGGATCTCGCGGTGCGCGAGCGCCGGCTGGTCATCGCGGATCAGTTGGATCACGTTCTCCCCGGGGATGTCGTCTGCTGTCACGACGACGACTCGTGACCAATCGAAGGCGGCGGGGTCCAGCGTAATGGACCGGATGGTGCCGCGGGGAATTGTGGACCGGACGGTCTTCCCGTACCACGCCCCCGGCACCGCGATGTCGTCGGTGTAGCGCGCGCGCCCCGTCACTTTGTCGGCGCCCTCGCGACGCGGGACGGAACGGCCGACCGCCGTGACTGGCGCGGGGGCGGGGGCGGGGGCGGGGGGCGGGCACATTTGCGGTAATATTGCCACAGAATGTGCCACACCGGGCGGGATTCTTCACCATCGCGCCATGGCACGACGGTTGCAATCTCCCACCGGCAGCGGCAGCACGTAGATCTCGGGGGGAAAAAGCCGGCAAAGGCGGAGCCAGGTAAACGCTGGTACCGCGCCGGCTGCCGCAGTGGCCGTGCACGGCCGCTGCGGACCCTCCCCACCAATGGGAGGGCTTGAGGGGCGGCTGGGAACCGCCGCGCGTGACCGCGCGGCATCCCGGCTCGCCCCGCTTCTTTCCCCGGGGACATCGTCGTAGCAGGAGCGCTACATTGCCGATCATGACCACTGCGCCAACGCGGTCGGGCTCCGGGCTTGCCGTCCATGCCCGCTTGGAGTCGGGGTTTGCGGAGATCCTGACCGCCGAGGCGCAACGGTTCCTCACGACTCTGGCGCGGGCCTGCGAGGGGCGCCGCCAGGAGTTGCTCGCGCGTCGCGTGGAGCGCCAGCGGCGCCTCGACGCCGGCGAGCGTCCCGACTTCCTGCCCGAGACGCGCGCGGTGCGCGAGGCGGCGTGGACTGTCGCGCCGATCCCCCCTGACCTGACCGACCGCCGGGTCGAGATCACGGGTCCCGTGGACCGCAAGATGATCATCAACGGGCTCAATTCGGGCGCGCGGGTCTACATGGCCGATTTCGAGGACTCGAACGCTCCCACCTGGCGCAACAATCTCGAAGGGCAGGCGAACCTGCGGGACGCGGTGCGCGGCACCATCGGGTTCACGAGCCCCGAGGGGAAGCGCTACGTCCTCGCGCCGCGCACGGCGACGTTGATGGTGCGGCCGCGCGGCTGGCATCTGGACGAAAAGCACGTCACCGTGGACGGGCGCCCGATCTCGGCCGCCCTCTTCGATTTCGGGCTCTGCTTTTTTCACAACGCCGCGGCGCTCATCGCGAAGGGAACCGGGCCCTATTTCTACCTGCCGAAGCTCGAGAGTCACCTCGAGGCCCGTCTCTGGAATGATGTGTTCAACCTCGCGCAGGACGAGCTCGGCATCCCCCGCGGTACGATCCGCGCGACGGTCCTGATCGAGACGATTCTCGCCGCGTTCGAGATGGACGAGATCCTCTACGAGCTGAGGAACCACTCCGCCGGCCTGAACTGCGGGCGCTGGGACTACATCTTCAGCTTCATCAAGAAGTTCAGGCAGCGCCCCGACTGCGTGCTCCCCGACCGCGCCCGCGTGACGATGGACCGTCACTTCCTCAAGTCGTACGTCGATCTCCTGATTCAGACCTGTCACCGCCGGGGCGCCCACGCGATGGGCGGCATGGCGGCCCAGATTCCCATCAAGCACGACCCGGCGGCGAACGAGGCGGCACTCGAGAAGGTCCGGCAGGACAAGCTGCGCGAGGTCCGCGCCGGGCACGACGGCACGTGGGTGGCGCACCCCGGGCTCGTGCCGGTCGCGGCGCAGGTGTTCGACGCCGCAATGCCCGGCCCCAATCAGCTGCACGTCGCGCGCGACGACGTGCGCGTCACGGCAGCGGACCTGCTCGCCGTTCCGGAAGGCGAGATCACCGCAGCCGGCCTCCGGACCAACGTGGACGTCGGGATTCAATACCTCGAGTCGTGGCTCCGCGGCGTCGGCTGCGTGCCGATCTACAACCTCATGGAAGACGCCGCCACGGCGGAGATCTCGCGGTCGCAGGTGTGGCAGTGGGTCCGTCACGGCGCACGCCTGGCTGATGGTCGCGTCGTGACGGAAGGGCTGGTGCGGCAGGTCATGGCCGCAGCGTTCCCAACCGAGAGTCTCGCCGCCAAGCTGTTCGGCGAAATGATGACCGGCGCGGAATTCCCCGAATTCCTCACACTCATCGCGTATGAGCACCTGGAGTAAAGGCATGATCAAGCACGCATTTGTGTCCGAGCTGGACCGACGGTGGCGCAGCGATCGGCGGTGGCAGGGGATCACTCGACCCTACACGCCCGACGATGTCTACCGTCTACGGGGGACGTTGGCGATCGAGCACACCCTCGCGAGCCACGGCGCGGCGCGCCTCTGGAAGCTGATGCGGGAGGAGCCCTACGTCGCCGCCCTGTCGGCCGTCACGGGAAACCAGGCGGTGCAGGAGGTCCGGGCCGGCCTCAAGGCGATCTACATAAGCGGCTGGCAGGTGGCGGCCGACGCCAACGACGCGATGACGATGTATCCCGACCAGAGCCTGTATCCCTCCGACAGCGTGCCGAACCTGCTGGTGCGCATTCAGAACGCGCTGCGGCGTGCCGACGAAATCCACCACATGAACGGCGACCACACGATCGACTGGTATGTACCGCTCATTGCGGACGCGGAAGCGGGTTTCGGTGGGGTGCTCAACGCCTACGAATTGATGAAGCTGATGATCACCGCGGGGGCGGCAGGCGTGCACTTCGAGGATCAGCTGTCGTCGGTCAAGAAGTGCGGCCACCTCGGCGGCAAGGTCCTCGTGCCGACGAGCGAGTTCATCACCAAGCTGATCGCGGCACGGCTCGCGGCCGATGTTTGCGGCGTGGACACCATCCTCATCGCCCGCACCGATGCGAATAGCGCCGGATTGCTGACGAGCGATATCGACGAGTACGACCGCCGCTGGTGCACCGGTGAGCACTCGCCGGAAGGCTTCTTGGTCATTCGAGACGGCGTGGAAGCGGCGATCGCGCGCGCCCGCGCCTATGCGCCCTACGCCGACATGCTGTGGTTCGAGACGGCCAAGCCGGATCTGGGCGAGGCTCGGCAATTCGCCGAGGCGATCCACAAGGGGTATCCAGGCAAGTTGCTCGCCTACAACTGCTCGCCGTCGTTCAACTGGAAGCGCCATCTCAGCGCAGCGCAGCTCGCGAGCTTCCAGCAGGAGCTGGGGGCGATGGGCTACAAGTTCCAGTTCGTCACGCTATCCGGCTTCCACGCGCTGAACCACGCCATGTTCGCGCTGGCGCAGGATTACAAGGAACGGGGCATGGCGGCGTACGCCGATTTGCAGTCCGAGGAATTTGCCGGCGAGCGCGATGGGTACGAAGCCGTCAAACATCAGGAGTTCGTGGGCGTCGGATACTTCGACGAGATCACCCAAATCGTGCACGGCGGCAGGAGCTCCACGGTCGCACTCGAGGGCTCGACCGAGAAGGCCCAGTTCGTGAGTTGACAACCCCTTAGCTGTCCCTAGGCTAAGGGGATGAAAACCCTCCGTAACTACGTCGGCGGCGAGTGGGTCACACCCGCCGCCACGGAATACCTCGACCTGACGAACCCCGCCACGGGCGAGCAACTCGGCAAGGTGCCGCTCTCCGGCGCGCGTGATGTGGACGCCGCGGTCGCGGCGGCGCAGACGGCATTCGTCAAATGGCGGCAGGTGCCCCCGGTCGTCCGCGCGCGGTATCTCTTCAAGCTCAAATACTTGATGGAAGAGCATTTCGAGGAGATCGCGGCTACGGTCACGCGCGAGCACGGCAAGACGCTGGATGAGGCACGCGGGTCCGTACGGCGCGGCATCGAAAACGTCGAGCATGCCTGCGGCATTCCGGCCTTGATGATGGGCAAGACGCTCGAGGACGTCGCGAGCGGTATCGACTGCGAGTACGTGCGCCAGCCGCTGGGCGTCTTCGCGGCCATCACGCCGTTCAACTTTCCGGCGATGGTACCGTGCTGGTTCTGGCCCTATGCGATCGCCACCGGCAACACCTTCATTCTCAAGCCGAGCGAGCAGGTCCCGTTTTCGTCCACCCGCATTCTCGAGCTGGTGCACGAAGCCGGCATCCCCGCCGGCGTGCTGAACCTGGTGCACGGCGGCAAGGAGGCGGTGAACGCGCTGCTCGCCCACCCCGGCATCGCGGGTATCTCGTTCGTCGGCTCCTCGCCGGTGGCCAAGCACGTCTATCAGGAAGGCGCCAGGCACGGCAAGCGCGTGCAGGCGCTGGGGGGCGCGAAAAACCACGTCATCGTGATGCCGGACGCCGACATGGACCGCGCGGTGGCGAACATCAGCGAGTCGCTGTTCGGGTGCGCGGGCCAGCGCTGCCTCGCCGGCAGCGTCGTGGTCGCCGCGGGCAAGGCCTACGAGCCGTTCCGCGACAAGCTCCTGAGCGCAGCGAAGGATCTGCGCCTCGGTTACGGCCTCGAGCCCGACGTGAACATGGGCCCCGTCATCTCGGCAAAGCACAAGGAGAAAGTGCTGTCGTACGTCGAGGCGGGGCGGAAGGAAGGCGCGACGCTGCTGCTCGATGGTCGGGCGACGAAGGTCGAGAAGCACCCGCGTGGTCATTTCGTCGGCCCGACCGTCTTCGACGGCGTGCAACCCGACATGACGATCGGCAAGGAAGAGATCTTCGGGCCCGTCGCTGCGGTGACGCACGTCAGCAACCTGGACGAAGGAATCGAGATGGTGCAGCGGTCGGGCTTCGCCAATGCGACGTCGATCTTCACGCAGAGCGGCAAGGCCGCGCGGGAGTTTCGCTATCGGGTGGGCGTCAGCATGATCGGCGTCAACATCGGCGTTGCTGCACCGATGGCATTCTTCCCCTTCGGCGGAACGAAGGGATCATTCTTCGGTGATCTAAAAGCCCACGGACAGGATTCGATCGAGTTCTATACGGACAAAAAGGTGGTCATTTCGAGATGGTAAAATGAGAAAAGTCATTGGTGGCCTCATCCAGATGTCTAATCCGGTAAACGACTCCGGCGCATCCGTTACCAAGATCCGGGACGCCATGCTCGACAAGCACCTTCCTTATATAGAGGAAGCGGGCAAGAAGGGCGTGCAGCTGCTCTGCCTGCAGGAGGTGTTCAACGGCCCCTACTTCTGCCCCAGCCAGGACGCCAAGTGGTGCGACATCGCCGAGCCGATTCCCGGACCGACGACCGCGCTGATGCAGCAGCTCGCCAAGAAGCACGAAATGGTGATCATCGTGCCGATCTACGAGCGCGAGATGGCCGGCGTCTACTACAACACGGCGGCCGTGATCGACGCCGACGGCAGTTACCTCGGCAAGTACCGCAAGAACCACATTCCGCACACCGCCGGCTTCTGGGAAAAGTTCTTCTTCAAGCCGGGCAACCTCGGCTATCCCGTCTTCAGGACGCGCTACGCCACGATCGGCGTGTACATCTGTTACGACCGTCACTTCCCCGAAGGTGCGCGACTGCTCGGCCTGCACGGTGCCGAGATCGTGTTCAATCCGTCCGCGACGGTGAAGGGGCTGTCGCAATATCTCTGGAAGCTCGAGCAACCGGCGCACGCCGTGGCCAACGGCTACTTCATGGGGTGCATCAATCGCGTCGGCACCGAGGCGCCGTGGAACATCGGGCAGTTCTACGGCTCGAGTTACTTCGTGGATCCGCGCGGCAACTTTCTCGCCCAAGGCAGCGAGGACAAAGACGAGCTGGTCGTCGCCGAGATGAACCTCGACATGATCGAGGAGGTGCGGCGCACCTGGCAGTTTTTCCGCGACCGGCGGCCCGAGACCTACGACGACATGGTCCGCCAGCTTCCCTGATGGCGCTCCTGATTCGCGGCGGCCGCATCATCACGGCCACGGAAGACTTCACCGGCGACATCTACGCCGAGCACGAGACGATCACGCGAATCGAGCCGCAGATCGATCCGCGGCTGGTGGCTCCCGGAGCGGAAGTCATTGAAGCGCGGGGCAAATACGTCTTTCCGGGATTCATCGACCCGCACGTGCACATCTATCTCCCCTTCATGGGCACCTACGCTGCCGACGATTACGAATCGGCCAGCAAAGCGGCGCTGGCGGGCGGAACCACGACGCTGATCGAGATGATCTGTCCCGGCCAGGCCGACGAGCCGGTGGCGGCGTTCGAGCTGTGGAAGTCCAAGGCCGAGAAGCTGGCCGCGGTGGATTACACGTTTCACATGTCGGTCGTGCGCTTCGAGCAGCACATCCGCGAGCAGTTTCGCGAGATCGTCAAGGCCGGGGTTGCCTCTTTCAAGGTATTCCTCGCTTACAAAGGGGCACTAAACCTGTCAGATGGCGATTTGTTTGAAGCAATGCGATTGGCCAAAGAGTTGGGCGTCATCGTGACCGCGCATTGCGAGAATGCGGACGCGATCGACGCGCTGCAGAAATCGCTGCTCGCGGCCGGCAAGACCGGCCCGGAGTGGCACGGCCCCTCCCGGCCCCCGATCGTCGAGGCGGACGGCGTTCACCATCTCTGCACCTTTGCGGAGCTGCTCGGCACTCACGTCTACATCGTGCATACGTCGTGCGAGCCGGCGGTGCGAGCGGCACTCGCCGCGCGGCAGCGCGGGGTGAATGTGTGGATCGAATCGGTCATCCCGCATTTCGTGCTGGACGAGACGTACGCCGCGCAGGGCGGGTTTGACGGGGCCAAATACGTGATGTCCCCGCCGCTGCGCGCCAAAGCCAATCAGAACGTGCTGTGGACCGGCGTGAAATCGCGCGACATCAGCACGATCGCCACCGATCACGCGCCGTTCCGTTTCGCCGACCAGAAGACGATGGGACGGGATGCGTTCACGAAGATTCCCAACGGCATCCCGTCAGTTCAGGAGCGGGTGGATCTGGTCCATACCTGCGGCGTCGCCGCCGGCCGGCTGACATTGCAGACGATGGTGGACGCCTGCTCGACACAGGCGGCCAAACTGTTCGGTCTCTATCCGAAAAAGGGCGCGATTCAGCTGGGCAGCGACGCCGATCTGGTCGTCTATGATCCGGGCTATCACGGCAAGTTCTCGAAGGAATGCAGCTTCTCGAACGCGGATTACAACGCGTACGAAGGATGGGAGCAGAAGGGACGCGCGAGCGCGGTGACCGTCCGCGGTCAGATTCAAGCACGCGATGGCGAGTTCGTCGGCACGATCGGCCGTGGCCAATTCTTGAAGAGGGAGCCAACACACTGATGGACTCGCAGACCGTCCGCCAAAAGCATAAGGAGTTTCTCTTCCCCTGCGTAGCGAACTACTACGCCGAGCCGGTCGTCATCACCGAAGCGCACGGGTCGAACGTCAAGGATCTCGACGGGCGCGAGTATCTCGACTTCTTTGGCGGCATCCTGACCGCGGGCATCGGGCATTCGCATCCGGAATTCGTCAAGCGAATCCAGGATCAGGTCGCGCGTCTGGTGCACACCTCCAGCGTCTATCCGACCGAGGAGCAGGTTCGCGTCGCCGAGCGGCTCACGCAGATCACGCCCGGAAAGCTCAAGAAGAGCTTCTTCACGACGAGCGGCACCGAAGCCGACGAAACGGCGGTCATGCTGGCGAAGATCTACACGGGCCAGCAGGAGATCATCGCGCTACGCCACAGCTACGCCGGCCGCAGCCAGGGTGCGATCGCGATCACCGGGCAGCAGCCGTGGCGCGTCCTGCCGACCCAGATCGCGGGCATCAAACACGCGCTGTCGCCCTATTGCTACCGCTGCCCATTGGGGCTCGAGTATCCCGATTGCGGCATCCGCTGCGCGCAGGACATCGACGACCTGATCAAGACGACGACGACGGGCCGCCCCGCCGCGTTCATGGCCGAGCCGATTCAGGGCGCGGGCGGGTTCATCACGCCGCCCAAGGAGTACTTTGAGATCGCGGTCGGAATCATTCGCAAGTACGGTGGCGTGTTCATTTGCGACGAAGTGCAGACCGGCTGGGGGCGCACCGGCGACACGTGGTGTGGCATCGAGCATTGGGGCGTGGAGCCGGAGATCATGACGTTCGCGAAATCGATCGCCAACGGCTTCCCCGTGGGCGCCACCATCGCGACGGAAGAGGTCGCGAACGCGTTCACCGGACTGTCGCTGTCGACCTTCGGCGGCAACCCGATCTCGATGGCCGCAGTCGACGTGACCATGGACGTCATGCAGCGTGAGAACACGCCGCGGCGCTCCGCCGAGCGGGGCAAGCAGCTGCGCGATGCCCTGGAGGAGTTCAAGAAGCGGTTTGCTTGTATCGGCGATGTACGGGGAATGGGGTTGATGCAGGGCATCGAGTTCGTCGAGGACCGCAAGACCAAGGAGCCGTCACCCAAGAAGACGACCGCATTCCTCGAAGCCGCCAAGCGTCAGGGCCTGCTGATCGGCAAGGGTGGGTTGTACGGCAACGTCATCCGCATCGCGCCCTCGATGCTCATCAGCAAGTCGGAAATCGACGACGGCTGCAAGCGGATGGAGCGCGCGCTGGCCGAGTTGAAATGACGTTTCCCGCCCGCACCCCGCTCGCGAACGAAGATCTGCTGCCCGTGCCGCCGGAGCGGCGCACCTGGAACTGGTGGCACATCGCGTCGCTGTGGATCGGCATGGCGATCTGCATCCCGACCTACACGCTGGCCTCGGGACTCGTCGATCAGGGATGGACCTGGCAGGCCGCGGTCGGGGCCGTGGTGCTGGGCAATTGCGTCGTGCTGCTGCCCATCGCGCTCAATTCGCACGCCGGCACGCGCTATGGGATTCCCTTCCCCGTGCTGGCGCGCGCCTCGTTCGGCGTGCTCGGCGCCAACGTTCCGGCGATTCTGCGGGGCCTCGTCGCCTGCGGCTGGTTCGGCATTCAGACGTGGATCGGCGGGTGGGCGATCTACAAGTTGATCGAGGTCATGTGGCCCGGCATCGCGACGCTGCCGCAATTGTTACCTGCGTTTGTCGGCCTCAATACCGGTGAATTCCTGTGCTTCATGGTGTTCTGGGCGATGAACGTGTGGATCGTCTTGCGCGGCATGGACTCGATCAAGTTCCTGGAGACGTGGGGCTCGCCGTTTCTCCTGGCCGTCGGAGTTGCGCTGTTTGTGTGGGCGGCGGTGCGCGCGGGGGGACTCGGCCCGATG
>WNFX01005353.1_pt1 | contig 19328 bp, 15 predicted proteins | sample 5400111 | NCBI WGS metagenome assembly WNFX01 (sample SAMN13153363, study PRJNA577476) | soil metagenome | isolation source: 40 cm soil or saprolite under grassland replicate 1 | place: USA:California | collected 2016-06-15 | reverse complement strand
CGTGGCGTGGATGTGCTGTTATCTGATTCGACAAACGCCGAACGCCCCGGCTGGACTCCATCTGAGATGGTGATCGGACCTGCATTCGACAAGGTCTTTATGGAAGCGCCAGGACGTGTCATCGTAGCGACATTCGCCTCTTTGATCTCGCGCATTCAGCAGGTCGCAGATGCAGCCGCGAAGCACGGACGCAAGATGGCGCTGGCTGGCTCCAGCATGATTGATAATGTCAAGATCGCGCGCAAGCTCGGCTACCTCGATATCTCTGATGAACTCCTCATACCACTCGAGCAGGCACTCCAAATGCAAGGGCACAAAGTTGTGTTAATGTGTACCGGCTCACAGGGTGAACCATCATCCATCGTAGGGCGCTTATCGGCTGGGACAAATCGTCAGTTCGATCTAAAGCCAAATGATACAGTGGTCTTGTCTTCACACCCGATTCCGGGAAATGAAGAGACAATCAGCAATACCATCAATCGTTTGTTGCGGCGTGGTGCAAACGTGATCTACGACTCCATGGCACCTGTGCATGTCTCAGGACATGCCAGCCAGGAAGAACAAAAACTGTTGATCAACATCGTCAAGCCAAAGCATTTTCTACCGATCCATGGTGAATTACGTCAACTGAAACGACATGCTGGACTCGCGATAGAAGTGGGCATTCCTGAAGAAAATGCAATCGTGGTTGAGAACGGACAAGTTGTTGAACTCTCGGGTGGCAAGATTAAACTTGGTGATCGCATCCCTGGTGGCTATGTGTTCGTAGATGGACAGTCCATCGGCGAAGTGGATTATGACATCATGCGTGAGCGAGGAAAACTTGCTCGCAACGGTATTTTCCTGATTGACATCAGCGTCGGCAAACTGGATGGACGTCTGCTGCATGATCCTGAGATCATCACCCGCGGCTTTGTCTCCCCTGAAGATGCTGAAGACATGATCCCTGAGGTCCGCAAACGAATCATGCAAGTAGTCAATGGTGGCGGCTGGGACAATGAAAAGGATATTGTCAACGCCGTCCGGTCTTATCTTTATGAAGAGACCAAACGCAGACCGATGGTCCTTGTCACATTGAGCAAAGGATAAATTAAATAGACAGCCCGACCGAAAAGGTCGGGCTGTTTTGTTATTCAAATTCATTTTCGTGGTTGAACGCTCAGATCCAAAAATTCCGCCCGCAGGCTGTTCGTTCCATTAAAGACCTGATAACCAAGAAACAACCATTTATTTGGAGAGCTAAGAGGAACTGAGCCAAGATTGATCTGGTTATTCTTCAGCTTGACAACGACATTGCCACCGTTGAAATCAAAGGAGGCATCATAAGTAGCTGAATCCGACTCAAGTGGGCCATTCGTTTGAGCGAACGTATTTTTATTAGGCATTGTTCTTATATACATTTTTTGCTTCCGCAAATTGTTTCCAGCGGGAATGACTAAAAACATACCTTTCGAACTAATATCTGGTTCGGCAAAAATGCCGATCAGCACTTCACCTTTAGAAACTTCTATCAGGTGCACTTTAAGACTTGCTGTTCCATCGGAGGGCAATTGAGCAAACAACCCATAAAACTGTGCACTGGGAACGGTATCAGAGAATGTAAAAGCAAGGCGTCCACCACTTGTGTAAAACGCATCGATGGGCTTGAGACAACCATTTTCCTGCTCAGGTTGTAAATTCGCTGGATACAGCATCCAGCGCGCACTAATACAATTATTTACCCAATCATCGCCGATAGGAGGAGGCGTGGGTGTAAATGTTGGTTCTGGCGTTGGTGTATCCGGCGCGGGAGTTGAACTCGGTTCACCAGCTGGTACCGTATCGGTTGGAACAGGTGTATTTGCAATCGTAGCAGTTGGAGGGATTGTCCACGTAACAGGCAAAGTTGTTGGAGGTTGAGGTGCGGGTCTGTTCGCGTAAACTGTGATCAACGTTACGGTGATCGTCCCGATGACGCCTATCAATGCCGCAATGATGGATGGATCCATAGATCGTTTATTTTTAGACATGTCAGCCCCGATCAGTAAAATTTTTATCAATTCTACCGCTTGTCTCATAAATTACCAAACTTTTCCGAAGGTTAAAATCAAACTTCTTGTTGAGTTACGCAGGTCAGATATGTGCAGTACTCTGTAAGCGATATTCTACACATACTTAAGGACGCTTATTTAGTAATCATCTTTGCAATCTGTCGATCAATCTTGCCCATTGGATATTCCTCTAAATCTTTCAAAGGGATCCACTTCAAATTCACTTCTTTAGGCATTGAAGCCAGCTCGACTTGAAACACATAAACTGTGACTTTGAAATGTGTGTACGCGTGTTGGACGATTCCCAATGCTTCTTCGCTTCGTCTTTGCTCCCCTTGGCCGCTCCACTCAGCGCGAGGATTGTGACTTCGCTTCACTCTGAGCCTGAGGTTGTATCCCGTTTTCAAAGCGTTAGCCAACTCCTTCGCCGGATCACCATTCACCCGTCCATTCGGGAATTCCCACATGCCTCCAAGCAATCCTTTTGACGGGCGTTGCGCTAGTAAAACCTTTCCTCTCTCAATCATCACTCCTGCTGCATGGACGTAGTGCGGTACATCCTTCTTAGGCTTCATCACAGGACGTTGATCTTGAGTCCCATTTTGGCGCGCTTTGCAAAGTTTCATCACCGGGCAGATCAAGCAGCGCGGATTCTTTGGCACGCAGATGGTTGCACCCAGATCCATGAGTGCCTGGTTGTAGTCACCTGCGTGACCTTTGGGTAAATTTTTATCAGCTAGTTGCCATAAGATTTTTTCACCTGCCGGAGAATCGACCGGTTCATCGACAGCGAAGATACGCGCGTACACCCGCTTGATATTTCCATCCAACGCGGAGACGTCCATGCCAAATGCAATCGAAGCAATTGCGCCAAGCGTATAGCGTCCGATGCCCGGCAACTTGCGCAGTTCTTCTAAATTCTGAGGAATTACTCCATTGTATTCTTCTGCTACGATCTTTGCAGCTTTGTGCAAATTGCGAGCACGGCTGTAATAACCCAGTCCTTCCCAAGCATTGAGCACATCATGCTCCGAAGCTTTTGCTAATGCATGGACATTGGGGAACAAGCGCATCCATTTTTCAAAATAGGGAATGACAGTTTCCACGCGCGTCTGTTGCAGCATAATCTCAGAGACCCACACTGCATACGCGGATGGGTGGCCGCGCCAGGGGAGAGTCCGTTTATTGGTGTGGTACCAAGCCAAGAGCCTGGAAGAGAGGCGATTCATCGTTATCCGGTAGTGGAGAAAAGGAGTCCAAAGTCTCCTGACTTTGCCAACGACAGGAGTCGTTGGACTCCAAGATGTAAAATAAAAACACGGAGTGTCCGCTCCGTGTTTTCTCTAGAATTGAAATCCACCTCGTGCGGGAACAACCTTATAGGAGAAGTTTTTTACGTAATCGAACAACTTATCTTGTAGGAGAGTCCAGTCACTGGAATCAAGGACCTGGCGAGCCTGCGCGAGATCGTTGGCGATCAACCCCACCTGGATTTGCGGATATGAGCCATAGATTGTTGCCCACGCTTCCGCGGGTTGCAAGCCAAGTCGCTGCACGCCGGGGATGAATTCACCAATGATGAATTCAAAGTATTCCTGATCACGCTCACTGGCAATATCCCATGTCATTAAAACTTTAACAGCCATTTTGTCCTTATAGCTAAAAATTTCCGTTTATGAGGCTCTTGCGCCGTCAAGTACGGCGTCTGGAGCAGATCTAGCTACTCTGATAATCTAACACAACGACGTGAGTCTCACTGGGGAGGCTCGTGCGCGACACTTTCAGCGCGGGCTGGGTCTCGGCTTTCGAGAGTCCCATCTCTTTGATGAATTTGTTCAGTGAGTCAAGCGAGACCTTCGCGGCAGGCGTGGCATAATGCATCGGGATAACCAAATTCGGCTCGATGAGGCTGATGACCTCTGCCGCTTTCGCAGCGTTGAGTCCTCCGCCACCACCAACCGGAACAAGTGCGACGTTGATCGTGCCTAGCAATTCAATCTCTGATTGGGTAGGTACCTCTTTTAGATCGCCCAAGTGTGCAACAGTAATTCCATCATAATCGAACACATAAATGGTGTTGCGAGTCGAAACTTCGCCGTCTTTCGCCTTTGCCTTTTTCTTACCTGACCCACCGCCATCCGTTTGGACACCGGTGATAAACACGCCGCCAATCTCGAATTCGCCCGCGCCGTCAATGACATGGGAAGTGCCTTTGACCGCGTCCGCGTTGTTGTGACCGGGTGCGTCATGACTAACGGTAACAATATCTGACCTGAGCTTCAACGAATCGTAGCCAATTGATTTATTATCAAATGGATCCGTCACTACCGTCGCATAGCTACGCTCGGTGAGACGAAAGCATGAATGTCCATACCAAGTAATTTCCATGAAAGGGTTGCCTCCAAGAGCAATTATAATAGAGAAACGGTCACGTATATCAATTGCACTGATTTCAGAATCTAGAGGTAAGCATGAGCACAGCAACGGTAATGGCTTCATCCCTGTTCAAAAGCGTTTTCCCTGAATCTGATTGGACTGAGGTAAGGGCCTCTGACTATGATCAGGTCTTTCAAAAGCTGACAAGTGCTGGCGCGCTCAATGCGGCCGCGGCTGCATTTATGAAAGAAGCCAAAATCAAGCTGGGATTGCACCAACAATATAAAAGCGGAGCTGGCTGGACGATCCTTCGCAATATCACGCTCGCTCCCGATGCAAATCTCAGCGACACTTATACATTGTGTTTGATCAGTCATGAATTATTCCACTTGCAACAATCGATCTGGACACGACTCTCTGTGAGAGGAGAATTGCTTGCCTGGCAATACCAACAAAAAGCTTATCGCGAACTGACAGGCAAAGATATCGGCGATCATGGAGAAGCTTACGGAGGCACCAAAGAACACTGGGATGGACTTGCGCTCCTCTCTGCGGATTCGCGTGATGATCTGCTCATCGCGCAAGATTTGATGAAAAAAGTCGCCCCTGTCTATCGTTCCGATTGCCTGCCCCTATTTCCACTCAATAAAGAGATTGAGTATTTTTGGAAACAAGGAAAGTTCGCGCGTAATCAGTCCAGTTATCAACGCCAAAGTTCTTGTCGCTCGCCCCATTCGCTAAAAGATAACGTTTCAGTCTGGCTTCCGCCCAGCTTGAAAGATCATTATTTTTCCCCCAGCCAATATACATTGCAACGGACTCAGCAAAGTCTTCTACGCGATTGAATACCCAGTTTGAGCCGCTGGGTTTGTCACCGTAGAAATAACCGGCTCTGTTGCAGCCCGGTTTTCTGCCGTGTCGACCGGGTTTATCCTCCTGATCATACAAACCTGAATCAGCCAACCCAGCTAATCTCCTTGCCAAAGATAACCACGGATTGGTGAATCCACCTGTATATTTCTCAAGTGCGCGTGATAGCTTCCAGGCATAATTTGCATCCCAGGAATGTGCAAACTCATGCACAACTGTCCATGGGGAAAATGTTCCTTTTGTGGAAAGACTGACACGATGTGCCAGCGCCTCTCCGCCATGTGTGCCGATATCTGATTTCTTTACGGTCACACCGCCGAGGTGACGAGCAAACTTTTCGTTTTCACCCATGATGTTTGCTAGAAGAGCAATTGAATTGTGCAATTTGTCTAATTCAGCCTTTGTCCAGGTTCCAGGTTTCCAGTCACTGGCATCATCACTCCAATCTGCAACCACCTCCACCTGATAATCCGTTTTTAGTTGTGCCAATTTTTCCTGTGCATATTGATAATCAGGTTTTTCCATTGGATACTCTCCTCTCTTGTCACCGATGATGTTCAGTAAAAGTTTACAACAAACAATGAGTGAAGTCAAAATAATATGTATTGCTCGCGCCGCCGTCCCCGGCGGCCGTTCTTAACTAATGCCAGCGCCGCCTTGCCGTAGGTGCCGAAGGTAGACGGCGCTTTGAGCATAATCGTTTATTTCACCAGTGTGATCTTTCCAAACGTTCTTGGATCGGCATAGGTACGGATTGCTGAGGTGGATAACATCACCTTTTGTCCTTCTACCGCGTCATCTGTATCACTCGGGCTAACGTTCATTCCAAACGTCCCGCCTTCAGCCAGCGTGATCCCACTCAGTGCAGCTTTCGGGATAAAGACTTCCAGAATATATCCATCTTCGGTGACTGTATAAGCCAGCTGAATTGTTTTAACTACTCCCTCCACATCCGAGCCATTGAACCAAGCATAAGCCACTGGAGGTACTTTATCAAAGTCTCCGAGCGAGAGACCAATCTGGTAATCGTCGTCATTCATGCCGGAGTCGGTGTAATCTTTGTCGAGCAGAGTATCGAATTGCAACTCTATGTGATCGCCGTGCCAGAGATTGGCATCGGCGTTGGGTTGAATGTGAATATTATCAACAACATTGAATGCGAAATACAATCCCTCCGGCGTCCATCCAGCCCAAGCCTCTGCCGAGAGATCCTGTGGTCCTCCCCAGCTTTGGGAAGTGAGACTATAAACTACTTGGGACTGATCATTCAAAACAAAATCAGGAGTGGTGGGCCAATCGTCAGTCTTGCCATCAACAATGATTCCGTTGACCGAGTGGATTTCCTTTTCAAAGGGACGCGGTACCATGACGATCGGAGCAGGGGTTGGCCGCGGAGGTCCCCCGGTGGTGAGTCCCTTGTGGATCGCGTCGAATAAAGTCTCGTCGCCCTGGCTTATTTCCCATATCATGACCCCCGCGAGTCCCACATCGCGTGCATATCCTGCTTTCGCTTCGAGCGACTGCGCATCGTCGTAGCTGATAAAGGTTTTGCTTTTCGGATCATATAACCATGGTACATAGGCTTCGGCATTCCAATAACGTTGATATGTGGACAAATAATTCTTTTGAATATCTTTGTAGTCATAGGAGCCCTCCTCCCATGTGCCCGGATTCGGTTGGATATTGCGGATGGTACCCGGTCCAATCGGCGCGGCGATGGTCAACAGGTAGTGTTGGTTATTGACTTTTCCGAGTTCATTCAGTTGACGGCGAAGTTCACCGAGCAGCATGGTGAAATTCCTTTTGTCCTCTGATCTGCCGGCACTCAACCCGCCACTAACCGGAAATTCCCAATCGATATCCAGACCGTCAAATACTCCCTTGTATTGTTTGAGATACAGATCAATGCAGGAGGCCGCAAAACGCTGGCGGGATGCCTCACCCTGCGCGGCTGTGGAAAAGTTACTTGACCATGACCAGCCACCGATCGAGATAAGCACTTTAAGGGTCGGATATTTTTGCTTCAACTCAAGTAGTTGGTTGAAGTTTCCATGAAAGGTGGCCGTTTTTGAATCGTCGCGACCGTTGACACTTTCAGCGGCTGAATAGATTCGTTCCACATCTGCAGCGGGATCTCCCAGGATACATTCCCCATTCGCGGACACATTGGAAAAGGCGTAGTTGATGTGCGTCAACTTATTTGCGGGGATATCTTTGGCAAACACATTCCGCTCGGCTGCCCAGGATGGATAATATCCAATGATATATTTTCCGCCTGATACCGGGATAGACGTTGTAGCGGGAGTCGAAGTGGGGGCCGGAGACTGAGTTGAAGCTGGGCCACAAGCCGAAAGAATGAGGCTGAATATGGCTAGCACAAAAAAGAAACGGGCAATTGATTTCATGGAAATCTCCAGCGTGCGGAGGATTGGCAAATTCATTAAGAATCTGCCTTTAGCTTCAAAACCATTTCTCGAACATCTTTTACATATTCTTCCACCTTTTCGGGCGGTGATAATTTTCGAATGTTTTGAAGATTGTCGCGATCCAATTGCCAGTTGAGCGGATTATTGACAATATACCATCCTACATTATTCAATTCACGGTCATTGCGAATGATGTGCTCATAATAATTTTTCTGCCATAAAGCCGCACCACGCATATTTTGCACGGCATTGACCGCATACGTCACAGCGGATTTGTACGCGCGGACAATGGTTGGAATTGATCCCTTCACAGGTTTGCCAAACGATTCGGCGGTAGGGATACGGCGTCGCCGTATCCCTACAGGGTGGCGCATTCCTACCTCATCCACAATCCAAATAATCCCATGCGCGTGATTTGGCATAACTACGAATTCATCTTCATATAATTCCACATACGGACGTAATTTTGCGGTCTTGAACCATTCGTCTCGTGCAATTTTGCCTGCATCGTTCAAGATCATTTTGCTGTCTACAATCTCACCAAAGACCTGCATACGTTGATGAGTGCAGATGGTGATGAAATACGCGCCCGGTTGGGTGTAATCATATCCTTTCAATCGGATCGAACGGCGATGATGTTTTTGCGGATCGTATTTCATAATGGTATTCTCCCGAGGGGCACAACGTTGCCGCGCCTTGGGCTGGACACGGCGTTGCCGTGTCCCCACAGCTGTTATTTTTTGAGGGGCTAATACTGCAAGCATACCCGAAAAGATATTAATTGGGCAGGAACTTCTGCAATAAGAAAATGCTCAAAAACAGGGAAAAAACTTCGGCTGTCTATGGTTCGGATTTTCATCCTATGAAATTTATGCTAGTTTTCATTTTGATTTCAAGGAAGTGGGAGTATAATGGAATCACTATATTCCCACGAAACGGAGGAAAGTCCCATGGCAAAAGTAGCATTCGAAAATGTCGTCAAAAAGTATGGCGACGTGACTGCTGTCAACAACTTGAATATTGATGTTGCTGACAAAGAATTCCTTGTGCTCGTTGGCCCTTCTGGCTGCGGCAAGACAACCGCTTTGCGCTGTCTCGCCGGATTGGAAGAAATCACGGGCGGAGACATTAAGATCGGTGATCGTGTAGTGAACGATGTCGCCCCGAAAGATCGTGACATTGCCATGGTCTTTCAATCGTACGCTCTCTATCCCCACCTATCAGTATATGACAATATGGCATTCGGCCTGAAACTGCGCAAAGTGCCGAAGGATGAAATCAGCCGCCGCGTGAAGGAAGCAGCAGATGTTCTTGGCATTCAGGATTTGCTTGAACGCAAGCCGCGCCAGCTTTCCGGCGGTCAACGCCAGCGCGTGGCAGTGGGACGCGCCATCGTGCGCGAGCCGAAGGTCTTTTTGTTCGACGAACCACTCTCCAACCTGGATGCGAAATTGCGCGTGGCAATGCGTGCGGAGATTAGTAAATTGCATCAGCGCTTGGCTACTACATTTATCTATGTGACACACGATCAGATCGAAGCTATGACGATGGCAACTCGTATTGCAGTCATCAATAAAGGCATTTTGCAACAGCTTGATACGCCGCAAAATCTGTATGACCACCCGAACAATCTTTTTGTGGCTGGCTTCATCGGTACACCGGCCATGAACTTCTTCCCTGGTAAATTGAGGAAGGATGATGGTAAATTGGTTGTGGACGCCGGTGATTTTGCCGTAAAGATCCCAGCCAAGAAATCGAAGCCATATGAAGGCAGTGTGGGCAAAGACATCATCTTTGGAATTCGCCCCGAGAATATTCATGATGCTGACTTCGTCCCACCGAACATTGATTCGGAAAAGGTTGCTGTCAAGGTGGATTTGACCGAATTAATGGGCAATGAGATCTTCCTCTATCTAATAAGTGGGAAGAATACATTTGTCTCCCGCGTCGATCCTCGCTCGCAACTGCGCGTCGGTCAGCAGGCACAAGTCGCGTTTGACATGGATAACTTCCACATCTTTGACGCCGCCTCTGAAGAAGCCATTCGATAACAAGTTCTATCAGTGAGTAATTACGGGCATGATTTTGCAATCATGCCCGTAATTTTTAAAAAAGAAAAACTTTAAGATTTACTTTGTTAAAACTCTTGATAATATTGGGCTTTCTTGCTATCATAGACAGGCTAGTTCAGCCTAACAAACTTTCAAAGGTGCACTCTGTCTGCATTCTACTGGCTCCCCGATCATCAAAATGTTAGGAATTTTAACAAACACGCGGCGGTGGACCTTATCCGTTTCGCGGATAGAGGCATTTCTAGAGCAGATCTCGCAGACAAAATGGGACTTACGCGGGCCGCTGTTACTATCATTATCAATGATCTGATTTCAAATGGTATTATTTTGAATACAGAGAGTCGCTCTACAGCAAGCGGGCGTCCACCCGTTGTGTTGGAGATTAACCCGGACCAAGGCTTAGTTGCTGCGGTTGATATGGGCGCCAGGCATCTGAGCGTCGCGCTGGCAGATTTTTCTGCACGGATTTTGGAGGAAATCGAAGTACCCTTCTGTATTGATAAGGGCCCCAAAGAATGTCTTCAAGAAGCAGATAACACTCTTAGAGAACTATTGCAAAAGCGAGGATTATCAACCGCGAATCTGGCAGGCATTGGCGTTGGCGTGCCTGGGCCTGTGATTGCTGATAAAGGTACGGTAATGGCGCCGCCCATTATGCCGGGCTGGGATCGATTCCCAATCCGAGCGACCCTCGAAGATCAATGGGGCACAGCCGTGACCTTAAATAATGATGCAGAATTGGGCGCGCTGGGTGAATGGGCTTACGGGGCTGGACGCGGTGAAAAGAATATCGCATTTATTAAAGTTGGAAGTGGCATCGGCGCAGGATTAATCATCAATCAACAACTTTACGGTGGTAATACGGGCTCAGCGGGAGAGATTGGACATTTGACAGTGGATGAGAACGGTCCGCTCTGCGCCTGCGGAAATCATGGCTGCCTTGAAGCCTTCGCGGGTGGACATGCTATCGCCTCGCAGGCAAGAAAATTGGTTGCTTCCGGTAAACGCACTTTGCTCTCAGAAAAAAGCCTTGACTCCATTACGGCGCGCGATGTAGCCGAAGCTGCCCGCCGAGGAGATTTGCCCGCCCAAGAAATTATCAAGCGATCTGGAACTTTTATTGGTATCGCTATTGCCGGTTTAATCAATCTGATTAATCCAAGTACAGTGATTATTGGAGGGGGCGTAGCTCAGGTTGGAGATCTGCTAACGGGGCCCATTCGCCAGGCCGTTCGCGAAAGATCGCTACGTGCCTCTGAACACAGTGTTCGCATTACCACTGCGATGTTGGGCCGCCGCTCTTCACTGATGGGTGCCCTCGTACAAGCAATACATGTCGCCATCCATACTACGATTGAGCATAAGAGCCCATTTGCAAAGAGTATAAATCCTTCATTGGAAATTGGGCAAATCACAGAATCTAATATCCCATGAAATGGAGGTGATTGCTTACAGAAGGTAAAAAATATATAATCAGATAGAGAAGGTTAGGCAAACAAAATTAAATTTCATCTAAATAAGGAGAAGAGAATGAAAATCAAACTAACGCTGTTATTTAGTCTAGCGGTAATCGCTAGCCTGGTGCTCACAGCCTGTGGTGGAGCTGCTACTGCTACTCAACCTCCTGTTGCTACCCAAGCACCTGCAACTCAGGCGCCTGCTGCTACAGAAGCTCCGACAGAGGCTGCAACAGCGGCACCGACACAGGCGCCAGCTGCTGCTGAACTCACGATTTGGCACGGTTATCACACTGGTGGTTCTGAAGAAGCTGCACTGACGAAATTGGTCAATCAATATCAGACTGATCATCCGGAGGTCAAGGTTACTGTTCTAGCGATCCCATTTGATCAAATCTTCAACAAATACGAAACCGACACAGCCGCAGGTGGTGGCCCTGATATGTTCACAGCCCCCAATGACAGCCTAGGCAATGAAGTACGTGCAGGCGTGGTTGCTCCAATTGATGATCTGGTTCAGGGAAAGTTGGATGGTTACACGGAGGCCGGCGTCAACGGCGTAACAGTGGATGGCAAATTATATGCGGTGCCTGGCATCGCGAAAGCAGTAGCGCTTTACTATAACAAGTCAACTGTCGAGACCCCGCCCGCAACGACAGATGACCTTCTAGCTCTGGTCAAATCCGGTAAGAAAATCGTCATCAATCAGAATGATTACCACAACTTTGGCTTCTGGGGCGCCTTCGGTGGAACTTTGATGGACGATACAGGCAAGTGTGTTGCTGATCAAGGCGGTTTTGCTGATGCCTTCCAGTTTTTATCAGATCTGAAAAAGGCTGGTGCTCTGTTTGAAACTGATGGCGGAAAAGCCGACACTGAATTCCGACAAGGCCAGGCTGATATGATCATCAACGGCCCCTGGGTTCTAGGAGATTACAAGAAAGACCTAGGTGATAACTTGGGCGTAGCACCTATGCCCGCTGGCCCGAAAGGTCCTGCAACTCCACTGGCTGGTATCGATGGCTGGTACATCAACCCCAACAGCCAGAATCAGCAAGCGGCCGTAGACTTGGCTCTCTACATCTTCGGCAAGGATGGCTTAGCTGAATATGCTAACACGGCCGGTGACCCACCGGCTCGCACCGATGTTGAGATCACGGATCCGTTGGTCAAAGACTTTGCTGATGCCGCTGCCTCCGGTTTCCCACGCCCACAGTCTGCTGAATTTGGCAATTACTGGGGACCCTTCGGGGATGCATTGACTGCGGTGATGGAGGGCAAAGCTGCCCCAGCCGACGCTGTGAAGACCGCATGCGACACGATGAACAAAGCAAACAATAAGTAATATTTCAGCTTGATCGGGAACGCTATCAAATATAGCGTTCCCCGCTTTTGTTCTTGTGATTTAGAAAATGGATTGTATCGAGGTAGTATGGCAACTCTGACAAAAAGTGTCCCATCCCAGGCTAAAGGTGAAATTAAGAAAAGGCCTTTCTGGAGAGTTTTCAACCCTTATTTATATCTGGTACCTGCATTTATTGTCATGGGGATCATTACATACTACCCGATGGTCTATCAAGTATGGATGTCATTCACGAACTACGGCCTAAAGAACCTACGCGTTAATGCACCAGCACCAGACTATGTTGGCCTGAGTAACTATATCAAAATCCTGACCAACGGACTAGGATTGTCCTATTACAATTTCTGGCACATGCTCGGCTTCAACTTGTTTTGGACATTTTCTAATGTGATCATCCATGTTGCCTTAGGCATCTTGATCGCGGTGGCCTTGAACAGACAGGGATTATGGTTCAAAGGAATTTATCGCGCCATCTATATTCTGCCCATTGTCTTGCCTCAGATCATTATTGCGAACATTTTTCGTAATATGTTCGATCCGGATTACGGAGCAATCAATCAGGGACTCGCTGCTTTCAGCAAGATCTTGTTTGGATTAAGCCCTGACCTCTTTCATATTCGTTGGATTGATCAGGTAGATCCTCCAATCAGTTGGTTGCCTCTTACACTCTCTTACTTTGCTCTACTGATTACAAATGTATGGCTAGGTTGGCCATTCATGACCATTGTTGCCAGTGGTGCATTGCAAAGCATTCCTAAAGACTTATATGAAGCCGCTACCATTGATGGCGCCAATGGCACTCAACAGTTCTGGCGCATCACATTGCCCTTAATACGGCCCGCCATGCTTCCTGCCGCCGTATATGGGCTTGTAGTAACGTTCAATCTTTTCAGTTTGGTTTATTTCTTATCGGGCGGCGGACCGTTAAGACAAACCGAGATCTTAGTGACGCAAGCTTATCGTCTCATCAATGAACAACGTCTCTATGGTGTCGCCGCGGCATTTTGTGTTTACATCTTCTTTATTCTGCTTGTATTGACCTTAATCACGAATGCCGTCGGTCGTGCAACGGAGAGTTACGATGCTTAAAGTTCAAAAACCCTCTATCTCTACTCGCATCCGCTGGGCGCTTAACGGCCGAACCAGCACGGGGGAGCGCGGCATGTCCCTCGGCACGCAACTGCTCAACCAGTTGTTCCTACTATTAGTGGCAGCTATCGTTCTTTACCCAATCCTGTGGATCGTGAGCCTATCTGTCGATCCGCGTAATGTTTCTCGCCCAACAGAACTTCGCTTAAATCCTGCCCAGGGCGGAGTTTCATTTCAGGCATATGCGGATGTGATTAAAAAGCCTACGCCTAACCCGGTCAGCTTGGGGCAGTTGATGTGGAATAGTTTTCGGCTCGCGACGCTGACGGGGCTTGCCTCCATCATTGTTGGTGTATTCGCAGCTTATTCCTTTTCGCGCTTGCGCTTTAAAGGACGACAAGCTTTGATGGTCGCAGTCCTGACCGTGTTGATGTTGCCTGCCATTGCCACTTTGCCGGCTCTCTTTGTTCTGCTCAACAAAGTCCAGATTCATTTTGGCACTCTGAACTTCAATCTGCGCAATTCACTTATCGGGGTTGGGTTGGCTGTTCTCTCTGGCTCGCTTCCGTTTGCCATTTGGAATATGAAGGGTTACCTTGATACCATTCCCAGAGAGTTGGAAGAGGCTGCATTGATTGACGGTTGCACGCCCAATTCAGCTTTCTTCCGCGTCACATTACCTCTTTCTACACCGGTACTAGCTGTGACCTTCTTCCTCGGCTTTATGAGCACATGGACCGAATTTGCCACCTCCTGGCTCTTTCTAACAAATCCCAAAGATTTCACACTGATGATGGCGCTCTACAATATGGTCGGCCAGTATTCGGATAATACACCCTGGTCTCACTTCGCAGCCATGTCGATTCTGATCGCTCTTCCGGTAACAATTGTTTATCTGTTCGTCCAGCGTTATTTCGTCGGTGGCCTCTCCATCGGTGGCGTCAAAGGCTAATCCATACTAAACAATTTTGGGCGGTCGCCAAACGACCGCCCTTTTTCATATGACTAAGCGACTCTGCCTCACCATCCTTCTTTTGATCGTCATTTCCGCCTGCGTTCAAACTCCTCCGACAGTTTCTCCCACTCAAACTACAATTCCAACACTTGTACCAGAACCACCGGCTCCTGCGGTCCCGTGGTGGCGGGAAGCGGTCTTCTATGAGATATTTGTCCGCTCGTTTTATGATACTAATGACGATGGCATTGGCGATTTCAATGGCGTTACTTCTAAACTTGATTATCTTCAACATTTGGGCATCACTGCCATCTGGCTCATGCCTATTCATCCTTCCCCTTCGTACCATGGTTATGATGTCCTGAATTACTACGCCATCAACCTTGAATACGGAACAATGAATGATTTTAAGCACTTGCTCATTGAAGCACATAAGCGAAATCTTCACATCATTATTGATCTTGTTCTTAATCATACATCAGACCAGCATCCATTTTTTATAGACGTTTTACGCGGTTCACAATCAAAATATCATGACTGGTACATTTGGTCAGACACAGACCAGGGCAATGGCTGGCATCCCGTAAGCGGCGATAGACCGATGTATTATTTTGGGCTCTTCTGCGATTGCATGCCGGACTTGAATTATCGTAATTCCGATGTGACAGCCCAAATGGAAAATGTTGTTAAGTATTGGCTGAAAGACGTTGGTGTAGACGGTTTTCGATTAGATGCAGCCAAGCATCTCATTGAAGAAGGTGGACAAATTGAAAATACCAACGCTACACACGAATGGCTCAAAGGTTTTTTTCAAGCATATAAGGCTGACAAGCCTGACACTTACACAGTGGGCGAAGTATATGGTGCAGATGCATCTCTCGCCAAAACCTATACAGGCAATCAATTGGATGAAGTGTTTAACTTTGAGGTCGCCAGCGGAATCCTCAACAGCGTTAATGGCGACTCCGACACAGGTATAAATAGTGCGCTCACATTTGCGACCCAAAGCCTCCCGGATGGGGATTACGCCACTTTCCTCACCAACCATGATCAGAACCGCGTCATGAGTGTACTGAACGGGGATCTAAACAAAGCCAAGCTAGCCGCGGCTCTTCTCCTTACAGCGCCGGGAGTTCCATTCATTTATTATGGTGAAGAAATTGGTATGCAGGGTGAAAAACCGGATGAACTTATTCGCACACCGATGCAATGGACCAGCGATAAAGGAGCGGGCTTTACCAATGGCACGTCTTGGGAAGAGATCAATCCAGACTTCAACACTGTGAACGTCGCGAAACAGATAGGTGATAGCACTTCCCTGCTTGAACACTATCGCAAGCTGATTCAACTCCGCAACGCGCACTCTGCATTAAGTGTTGGCAGGACCTATATTGTAGACTCGAACTCCAATAAGCTAGTGACTTATTTGCGCTCTAGTCCAGATGAAAACATTCTTACGGTGATCAACCTAGATAACCAGCTAGTGACCGATTCTCAACTTCAACTTGAAAAAGGACCGCTTTCTGGTAAATATGCAGCAAAGTCACTGTTGGATGATTCAGCGATCAGCGCTCTGGATGCAAATGCCTCTGGTGGATTTGATGCTTACACTCCCCTACCGGAAATTCCTCCCTATGGCATGATTCTCATCCAACTCACACCACAATAGCGCTCAACGGTATCAGCACATAGAAATTTCATTGTCGTTTTGCTCTCTTAATTGAAATGCAGTAGAATCTTGCCCAGCGTAGGACAAGATGTCATCTTGTCCTACAGCATCTTACATAGAGGTTTTTCAATGACAACACCAGACTGGGTTCAAGATGCAATTTTTTATCAAATTTTTCCCGATCGTTTTGCGAAGAGTACGCGTAATCCTGCAGGGAATCTGCCGTTCGAGCCGTGGGATTCTCCTCCAACTACGCATGGATTCAAAGGCGGAGACTTGTATGGTATTGTTGAAAAGTTAGATTATCTGGAAGACCTGGGAGTTACAGCTCTTTATCTGAATCCGATTTTTGCTTCAGCTTCTAATCATCGCTATCACACCTATGATTATTACCAGGTTGATCCCTTGCTTGGTGGGAACGACGCGTTTCGCGAATTACTTAATAAGGCACATGAGAAAAATATCCGTATCGTTCTGGATGGCGTGTTCAATCATGCTTCGCGCGGCTTCTGGCAATTCCATCATGTTCTCGAGAATGGGATCGGATCACCTTATAAGGATTGGTTCTTTTTTGATACAGCGCGTCTGTATGGACGTCGTCGTTGGGGAGCTTATCCCACCCCAGAAGAATTACAAGCTCTACAAAGCGGAGAAGATAGTCTGAAAGCGATTGGTTATCGTGGTTGGTGGAATTTGCCGGCCTTACCAAAGCTCAACACCAACACACCTGCCGTACGCAAGTTTTTGTTTGAGGTTGCCGAATATTGGATCAAGTTTGGCATTGATGGCTGGCGGCTGGATGTGCCTGGTGATATTGACGATGATTCCTTCTGGCAAGAATTTCGTTACCGTGTGAGGCGGCTAAATTCGCAAGCTTATATAACTGGCGAAATATGGCATGAGGCACAGCGCTGGCTACAAGGCGATCAATTCGATGCCGTGATGAATTATGAGGTTACAAAACCAATCCTTGCATTCTTCTCGGGCAAACATCTCGACTTTAGAGTTTTGCATCAGCAATCAAATTATCGCGGTATTCAAGAGACTATTGGTGCTCACGAATTCGCGGATCGCATCGATCATAATCTTCAACTCTATGGACATGACATCACATATGCTCAATTGAATTTGCTGGATAGTCACGATACTCCGCGCTTCCTCTCCTGTGCAAGTGGAGATAAGAAAGCGCTCGAATTAGCATGGCTCTTTCTGTTTTCCTATCCGGGTGCGCCTTGTGTTTATTATGGAGATGAGATTGGTATGGACGGAGAACACGATCCCGGTTGTAGAAAGTCTTTCCCGTGGGATGAAAACAAATGGGATCAGAATTTGCTTTCCTATGTCAAAGAAGTCATTGCGTTGCGTAAGCAGAATCCTGCCCTGCGCAGAGGTGACTTCAATCGGTTATGGTCAGCAGAGGGCACATACGCTTTCTCCCGTTCGTTTGAGGGCAATACATTCATTACTGCATTGAACGCGTCAGATGCATCTCAGCAGATTGAGGTCACGTACGAAGCGCAGAAGCATCCAAAGATAATGTTTGGTGAGGCAACCAACATTTCGGTCGGCGATGGGCGCTTGAAGTTCAAAATCCCTGCCAGGTGCGGTGTGGTACTCAAATAGATTAGTCAACGGGACGAGGAAATCCTCGTTCCGTTCTTTTATTTCCACAACGAAAATAGATGAAGCGGGTTTATCTTTTCATAGGGCAAAGGAACATTACTATGGCGACCAACGACGTGCAAGGAACCCTGGATCGGATTCTACAGGAATTGAAAAGCAACGACTCAGCGCGTTGTTTGAGTGCTCTTCAGGAATTAAACAACCTTAATTTCAGTAGTCCAGCAATTTTGAGAGAGCTAGAAAGACTTGCGATTTATCCTCCTGACGAGGAAGTACGAAATAGCGCGCGCCAATCATTAAACACCTCTGTTCATCAATTTATCCGCTCGAATATGAACAAATTGAATCGCGGGGAGCGTGCATTTTTATTGAAACAGATCGAGCAGTGGGAAGAAGATGGATTACTTGAATCAAACCTCGCGAATGTGATCAAACAACGCTATAACTTTGACATCTCCACACCTGCCGTTATGGGCAAGATCACTCCTGAGATAGACAAAGAACCTTCGTTGCCGAGTGCTCTTCAACAATCCGCTGTTCCCGCCGGTCCGCGCCCATCGTTGATGCAAACCTTGCTCAGTGAATCGAGTATCAGAATTTATTTGTATCTCGGGGCGTTCTTTGTCATCGCGTCGGCGCTCATTTTAGCGGCATTGGTTCAAGCGGCGCGTCTGCCTATTTTAGCGGTGGCAACTCTGACATTCGGTGGAGGCGCACTCGTCATCCACAGGCGATTGCCTCAACCCAGCTTCGCTCTATTTATCGTGTTCTCCTTCCTGTTGCCGATTGATGCAAATGTGCTCAAAGAAACGATTGGTTTCACAGAACCTTCCCTGAGTATTTATTGGACACTCATCTTTTTGATGATGACAATCATTTGGGGATTCAGCATTTGGTTTTACGAGTCAAGATTTTTCAGCGTGGTCGCATTTGTTTCCTTGAGCTTTGTGTTCTATCGTGCAGGAGAGATTTTTCATACTGAAATAGAATTGCAAATCTTCCTCGGTATGCTTGCTTCGTTAGTGGGATTAGCGGGCACCTTCGTATTGAGAAAATGGAAAGATAATAAATTTTCCGTGTTTATCTTTTTGTTCGCACAATTGCAAGTTCTTGGATTATTACTCACATCCCTTGCATTTGCAACAATACACACATTTGATTCGGGTATTTCAAATCCATGGTGGCTTCTGATCACGTTGACATGGCTAGCCGCCGCTTCATTCTACGTTTTGAGCGACATCCTCATTCCAACCTTTGTCTTCCCATGGATGGCTGCCGCGGCACTCCTTCCGCTGCCGTGGTTCTTCCTTAATATATTCAATGGTACACAACCTATGTTCGTACTTGGATTTTGGACGTGGGGTACAGTATTTGCAGTAGTAAGCGAAGTTGCTTTTC
>WNFX01002308.1_pt1 | contig 19329 bp, 15 predicted proteins | sample 5400111 | NCBI WGS metagenome assembly WNFX01 (sample SAMN13153363, study PRJNA577476) | soil metagenome | isolation source: 40 cm soil or saprolite under grassland replicate 1 | place: USA:California | collected 2016-06-15 | reverse complement strand
CAAAATCGTATTTTCCCTGGATGAGAAAAATGAAGCTAAAGAGATTGCCCGAATTATCGAAGCCAAGTTTGGTATCGAAGGCTCCGTCAAGTTGAGCAGTACAGAACGTTGGTATGACCTGTGGGTGAATTCCATGCCCCTTGGGGAGTTCTTTAAGGCATTTCTCGGTTGCTACAGCTATGGTAAGCGGCTTCCCGACCAACTGATGCATTTGCCTGCTGAACTCACGCTAGAATTGTTGCGTGGATTGTTCAGCGCCGATGGTTACTTATCGGATAACAAACTCGGCATAGTGTTATCGAATCGAACACTTGCTGTCCAAATTCACCAGCTTCTACTGCGAATGGGATATTTATTCTCGGTTCGTGAGAATACGCATCGCTTAGGGCGTATGCCTGCCTACCGTGTTCAGGCTACTGCAAATGAGTGCGCGCCGCTCTTTGAGCGATTCTTTGGTGTTCAAGCACCTGAGCACAGCGTCGATTTGAAATATTATTTTGAATACGATAGCCTCAAGTGGGTGCGGGTCGATGAAATTGCTGTTGAAGATTATTCTGGCATCGTGCTGGATATTGAGGTTGAGGAAGATCACTCGTTCATTTCAGCGGGTATCGTGGTCTCAAACTGTTACGTTATCCCAAGCCCTGAAGATAGCCGCCAGGGCATCCTGGACAATTTGAAGGTGATGACGGAGATTATGGCGCGCGGCGGCGGTGTCGGCATTAATCTCTCCACCTTGCGACCGCGAGGCTCATATATCAAGACGGTCAACGGCACAGCATCGGGTCCATGCTCCTGGGCGCAACTTTACTCGGTGGCGACCGGGGATGTGATACAGCAGGGGGGATCCAGGCGCGGCGCATTAATGCTCATGCTTGACGATAACCACCCGGATATCGAAGAGTTCATTACGGTCAAGCGCACAGAGGGCAAGATCGAACACGCCAATCTCTCGGTATGTGTCTCCGATACGTTCATGCAGGCCGTCAAGGACGATGCCGACTGGGATCTCATCTGGCAGGGCGAGGTCAAGAAGACGATCCCAGCTCGTGCTCTGTGGGACCTGATCTGCACTTCGGCCTGGGAGTCAGCGGAGCCAGGCGTGGTTTTCATGGACAGGTATAACAAATTATCGAATACGTGGTATTACGAGAATATCCGATGTGTGAATCCATGTGGTGAACAGGGTCTTCCGCCTTGGGGCGTGTGCAACCTTGGGGCCTTGAATCTCTCCGCCTTTGTAGAAGACGGCAAGATGGATTGGGAGCGGCTCACCGAGAAGAGCAAAATAGCTATGCGCTTCCTGGATAACGTGGTCGATGCCAACGAGTACTTCATTGAAGAGAACCGCGAGGCTCAGCTTTGTACTCGCCGCACAGGTCTGGGCACGATGGGCCTGGCCGACGCGCTCATCAAAATGCAGGTCCCCTATGGCAGCGAAGAATCAGTGCCAGTGATCGAGCGCATTTACGCCACCATTCGCGATGCCGCCTACGAAGGCTCGGCAGACATTGCAGCCGAGAAAGGACCATTCCCCAAATTCGATCGCAATAAATATATGCAGGGGAAATTTATCAAGCGTTTGCCTAAAGTGATCCAGGAGAAGATTAGCAAGCAGGGCACACGCAATGCAGTCTTGTTGACACAGGCGCCAACAGGCACGACCAGCCTGTTCGCAGGCGTCAGCTCAGGTATCGAGCCTGTGTATGACTTCGCGATGGTGCGTCGTGACCGCACAGGGGAGCACATCCTGTATCACCCGCTGCTCCAGGAATGGCGTGATGAGCATCCCAACGAACCAACGCCCAGGTACTTCGTGGCTGCTAATGACCTAACGCCGGAAGAGCATGTGCGTGTACAGGCAACCATCCAGTCCTATACGGACTCCAGTATCAGTAAGACGGTGAATGCACCAAACGGTCATACCGTCGAGGATGTGCAGAAGTTGTACCGCCTGGCTTATGAACTTGGTTGCAAAGGCATCACGTATATGCGTGATGGTTCGCGTGTGGGCGTCCTGTCACATATCGAGGAGAAAAAACCAGAGCAGCAGGTGCAAGGGGGAGAGCAGGCTCCATCGATTGAGATGGTCACTTCTATCCAGCAGGGCATCAAGCCGGTACCAGCAGTGCTACACGGATATACGCGCCATATAAGTGCTCCGGAGGGCAAGGTCAATATCACGGTCAATAGCGATGAGCAAGGGCCGTTTGAGGTGTTCGTCAACGTTGGTAGGGCCGGTAGCGATATCGCAGCCCTGGCAGAAGCGCTCGGCCGGTTGATTTCGCTCAATCTGCGCATCCTCAGCCCGCTTTCACAAACTGATCGCGCAAAAGTGATCGCTGAGCAATTGCGCGGTATCGGTGGCAGTCGTTCGGTTGGCTTCGGCATGCAGCAGGTACGTTCTCTGCCTGACGCTGTAGCGCGAGCACTAGAGATGCATCTTGAGTCACTAGAGCAACAAAGCGCTGAAAAGCAACAGGCTGACCTCTCTCACGACGCGCATGAGAATGACGCTGTGAATGGGGCCAGTGACATTACAAGCCCCGTTACCTCGCCTGCAAGTCCTTTAAGTTTAAGCCATCTGAGTGTGACAGGCAATTTATGTCCGCAGTGCGGGTGCAATACGATGGTCTACGAGGAGGGGTGCAGGAAGTGTTATAGCTGCGGGCACAGTGAGTGCTAAAGGGGGCGTAGCTAGAGCAGCTGGGGGAGCCATTTCTTGTCGATAGAAACTACTTTTGGGAAAACACACATGTGTTTTCCCTTTCGTATTGATTTGGCTTGAGAAGCGGCCAGGGACAAAAATATGTGTCATTAACTTGCCCTCGCCCACAAGGACTTTGAAGGACCTGTCCAACTTTTCGGGGAGGAGGCATTGAGGCATTGCGGGAACAGAACAGTCATCTGCTAATATGTTATACTAGTATTCGATCATACCTCTCATACTGACAATCATCAACGAAGGTTGTTGACAGCATCCGTGATAGAGCGGTTGCAAAGTATTGGTTGTGGCAATCACAATGAGGCACATAGGTCAATAGTAGTGTTGACGCTTCAGGAGGTCATCTGATGGAAACGCCCTTGTCCCCGCTTGAGTTCCTACGCCGCGCCCGACGCTTGTATTCTGACCGCGAGGCTGTTGTCGACGAGGACCTGCGCTTGACATACTCAGAGTTTAGCAGGCGCTGTGATCGCTGGTCTGCCGCACTCCAGCGCCTGGGCGTCAGTAAGGGCGACCGCGTCGCCTACATTGCTCCCAACACTCATGCCTTACTCGAATCCTTTTACGCCATACCCCAGATTGGGGCGGTACTCGTCCCAATCAACTATCGTCTCATCGCTGACGATTTCGCCTACATCATCGGGCATAGTGGAGCGAAGGTGATTTGTGCTCATAGCGACTATCTAGAAGTTGTTGAGCGTATTCGCCAGGAGTTGCCAGAGGTCAAGCACGTCGTGGCACTTGAAGGTCTGACCGATCCCCTGCGCGATGCGGGCTGGCTTGACTACGAGACCGTGCTGGAGAATGCGCCAGAAACCTTCACCCGCCCACCGATCTCCGAGGATGATCTGCTGACCATCAACTATACCAGCGGCACGACCTCGCGCCCCAAAGGCGTGATGATTACCCATCGCAATGCCTATATGAATGTCGTCGGCACTCTGATCCATATCTCGATGTCGCCCACCGATCGCTATCTGTGGACGCTGCCGATGTTCCATGCTAATGGATGGACCTTCGTCTGGGTTGTCACCGCCGTAGGTGGGACCCACGTGTGCCTGCGCAAGGTGGAACCACGTGCGATCTTCACACTGATCCACGATGAAGGGATTACGCTGCTCTGTGCAGCGCCGACCGTACTTATCAGCATCGCCAATGCGCCCGAGGATGTGAGGCGCACCTTGCTACCCGCTGAAGCCGGGTCAATCCTATCCACGAAGGCGTTGGAGCGCCGGAATGTGCGTGTGCTGACGGCAGGCGCGGCACCTGCCGCAGCTACCATCGAGCGGGTTGAGGGTGAACTAGGGTGGGAGATCACGCAGGTTTATGGCCTGACCGAGACAGCACCTTTCCTCACCATATGCGAGCCACGTCCAGAGCATGCCACGCTCTCCCCACAGTCTCGCGCAACAATCAAGGCCCGCCAGGGAGTGGAGCTGATCACATCCGGTGAACTTCTGGTAATCGATGAACAGGGCAACGAGGTTCCGCACGACGGGGCGACACTCGGCGAAATTGTGGCACGCGGCAATATAGTCATGAAAGGCTATTACAACGACCCCGAAGCTACGGCGCGTGCCTTTGAGGGAGGCTGGTTTCATACAGGCGACGCGGCAGTTGTCCACCCTGATGGCTATATCGAAATCCGCGATCGTCTAAAAGACGTGATCATCAGCGGGGGCGAGAATATCTCCTCAGTCGAGGTTGAGGGTATGCTCCTGCATCACCCATCGGTACAGGAGGTCGCGGTCGTGGGTATGCCCGATGTGCAATGGGGCGAGGCACCGCACGCATTTGTCGTACTCAAGGCAGGGCAGAGCGCAACAGCGGAGGAGCTACGAACCTTCCTTCGCGACCGCTTAGCACACTTCAAAGTGCCTAAGTCGTTCACGTTCGTTACCGAATTGCCCAAGACTGCCACCGGCAAGATCCAGAAATATATTCTGCGTAGCGGCAGAGCGGCGATCACCGCACAGTAATCTGCTTGGGGGCGGAGAAAACCGCGCCTTGCAACACCTGAAGATCGGACCTAAAGCTTCGCCCGGTGCTTACATCAACCTGGGTGATCTCGAAGCCTGCCTTGAGCCTTAACGGGATCTGCAAGTCAATCACCATCTGTCGTCGGGTCCAATTATACCGGTAAGAGAGGCCTGGATGGGATGGCCTATAGAGCCGTTTTGTGCCGCTAGAGATGTCGGTTGGGAAACACATGCGTGTTTCTCAGCCTTTTAATCGGTTGACGCATCATTAACAGCCACTATCATCTCGTCGTCCTGGTAAACGTCGCTCTGTAAGATGCGGGTGGCTTGCCACTTCTCTTGCACCCCACCATGCTACAACCGAGTGAGAACGTAGTCGTGCGTGATCCGCAGAAATTCATTCTCCAGGGCAAGTGTCCCTCGACACAAACCACGCAACCGCTCGCGGTCCTCTGCGCAGTCAGGGAGTGCATATCACTTTGACGTGATCGAACAGATGTGCTAGCATGGAACTGAACTGGACACGTCTCGTCTTGCAAGAGACGTGCTACTCTGGCTGGCTGGCATCGACAACAGGAGGGATCATGACGGATCAACAGAACTACAACCACCAACTGATTGAGGAGTTTCGCGCGAACCGCCACAAGACCGGGGGACCGTTCGAAGGCAGGCCTTTGCTCCTGCTCACGACCATCGGTGCCAAGAGTGGAAAGCGTCATACGACGCCAATGATGTATATCCCTGATGGCGAGCGCCTACTTGTGATCGCCTCCAACGCTGGTGCACCGACTCATCCTGATTGGTATCGCAATCTGGTGGCTCACCCACAAGTCACTGTAGAGGTCGGGACCGAAACCTTCAACGCCACTGCCGTGGTTACGGAAAGGGAGGAGCGGCAGCGGCTGTGGACCAGGATCGTGGAGTTATATCCCTTTTTCGCTGAGCATCAGGCGAAGATCACTCGTCAGATTCCAGTAATCGTGCTTTCCCGACAAGAAGGCTGAAGATCATTGGGGGTCTTCTGGAACAATTTCAGGTGGGTGTTTTCCCATAGATTATACTCTCTAGGGAGACCATTGCTGTTGCATCTCTCTGCAACAATCTCTCTCTTGCAGTCCTTTCTCGGCCGCTGATATAATAAGCCGTGTTGAGAGCGATCTTTCCTTCGTGAAAGTCTTTGAATGCGGGTAAAGAGCGAGATGCTTCACTCGACAATGAGCGAGATACAGGCCGACTAGAGGCTTTTAGCTTCCCTTTCGGGAAATCAACGATCGTCACATCCGCCGGGAACGGCAAGAGGACCGTAGAGGGGAAAGGACGCTAGTAATGAGAATGATGATTACAATTCACTTTGATCCTCAACACTTTGAAGCTATGAGTGCCCTGCTTCCTAAAGAGCAGGAACACATTAGAGTGCTTATGAGCAAGGGAATAGTTGAAGCCATCTATGTGAGTGCCGACCGCACGGTGGTTTGGTTGCCCATGAAAGGGGAGTCAAGAGAACAGCTTGAGCAGGAGTTGAGCACCTTCCCGCTCTATCCCTATATGAAGCCACAATTCGTACCTCTTATGTAAAGATGAACCGAGTTCGACGCTGCGTCACACCGATACCCACCTGCTCACCCTGACAGGATCCAATGGCATCGGAAAGACACGGCTCGTACTTCAGTTTGTCCGGGACCTTGCTCCAGACTTTGTCGATGGCGTGGTGTACGTGCCGCTAGCACTCATCCGCAAAGGAAACGAGCATTATGTTGATTGAATCTGAGAAGCCACCTCCCAAGACCTCCTCGATTGACAGAATTGATTTTGCTGAGCAGCGGGTCGTGTGTGTATTTAATTGGAGTGATGAGCCATGCGATCTAGCCGTCCATCTTCCAGGGTCGTATGCTATCAGCGATTACTGGACGCAAAAAGCGCTTGGGCGCTTTCACGAGATTATACACATGCACATGGCTCCTCATTCAGCGCGTTTACTAACTTGTTATCCGGCGGATGATCTTCTGTTCTAGTGTTCATTATCCATCTACGGAAATAATCGGCTCCATGCCAGGTATCGAGCAGCCACTCAAAATTGACAGAGAGAACTTTGCCAATGGCACCGGAGCGCAAAATCGATTTTATTTGTGTATTGTGCGGCGAGTAGCGGTAATTGAATGTAACAGTTAAACTCCGCCCGGTTTGCTTCTGCGTATCGAGGATGGCCTGGCATTTTGGCGCGTCAATCGTCATGGGCTTCTCAGTGATGACATCGCAGCCGAGTCCCATGGCCTTGATGATATAATGATGATGCGTGCTATCCACCGAAGTGACAATAACTGTATCAATTTTCTGTTCCCTGATCATGCGGTCAAACGCATTGGCGTTATACATAGGAACCGGATTGGCGCTTAAGGTCTCGGCATAATGCCGATTGGTCACGTTCATACGTGTCTGATTCGTGTCGCAATACCCTACAAGCAGTCCCTGTTCACGATAGGTGGTAAGTAAGGCATGTGTATACATGCGTGATCGATGGCCCAGACCTACGATAGCGTAGCGTTTCTGCATTGTATACTCTTTCTTTTGTTTTTATTAATTCTCAGTTCTCCATGCATTTTCAATGAATCTTTTTATGCGGCGTCCCTGACACTGGGGTGGCCCCACAATAGAAATGTGAAGAATTTTGTAGCGTTGGGGTAGAACTCTGCGTAAGTTCATGATGAGATATCGAAAGCTGCTGACGCCTACGGGTAAAGCTGTTTGGACACGTCATACTGCCTGCCACACCCCCACAGTGTTGTCATAGCTCGCCGAGGCGATATGCATGCTGTTGGGCGACCATGCTACTGAAAAGACAGGCCCAGTATGGCCTGTGTATATGAAAAGGGTAGTGCCAGCGGCGGGAACAGGAACCGGTGGAACAAGAACAGAAGGAGCCGCGACACATTGAGACGACAGGTACCATACCCCTCCACTACCAGCGATGAATGCGCCCGCTCCTATATTCAGGGCAAGCAATTTCCGCCTTGATAGATAAGGGAATGGCGTTTCCTGCATGCTTCTATTCGTCCATTATATATTCTCTTTTCACAAGATATCATTCATTATAACACGCGCAGCCCTAAATTGGCTTGTAAGCCAGAATCTGCCATCCCCTTATAATGCTTCTGGCGGGCCTGCGGCCCGCCTGGGAGGAGAGCTACGTGCGAGGCCCCCTCGCGCTCCGGCAGGGGACTGCGCTCCTGCACCCCCATGGATGAGGGGATTCCAGAGCCAGAATCTCTTGACAAACCTCGTTTGCCTGGGTACAGTTATTTCAATCATTGAATGATTAAAATAACACATCTGTTTGCACTAATACTTCATTGAGGGTATCAAGCGCTCTGGCACCCAGGGATAAAGGAAGAGTTCATATTGCATTCTTGGAGCGTCAATCCGCAGAGAAAAGATGATTGGGGGAAAACGGAGGGCTCCTCTCCAGTTTGCAAGCCACCCTTGGTTCGCTATCGAGACGGGAGATAGTGCCACCACTCTAGAGCTGCGCAGCGAGGTGTATTTCGGCACACTGGCCTGGAGTGGGAACTGGATCATCCGTGTTAGCACTGACATCAACGCGACGACAGCTATTGCAGGTGGCATTTCCGATCATGACTTTGCCTGGCGATTGGGTGCTGGCGAAGCTTTCTCCACACCGGACTTTGTGGCGGGTTTCACCTCTAATGGATTCGATGGCGTGCGGCAGCGACTCCATCGCTACACGCGAGAGATCGTTCTACCACAGCCCCATACATGTGAGCCTCGCCCTGTACTCTATAACTCGTGGGAAGCTACGTCCTTCAACGTGGATGAAGCTGGTCAGTTTGCACTGGCGGAACGAGCGGCATGCTGGATCTCCGTCTATTAAGTAGTGCGCTCACTGGTTCAGGAGGGGGAACAATCTTGGCTCATTTCGTCTCATGCGACCCATGGAGCCCTCGCTGCCGTGCAGTACACCTCGCCTGACCAATCTGAGGCAGTCATCTTCGCATTCCAGCGACCAAACGTCTTTGGCAGACCCCTCCCGCCGTTACGGTTGCGGACCCTGGACGCGAACACGCGATACCTCATCGAAACTGCGGACGTCTCTGCTCTTGTAGACGGCCCAGGAGAACGGACATTTGTGCCTTCAGGGGTAGTCTCGGGTTCGGCGCTCATGGGACGCGGCCTTCCCTTTCCACTAGCATTCCGCTACACATTTGCAAGCTGCCTTGCGCACATACGCCACGTCTCGACAGCGTCGTGATTGGGACCGTTGACCACAAGGGGAAACGCAAGAAGGCTTTGATTCCTCTGTTCGCGAGCGGTAGCTCGCTACATGAAGGAGCAGCGCTCTGGCCGGGTAATCAATATTGCTTCCATGCTTGGAGCAGCCCTGGCCTTTCAAACCAAAGACAGAGGAGGGAGTCTATGGTGGCTCTGAAATCGCTCTTTTTCACGATCCTGGGTTTCTTGACGGTGCCGGGCATCGTTCCCTGGCTCCTCTTGCAATGGTCGGGAGGAGTACCTCCGCTTTCCCCATCGATCTGGCTGGTGGGTTTGCTCCCGCTACTGGTGGGAGTGGGACTCTTCTTGTGGTGTAATGGGCTGTTTACCTTCACAGGCCATGGGACGCTCGCGCCCATCTCTGCGCCGATCTTCCTGGTCAGAACGGGGCCGTATCACTGGGTGCGCAATCCCATGTATCTGGCTCTCTTTTTGATGATCAGCGGTGAGGCTCTGCTCTTTCACTCCCTTTGGCTGATCGCCTATCTCCTGCTGCTCGTGCTGGGGGTGCATCTGTTCGTGGTATTTGTCGAGGAACCGCGCCTCGCCCGAAAGTATGGGGAGAGCTATCAGAACTATCTACGCACCGTTCCGCGATGGCTGACTCGTTCCCCACGGGAAGAAGGGGGTTGACATCAGAATATACATAATATAGAAGACTGCGAAAAACGCCTCGGTGTCTTGTTGAACGGGACGAGCCAGTAAAGGCGATTATCACATATGAAGAGCAGCAACTGGCCGCGAGTTTGGCTTATCTCGGTTATGTACGGTCTCTAGTGTACTTCTGGTGAGATTTGTATCATTTGTATCATTTGTATCACTTGTAGCGATTGTATCGCTGGGTGAGCCTCGTGCAGAACAAGAGGAGGGTATCGGGGGATGTCTCCCCGAAATGGTCGCTTGATTATGCACTAAGTACAACCAAGGGATGAAGAGTTTGACGACGCTTTGTCGGACGCAAATGCGTAATATCGAAAGGGCAGCTTGCCAACAGGAGCTAACTGCCATATACTTGCTCCATTATATATGAGGTCTGCAATGTATGTGTTAGTTTTCGAAGCGAAAAGCCGATCAAGAAAAGTACTCCTCGCTTCAAGACGAATTTGATTGTCGTTCGATTAACCATTAATGTGAATAATGCCAATGCGGGGTGGTTCGTGCTGGTACTCCTATCCGCATTTAACGTCCTCTTGTCAAGTGACAAGCCCCACAGAGGGCCGATCAGCGCGGGAGTAGAGACCAGCAAACCAATTAAATAGCGCGAATTGGCTGGAAATGCTGCTGCCATAGGACTGGTTCCAACGAGGCACAAGGTTAACCCAGCAGAGCATAATAGCATCAGGCAGGCAAAATAAATTTTCACCGCGTGTTGTTCTGCTGGTGACCGCGACTGTTCTGGAGTTCTCACGCATAATTTCCAGAGATTCTTCAGCGTTAGAAAGGTTGCGATTGCCCAGAGTAGGAGAAAACCAAGACTCCAGGCGAGCGCCATGCTAACTAGGCTCCAGTTGCCATGGACAATCGAACACGGAAACTGTTCGGGACCGAGATACCCAGCGAGCCTGAAATGGGTATAGGAATCAAAGCAGAAAGGCGCGCCTCCCGTGGTCGCAGGCAGGCTGGTCAATAGCATTCCACGAATTTGAGGTCCAAACGGGATACGGTCATGGGAGGTGAGTTGAGCTAACTGGAGATGACCATTGCTATGAAGGTAGCTGAGTACTTTCAAGGTACTCTGTCCTGGCACTGCATGCAGATTGTAGAAGATTAAAGGAAAGGCACCGATGGCAAGACCCAGCACCAGAAACAAGACTGCACCCTTGAGCAACTCGCGCCAGCAGAACAGCACCAGGAGCAGGCCAGAAACCAGGATAAACGGGAGCATCAGGAAGTCACTCCAGAACCCAAGCCCCACCACAAGCCCCCAACATCCATAGGCAAGCCAGCGCCAGAGCTGTGTGCGGAGCGACGCGTAGCGCGCATCCGTGAGGGCCAGCCAGCAGGCAAGCAGGAGCGACAGGGAGCCACAGAAGAGCAGTTCAGGATACCCACCCAGCGCAACGACTTCTGTATCTAGCATGATGCTCGATCCCAGGCTCAACAAGACGAGCGTGAGCACCGCCAGTTTTTGCGTATACAGCAGGCTTGTCAGGAGATACATACTGCTCAGGAAGAGGGCAAACAATAGAACGGGACCAAGTCGCAGGGTGAACACCGATATCCCAACCAGCCGAAAGAAGGCCGCCCCAAGAAACGCCTCCCCGGTGCCCATATAATACTGGCCATAAAAAAAGAGCGGGCGTTCGCCTTTGGCCGTAATATGCAGAGCCATGAGACCCATAGTGGCCTCATCCACATTGCTATGTGGCCAGCCCCAGGCGATCAGCAGCAGACGCAACCACGTAGCCAATGCGATGAGGAGAATCGCAAGCATCCCCTCGGGACCAATTTTCAGCTGCCTGATACGTAACACCATACACAGAAAAACCTCTCCAGTAGAAATATATGCAGAATATGATCATTAGTCAAGGGCAGTGGCTTACCAATCGATAAGTGCATAGCACAACATGATGCAAGAAAATGGGTAAGTTGTGCATCTCCCTAAAGAGACTCTGTGATGCGTTGATCCTGCCATAAGAGTTGGACGAACGAACCAATGAAAAGCGTGATCCCGGTCCAGACGATGATGAGAGTTGGGAAGAAGCCAAAAGATAGCAGCGGTGTGGAGGCGTAGATTCCAAACCTAGCATTCGCTATATCGATTCCTATATTTGAGATCACAGCGGGGAAGATGAGGGATGAGGCAATGGTAACAATAAACAATGTCTCTGAAAGGGCAATCAGAAAGATTCGTCCACTCTCTTTAAAGGCTTGTGCTATCGAATGGCCCTTGACGAATTTCTTAATATTATGTACTTCAATGAATATGTAGATGAAGGAGCCAATATAGGTAAGCAGAACCAAAAAGAACGCGTTGAACGCGCTACTTTGAATACCAATATTCCAGGATTGATCATTGAGCAAGAGAGGAATCAGGCCAACGATAGCTGCTCCCAATAGGCGTGGAAGCAACAACTGAGAATACACCCCGCGCTTACGTACAATCTGCGTGAAGATAAAAAAGAGGAGGAGTAAAAGGAGCATATACCATATCAGTACAACAATGAATTCCAGGCTAGATGAATCGGGAATGAGATGACAAGATTTTTCGATGGCCGAGTTAGGCGAACCAAGAAGAAGAGGACACTGTTGTCCTGTTAGCCAATGTTGGTAAGCATAAAAGGAAGGAATACTTAATAACGCTATCTGGAAAAGCAGGTATAGAAATGGCCGGCGGTGAAGGACCAGGAAAAACCATAGTACAGGGTCTCTACTTCTAGCTTTGAGCCAGAAATTAGCTGAGCTATCAAGATCATAGAGTTTTAAGTAGTGATTTGAGATGACGCTGATCACGTGCATTAATCGCCTATAGCCATCTTCCTCAAACTTCCTCACGTTCACTGGATGCGGTGTCCGTCTCAGAGAAATTTCATTCTTGACATCCGTAATGAGACCATTCAATCTTTCTAACTTCTGTTCGACGGTTTCAGAACTACTCAAAATTGGCTCGAGATATTCCTTCTGTTCCTCGCTCTCCAGTTCTTTTTTTACGATAAATGTGCAAATGTCGGGGACAAGCGAGATATAGATGCTCAGGTTAGCATTTTCTTGCCTTATTAACCTAACCAGGGCTTTCGAGAGGCTAGTGAAGACTTTAAAAGTTAATGGATCAGCACTCATGACATATTCCTGGATGTGTGAGTAGTTTTGAATGAAATATTCGATGTATTTAGGATCGCTCTCATGAGCCTTTTTGAGCACCACCTGACTCGTTTGAACAGGAGATTTTTCAAATAAGCCACCAGGGATATAGACTCTTAATTTTTGTTGACCAGGAAGGGGGAAAATGGCTTTATAATACTCATTATTGGGAGAGGTAATTACCTCGAAGTTGAAAAGAGCGTGTTTAAGCTGTTGGTGCAGGTTGTACAAGTTTGGTAGGTCATTTTCTGTGGAGCTTTGTTCTTGTAACTCTTGTTGTTCTTTTTCTGTCCACAGAAACAATGCGTGTAACACTTTTAAGTATGTTGGATGCGCATCCTCGTCAACCTGTATTTCGAGGAGTTGGGGTATGGCACTAAGAAGTGCATGTAGCTCTTGAGGTTGCGTTTTGCGCAAATATGTGAAGCGAATGCACCAACCAGCAATATCGTTTTGCCCGCCAGGCACTTCAATATGAAATATTGTCTCAGCACCATCCTGAATGATAATAGAGACGGCAGTACTGGAGAAATTCTCTTTCGGATTGACTAAAAATTTCATACTATGTCCCCAACAAGCCGTCAACGAATGCCGAATCTGCGTAAATCTTCATCGGTAATGATGAGAGGCGGTTTCGTAACCTTTGTTTGTCGCTCTTCGTCCGTTTCGGCGGATGCTGGTGCAGCATCGGAGGCATATTCATCTCCATGCGCGTCTAGAATTGGCCTAAAGTCATCTGCTGTGACCGACGCAGATGGCGTTTTGATCAGGACTTCTTCTATCACCATGCGCAATTGGTCAATATTACCGTGCCGCCAGTTCTGTGCCTGCAGGATTTCATGGATCTGTTGAAGATCGATAAACTTCTTTCTCTCGCTCTGCTTTTTTCGTTGTTGGTTGAATTGCTCCAGGAAAGTTTCAATCAGAAGGGGAATATCATCTTTTCTTTCGCGTAAAGGGGGTAAGTCTAGAGGAATCATCGTATCTAGTAACTCAGGCAGGAATCTATTAAACATGGGAAAGCCTTTACGATTTCTATTAATGCCCCCGATGATACGCACATCATACTTTCGGTACTTCAAATAGTGCAGCAATTTTCTTTGTAGCCTTTGGCTCTCTTCGTTGTCTTGCTTTCCCATTCTGTCAAAATTTGCGATGTATAAAGTTCCCCCTTGCGCTTGACCAAGTAAAGCATCATCATCCGCCTGCTTGCTTGAAGGAAAGAGCATTTTTTCTAACTCACTTGCATCTATCATGCCATCAATGATATGAAAATTAGCATCTCGTCGGTCACTATAATAATGCATCAAACTAGCGGTCAAAGTTTTCCCGGTGCCGGGTTCACCAAAGAGAAGAATACCACGAGTATTCTCAGCAGCACTCCGAATTTCATGATAGAGCTGGTAGTCCGGCATGGCATAGAGGAAATTATCAAATCTAATAATTACTTCTGGTAGAGTAGTGGCATCTTCCTGTGACCTGGTTTCTGTTCTTTCGACGTGTAATCTTAGCGCGCGGCGCACAATATCCTTTAGTTCATTGGTACTTCCTTTGGAGAAAACACCGAAGGGCTGTAATTTATATAAATCATCGAAAAGAGGAGTCATGCCAGACAGGTCTTTTTCATGCCATGCAATGTTAGCGGTCAGCGGCACCCAATAGGAGCTAGCAAAATGCTCACGATACTGTTGCATCAGCCGGTAACCGGCACGTTTGTCTTTACGTCCCTTGTAAGGGATCTCCATGTCAAGCAAAATCAAGAGAGGAGCTTCTTCAGTTTCTTCGAGACCGCGGTCCAAGGCACGTTGAGCGTTCTCAAAGTCTGAAGCTGAACGAAGTTGAATGGTAAGACCTAGTTCACGTTGAACGCGATAGACAATATCGGCGTATAGTGACTGGTTTTCAGGCTGGTCTTCAACAATGAGGATGGTAGCCACGTGGATCTCTCCTTTCTAGGGGCGCGGAAATTGAAATGTAATACATACGCCTCTATCCTTGCCAGGTATGGGACTGATTACTTCTTGATCGCCACCTACGCTACGCATGATCATTGCTGACAAGAACATACCAAGACCCGAGCCACTTGGTCGGCTGACACGTACCAGACGTTGCAAGTCCTCTAAAACATCTGAGGCAAGCGCTGGTCCATAATTGATAAGGTCGAGGCAAAGGAGTTTTTCTTCCTCATGAGATTGTAGGGACAGCTTCTTGTTTTCTACATCCGGATGATCAATTGCTCGGAACATATTTTCAAGATGGTTATAAAACACTTCTTCGATGACAGCCGGTGGTGATAAGACCAGCTCTGAACGAGAGCTATCAGGGATGTCAACCTCCAGCTCGATGGAACTTTTCGTCTGCATTTTCATTTCATTGAAAACATACTCAACAATATCAACGAGTTCACCTAGTGTTATTGGCGTCTTGTCTGGTGCGCGTTCTACATATTTTAGCTGTTTTTCCAGGCGCCTGGCGCTGTTTAATTGGGTTTTCATAGCCCGTATTTTCTCTTCGTAATGGTCTGGATCCTTGCTAACCAACTGCGCCGTAGGATATTCTTGAACAATGAACTCTGCTACTTGCCTGAAATTGCGAAAGCGATGAACTACCATTTGAGCAATAAAGCCAAGAACGCGGTTCTGGTTGTCTTGAATACGTTCATCCTGGCTAATAAGCGATGAGAGAAAGAAATCCAGCTCACGGATGGCAGCATATTGTCCCGTATCTTCGATATATTTATTAAACTCCTTATTCACTGTTTTGACCAGTGAAGAATGGCTTGATTGAGAAAAATTCTGTTCGTCGCCAAAAAGAATGAGGAGACCGGATAAGTCACGCAGTCGCTTGCTTGCAGTTGCAAGCTTGTCTGGAATAGGACAACAAATAACGAGCGATGTAGCAGCTTTTGGATGCGTATAGGGTAATTGACCGCCCAGGGTAGAAAAGATAATTTCTAGAACCAATTTCTGCTGACTTGTGTCATGCTGGTATTCGAGATTCTCCAGCGGCAGGTGGTAAGACGAGAGGAATCCCGCATCTAGCGTTTCATTGAAGAGTTGGCGAGCATTAGCGAGAGTGACTATCAGGTAAGGGCGGAGTTCCACAGGAAGTGGCTCCGGCACATTTGCTAGACGGTAGACGCAAAGGAGTTGCTCAGATTGGACAGGGAAGTAAAACATGTTCAGCTCTGGATATTCGGCTAGTACTGGCCCGATCTTCTGTAAGAAACCCAGGATGAGATCATATTGGAGCACGAGCCCAGGTGAATCCTCTTCCGAACGCCGCTTCCTCCTTGCATCTGACATTCGTATTCCTGCATGTAGTGCTTGCTGTTTATGTGAAAGCTGCTCCTGCATTATCTCACCTCCTCCTCGATTGGCAACAAATCAATGTTCGATGAACTCTGCTCTGAAAGTGTGATATCCATAGCAGATAAACCTGGTATCCTCGTACTGCTGAGGTAATCACGCGCTTTGTCGTAAAGCATATTTACGTAGGTAAATTGTGCAATTTCCTCGATGCTATCCACGAAGAATTCATTCAGGGATTTTCGTACAAACGTAGGCAAGACCCTTTTAGGATCGTAGAAATAAATGGTGTATCCTTCATGAGAGAAGCGTCCAATCGCGAAAGTGATCGCGGAAAGTGTTGACGCAGGTGCCTCACCTGTTAAAGCAAGAATCGCCCATACCCGAAATTGGTGCATTTCTCTTTCGGTTAAATCCGTGCCCACTTCATCAAATCTGAAGAGGTGGAGTCTGCAATTGAATTTATATAACTCACCAGGTACAGCGCCAGGATTATCGGCGAAAACCAGGAGGTTCAACTCGCGCTCTTCACCTCTTTCATACATTTTTTCCAGGTAATAGATTGCTTCTGCTAAAATCTCGTCAACATTATCGGGAAGCACCTGTTCGTTGAGAGATTGGTTGATCAGGTAGAATGCGCTCAATATGCTGATTACATTCTCACGGTCGAGTTTGAAGGATTCCGCGACGAAAGGTGAAGGCTCGTGCTCGTAGAGGACTGATAAGTGAGAGCGAATTTCATCAGGGCTCAGTTCTCCTACATCTTTCCGCTTCAATTCGGTGCGTATTTGATAGAGCTTCACATGCGCAAGTGCATCCCAGTCCCGGTTGGCCCGGGCGTAGCGCTCGCAATGAGCTAGATACCCCAGTGCGTGGGCATAGCGATCTGTGCCTATGCCTGCCTCTGCTCGGTAAAAGTATAGTGCATTTTCGAGTTTCTCATCTACACGGATCTTCTCATTTTCAATGAAAGTATCAAAAAGCTGGATGGTCTCTGAAAAGCGTTTTGTTTCATTATATATACTTGCAAGACAGGCGATATACATATATCCGTACTTTCCCATGCTACAGGCAAGCTGCATATAGTAGTCACCCTTTTCCCTATCTTGGACAGATACCTCGTTATTCGCACTTAGACTGCGGTCAATGTAGGAATGGCCCAACGCATGGTATAATTCTGCCTTTTCCTCGTTACTCACCCGGCTTTGTTCGGGGAGGCGCTCTGCTGTGTGTGCAATTGCGATGGCTTTATCGAAATTTTTCACTCCATCGTAAGCATAGCTTAAGCGCATAAGGGTAGCAAAGTGATCAGGTCGAAGTCTAAGGGCCTGTTCCAGGCATAAAGTAACCTGCGGGTACTGAGCCAGCTTAAGATGTAATTTGCCCATTGCAAGCCACACATCAAAGTCTTCAGTGAAAAAGGTTTCTGGCGTTTGCAGGTGAAGCTTCAATTTCTGCGCTGCTAGTTTGTAGCGATTACCATCGGCTCTATCCCGTAAGGTTAACTGATCGTACAACAAGCAAAGGTTTGTTTGTTCTTTGGATGTGAGGGAACCGGCATGTAGAAGTAAAGCAATGACTGGCTCTAAGTCTTCGGGTTGTACTGTTCTTCGTTTTTCATGTTCATCATAATGCACATATTGTGAATAAATGATCTTGTCGAGGCTTGTGTCAGATCTTTGCGCGAAAACAAAAAAATTGCGAGATTCGGCAGAATTGGACTTGCTTGTAATACGAGCTTTTTCCACTACCTGGTATCCAGCAGCTTCGAGCGCCTCTTCTAGTTCACCATCAGCGAAATAGTGATAAAACATAGGCAACTCGGACATCGCCTCGTTTGTTTCCCAGCCGTTGCGTTCACCTATGTTGACACCGAGGCCTAAAATACCACCAGGCTTCAATACTCGTTTCCAGGAAGCTAATAAATCAACTACCAGGGCTGGGGGCACATGAATTAACGTGCGTGTGCTCCAGACAGCGTCAAAAGTCTCTTCGGGGGGAAAATGCAGATTTTGTATATCCATTTGTAAGAATTTTCCACCCGGTACACGGTTGCGTGCTCTTTGCAGCACCTCAGCGGAAGTGTCGATCCCTACGATATCAGAACCTCGGGCCATCAGGAAATTTGCTTCCCATCCCGCGCCGCAGCTAATAGCTAAAACATGAGCACGCTGTCTGTATTGCTTTCTGAGTAGTTGTGCGAATATCTCTAGAGGTTCAGCTAGATTAGAGTCATTGAATTGTCTCTCATCATCTATCGAGGTTGTATAATCATAGGTATCAGCGACAATTGTAAGGATCTTATCGAGGTCAATTAGAGGTGATGGAGCATTAACGCCGATGAGGGTTGCTGCCAGCGAACTAGTCGTTGTGAGTAATTTGTTCCGCATTTTTAGCCCCTTGCCAGCTATTCGAATGCATTACTCAAGTTCAATATCTTCTTAGCGCTCGCCTCTCCATTTTTCAAGTACCGCTTGCTTGAACTGCATTATATGCAATATAAGCTCAGAAATTATTATACTACATTTTCAATCAATTCGCTACGTTTCTAAAAACTCAGTATGTCTGATTTCTTATGATCATTCCCCTCTACAATTGAGAACGCAGAAGGTGCTGATGTATCAAATGACCTGCTCTCAATCGGCCTCAATAGCGATCTGGCACCCGACGTAGACGTAATGATTATCCCCAGCACCGACACTGTCGATCGCACCTTTGGCATCCCAGATTCACGTCGCATCTGCCAGCGAGCACTTTGCGATAACGCCTTTCTGCTGTACACTTGCTTACAGGCGCGTGAGTTCAGGAGAGCATTTGCTTCCAGTCCTCTTGCAGAGGGTGGTTGTAAGAGATCGTCGTTGCGCCGAGAAACCTTGCCAGGTCCTCGATGGCACTTGTTACCGCCTGGACGGTCTCTCGTGCGATGCGAGTAGAGGGTTCGAAATAAACTGCGTTGATCTCAAGCCGCTTGTGCGTTCGTTCGAGCACCGGATCAATCCGGCCAATCAGTCGATCGCCGGACAAAATTGGCATGACGTAGTACCCGAATCGGCGTTTGTTCCTGGGCGTGTAGATCTCGCTCTGATACGTGAAATTGAAGAGACGGGCTGTCCGCTCACGATCACAGATCAGGTTATCGAACGGGGAGAGTAGGGTTGTTCGGGGTTCCCAGACATTCTTCTCCAACAGATCCAGAGTTGGCAACGACGCAGCATGCATGAACCAGGGGCCT
>WNFX01016625.1_pt1 | contig 19339 bp, 17 predicted proteins | sample 5400111 | NCBI WGS metagenome assembly WNFX01 (sample SAMN13153363, study PRJNA577476) | soil metagenome | isolation source: 40 cm soil or saprolite under grassland replicate 1 | place: USA:California | collected 2016-06-15 | reverse complement strand
GATGTCGTCGACCGCCTTGGTCGTGTTCACCCGGCCGGTCGCGATCGCGACTCTCTCGAAGGCCAGGGTCCCCATCGCCACCGCCCAGCCCCCGTCGACCCCGCCCACCACCGCGTCGTCGGGCAGCAAGACATCGTCGAGGAAGACCTCGTTGAACTCCACCTCGCCGAGCATGTGGGCGAGCGGCCGGACCGTGACCCCCTCGCTGTCCATCGGCAGGAGGAAGAAGGTGATCCCCTTGTGCCGGGGCCCCCCGCCGGTGCGCGCAAGGAGGATGGCGTGGGCGGCCAGCTGCGCACGGCTCGTCCAGACCTTCTGCCCCTGGATCCGCCAGCCGCCCTCGACTCTGGTCGCCTTGGTACGCAACGACGCGAGGTCGGATCCCGACTCGGGTTCGGAGAAGAGCTGACACCAGATCTCCTCGCCGGTGAGGATGGGGCGCAGGAAGCGCTGCTTCTGGGCCTCCGACCCGAAGTGCGCGATGGTCGGCCCGGCGAAGTCCTCCCCGACGGTGTTGAGCCGCTCCGGTGCGCCGGCCAGGTCGCACTCCTCGCCGAAGATCGCTCGCATCCGCTCGTCGAGGCCCTGCCCGCCGTACTCGCGCGGCCAGGTCAGGCCGGCGTACCCCGCCTCGAAGAGCATGGCCTGCCACTTCCGCCAGAAGGGCACCTTCGCCACCAGATCGGCGGGCTCGGGCCAGGGCAGTTGGGGAAGGTTCTTCTCCAGCCAGGTGCGCAGGTTCTGCCGGAACCGCGCCTCGTCCGGCGCGTCTGCGAGATCCATGGCCACCACCTTGTCGATCCGCTCCTAAACGGTACTATAGGTCAGACCAAATGACTCCGTCGAGGGGACTCTTGTGAGTTCGACAGCTTCAGGCGCCGGGCCCTCCCTGGTCGGCACCGTGGTCGACACCGTCCGGTTCGAGGTGGAGCGAGGCAAGATCCGCGAGTTCGCCCGCGCCACCGGCGCCACCGATCCCGTGCACACGGACCCGCGCGAGGCACGGGCCCGCGGACACGCCGACGTGCTCGCGACCGCCACGCACGTGGTTGTTGCCGGTCACTACCGCGACCAACGCGCCTTGGTGGCGGCACTCGGCCTCGACCTGCGCCGCATCGTCGTCGGGTCCACCGCCTGGGAGTACGCGCGGCCGCTGCGCGCCGGCGACACCCTCACCGGTACGCGGAAGGTGGTCGGGGACGAGACTCGCGCCGGTAAGCGGGGAGGAACGATGCGTCTGATGACCCTCGAGACCGAGTACGTCGACGGCGACGGCGCCGTCGCCGTCCGTCAGATCGAGGTCCTCATCGACAGGGGGACGGTGTGACGATGCTGGCGCTTCGTACCACGCAGGGCCTCGATCGAGCGGCTCGACCGGTCCAGGCCGGCGTGGCCGACAGGCCTTGCCCGCGTACGGTGGGCCCGATCACCCAGACAGACATCGTGCGTTTCGCGGGCGCGGGCGGGGACTTCAATCCCTTGCACCATGATCCCGAGTTCGCCGCCTCGGCGGGGTTCGAGCGGCCGATCGCGATGGGCCAGCTGACGGCCGGGCTCCTGGCCGCATGGCTGACGGACCTGTTCGGCGTGGAGAACCTCCTCAAGTACGAAGTCCGCTTCACGGCGCCATTGACCATCGGCGATGTCATCGAGCTGAGCGGTGTCGTGACCAGCGTCGAGGAACTCGAGGACGGCTTCGGCGTGGCAACCGTGGAGCTGACCGCGGCCCGCGGAAAGGACCCACTGGTCATGGGCCGCGCCTCGGTGGTGGTCAGGACCGGCTGAGACCCCTGATCTCCGCCTCGCCGCGGTATATTTGATCGCTCGGAGTGCCGGTCAGACCTCCGTGATCCGAGGGGCAACATGGGCGTCTCAGCGCAACACCGACGTCCGGACAACCTACCCGCCGATGTGACCAGCTTTGTGGGTCGCCGGCAGGAGATGGCCGACGTCAGGCAGCTGCTGTCCTCCTCCCGGATGGTCACGCTGACCGGGCTCGGCGGCGTCGGCAAGACCCGACTCGCGCTGCACATCGCCCGGGAGTTGCGCAAGGCGTTCCCGGACGGGACATGGCTGGTCGAGCTCGCCGCCCTGCAGGATCCGGCGCTGCTCCCGCAGACCGTGGTCACCGCACTGCACATCCCCCAGGCGTCGGCCCGTGCGCCGATGACGATCCTCACCGAACACCTGCGCCACCAGCAGATGCTGCTCGTCCTGGATAACTGCGAACACCTCCTCGAGGGCTGCGCCATGCTCGTCGACGCGGTGCTGCGCGCCGCCCCACAACTGCGCGTCCTGGCCACCAGCCGACAGGCGCTCCGGGTGCCCGGCGAGTCGCTGTTCGCGGTCCCTCCGCTGCCGGTGCCAGAGCCGGAGGCTGCGCTCGGCGCCGGGGCCGCCATCCAGTACCCGGCACTGGCGCTGTTCGCGGATCGGGCGTCGGCCGTCGTGCGGGAATTCACGATCACCACGGACAACCAGGCGGCGGTCGCCCGGCTCTGCCAGCGGCTGGAGGGCATTCCGCTGGCCATCGAGATCGCAGCGGCGCGACTTCGGGTGCTGTCGGTAGGCGACCTGGCGGCCCGGCTGGACGACCGGTTCCAGCTGTTGACCGAGGGCAGCCGTACCGCCTCTGCGCGGCATCGGACCCTCCAGGCGACCATCGACTGGAGCTACCAGTTGTGCACCCCGGCGGAGCAGACCCTGTGGGCGCGTACCTCGGTCTTCGCCGACAGTTTCGACCTCGACGGGGCCCAGGCCGTCTGCAGCGACGCGGATCTGCCGCCGGAGGCGATCCTGAACACGGTGGCCGGCCTGGTGGACAAGTCGATCGTCGTTCGCGAGGAACGCGCCGGGCAGGTGCGGTTCCGACTGCTCGATTCGATCCGTGAGTACGGCCAGGCGAAGCTGCACGCCTCCGGCGGAGAGCACGCGCTGCGGCAGCGGCACAGGGACCGGTACACGCACCTCATCGACGCCGTTGCGGCGGAGTGGTTCGGTCCCAAGCAGGAGGAGTGGCTCATCCGGCTCCAGTTGGAGTACCCGAACCTTCGCAAGGCCCTGGCGTTCTGCGTGGCCGAGCCGGGTCAGACCCGGACCGGAATGCACCTGGCCGGGACCCCGTGGTTCTTGTGGGTCGCCTGCGGTTTCCTCGCCGAAGGCCGGCACTGGCTCGACCGGCTGCTCGCGCTCGACACGGAGCCGAGTCTCGAGCGGGCCCAGGCGCTCGGTAGCGGGGGGTACGTCGCCGCTCTCCAGGGTGACCAGCCCGCAGCTGCGGAGATGCTGGAGGAGTCCAGGTTGCTGGCCCGCCGGCTCGACGATCCCGGGGCGCAGGCCTACGCCACCCACGTGCTGGGGCTGTCGGCCATGCTCAGCGGCGACCTGGAGCGTGCGAGCACGCTGATGGAGAAGGCGTTGCCGGCCTACGCGGCCGTCGGGGCACCGGATCACCTCGTCGGCGGGCTTCGGATCCAGCTGGGCCTGTCCTACCTCTTCCAGCAGGACCTCGAACGGGCGGTCGCGCACTTCGCGGCATGCCGAGCTCGGTGTGAGCAACGCGGAGAGCGCTGGCTCCTGTCGTATGCGTTCTGGGGTCTTGGCTTTGTGGAACTGATCCGGGGCGAGCTGGAGCCCGCCGCCAAGCATGTGTGCGAGAGCTTGCGGATCAAGCGATTCTTCCACGACACCCTGGGCCTATCCGTGGCTCTTGACCTGTTGGCCTGGATCATGGCCGCCCAGGGCGACGGCGAACGCGCTGCCGTCCTGCTCGGGGCGGCCAGCCGGTTGTGGCAGACGTTCGGCCTGCAGCTGTTCGGGTCCAAGGACCTCATCGCCCTGCGTGAGCAGTTCACAGAGCAGGCCCATCGAGCCCTCGGGGACCGTGCGTTCGAGGCCGCACTCGCCCGTGGCAGCGAACTCGCCCTCGACAAAGCCCTCGCCTTCGCGCTGGACGAGCGGCCGGCCGCGGCCGCGACGCCGTCTCGGGGTGCGGGGAGCGCCCTGACTCGCCGCGAGAAGGAGATCGCCGATCTCGTCGCGCGCGGCATGTCGAACAAGGAGATCGCGGCGGCCCTTGTCATCTCGCTGCGTACCGCCGAAGGCCACGTCGAGCACATCCTCGCCAAGCTTGGCTTTACGTCTCGCGCACAGATCGCGGCTTGGGGAGCCGAGCAGCGGGTCCACACGCCGCCGTCCGGGGATGTGCCGACTCAGGCCAGAACGTAGCTGACGAGCATAACGCCCGTCACTGCGACCACCCAGATGGTGAAGAAGTACCCCCAGGTGCCGCTGCCTCGCCCGACCTCCATGAAGTAGCGGAGCACCAGCCCCACCTTTGCCGCAGCGATCACGAGCACGGCAACGGCGGCGAGCAGCGCAATCTCCCCTGCCTCGGCCGCGACCCAGCTCAGCAGCGTGGCCGAGACCAATGCAACCCACACCCTGGTCAGGACGGCATTGTGGACGCCGGCGTGGCCGTACGGCAGGTCGTCCCGCGACCTAGCGACGGGCTCGTCCTCACTCATGGAGCCCTCAGCAGGTAGAACATCGCGAACAAGAAGATCCAGAGCAAGTCAACCATGTGCCAGTAGACCCCGACCGACTCGATCCAACGGGTGTATCCCGACTGCAGGCGAGCCCTGCGTGCGCGGAGCAAGCTGATCGTCAGGACGGCGAGGCCGGCGAGATAGTGCAACAGGTGCAGCCCGGTCAACGCGAAGTAGTACATGAAGAAGTCGTTGGTGGTGGGGCCGATTCCGGCGGCGAACTTGCCACCGTAATCGACCGCCTTGACCACAGCGAACAACGAACCGATGCCCACGGCGAGGCTCAGGTTGCGAACCACCTGTCCGCGCAGGCAGGCTCGGGCAGCCACGACGGCCCGGGCCATGAAATACGAACTGGTGATCAGCACCAGCGTGCTGACCAGGCCGAGGCCGGGGTGCAGCGTCTTGTGGGCAAGTTCGAACTGCCCCACGGCGTCCATCCGTGCCGTCATGAACACCAGGAAGAGGACCGCGAACAGGCACAGGTCGCCGGCGATGAAGAACCAGAATCCTTCGTCACCGGGTAGATTCGAGCGATTGGCTCTCGCTGCCGGGCCGCCCGCGCTGCTGGCCGGCGACGCGGGCGGCGGACCGGACGTTAGTTGCGCCGTGCGGTCGGGCTCCAGCATGGCTCGCTCAGGCGATCCGGCCGACGACCTCGGCACCCGGAGTCTGCTGCTCCAGAGCAGCTTCGGCTTCCAGCCTGCCGATCGCCTTGAGCACTCCCACGGTGGCGAAGATGATCCAGAAGAACCAGAGGAAGAACTCGACCCAGAAGTTGATCACTCCCTGGCGGGCGAACGGGCCGGTCTTGAAGTATGGGAAGAGGAGCTCCAGGGCAAACGATACTCCGACGAAGATGCCGAACCACGACAGCCAGCGAGGGTACAGCGGCGTCTCCCGCTTGTCCTTGAGAAAGGCCACGCCCATCGCGCACATCTGGACCGTGGTGACCGAGTAGGCCAAGTTGATCAGCAGCCACGGCATGTCGTAATAGAGCTGCAGGATCGACGGATCGATGCCGCGCTCGATCACCTTGGTAAATGCGAGGCCCCAGATCACGTAAAGGACGACGAAGGTCATGGCGACGCCCATGCCGATCCGGATCAGGTTGGCGTCACCGCGGTAATGGTTGGCGAGCGTAGTGGCAGGGGAGTTGGCGGGGATCGGCGGGATGTTCCCGCCCAGAAGTCCCCAGAAGACGAAGAAGACGAAGAGGAAGGCTGGCCCGGCCCAGGCGCACATTCGCCAGTACCGGAAAGTCTCCACCTTCTGTCCCGGTGCGATCACCGGGCTGCTGGCGTATGCGGTCATGGTCACTCCCAACTGGTGGACGGGGCTGGCCAGCATGTGGTCATGCACCTTGGCCGCCTTAATTGTCATGAGCCGTAGCCGGGTGCGAGCCCCCCTGGGGGGGATATTTGTATCCCGGAGGGATATATATGGCCAGGCCGAGAGTACGGCAGCCGCCGTTTGGGATCATGCATGAAGTTCGAGGGTGAGCCGTCGTTGGTGATGGGCTCGGCGGGCTCTGGCTTGGTGGCGGCGTCGCCAGAGTGACCAGCGGAGACGATGAGCATGGTCACGGTGTGGCTGGATGATCACGGCGGAGAACAGACGCCGTATCTCGTTGACGGTCGGCGATCGGTGCGTCGTGGCAAACGTGATCGGGGTCGGCGAGACCACCTGCACCACAGCGCCTTCGCATCCATATGGGTCGATTCGTGGCGCGCGGTCTCCTTGCGGCTCACGCGCGGCCCATCCGTGCCAGAGGATGGCGCGCACCACCTCGTGGAAGTGCTCGGCCGGCGCGCGAACGAACTCGCCGGCGTTCGCGGCCGCCGCAAATGCGGTGACGTCGCCGCCAATGCAGAGGTTCTCGCCATTGCCCTGGATCAGGACCGCCCCGACCGGTTCGTTGATACTGTCAGAGCCGTCGCTAGCTGGTCTGCCAGCGGCAGGTCGATGGCGTTGCCTTTCGCGAGCCGATTCAGCACGATCCTGAGCACCCTGTCCGCCCGGTCCACCAGGACACGGTCCTCACTGTCTACGCGCGTCGCGCGCGTGCCAGCTCGTCTCTCGGCAGTGGTGCCGGTCGGTCGACAAGGTCAGCTCGGTACCCGTACCACGAGCGCATCGCCCTGACCGCCGCCGCCACAGAGTGCGGCGATCCCGGCGCCGCCTCCTCGTCTGCGAAGCTCGATCGCCAGGGTGAGCAGCAAACGGGCACCACTCATGCCCACCGGGTGACCAAGCGCGATGGCGCCGCCGTTCACGTTGACCCGGTCGGCCTCGACGCCGAGCTCACGGGTGGAGGCGATGGCGACGCCAGCGAAGGCCTCGTTGATCTCGAACAAATCCAGCTCGGCCAAGCGCAGGGCGCCGTCACGCCGCAGGGCATCGCGGATCGCGCGTGCTGGCTGAAGCAACAATGAGGGATCGGGGCCGGCGACGGTCCCGTAGCCACCGATCTCGGCAAGCCATGGCACACCCAGTTTTTCCGCACGGGCCTTGCTCATGACCACGACCGCACAAGCTCCGTCAGAAAGCTGAGACGAGGAACCGGCGGTGATTGTGCCGTGGTCGTCGAATGCGGGACGTAGCCGGCCCAACCGCTCGGCCGTGGTGCCGGGTCGGATTCCCTCGTCATACTCGACCAGCGTCTGTCCGGCCTTCCCGACAATGGGCACGATCTCCTCAGCCAGACGCCCTTGCTTCGTCGCCGCGGCGGCCTTTTCGTGTGAGCCTGCGGCGAACGTGTCCTGCTCCGCGCGGGAGATCCCAAGAGCGGCCTGGTACCGCTCGGTCGCGGCGCCCATCGGGATGGCATCGAAGGCGCACACGAGCGCATCCCTGTCGAGCGCATCCTCCACAACAAATTGCCCGTACTTGATCCCTTTGCGGGAACCAGCCATCAGATGGGGTGCGTTGGTCATGGACTCCATGCCGCCCGCCACGACCGTGTCGTACTGTCCGCATGTGATCCACTGATCGGCCTGGGCGATCGCCGCCAACCCGGATAGACACAGCTTGTTCACCGTCGTGGCCGGGGCACTCAACGGGATCCCGGCGCAAACCGCCGCCTGGCGTGCAGGATTGGGGCCGACGCCGGCCTGCACCACGTTGCCCATGACAACAGCGCCCACGTCCTGGCCCGTAATGTCCGCCCGCGCCAACGCCGCCTCGATAGCGATGCCACCGAGCTGTGGAGCTGTCTGCCCCGAGAGTGCACCAAGCAACCGACCGATGGGCGTGCGTGCGCCAGCGACAAGCACCGAACCTGGCATGAGCGCCTCCTAAATGTGAGTAGGGCTTGATCCATAGATCAACCGTCTAGTTGCAACCGAATCTCGATGTGCGGCACGGTCTCGGTGCGTAGAAGGTGCAATTGGGCAGACTTCAGACCATCCCTCGTGCACGCTCACCGGGCGGTCTCACGGCTGGCGATGTCGGCGATCTCGGCGGCGTATTGCCGCACCTCGCGGATTTCGTCGGCGAAGGCCCTTCGGCGTTTGTTGAGGGATGGATCGTCGGACACGACGAGTTCGCGGTGTCGGGCCAGCTTCAGCGCAGTCCTGAACATCTCGACCGAGACGGACTCCTCGCTGGCCAACCGGCGCTGCAGCGCCCACTGCCGGCCCACGCGCAGGCACCCGGCGAGGAAATGCTGCTCGTCGAACTCCTCGGAGGCGTCGGCCGCGGCCAGTTGCTCGGCGACGACCGAGTAGGCGTCGAGGAACGGGCGCAGTACCAGGTGCGCCACGTGCGGTCGGAGGCGTCCCAGCCACCGCTGTGCGTCGTCCGGGCTCACCTCGGCGCCCACCGGGCCGATGTCCGGGTCAATCAGCGCCAGCTCCGCTTGCAGCTCGTCGGCGAACTCGCGCCGCTGAGCGAAGAAGAAGTCGAACTTCAGCAACTCACGCAATCGGAGTGCCTCGTCCCATGCGTTGCGACCGGACCTGTCCCGGCGCCGCGCGACGGCCACCAGCACGAGCTCGGCGATCGACCGCACCACCAGCACGTGGATCGCATTGTTGCGATACAAGGCCGCCACCAGGTGCTGGTCGGCACCGACGCCCCAGACCGTCTCAGTACCGCCGGAGTAGCAGGTGAGCACTCCGGAGGCCACGAGCTCCTGCAACGCTCGGCGCACGGTGGAGCGGTCGGTGAGGTTGGCCGCGCCGGCCACCGGCCAGCCTCGGCGCTGCAGGTAGTCGGCCAGTGGCGCGACGGTGGCCAGCACCTCGGCCATGGTCAGCGCCCGGTCGGCGGCGAGCAGCGCCACGCACACGGCCGCCGTGGGTGTCACGGGCGTCGCCCGGTTGATCCGGTGCGACACCTCCAGCGCGACCCGCTCGACGGCGTGAGTCTCCGCCGGGTCGTCGACGCGCAGCTCGGCGAGTCGCTCGCGCAGCCGCAGCGGCTGCCCGAGGTCGACGTAGACGCGACCGAGACGGTGGTGCAGGCCCCGGGCGTAGTCGATGAGCCACCGTGCGTTCTCGGGCTGCTTGCCCAGTCCCCTTGCCTCGGAGGTCATCAGCGAGACCTCGTGCGTCGGCAGTTGGTCGTAGACGATCGAGACCGGGACGACCAGGGCTTCTGGTGCATCGACCGCCTCCAGCGCATCCACGACGTAACGCAGCAGACCGTAGCGGGGCGGGCGGAGCTTGCCGGTGCGGGAACGGCCACCCTCGATCGACCAGATGAGGTTGGCCCGGTTTGCCGGGCCACCGTGCCGAGGGGGAAGAAGTTCAGGTTCGCTCCGGCCAGCCCGTACGGGGGTGAGATGCCGGAGGAGACCAGAGCCGGCGGCAACACCCACTCGTCGAGGTACGAACGGTGCGAGATCAGGAAAATCAAGGAGTGCTTACGGTCCAGCTCGCGCAGCCCGGCGAGCGCTTCCTCGTCAAGCAGGGTGTCATAGCCGCGCAGCATCCACCGGCCGAACCGCTGCCACCGTTCGATGACGGCCTTGTTATGCGTCGCCGACATCTCCCGGAGGGCGCCGGCAGCCTCGGCCAGCACATCCTCCTCGGATCGGCCGAGTCGTTCGGCGAGGTCACGCACCTGGCTCCGGAAGGCCGGTGCCATGAGCAGGTGGGCGACCTCGGCGGTGTCCGAGGGCAGCGGTTCCGTCGACGCACCGAGCAGGCCGACGCGGTGCAGTAGTCCGCGCGCGCCGATCCGGTGGAGGACGCCCGTACCGAAGCGATCGAAGGCGTGGTGGGTACCGCTCATGACTTCCCTGCCCCGTCGATCGCCGTCAGTCGGTCGTGGCGCGCCCGGATCGCGGCCGCTCGGCTGCGTGGCATTTTCGGCTCTCCCGACTCAGGCTGCGGCGCTGTCGGCCAGTCCTCGAGGGTGTCGACGTAGAGCTGCTGGACCTCCGCCACGGCCGCGTCGAGGTCTGCCCGTGTCCAGCCGTCCGTGGGGATCGGCGGATGCACGACCACGTGGATCGTGCCGCTCTGCGCGGTCTTGGCGTCCCGCCACATGATCTCGCCGGCGTTGCGGATGACGATCGGCACGATGGGCACGCCAGCCTGCATCGCCAGGTGGAAGCCGCCCTTCTTGAAGCGGCCGACCGTCGGCGTCACCGACCGGGTGCCCTCCGGCGCCATCACGACCGACGTGCCCGCGCGCAACTTGTCCAGGGCCGGCTGCAATGCCGCAATGGCCTTGGCGGGATCCGCGCGGTCGAGAAACGCGACATCCGCCATCCGGAACAGCTGCCCGATCACCGGGACCTGCGCGATCTCCTTCTTGGCCACGGCAGTGAACCTGTGGCGGAGCAGCCTGCTGGTGACGAGCAGGTCGATAAGAGCACTCTGGTGGTTGATGAAGAACACCGCGGGACGGTGCGACCACAGGTGCTGCTGCCCGACGACCTCGATCTCAATGTCTCCGACGGCGGCGGCGAGGTCCCCGAACAACGAGGTGGCCAGGTCGACGCCTAGTCGCCGGTCGCGGTTCAGCACGCCCATGGTCAGGCCCGTTCCGCTTGCTGCCAGCAGGCTGCCGTACATGGCCGCGGTGCGGATGGCCGGCCTCGGATCCAGCCGATGTGACCCCCTCTTGAAGCTGAGCACCGGCCAGCCACGGGTGGAAGCCACCTCGGCCAACCGCTTCTGCGGGTTGACCGGATAGGGGTGCCCGACGGCCTGCAACAAGGGCACGTCCTCGTCCCCGTTGGCGTAACCGTGGCTGGCCGCAAGGTCGATGCCGTGCTCGGCAGCGAACACTTCCACTGCGGCGATCTTGCCATGACGCCACAATGGCCGACCCGCCAGCCGGCCGGTGAGGATACCGTCCTCGGTCTCCAACTCGGTGCAAAGCAGGTTCTCGACCCCAAGCTGCCTCGCCAGCGGACCGGCCTGGAAGCGGGTGGCCGATGTCGCCATCACCACCGTATGGCCACGCCGTTGGTGCGCCTTGAGCAACCGCCACGCGTCGTGGAACAGCGTCCCCGCGATGCCCTGGACGAACAGCCGCTCTCCCAGCTCGACCATATCGTCGTCGACCCGGCCCGCCCACCCTCGAATCCCGCGCTCCACCAGCTTGGCGAACTGGTCCTCGCTGAGGGGCCCGCGCAGGCCGGCGAGCACCGTGTGCGCGGCCTCGGCGGGTCCGATCTCGAAGTTGCGCAGCCGGTGGGAGTAGAGCGCCGCTGCCGAGTAGCCGTCGATCAGCGTGCCGTCGAAGTCGAAGAAGGCGGCGATCTGTGGGCCGGACGGGCCGGTACGGATCTCCTCCAGCAACGTGTCGAGCGTGGTCAATGGACTCCCCTTCAGGATGGTGCAGGCCCCAGCCCTGGGTGGTCGGTCACCGCGTCGGCGCCGTAGCGGCCACCTCGTCACTACTGACCGTTCATGCAGCGACAAGTCTAGCGCGATTTGGTCTGTCCATTCAAGCATTTGTCCTCTAGGCTGTTTTCCGGGGGCCAGCCGCCCTCCATGCCGGTGCCGCTGAGACCAGCCGCTCGCGGGCCTCGGCCAGCTCCGAGCGATGAAATGCATCGGGCACGGCATGAGGTGAACGGGTCGATCCGTTTCTCGGCAGCTGGCGCCACAGTCAACCGTCCCGGAGGTGAGTTGAGTTTGGACCGTAGGCAACCTCGAGTAGCTGTGCTGGGTGGCGGCTCTTGGGGAACGACGGTGGCATCGATCGTGGCCAGGAGTGCCCCGACGGTCCTCTGGGCGCGTTCGCCGGAGGTTGCCGAGGAGGTCGACAGCCGGGGCCGCAACAGCCGCTATCTCGGCGATTTCCCGCTGACTGAGGGTCTGCGGGCGACCCATTCATTGGAGCAGGCCGTGCAGGACGCCGACGTCCTTGTCATGGGTGTCCCTTCGCACGGCTTCCGGGCGGTAGTCGAGCGGGTGGCGCCGCTTGTGCGGCCGTGGATCCCGGTCGTCAGCCTGGTCAAAGGGTTGGAACAGGTCACCGACCACCGGATGACCGAGATCGTGGCGGAGGTGCTGCCGGGGCACCCCGCCGGCGTGCTAGCGGGGCCGAACATCGCCAAGGAGGTCATGGCCGGCTACGCCGCCGCCGCCACGATCGCCATGCCGGACCAGAACTTGGCGGCCCGGTTGGCCGACCTGTTCCGCACCTCCCGGTTTCGGATCTACTCCACGACCGACGTGGTGGGCGTGGAGATCGCCGGCGCGTTGAAGAACGTCTTCGCGATCGGGGCCGGGATGGCTGACGGGGCCGGGGCCGGCTACAACACCAAGGCGATGGTGATCACCCGGGCGGTGCGTGAGATGCGCCGTCTTGGTGAGGCGCTCGGCGGTGATCCGCTAACCTTCTCCGGTCTCGCGGGTATGGGTGACCTCATCGTGACCTGTACCAGCCCGCTCAGCCGCAACCGACACGTCGGCGAGGAACTGGGCCGGGGCAAGTCCATCGCTGAGGTGCTTGCCGGGATGAAGCAGGTCGCGGAGGGTGTCAAGGCAGCCCCGGTGGTCGTGAAACTGGCGGCCGACGTTGGGGTGGACATGCCGATCGCCCGGGAGGTGGACGCCGTGCTGACGCACGGAGCCACCGTCCAGAACGCCTACCGCGGCCTGCTCACGGTTGCGCCCGGCCACGAACTCCACGGGGAGGGCTGGTGAAGGGCCGACGCTTCGACAGCGCTCGCACCAGGCTGCTCACCGGGGTCGTCCTGTTCACGGCAGTGTCGGCGACCGGCGCCCTGCTCCGGCGCCGTCGACGCGCGGCGCTGATGGCCGTGCCGGAGATCATTCCTACGACACCGTCGTACGCCGGTGGGTCCGGTACGCCGCTGGTGCTCCTGCATGGCGTCGGCGCCACCTGGCGGGTGTGGCGCCCGGTGTTGCCACTGCTGGAGCGTCGGCACGCGGTGTTCGCCCCTACCCTGCCCGGCCACTGCGGGGCAGAGCGGCTCGCCGCGGGCGTGGTCCCGTCCGTCCACGCGCTCACCGACGGGGTCGTCGAGCAGCTCGATCGAGCTGGGATCGATCAGGCGCACATCGTCGGCCACTCGCTCGGTGGGTGGCTCGCCCTGGAGCTGGCCCGCCGGGGACGGGCCCGGTCGGTCGTGCTCTTCGGCCCCGCCGGTGCCTGGCGGTCGGCGGCGCGCATGACCGCCGTCGCCATCGGGTTGCGGCTGTCGTTCGTCCTGCTCGCCAGGCAGGCCGAACGCGCGGATACGATCGCCCGCCGCCGGTGGGCGCGGCAACTGCTGCTGGCGACGCAGGTCGAACACCCCGACCGCGTCGACCCGGCCGAGTTCGCGGCCTCGATCCGGGCGATGAAGGACTCACCCGTGGTCGACCCGCTGCTGCGGGTGATCACGAAGCAGCCCCTGGAACACCTGCCCGCAGACCCGGACTGCCCGATCCGGGTGGTGTGGGCGGAGCGAGACCGGATCATCCCGTTCGAGCACAACGGCCTTCCCCTCCTGAAACGCGTCCCGGGCGCCGAGCTCGTCCGGCTGGCCGGCGTGGGCCACGTTCCGATGCCCGACGCCCCGGAGCAGGTCGCCCACCTCATTCTCGACGTCACCGGCGCCGTCGACCGCGCCTACGAAAGAGATCGCGGGGTATCACCGATCGTGCCCAACAGCCGACCGAGCGAGGCGAGCCAATGACCGCACAGGATGCCAACGGTGCCGCGTGGGGCGGCCCGGCCGACATGAGCGACTGGGAGGCCCTCATGTGGCGGGTCGAGGCCGACCCCCGCACCCGGTCAACCGGTCTGCTGCTGGAGATCCTCGACCGGGAACCGGACTGGGCCCGGGTGGTCGAAGCGCACGACCGCGTAAGCCGGCAGATCCCTCGGCTGCGGGAGCGGGTCGTCGATCCGCTGCTGCCCCTGGTTCCGCCGGCCTGGTCGCCCGATCCGCACTTCGGCCTCGACTACCACCTCCAACGGGTGCGGCTGCCCGGGTCGGGCACGCTGCGCCAACTGCTCGACCTGGCCCAAGGGATCGTGGCGCGACCGCTGGACAAGGCACGACCGCCATGGGAGGCCGTGCTTGTCGAGGGCCTCGAGGGCGGTCGAGCCGGCTACCTGCTCAAGGTCCACCACAGCCTGACGGACGGCCTCGGCCTGATCCAGCTGCTCACGCTTGCACACAGCCACACCCCCGAGCCCGGCGACCACGTACCCGCGCCGCCGCCCGCGCCACGGCCGCTGCTGACCCCGAAAACCCTGCTGACCAACCGCCTGCGCCAGCGGCTCTCGGATGCCCCGACCGCGTTGATCAGGGCTGGCGACAGCTCCCTCAAGCTGATCGGTCGCACGGTGCGGAACCCCGGCGGTGTCGCCGGCGACACACTGCGGTTCGGTCGCTCGTTGCGCCGCGTCCTCACGCCACCGCCAGCCGAACGCTCACCGCTACTGCGCGGCGGCAGCGGCTTCGGTCACCGGTTCGTCGTGCACGAGGTGCCGTTGAGCGAGCTGAAGGCAGCCGGGAAGGCGGCGGGTGGCTCGGTGAACGACGCCTTCCTGGCCGGCCTGCTCGGGGCGTTCCGGCGCTACCACGAGCACCACGGCGTCCCGATCGACCGGATGCCGATCGGGATCCCGGTCTCGCTGCGTACCAGCGACGACCCGATGGGCGGCAACCGGTTCGCCGGCGCGAGATTCGCCGCACCGGTCGGGGAACCCGACCCGCGTGCCCGCATACAGATCATCCGCGAGTTCGTCGTCACCGCCCGCGCCGAACCGGCCATCGGGTTCCTCGACCTCGTCGCGCCGGCGCTGAGCCGGCTCCCGACCGCCGCGGCCATCGAGCTCGCCGCCGGGATGACCAATGTGTCTGACGTGCAGGCGTCCAACATTCCCGGGATGGGGCATCCGGTGTACCTGGCCGGCGCCCGGGTCACCAGCGTATATCCGCTCGGCCCACGTCCCGGGGTCGCCGCCATGATCGCGATGATCTCCTACGACGGCACCTGCTGCATCGGCCTGAACGTCGACCCGGACGTGATCGGCGACCTCGAGATCTTCGAGACCTGCCTCCGGGACGGATTCGCCGAGGTGCTCGATCTTTCACCAACTACGACAGGAGGACCCGATGGTCGCCACTGAACCGACACGTTTCACCTACCCGGCCAGCGACGGCGTTGAGATCGTCGGCTACCGGTGGGACCCGGCCGGCACGCCGCGCGGCGCCGTTCAAATCACCCACGGTATGGGTGAACACGTGCGGCGATACGACGCCGTCGCACGCGCCTTCACCGACCGCGGCCTGGTGGTGTACGGCCAGGACCACCGGGGCCACGGCGCCACCGCGCGGTCCGCGGGCGAGCTCGGCCAGTTGGGGCCGAACGGCTGGACCGAACTGCTCAACGACATCGACCTGCTCGTGTCGCGTGTCCGCGACGAGCAGCCCGGTCTGTCGCTGGTACTGCTCGCGCACAGCATGGGCTCATTCGCTGTTCAGCAGTACCTGCTCGACCACAGCAACCGGGTCGACGCCGTCGTGCTGACCGGAAACATCGCCGACCCCCGGTGCGGGTTCGGGCTCGATACCGACTCCACCAAAGCCATGTTCTTCGGCGCCCGCCGGTTGGCCGACCCGGACCAGGTGGCCCTCGTGCGCACCGACCTTCCGCTCTACATCGCCGTGGGCGAGTTGGACCCGGTCAACGCCAACCTCGCCCTACTGAACGTGCTCGTCGACCGCTACCGCGCCGCCGGGCTCACCGACGTCACCGCGCGCACCTACCCCGGCGCCCGGCACGAGATCCTCAACGAGACCAACCGCGACAAGGTGGTCGCCGACATTCTCGACTGGCTCGACTAGGTGCTCGGCAAGCTATGACTTTCGCGCTCGTCGAGCTGGAGAGGGTCTTCGCCGCCACCGAGCCCGCACGCCGACAGCGATCACGAACCCGCCCGAAGACCTGAGCAGAGTCCAGGGGTGGTCGGCGAGCCGACCACGTCGCGGGCGTAGAGAATCGCTGGTCCGCCAGCTCCGAGGAGGTGCCCTCCGATGATCATCCCGCTTCCTGACCACCCCCCACGGGGCCGCAGCCAGTTCCCGCCGATCGGGGACTACGGGTTCCTATCGGACTGCGAGACGACCGCGCTGATCGCACCCAACGGGGGCATCGAGTGGCTGTGCCTGCCGCGCATGGATTCGCCAAGCGTGTTCGGGGCGATTCTCGACCGCGACGCCGGCTCGTTCCGCATCAACCCGGACGGCGTGGAGGTGCCCGCCGCCCGACGCTACATCCCGGGGACGATGGTGCTGGAGACCAGCTGGCAGGCCCCTGGGGGCTGGCTGGTGGTCACCGACGCGCTGCTGATGGGGCCCTGGCACCACGAGCATGAGCATTCGACCACGCACCGACGGGCGCCGACGGACTATGACGCCGACCACGTGTTGCTGCGCCTGATCCGCTGCGTCAACGGGAAGGTGCAGGTGCGCATGGACTGCAACCCGGTGTTCGACTACGGCCGGCACCCGGCACGCTGGGAGTACGCGGGAACCGACTACCACGAGGCGCTCGCCAGTGCCGAGGGCGCCGAGCGCCCGTTGCGGTTGACCACCGATTTGAACGTCGGCTTCGAAGGACCTCTCGCCACGGCGCGAACGCTGCTCAAGGAGGGGCAGACCCGCTATGTCGCGCTGTCGTGGAGCGAGCACGACCCGCCGCGTACCTTCGAAGAGGCGGACGCCAGACTCACCTGGACCGCCCACCACTGGCAGCACTGGCTGGACCGCGGCCGGTTCCCCGATCACCCGTGGAGCAGCTTCCTGCAACGCAGCGCGCTCACCCTGAAGGGGTTGACATTCGCACCCACCGGGGCGATCGTGGCGGCCGCGACGACGTCGCTGCCGGAGACACCCGGCGGTTTGCGCAACTGGGACTACCGCTACACCTGGATCCGCGACACCGCGGCGACGCTGTGGGCGCTGTACGCGCTCGACTTCGACTGGGAGGCCAACGACTTCTTCCACTTCGTCGCCGATGTGGCCGAGGCGGAGGGCGGCGACCTGCAGATCATGTACGGCGTGGACGGCGAGCGGGCGCTGCAGGAGTCGACGCTGGATCACCTGTCCGGGTACGACGACGCGCGGCCGGTCCGCATCGGCAACGCCGCGTACACCCAGCGCCAGCACGACGTGTGGGGCGGCGTGGTCGGCGCGATCGACCTGTATACCCGCGCGCACGAACGGGTCGACGACCGGCTCTGGACCATCGTCCAGACCCAGGTGCAGCGGGCCCTCGAACACTGGCGGGAGCCCGATCAAGGCATCTGGGAGGTCCGCTCGGAACCTCAGCACTTCACCTTTTCCAAGGTGGCCTGCTGGGTGGCTGCCGACGCCGGGGCGCGGCTCGCCGAGGGCCGGGGCGAGAAGAAGCTGGCCGCGCAATGGCGTACTGCGGCGGAGCAGATCCGCGCCGACGTGCTCGCCCGCGCCGTCGACGAGCGAGGCGTCTTCACCCAGCGCTACGGCGGCAAGGCGCTCGACGCGTCGCTGCTGCTGATCCCTCTTCTCCGCTTCCTCCCCCCCGACGACCAGCGGGTGCGCAACACCGTACTCGCGATCGCCGACCAGCTGACCGAGGACGAGATGGTGCTTCGGTATCGGGTGGACGAGACCGAGGACGGGCTGACCGGCGAGGAGGGCACGTTCACGATCTGCTCGTTCTGGCTGGTCTCTGCGCTGGTGCAGATCGGTGAGCTGGCCAGGGCCCGGGCGCTGTGCGAGAAGCTGCTGTCGTACGCCAGCCCGCTGCAGCTCTACGCCGAGGAGATCGACCCGCACACCGGCCGGCAGCTCGGCAACTTCCCGCAGGCGTTCACCCACCTCGCGCTCATCACCGCGGTCACCGCGGTCATCAGAGCCGAGCGCGCGCAGCCTCGATGAGCTATCTCATGTCTCGGGGCTGGCCGGTGACGGCGAGGATGCCCTGCCATAACTGACCGTCGGTGTTCACTTTTCCTCGAGGAGACGGCCAGTGGGATCGGCACGTGGGTGAATCGACGCCGCCAGAGACCGAGCACCATATCCGTCTTCTGCCGGCTTGCGCACAACGCCGCCCTCGACCGCGCGCTCGTCGGCCAGCACCTTCACGCGGTGATGGCGAGGGTCATACGGCAGGACGTGGCCGTGATCGAGGCGATCGAAGCGGCCGCGGGCTATGAGGGCTCGGCCAGCGGGATCCACCTCACCGCCGAGGCCGGCGTGTTGTAATTGCGTCGCATCCTGGCGCAGATGCTCGCGATGGAGGCAGGTCGACCGTCGGCGGAGGTAGACCGGGCACCGCGGTTCGCCGCCGCCGGCCAGGCGGACCGGCCCGGCTAGGCCAGAGCGTTCACGAGATCAGCCGCCGCTGTAGTCGCGGAGGCGCTGGGCGTATGAGGCGCTGAACGCGGCGTACCGCTCGCGAAGCTCCTCTCCCGGCCAGTCCGCGGGCAGCAGTACCGCGGGGAGATAGGGGTCGATCAGCAGATGCCGGATCACCTTGGCCGTGGCCATGAACCCGGCGGTCAGGCCGTCGGCACCGTCGAGTTCGGCGCAGAGTCCCCGTGCTTCGCGGGCCCAGCCGGGCAGATCCCACAGCTGACTGACCAACGCGAGCGGGTCCGGATAGCGGCTCACGAAGAAGGTGCACTGTTCGGCGACGGTCCGGTCGGGCTGGCGGAGCAGGTTGTCTGGACGGATCCACACGCCTTCGCGAAGCTCGGCCAGGCGGAGCCTGACCATGGCCTTGCGCAAGGCGACCCGCTCGGCGAGCGGCCTCATCGGCGCCGTGACGACGGCCATTTCCCAACTCTCGTCCCATTCTTTCGATCGGGGGGAGCGGGCCTCGTCCTGTTGTTCCTGGCGCCGGACAAGCCGTTCGGTGAGGCGGTACACGCCGTTGTCCGCGACGACGTCGCCGTCCGCGACCATCCGGGTGAGCGCGACCCGGGTGGTTCGCTCGGCGATGCCGAACAGCGCCCCGACCCTCACCAGCGCGCTGACGGGAAGAGCCGGCGGGTGATAACCGAGGAGCGCGCTGAGCGCGACGGAGCGGGCGGTGAGCGGCCTGACGGCCGGCAGATGACGATCCTGCACGGCAGAGAACCTACACCTTCAGATCTGGTCGACAGATGGGTAGTGACTTCACCATCCTCTCAATGATACATTTATTCATCGCTCGATGTAAAAATGTGTCACATCAACGACGGCTCCGATGACCGCCAGCCCGGTCCAGCACGAAGCAGCGAGGAAGCCAGATGCCTAAGGTGCTCTATGAGAAGCGCGGCGAGATCGCGTACATCACTCTCAACCGGCCGGACAAGCGCAACGCCATCGACACCGA